>Ga0256404_1005033_pt1 | contig 24031 bp, 25 predicted proteins | sample RumenRJG_01DNA_FD_185990 | JGI IMG/M metagenome (GOLD analysis project Ga0256404, IMG submission 185990) | Bovine rumen microbial communities from Lethbridge, Alberta, Canada - RJG_01 | ecosystem: Host-associated > Mammals > Digestive system > Stomach > Rumen | place: Canada: Alberta | collected... | reverse complement strand
TTCATTTCTATATGCTGTATTATAAACATACATTGCTGTACTAATTAAAACATAAGAAATAATTATAATACATGTCGTTGCTATTTTTTGCCAAGTTGTTGTTTTTTCACTATTTTCATCATGCATAAAGCTAAGTATTGCAATTATAATATAACAAAATGGTACTACATCATAGGGATTTACTTGTTTATGGCATAAAAATATTCCTGCAAACATGTCTGTTAAATACATATTCCATGAATAAATAGTTGTCCTAAATAATACTATTAAATATCCCAATGGATTTGTATATATCCATGTATTTGAATCTACATTCTCAGAGTATTCTACATTAACATTACATGTTTTCATCCACCAAATAGCTGTACATATTCCAAATAAAAGTATAATAGAAGATACGATCCATTTAAATTTTTTATTATTTTTATAACAATCATTTGGAATAAATGCCAATATTCCAATTACAGGTAAATATGCTATTTTTGATATTGCTACAACAAACACAAGTAGTGCTAAGATAAAATACTCATATATTTTTATATTATTTTTCGTCTCTTTAAAATATAAGACATAGCTTATTAATAAAAATATACTTGCAAGAGTCATACCATCTGCCGAAATACCTGCCGCATAAGAGAGCACAACTGGCGAAAGCAATACTATACTTGCAAACAGTTTATGTTTAGGTAATTTATAAATTCCAAAAGAAAACATTAATATTATTAGAATAAAGCCTGTTATTCTTCCTAGCATTGCTATGTAATAAGGATTTAATTTTAAGATGATACCAATTTTGATTCCAATTACTTGAGGCAAATAGCTAATTCCATGATAGTTTGCAACTGTTGCAACCTTAGTTGTCTCCTCTTCATTTAATTGTATTTTACTCATTTCTTTTATATCATAATATTTTTTATATTCTCTTTTTTTATCCGTACTATTAACATATATCATATCATTTAATGATTTAGGCAAATCTGTTAAAGGCTCTCCATCAGTAAATGGTGCAATTACTTCTCCTTTTGCCACTTGAAATGCTCTATACATGTGTGCTGGTTCATCACTTTGTGCACATAGTGGAATAAATAAAATATACATACTGCCTACAATTAAAGCTAAAATTAAATATACAATATGTGGTCTTATTTTTTTATACATAAATTTTGAAAATACTATTAATAAAAATATTATTATTCCACTTATTATAGAAGTAATGATAAAGTATTTTAAGTGATTTCCTTCTATAGAATTTTGCTCTAATTTTGCTTTTAAATCTAAATAATATGTTGCTACTAATAATATCATTGCTAAAATATAATATAATACCCTACAACTAATAATTTTCTTTACTATTTTTTCCATTCTATTCCTCTTTTTTTAAATTATTTAACATTAGTTCAAATAATTGTTTATGCTTTTTTACTATAACATCTAATATAACACCACATACAAATGATAAAATTGCAGTTACCATTAAAAATCCACCTACAATTAGCGTTGGAAATCTTAATACTAAACCAGTTTCAAAATAATCTTTAAATACAGGAATTATAAAAATAAGTGAAATAATTCCAATTATAATTGCAACAATATTAAAGAAGAAAAATGGTTTATATTCTTTAAATAATGTTGCTATTGTTTTTAATACTTTAAAACCATCTTTATATGTGTTTAGCTTTGATACACTTCCACTTGGTCTATCACGATATGTTACAGGTATTTCCTTTATTAGAAAGTTCTTGTCTACTGCATGTATTGTCATTTCTGTTTCAATTTCAAACCCCTTTGATAAAACAGGATACGTTTTTACAAATTCATAACTGAAAGCTCTATATCCTGTCATAATGTCTTTAATTCTATTTTCAAATAATTTGTTAATTAAAAATCTTACTATTCTGTTTCCAAAGTTATGAAAAGGTCTTTTATTTTCTTTAAAATATGTTGAAGATAATCTATCTCCAATTACCATATCAGCTTTTCCGATCTAAAATTAAGTTGCACATTTCTCTTGCATTTTCAGCAGGATATGTGTCATCTCCATCTACCATTAAATAGCAGTCTGCATTAATTTGTCTAAACATGCTTCTTATTACATTCCCTTTACCTTGTTTGTATTCATATTTTACAATAGCTCCTGCATTATTTGCTATTTTATCTGTTCCATCTGTTGAGTTATTATCATATACATATATATCAGCTCCAGGAAGTGCCTCTCTATAATCTTTTATTACTTTTTCAATTGTTTTACTTTCGTTATAACATGGTATAAGTACTGCTATTTTGCTTTTCATCATATCCTCCTAATATTGTTTTAAAAGTTCATTAAAAATTTCTTTATTTTTTCCGCTTCCTTTTTCTATTTGTTCATTATATTTAACTTTAACTATATAAATTGTGTCATCTTTTTCTAGGAAACTTACATTTCTTATTATATCTGCTATTTCTAATATTTCAAAATGGAATTTGTCAAAGTAATCGAGCTTCCCATCTATTTTTATATTGTATAAAGGAACATATATATCATTGTTTAAAACATTATTCCAGTAAATTTCTTTTGCTTTTTCAGATTCTCCTGTTTTAAAACCACTTTCTATGTGTACTATTCTATCATCAACATTTAGTAGTAATGGTACTGCACTGTCATCTTTTATAACACCCCAAATTCCTTCTATATCATATTTTATATTATTTCTATCTTTAAAAATCTTAGAAGTATTATCTTTTATTTTTTCATTTATACTTAAGTTGCCTTCTATTAGTAAAGAATAATTATATAGTGCTCCATATCTAAAAAATTGATACAATCCCACTACTAGCATTAGGCAAAGTATTATACATGGCAAAATAGAAAGCATAATTTTTCTTTTTTGTAATAAATCTATTGTAAATTTTATAATTAATATTGTTGATAGAACAGCAATGACTCCAGCATACCTTGTATATCCTATTGCAAATTTTGCCCATACCACATAAAAGCAAAGTAATATACTACAATAAGTTATCATTAAGTTAGATATTTTTTGTTTTTTTATTATTCTTTTGTATAGCCAAAAGATTATATATATTATAGATAAAATATATCCTACTACAAAAGCAATATCAGTTTGTCCAACTTCATACGCCTTTCTTGGAAAAAATATAATATATACTGGCCATATTAATAGTTCTATTATACTTTTTGGACCATATCTTTTATCTATCCAATTTTCCTCTAAATAATATGGTGATTTAAATATACCATTATAGTATGGAAAAACTGGATTTCTAGTTTGCAATACAGTATTTACTAAATATGGTAATATTGGTATTATAAATGTAAGTATTAAAAATATGTAATCATACCATTTTATTTGTTTTATATCTTTTATGTTTTTTATTAGTACATAAAATAATGGTAAAATCATGTAAATACCATTTGTAATTTTTATACATATTCCAACTCCAACTATAAAGGCTAAATAATATAAACGAGATTTATTCTTAAATAACTCATTTGTTTCAGATAATATTATATATACAAACTCAAGTAAAATTACAACACTAAAATTATCTATATAATAGCTCCCCAATTGTTCTAAAACAATGAATGCAGTTTGAGGAATTATAGCGATAAAAGAAAGTGTTCTTTCTTTTATGTCTTTATTTAATAGTAATTTTATAATTTTTTTACTTTCATAAAACATTACTATTAGAATCATATAACTTGGAAGTGTTCCAAGCCTAAAACCTAAAAATGTTCTAGCTAAATAAAAAATTCTATCTACTATTGGAAAAACAAATGATGTGAGTGTTCTTCCAGGCATAAAATCACTGTTAATTCTATCTGAAAAAGGCTTTTGTTGCATGTATATATGGTAGCTATAAGAATCATATTTTATATCTGGAAAATATATAGTCGCAATTATTACTATTAAAAGTAATGTAAAAAAAACTAAATCCCATTTACTAAAATTAGTCTGTATTTTTATAATTTTTTTTAAAGTCAAAAATACTATAAAGCCAACATTTATTACAGATGCTATAATATTACTAATTCCATAAGGAAGTTTTAAAAAGTATATTATAACATCTGTTAATATAACTTGCATAAATATTGTTAATAAAATAAAAAAGCTTAAATTAATTTTCTTCATTATTTTCCTCTAATTTCCATACTCTTTTTAAGAAATCATATCTCTTCTGTATTTCTTTTTCATGCCAAGGTTTTATATCTATCATTTTTCTAACCTCTCCATGAACTCTAACTATTTCGTCAAAATGTCTTTGCTTTTTAGTCGTACTTGTAACATTATTACCATGTACCCTGTAATAATTTAATGGTTTATTGCAAAATGCAATATCTCCTTTTTTCATTACTAATAAATAGAAAAGCCAATCTCCTGCTTGTTTGTATGTTATTGCTTTTTCAAAAACATCATCATAATTGTCTCTTTTAATTATGCATGAAGAAACATTTGCAATAATGCAGTTTAAGAATGTGTATTTTTCTATTTCTTCTAATCCGTTGTCAACAAAGTCTGCATCCCAGTGTCCTGTTTTCATTATATCTATTTCTGGTTTTATTGTTTTAAGTATTAGTTTGTCCCATGCATTTATAAAAGCAGTATCTGCATAAGAAATATATATATTCTTATTTTGTTTAATTGGTTTTACAAGGTTTTCAAGCAATGTTTTTTGGCAACAGTCATCTGCCTCTGCAATCCATACATAATCTCCTGTGGCTAAGCTAAAGCCTTTTTTCCATTGTTTGAAAGCTATTCCTGAGTTTTCATCATTATAAACTTTTTTTGTATTTATATATGGTGAAATTCTATTTACAATCTCATCTATAAGTTTCCTACTATTATCTTTTGAACAATCATCTAATAGTATTAGTTCATATATTTTTTCTGTTTGAGCTAAAATACTATAAATACGTGTTAATAAAAAGTTTTCATAATTGTAGTTAGGAACAACAACTGAAACTTTTATATCAGATTGTTTTTTCTCAGCTTGTTTTTTAGCAAGCCTTTCTAAATCATTTAGGTCAATACTTCTCTTAATAACTGTTCTTCTTGTTATCATTCTTATTATATCTTTTACTTTTTCATTTTTTATTTTGTCTTTTAAGGTTTGTGTAAATTTTGTTTTATTTTTCATAGTTTTATTTGCTCCCTTTGCATCACTAGTTTTTAAAAAAGATACCACTTTTTTATAATATTTTCTTTCTCTTTCTGGTTGCTCATTTATAAATTCGTTAATGTATGGATTCCTGTATAATTCGTATTTTTCTTGTTTTTCCATAAATAAATCTAATATTTCTTGTCTAATATTATAATCTGTCTGTTTTGGTATTATTACCATATATAGAAGTGCAACTTGGTGAAATAAAATTGCGTCTTTATATTTCTCAAATTCTTCACTTTTTCCTATTCTATCAAAGCACATATCTATAGCATCAAACATTTGCAACCTTTTGATTGTAACTTGTTCATTTTGAACAGAGTTATTTCTTTGAAGATAAAAATATTTTACATTCTCTACATAAGATACTTTTTTTGCATATACAAGACATGGCAGAATTGATGCTACATCCTCATTTATTTTTCCCTCTAAGAAAGGATATTTAATTATTAGCTCTGTCTTAAATATTTTATTACATGGAGATGCAGCAAGACCGTTATTAATAATATTAAATTTGCTTACTTCCTCTTTATCACATGCTTTTACAAGTATTGGTGGTTTTTTACTATCCTCATATACAAGTTCAATGTCACAAACTACAACATCTGCATCTTCTTGCGTTTGCTTTTTCATTAATTCTTCATAGTAGTTTTCATCAATATAATCATCTGAATCAACAAAACCAATAAATTCTCCATTTGCTTTATTTAGTGCGAAATTTCTTGAATATGCAGCTCCACTATTTTTTTCGTTTTTATATACTTTAAGATTATTATATTTTGCTTCTAATGTTTTTAAAGTTTCTAAAGTTCCATCATTAGAGCAATCGTCTACTGCTATAATTTCAATATTTTTATATGTCTGATTTTCAATTGATTCTATGCATTTTTCAATATAATTTTTAACATTGTAGCATGGAATAATTACAGTAATTAATTTATTCATATTAGTTTCCATTCCTCTCTAAGATATATATTTTATCTATAAAGAATTCTATTTTTCTAATTCTTTTTCCTAAAAATTTTTGTCCATCTATATGATTTACTATTTTCTATAGTTTCCAACTTCTTCTTTAATAAATCATTTTCTTTAGTTAAAATGCTAACTTGTTTTTCTAATTCATCTTTTTTGTTATATACTTCCCCTAATTCTTGGTTATGTCTAAACTTTATATCTTCTATACTTATTATTCTTGACCATTTTTGAGAATAAAAATCCATTATCTCGGCATCTACAATATTTTTTTGCCACCTTTTTTCTAACTCTTCAAAAATTTCTATATACTCTTCTATTCCATATTTTTTATACAAGTCCATTTTATCAATTTTTTTCTCTAGGTACTTATATTTAAAAAAAAGTTGCTTTATCGATCTATACATAATAAACTGTAAAGGTAATCCTTCTTCGTACCATTCTTGGTCAAATACTATATAATCACTTGTCCCATCATAAAATGTATTTTGAAATATTAAATCTATAAATCCATCTTCTACAAAGTTTAGCCTACTTTTTTGTTCTTCTGATATAGAAATATTATAATTTTCAAATATTGTTTTTTTTGTATCAGATACAGTTTTTAATTTTTCTTTCAAAAATTTTTCCCATTTAAATATTTCTTCATAAAACAACTCTGTTTTTCCGCTATTTGCAATATTGGCAAGATACTCGTCCATTGTAGACATTGATACATATGGACTAATAATTTCATTTTCATTATTATTTTCACATACATTAAAACCAATAGTTTTAAGTTTATCTATATTATTTTGTATTTGTTTAATATGATTTAATCCTTTTTCTTCATAACTTTGCTTTGTAACTTTACTTGGACTAATTTTTGTAATTATTTTATATTCTATTTTTCTCATATTACTATAATTTACAAAGCAAATATCAGAACAATCTAAGTCTTGTTTTTTGTTTATTTCAATAAGATAGCTATTTGTAAATAAATCAAACTTTTCATTTTTTATTGCCTCATACATAAAATTAAGTTCATTAAATAAAATTTCTTCGTCTTCACGATAGTACAAATTGTAATCAGCTTTTTTAGGCATATATTTATCTGTGTATATAAGATGTGTTAAATTATAATCTGGAACAGGATAATAAAATTTATAATTCGTAATGTTGTTTTTCTTTAATATATTCTCAAGCTCTGTTTTACCATATAATTCATAGTTTTTTTCTATATATGGTTTAAAACTTGCAAATGGTACTTCATCTTTATTTCTTGTTGTTCCTGCAAGATTTCTTACTCCAAATTTATTATCTATTGCTAAAAATATTTTTCCTTCTTCAGTTAGATGATTTTGAGCCCATAAAATAAGTTCTTCTAAATTTTTAAAGCCAATCTGTTTTGCATATTCTGCAATCCCAAGCAACGTAATATAATCATATTTTTCTTCTAAGCTAATTTCCTTTAGGTTAGTGCAAACAAAAACTTTTACATTGTCAGCATCTTCCAATCTTTTCGAAATACACTCTGCTTTTTTCTTGCTAAATTCAATTAAGGTAATATCATTACATTTTTTTACAAGTTCACAAGTTATTTCCCCGTAATTTGAACCAATTTCTAACATTTTTTTATTTTTCTCAAAAGGGTACCATTTTATAATATTAGATTTCATCTCAGAGAAAACATTTACAATATTTGTTCTTTTGTCATTTTGAATAATCTTATAATATTCACTACTATCATATTGGTTTATATATTTTTCAATATCTTCTTCATAGTCTTTGTATATATCATTATTATAAAAATTTTCTTCTTTATAAAATTTATCATTTATTTCTAACATTTATGACGCCCCTTTCTAATATATTTATTCTATATTTAATGTTACTTCTTCTTTTTCAATATAACTATTTTCTACTCCTATTTCTTCCATCCATTTTCTTGTTTCTATTGTTTTCCATGGGCCAGTATTGTAACCATTTCCGTTGTCATTATTCCAAAGCCATTCTTGCGATGGATATAAACATATTTTAGGAGAAATTGCTTTATATAACTCTTTAGTTGCTCCATTTTGCCCATGATGTGCCATTTGAACTATACTGCTTTTAAGTTTATCTTTTTGATTTTTTAAAAGTTTTTCAGAACTTTTTTCCCCTGTATCTCCTAAAAATAATATTGTATTTTTTTGGGTTTTAAATGAAACAACCATACTTTGTTCATTCCCAGCATTTGTTGTTATTTCAGGATTTTTTATACCCAAAATTTCTGCAGTTAAATCTTTGTCTATCTGCACAATATCATTAACATTGGGCTCTATAACATTGTCTTTTATTCTGCTTTCTTTTATTACTTTAAAAATTCTTGAAGTAAAGGCTATTCTATTGGGTTCATTTTCTTCATACCATTTAAGATCATTTAGCGAAATATAAATATTATCAATAGGAATTTCTGTATTTTCTATAATTTCACAAAAAGCTTCTGCATGGTCGTGGTGCAGATGTGTAATAAACCAATAGTTTACTTTTCCTCCATTTTCATTTATTTTATTTATTACATATTGTGCTTCATTTTTTGTTCCACCATCAACTATAATAAATTCCCCATTTTTAGTTTTTAAACTATAACCCATCATTTGAATACCTGGGTCTGATGAGCTAAATTGTGTAAGTTTTATATACTTTTCTTCTTTTATATTTTTACTTCTTGTTATACTTATAAAAATGCTTACTATAATGATTATAATAGTTAGATAGATTAGTTTTTTATTCAATTTTGTTTGTTCCCCTTTTATTGCTTTGTAATTGTAATTTTTGTATCTAGCTTTGTAATTCCAACGCATTCCTTACTTGAAACAACTTCAATAAGTAAAGCTTCATATTTTCTATTTAGTACTTCTAGTTCTCCATTTCCTTTTATATGTGTACAGCTAAAAGATAATGTGTATTTATTTGGTGCTATAGGTAGTCTTTGTTTAAACTCTGCAACAACTATATCTCCTTTTTCAAATTTTCCAGGATAAATGTCTTCAATCATGCTGTTAGTTCCAGCTATTTCGAGTCCATTAAAATCTTTTATTGTCATTGTAAATATTGGATTATCAACTGTTTCATTAAATTTAATTTTTGATTTTAAAACAACTTCCTTATCAGTATCTATCATTGACACATAATTTCCATTTTCATCAAAAATTCCATAATCTATTACTTCTGCTCTTTTATTTCCGTATTCTATTAGATTAGGATTTTGGTTAAAATGGCATTTCCAAGAATTTTGATCATCATTTATAGCTTGTATACTTATATCATTATTATCCTCTATATTTTCTAGTTCTTTTTTCTTACCTGGAGCATTTCCTGTTATTATTTTTTTATATAGCTCAACTCCTTCTTTTGTTTCTCCATCAAATGTTTTTGTTCCATTTTCCAGTATAATTGTTCTTGTACAGTTCTTTAAAACATCTGTAACACTATGTGTTACAAATAAAATAGTTTTTCCTTTTGATTTAAAATCTTGAAATTTTTTGAAGCATTTAAGTTGAAAAGCCATATCTCCAACAGATAAAACTTCATCTACAATTAAAATGTCTGGATCTACATTTATTGCACATGCAAAAGCAAGTCGTGCAAACATTCCTGACGAATATGTTTTAACAGGTTGATATAAATGTTCTCCAATATCTGCGAAATCTATAATTTCCTGCTTCTTTTCTTCTATTTCTGCTCTAGTAAGCCCCATAACTTGTCCATGTTGATATATATTCTCTACACCTGTAAGTTCCATGTTAAAAGCAACTCCCAATTCTAAAAGTGAGCTTATCTTTCCTTTTACCTTTATCGTTCCTGAAGTTGGTGAAGTAACACCTGTAATCATTTTAAGAAGTGTTGATTTTCCTGCTCCATTTTTACCAAGAATACCTAATACTTCCCCTTTTTTTAATTCTAAATTTATATTATCTAATGCTTTAAAATTTGAATGTTTATTTATAAATGGGAATACAACTTCAAGAAGTCTATCTTTTTTATGGTTATACATCTTATATTCTTTTTTCAAGTCTTTAATTTCTATAACATTATCTTCTTTGTTCATCTTTTAACTCCTATTTTTTAACTTAAAGTACGTCGGCAAAATCCTTTTTATTACGCTTAAACACGCTATTCCCCCATACAAACATAAATATAGTAATTATCCAAAATACTATTGTAAATACAAAATTATTTTCTGAGATAATATTCCCTTCTATAAATACATCTCTAAAAGATGTTACTAAATAAGTAAATGGTGTACATTTTATAACTTTAAGAATTGTTTGATGGCCTTCAAGCATATTTAAGTTCCATATTATTGGTGTAAACCAGAAAAATAACTGCATTGCTATTCCTAGTAAATTTGCAAAATCTGGTACTACAGTTGTTATTGCTGATGTAAATCTAGTAAAAGCTATTATAAATGCATACATTGCAAATAGTACATATATTAATTTTAAAACATTTGGTGCATATCCAAAAATTAAACATACAACTAATGCAACAACAACTAAAAATAATCCAACAAAACTTGATGCAACAATTGAAATCATAGGAATAACATCAACAGGGAAAACTACTTTTTTCACAAGGTAACTATATGATCTAATAGACATACTTGCAGACATTATACTATCATTTATCCATTGCCACATTGCCATGCCTGGTAAAAACCATACAAGATAAGGATAGTCTCCACTACTATTTGTCTTTAAAATATATTGAAATACAATAACATATGTAAACATGAAAACAAAGGGTTGTAAAAAACCCCAAATGCTTCCTAAACTTGTAGATGCAAATCTGTTTCGAAAATCATTTCTTCCAAGTTGCCATACAAGCTTTCTATTCTTTATTAGTGATTTTATAAATTCCATTTTATGCTTCCCTTTCTCTCCTATTTGGTGGTTACATTTTACATATCTTTTAATAAGTCTTTTCCATTTTTAACGTAATCCCAACCTGAGAATATGGTTGCTATTGTTGAAACAATCATCATTACTGTTGTGATAATATTTATAGCCAAATGCCATCCTGTAAGTTCGCCTTTAAATACTGTGCCAAATGCATTTACATCTACAAATGCTACTATTATAGCTATCATTTGAGTTACTGTTTTTAGTTTACCCCAAATACTTGCAGCTATAACATTTCCACTTTTTTCTACTGCAATTAGTCTATATCCAGATACTATAAACTCTCTAAATACTACTATTGCAGGTATCCATGCAGGTAATCTTCCTATTTCAACTAATATAATCATTGATGTTATTACTAAAACCTTATCTGCAATAGGATCTAAAAACTTTCCAAATGTTGTTACTTGGTTTCTTGAACGTGCTAAATATCCATCTAACTTATCTGTAATTGATGCAATAACAAATATTAAATCTAATACCCACATTAATGTTGGGACTCCTAAAAATTCCCCTGGCAAATCAAAAAAATTGACTATTATCATAACTAGTACTAAAATAATTCTTAATATTGTTAGTTTGTTTGGTAAATTCATATAATATCTTCCTCCTAATTTAATCTATCTTTTTTACACTGTTATTATATAAAAGTATATTAAAAAAAGCAAGTAAATTACAATTATTTCTATTGTTAAATATTTATTTTTTATAAAAAAAAGACATATACAATTTAAGTATATATCTTTTCTTACTTTACATATCGTCATCATTATTATTTATATCTTGATTATCATCTAGAAAACTTGTATCATCGCAATCTCCACAATTTGAACAGTTTCCTTTGCAAACATCTTCATCTTCTCCATTCCATTCAAGTTCAATGATATTATGGCATTTCGGACATTCTATTTCACTTTTTCCAGATATTTCAGCTATAAACTCGCTATTGCAGTATGGACATGCAATTTCGAACTCATAATCATCTTCTTCATCGTCTTCATAAATATTATTTTCAATTTCATCTACTGCTTCATCAACTTGCATTATTTTGTTTTCTATTTCGTTCTGTTTTTCCTCTATTTTTGTAATTTTAGTATCAGTTTTTTTAATCAAATCATCTATCGCATCTAAAAATAATGTAGATAGCTCCATTATTTTTTTCTTTACAAATTCCTTTTCTTCCTGATTTGATATTTTAGAATCAATCTCTGTTAATATTTTTTTATAGTTATCACTCAATTCTGACATGAAGCTTTTTCCTCTTTTCTCTTAAACTCTTTCCATATATTCGCCTGTTCTTGTGTCAATACGAATAACATCTCCAATATTTATAAATAAAGGAACTGAGATTTCATATCCGTTTTCTAATGTTGCAGGTTTTCCTGAAGTTGTTGTTGTATTTCCGCTAAATCCAGGTTCTGTATATGTAACTTCTAATTCCACAAACATTGGTGGTTCTACTGCAAATACATTTCCTTTAAATGAAAGTATTTTTACTGTCATATTCTCTTTAATGTATTTTAAAGCATCTCCTATTTGTTCTTTATTTAAAGGTATTTGCTCATAAGTTTCGTTATCCATAAAATAATACAAATCACCATCTGCATATAAATATTGCATTTCTCTTTTTTCTATTTCTGCTCCTACAAGTTTTTCAGATGGATTAAATGTTCTCTCTAGAGTTGCTCCTGTTATTACATTTTTTAATTTTGTTCTAACAAATGCTGCTCCTTTTCCTGGTTTTACGTGTTGGAATTCAACTACTTTAAATACATTTCCTTCTAATTCGAATGTTGTTCCGTTTCTAACATCTCCTGCCATATATACTTCTGCCATATTTATTTCCTCCTTATTATTTGAATATCTATAATATTTTATACTATTTTTTCAATAAAATCAATGGTTTATTGGTATTTTTTTAATCTTTTTACATAAAATGTTAACTATGTGATTTTTTATAGATTATATTTTTTTATATTTTAACAATAATAACTATATACAATTAAAAAAAGAGGATTTTAATTATGAATCAAATAATATCTAATCAGTTCCTTTTACAGCAGCCTGAGAAAAAAAATATAAAAAAATTTAAAATAGTATTTTGGATTTGTATTTTTATTATAATTATATGCATTTTCATTCTTATATATTTAAAATATAATTTCTCTGAGAAGCAAAAAATCACAAAAAATCTAGAAAGTAAATTTGAATTACAAAACTTATATAATAATAATTCAACCAAATATTATGCACAAAAATTAAGTACTAATAAAGATCCATTTGTAATAGGTTTATTACAAATAGATTCCATAAACTTGATGTATCCAATTCTTTCTACTACTTCAGATGAACTTTTAAAAATATCTCCATGTAGATTTTTTGGTCCCATGCCTAATGAAATTGGTAATATGTGCATTGCAGGTCATAATTATGCAAATCAAACTCATTTTGCAAAACTTCGCAATTTACACGAAGGTGATGTTATTAAAATATATGATTTATCAGGAAATAAAATAGATTATTTAGTTTACACTATTTCTGAGCTTTCAGCTAATGATACATCTTGTTTAAATCAAAATACAAATTTTTCAAGAGAAATAACACTTGTTACTTGTAATACTGTAAAAGGTAATAGAATAGTTATTAAAGCAAAAGAAACCGCCATTTAAATGACGGTCTTTATATTAAATATTATAATCTCTAACTTTTTTATAAGCATATGCAGCTACAACAATAGCTACTGCAATTAAAGCAAATATTGCATAATCACTTGCATCTCCAGTTTGTGGTAAAGCAGTATTTTGATATGTGCTTCCAGTAGTGTTTGTAGTTACTGGAGTAGTAGGAGTTGTTGGTGTTGTTGTTGTATTTTGTGGTGTTGATGGAATAACACTAATTGGTGTAGCTGTTGTATTTGTGTCTGTTGTTACATTTGTATCTGGTGTTGTTGATTGAGTACTGATTGATGGAAGTGAAAGTACGTTATCAGTTCCAGTAGCAAAAACAGTTGTAGAAATAGCAACTACTGCTAATGTAATAAATAATACAGTTAAAATTTCTTTTTTTACATTTACCTTTTTCATAATTTTCTCCTTTTCTTTCATAATATTAGTATTTATACTTTATGCCTAAATTATGCACAATAAAATATAAATTTCTCTTAATGACTAAATACATTCTAACGCAATTTTATTAGTTAGTCAATAATTTTTTTATTACATTTATATTACATTTTTTTTATAAATTGTAATATTTTTTATTTTGTCTTATTCTTCAGTCTTTTCTTCTACTTTTTTCTCTGCTGTTGCCTCTTCTTTTTTTGCTTCAGATGTTTCTTCTTTAATTTCTTCAGTTGTTTCAGCAGCTTCTACTTCTTGAACTGGTGTTTCTGTTGTTTCAACAACTTCTGTTTCTTGAGCTGGTGCTTCAACTGTTTCTTCTGCAGAATTCTCTACTGGAGTCTCTACAGTATCTTCCTCAGTTAACTCTTCTTTAAGAATAATTTCCTTATCTTCTATTCTAGCACCTAAATTTTCTTTAGTTTTAGCTGATTTTCCAACTCTATCTCTTAAGTAGTATAATTTTGCTCTTCTAGATTTTCCTACTCTGACTACTTCAACTTTTTCTACCATTGGAGAGTTTATTAAAAATGTTTTTTCAACTCCTACTCCATAAGCTACTCTTCTTACTGTAAATGTGGCATTAACGCTACCACCTTGTTTTTTTATTACTATTCCTTCGAATACTTGAATTCTTTCCCTATTTCCTTCTTTTATTCTTTGGTGTACCCTAATTGTATCACCAACATGAAGGTCTGGAATTTTGTTCTTTAATTGTTCATGTTCAATTGATTTTATTATATCCATTACGATATCTCCTTTCATTTTTTATTTGCCAGTAAATCTGGTCTTTTATTTTTTGTAATAATTTTTGATTGTTCTTCTCTCCACTTATTTATATTTTCATGATGTCCGAGATATTAATACCTCTGGTACTTTTTTACCTAAGAATATTTCTGGTCTTGTATATTGAGGATATTCTAACATTCCATTTGAAAAAGATTCTTCCTTTATTGAATCATTTGCTAAAACTCCTTCTACATATCGACTAACACTATCTATTAGCACCATGCTTGGAAGTTCCCCTCCAGTTAGTACATAATCTCCAATAGAGATTTCCTCATCAACAATTTCATCTAATACTCTTTGATCTATTCCTTCATAATGTCCACATAGCAGAATGAGATGATCTTCTTTTGATAATTTTTCAACTTTATCTTGGTTTAAAGTTTTTCCTTGTGGTGATAGATAAATTACTTTTGCATTTTCTTTATTTTTTATAGACATATATGCATCATATACAACATCTGGTTTTATAACCATTCCTGCTCCACCACCGTATGGCATATCATCTACTTTTTTGTGTTTATCTTTTGAAAAGTCTCTAATATTAATAATATTAATACTTATAGCCTTTTTTTCTTGAGCTTTTCCTAAAATGCTAGTTTTTATTGGTTCAAACATTTCAGGGAAAAGTGTTAACACATCAAATTGCATTATAATTTTCCTTTCTTTTACCTTAAACCAGAAGTTAAATGAACTGTAATTTTTTCATTTTCTAAATCAATTTGTTTTAGAACTTCCTTTATAGCTGGAAGTAAAATTTGCTTTCCAATTTCATTTTTAACAACATATACATCATTTGCATTTGTTTTAAAAATGTCATCAAGTTTTCCAAGTAGTTCGCCATCATCTGTATAAACCTCTAGGCCGATTAAATCTGCAATAAAGTATGTATCTTTAGGAAGCTTTTTAGCATCTTTTCTTTCAATTTTAAGATATGCTCCTTTGTACTTTTCAGCATCTGTTAAGCTATCTATTCCTTTTAGTTTTAATAAAACCATTTCTTTTTGATAACTTACATTCTCAATTTCTACTTTATACAGACTTTTTCCCTTTTGAGAGATATATACAGACTTTAGTTCTTCAAATCTTGATTTTTCATCTGTAAAAGGCTTTACTTTAACTAATCCTTTTATTCCAAAGGTATTTACTATTTGACCTACTTCAAAATATTCTTGCATATTTCCCTCTTAATCTACAAATTCAACATTAACTTTTTTATGTTCTTTTCCGGCCACTGCTTTCATAACATTTCTAATTGATTTAGCAATTCTTCCTTGTTTTCCTATTACTTTTCCCATATCAGTTTCGTCAACCTTAACTGAATATGTAATTAAATTTCCTTCTTCTGTTTCTGTAATTACTACATTATCCTTTTGTTCTACTAGGTTTTTTATTAAAATTTCTAAAACTTCTTTCATAATAAACCTCCTAGTTAGCTTTTGCAATTATTGCTTTTACAGAATCTGTTGGTTTTGCACCATTTTTTGTCCAAGTAGCTAATTTGTCTTGATCTATAACAATTTTAGCTGGTTCAACCATTGGATCATAAGTTCCTATTTGATCAATTATTTTTCCATCTCTTGGGCTTCTAGAATCTGCAACTACAATGTGATAGAATGGAGCTTTCTTTGCACCTACTCTTTTTAATCTAATCTTTACCATTAAAAGTTCACCTCTTTCTAAAAATTTATGTATAATTTTATATATTTAAAATTATTAACTATTTCATTAAATTCCTTAAGTCATTTTCATTAAAGCCTTTCATTAATTTTTTCATGTTCTTTCCATCTTGCATTTTTTTCATCATTTTCTGAGTCATTTCATAAGATTTCATAAATTGATTAATTTGTTGAACTGTTGTTCCACTACCTTTTGCTATACGAACTCTTCTTGATGCATTTAATAATTTGGGATTTCTTCTTTCTGCATCTGTCATAGAACAAATCATTGCTTCTATTCTAACGAATTCTTTATCATCAACTTTTAAATCTTTTATATTTGCCATTCCGGGAACCATTTTTAAAATTGATGAAAATGATCCCATTTTCTTTACTTGTCTTAATTGTGATAAATAATCATCTAAGTCAAACTCTTTTTTTCTAAGCTGTTTTTCTATTTTTTCTGCTTCTTCAATATCAAGAGCTTCTTCTGCTTTTTCTATTATAGAAAGTACATCTCCCATTCCTAAGATACGCGATGCCATTCTGTCTGGATGAAATACTTCTATATCACTTAATTTTTCACCAGTTGCCGCAAATTTTATTGGTCTGTTTGTTATTTTTTTAACAGATAATGCAGCGCCTCCACGGGTATCACCATCAAGTTTTGTTAAAACAACTCCATCAATTCCAAGTTCATTATTAAAACTTTGTGCAACATTAACAGCATCCTGACCTGTCATTGCGTCAACAACAAGTAATATCTCATGTGGTTTAACATTTTGTTTTACATTTTTAAGTTCTTGCATAAGTTCTTCGTCAATATGAAGTCTTCCTGCTGTATCTAAAATAACAACATCGTTTAATTTGCTTATTGCAACATTCATTGCTTGCTTTGCAATATGAACAACATCTTTTGATTGTTCATTAGCATAAACAGGAATGTTTAGCTGACTTCCAACTACTTGTAATTGCTTAATTGCAGCTGGTCTATATACATCGCATGCAACAAGCAATGGTTTTTTTCCTTGTTTTCTAAGTAGATTTGCAAGTTTGCCAGCAGTTGTTGTTTTTCCGAGAACCTTGAAGACCAACAAGCATAATAACTGTTGGAGGATTAGGAGTAAAATTAATTTTAGCTTCTTGTCCACCTAAAAGCTCTATAAGTTCATCTTTTACAATTTTTATTACCTGTTGACCTGGAGTTAATGATTTTAGCACATTTTGACCTAATGCCTTTTCTTGGACACTTGCTACAAACTCCTTAACTATCATATAATTAACGTCTGCCTCTAAAAGTGCAAGTTTAACTTCTCTTAACATTTCTTTAAGATCTTGCTCTGTTATTCTTGCTTTTCCTTTTAATCTTCTTGTTATGTCTTGAAGTTTTGAAGATAATCCCTCAAATGCCATTTCATTTCCTCCTCTTTGAAATTCTATGCTTCGTCCTGCTTTGTCAAACTTCACATCATTCGTTGGTCATGTACAAATGTACACTCCCTCTTCTTTCGTTTGTTTTCCTCGCATTACTTGCATATAATTTCAAATATATTCTTTATTTTGTTTTTAGTGTGCAATAGAAAATAGTTCTTTTCTAACATGATTTAGTATTTTTTCAATTTTCTTGTCTGATGAAACTTCTTGGATTTTACTTAATTCATTTAAAGCTTCTTGTAATATTCTTTCTTGTTCCATTGTCTTTTTCATAAATGAAAGCTTTTCTTCTAGTTCGAAAAGTTTATTCTCTCCCTTCTTTAATATGTCGCTTACAGCTTGTCTTGTAATATTGTTATTTTCCGCTATTTCTGAAAGTGATAAATCATTGTTATAATAATCTGTTAATATTTCTAACTGTTTTTCAGTTAATAATTTACCATAGATTTGGCATAACATACTAATTTTAACATGTTTTTCCATATTACCACCTCACAAATTTATAAGCAAAAATGTAATGCTAATATACTTTACACCATTTTTTCAAATTTGTCAAGTACTTTAGCATTACTTTTTTTTAATTTATAAAAAAAAGACAACAGAACCGTCCCAATGTCCGTCCAATTGTCCTTTTCAAGTTTAAAAATGTTTTCCTCTCTTATGTCTTGGGGTTTCTCTGTAAGTTATATCATCTAAATCACTATCTTGAACATTTTCAAAGTTGTCTGTGTTATCTGATGTTATATCTGTCTTTTGTTGCTCATCTTCATATTCAAAATCATCCTCATCATCATAAAAATCATCATCTTGATTTCTATGCTTTATAGTATATGTAACAACTATTATTAGTGCTACTAAAACAAACGCTCCGGCACCAATAAAAACATATACTTTAGAGTCTAATCCTTTTTTTTCTGTTGCTTCTACTACTGTCTTTTGTTTTTTATTTGCATTAATTTGATAAGTTACTTTTTCTGTTCCATCTTTTGAAGAAACCATAATTGTAATTGTATTTTCTTCTTGTAAATCTTCATTCCCTAATACTTCTACAGTAGCTTCTTCATTATTTGCAATTGCTTCTATTTCAAGTTTTTCTACATCTGGTTCAATATCAATGTCATAGCTATATATACTAGATTTAAATTCTGAAAATATATTAGTACCTTCTATCTTTAAGCTTTTTAAGCCTAATTTTTCTTCTTTTTGAGCTTTTTGAACATCTATTTCATATATTTTTATAGTACCATCTTCCGCGCTAACAGACACTGCTACTGTATTTTTACCTTCTTTTAAAGATTTATTCCCATCTACTGTTACTGTAGCTTTAGAATCTTCTGCTTCTGCTTTTATTTCTAAACTTTCAACATCTTTTCCAACTTGTAACGAATATGATGTCGTATTAGCAGAAAATACCGGTGTTAATGTTTGACCATCAACAACTAATGTTTTTAAATTTGCATTGTTTGATTTTGCTGTTTCTTTTGGTTCTTCTTTTTTCTCTTCTTCCTTCTTTTCTTCCGGTTTTGTTGTTGTAACATAATTAGATGAAACATATCCTTCTCTTCCATTAAATTTTACTCTAACCTTACCACTTGCAGTACCTGTTCTTTCTAATGCAGTTCCTTTTGCAGAAATACTACCTATAATACTTCCATCACTAACACTTCTAAAATTTAAACTGTCAACAGTAGTATATACTGTGCCACTTGCTGCTGTAAATGTAATTTCTTGTTTTGTTTCTGTAGGTTTTGTTGTTGGAGTTTCAGTTGTTGTAGTTGTTGCTGTAGTTCCAGTTGTTGCTGGTGCTTTAACAGTTATTACTGCAGTATTTGTTTCATTAGCAACTGTTTCCAAGTCTGGTGTTTCCATTCCTGTTATAGAAAATTTAATATTGTATTTAGTATCTACAGTTACTTTAGGAACTGTAAATGTAAAACTTCCCAAACTAGTTATTCCTTTATCAGAAGATCCTGTTATTGTTTTATTATCTGCGCTCACCTGACCGTCGCCAGATGCTGACACAAGTGTTAGCCCATTTGTGTCAGTTAATTTTAAAGTATATGCACCTAATTTTTGTTTTGAAGTAACGCTTATCGTTACAGTTCCACTTCCTGACTCTACTTGTTTATCTGTTGAAACAATTGTTGCAGCCATAGAGCAGTTCTGCATAAAAATCATGAATCCAGCAATTATTAAAGCTATTTTAAATATTCTACTTTTCATATATTTATGATTCTCCTTTTATATATTTATCTCAAATGTACCAACCACATATTTAAGTATTCTTAATGAATCTCTTGCATCAATAACACCATCTTTGTTAATATCAGCTGCTGTTTTAAAATCCCCGGAAATGTTATAGCCTCCCACAGAGTATTTTAAAATTCTTAAAGAATCTCTTGCATCTATTAATCCATCTCCACTAATATCTCCCATCTTAACAACAGTATAATTTTTGCCTTCAATAGTTATTGTATAACCTGTTCCAATGTTTCCTGTTGTTACTAAAGTACCATCTGCATTTTTTATAGTTATAGTTTTATCAGTATATTTTTCTTTAATTGATTCAATTGTTGTGGCTGGCTCACATACTAAATTTGTTTCTTCTAATTTAAAGTTTTCATTTTTACTTGTTGTAGTAGTTGGATTAGTAGTTGTTGTTAGATTTAGATTTTGCGTTCCTACAACTTCTATATATTGTTCTTTTGAATCTCCCCTTGCTATATATCCTTCTATACCATCACTTGTTACAATCTTGTCCCATATATAGCCATTTGCAGTTGAGGTTGCTGCTTGAACTCTAGTTAAAATATCATTTTTATTAACATAAGTTAATACTTTTTGACCTGTTCCTGGTTGTTCTCTAACCTTTAATCCAGATGTGCAAATAACTTTTACTAAATCAGTAGATGCTGTTACTGTTGCACTTTTATCTATATATTTTTGAGCTATGTAGCCTTGTCTTCCATCTGCTAGTTTTACTCTATCCCATATATATCCATCAATGTTGTATTTACCTGTTTCTATTCTTGTTAAAGCCTGACCCTTTATTAGTGTTGTTACAATAGTTGTTCCATTTAATCCTGGTCCATTTCTTAAATTAACAGATGTATTCGCAATAACTGATTCATTGCAGTTAGAAATGTCTGGTATTTGCATAATATAATTTCTAACCATATAACCTTGTCTTCCATCTGGAAGAACAACTTTATCCCAGTAGTATCCGTTAACACTTGAGCTTGCTGCTTCTATTCTAAGCAGAATATCCCCTGTATTAACCTCTGTAATTTTATTTCCATTTGGTGTTTGCCTAATAGCTACATTACTGCCAGTTACTTTTATGTTTTGAGTAACTATTGTTCCATTTCCTGGCTCTGCACACACTATTTCAGGCATATTTTCATATACTGGTATTACAAATTCTATTGAACTATTTAATAAATTAAGTTCTTGGTAGGCCTTTCTAACTTTTGTACTTTCAGATGCAGCTGCTGCAACATTCTGCATATATTGGAAATAATATAAAGTTCCATCAGAATTATCTACATCAAATTTTTGTAAATATAAGGTATCTTGTCCATCGTTTATATAGTTACTTGCAAGAACTTTTGCCCCAGCTTTTATTGATATTTCCGGGTCTGTCCAAGCTACTTTTTCCTTTTTTCCATCAACTAATTTTGCATAATTTAATCCATTTGCTATAACTTGTGAGTCTGTATTTCCTGATGCTTTAATATTTAAAAAGTTATAATATCCAACATATCCTGAATATGTTCCAGTTGCCAGTGTTCCAGGTTGCGTTCCTGTTCCTTGTTCTTGACGTATTCTTGATGCCAAATGATATGGGCTTATTTTTGCTTCTTTTGCAGCCTCCATTATAATTTGTGCATAACTTTTGTTTAAAGTTGCTTTAGTCCCATCAGTTTTAGTATACGTAACACTACCGCCTTGCATATATTTAACATCTGCTATAATTTTTTGAACACCTTCTAAAGTTTGAGTTTCTTCATTATATGCTAAGTTTTCAAATTGAAAAATATAATTATCATTTAACCAATTTCTTGGATCCATATAATAAGATATAGCAGCCTCAGAAGCACATCTCCATGAGCTTCCTGCTCTTGGAGTATCTCCACATATACTGCATCTCCACGAATCAGGCCAGCTCGCTGGAACAACATTTCTTCCATGATATGCTGCTCCCTCATTTTTTATAACTTGATTCCAATCAAGTCCTGTATAAAAAATTGTAAATTTCCAATTTGGATGATTTCTTTTTAAATTTTCTATCAAGTCCTTATATCCTAAATAGTTTTTTATCTTATTCTCCGAATATATTTCCCTTGTTTGACTTGCGTATACTCTATTTTCATATTTATAATTCAAAAAAACATAAGATAACAGAGTTAGTATAGCTAATATTGCTACTAACTTTGAAATCTTATGTATTTTATTTTTATTACTATCTATATACAATTTTATTTCCTCCTTAGTATTTTTAAGATGCATTTTTCTTCATTTGTATTATATCATTCATGTAGAATGCCGTCAATAAAATTCTTAAATCTTTTAAAATTGTAATATTTTAGTAATATTTGTATTCTTTAAATAAATTAATAGTGTATATATATTATTATTTTACATTACATATAATAAAATCGTAAAAAATTGTAATATACTTCCTAATACTATAAATAAATGAAATATCGAATGGAAATACTTTACTTTCTTACCAAGTCCATAGAATATAGTTCCTGTTGTATATGCAATTCCTCCTGCTACTAGTAATATTAGGCCTGGCATACCAAGTAGTTGTGGTAAAACTGATGCCTTGAATATTATGCACCATCCCATTGCTATGTAACATATCATAGAAAATACTTTATATCTTTCTAGGTCTATTGCATTTAAAACAATTCCTAAAATTGCCATTCCCCATATTAGTGCAAACATGCCCCAACCAAGTGCTGCATCATATTCTCTAAATGTGCACATAGTAAATGGCGTGTATGAACCTGCAATAAGCAAAAATATTGTACAGTGGTCTATTATTTGGAATACTTTCTTTGATGTTGTATTTGGTCTTAACCCATGATAAATACTTGACATTGTATATAACAAAATCATTGTAATTCCATATATTATTGCAGATATAATTCCATATTTGTTATTATGAATTGTTGCAAATATAATACATAACACCATTCCTATAAATCCTAGTGATGCTCCTACAATATGAGACGTCATATTAAATATTTCTTCGCCCTTTGTATATGTTGGTAAGACTCTTTCTTTTAATTTTATTCTTTTCATGATATATCCTCCGTTTTTTGTTAATAGAGACGGTTCAAAATGACCCAATTGCTAGCAATTAGTATTTAGGTCATTTAGAACCGTCCCAATTGATCAACACATTGACCCAAAACTCTTATACAAATTATATCTATAAAAGTATTAAAAGTCATTAGTCTTATTGGTCAGTACAATTTACTCAACTTCTTTTTTCCAAAGAAAATGCTTATTACAGTATGCATAAATGATTGAGCCCGGAACATATTTGCAATGTGCTACTGGTTCTTCTCCTGGTTTAAAATATGTTGTTACTTCTTTTTTATCAAATACAATGCTAATCCATTCTATATAATGGTCTTCTTCCATTACATGGTTAACTCTTGCAATTATTTTTCCATCTTTTATTTCATAAGTTGGAACGTGTTTCTCAACTGCTGCATCAACTGAATTTGGAACTAAAGTCTTCATTTCTTCTGAGCAACATTCTATTCCACACGAACATTTGCAATCTTCTAACACCTTTACAATTGCTCCACATTTTGCACATTTTTTTACAACTAATTCTTTACTCATCTTATTTTTCTCCCTTTCTAATACATAATTTTCATCGAAAATTTACCAATTATTTTTTACATTTTATCTTCATTTAATATATTAATATTGAATTAAAGAATCTAAATCT
>Ga0256404_1005032_pt1 | contig 24032 bp, 22 predicted proteins | sample RumenRJG_01DNA_FD_185990 | JGI IMG/M metagenome (GOLD analysis project Ga0256404, IMG submission 185990) | Bovine rumen microbial communities from Lethbridge, Alberta, Canada - RJG_01 | ecosystem: Host-associated > Mammals > Digestive system > Stomach > Rumen | place: Canada: Alberta | collected... | reverse complement strand
ATTGCGACTTCATGAGCTGGGCCCGGCCCGTGAACGAGCGCTGCCCGGAGTGCGGCGGATACATGGTCCTTCGGGGCAAAAAGGTGGTCTGCGCGGACGCTGCCTGCGGCTACAGCAGGAAAGCGGAGGATGCACTTAGCGATAATTAACTGATTATTTGCAAAAATCCGTGCATCATCTTGAGATTCTTGTTATTCCATGTTACACTTTATTGGACTGGGTCGGGGTTTGAAGGACATCATATGATGTACCGTTGTTTCAGTCAGCTTTACCTTAGCATGTTTACAACTGGGGGATTACGACATCGCAGCGGAGGTAAAAATGAGTGTACAACTGCTAGACAAAACAAGAAAGATTAACCAGCTTCTTCAGAACAGCAGCGCAAGCAAGGTCATGTTCAGCGACATCTGTTCAGAGCTCGGACGCCTTCTTTCGGGAAGCGTTCTGGTGATCAGCCACAAGGGTAAAATCCTGGGGGCCGATGACCAGGTGGGAAATCCGAGACTGCTGAAGGGAAAAGTGGGAACCTTTGTGGAGCCGCTTCTGAACGAGCGTTTTCTTTCGATACTCTCCACCAAGGAAAACGTGAATCTGGAGACGCTGGGTTTCTCTGCTGAAATGGCGAAGGGCTTCCAGACATTGGTGGCCCCAATCTGCATTTCCGGAGAACGCCTCGGGACGCTGTGCATCAGCCGCAAGGAGGCGCCCTTTGACATCGATGACATCATTCTTGCGGAGTACGCCGCCACGGTGATCGGCATGGCCATGCGCCAGAGCGTCAACGAGGAGAGTGCGGAAGAGACAAGAAAACAGCAGATCGTCAGGAGCGCCGCCGCCACGCTGAGCTTTTCCGAGATGGAGGCCATGCTCCACATCTTCAGCGAGCTGGGCGGAAGCGAGGGCATCCTGGTGGCCAGCAAGATTGCGGACCGGATCGGCATCACCCGCTCCGTCATCGTGAACGCCCTCCGGAAGTTCGAGAGCGCCGGAATTATCGAGAGCCGGTCCAGCGGCATGCGCGGCACCTACATCAAGGTGACCAACGACGCGGTCTTCGATGAGATCGAGCGGATCCGGAAGAACGGGCGGGAGACCGGAAAGTAAGGATTGTTATGCAGAACGGGCGGGAGTCCGTGAAGCAGGAATGACCGGGATCCGTTAGAAGGGACCAAGTACAGAAAGGAAGGCTTTCCAGAATCGGACTTAAGGTTCATCTCCGGAGATCAAACAAGAGAAATAATCTTCCGTCGGGACTTGTCCCGGCGGTTTTTTTATGGTAGACTATGCAAGTTGCAGGCCCAAAAAGGGCCACTTTGCACGTCCGCCTGATGGGGAATCCGGTGCTGTCTAACCCGGACAGTGATTCCCGAACGAGGGCGGGCGGAAGATTAACCATTACGGAGGTAAGAATTATGGGTGTTGTATCAATGAAGCAGCTTCTTGAGGCGGGTGTTCACTTCGGTCATCAGACCAGACGCTGGAACCCCAAGATGGCCCCGTACATCTACACGGAGCGCAACGGCATTCACATCATCGACCTGCAGAAGACCGTGGGCATGGTGGACGATGCCTACAAGGCAGTGGTTGACATTGTCGCCAACGGCGGCTCCATCCTGTTTGTCGGCACCAAGAAGCAGGCTCAGGATGCCATCAAGGAAGAGGCGACCCGCTGCGGCATGTTCTACGTGAACGAGCGCTGGCTCGGCGGCATGCTCACCAACTTCAAGACCATCCAGTCCAGAATCCGCCGTCTCCAGAAGATCGAGGAGATGAGCCAGGACGGCACCTTCGACGTGCTTCCCAAGAAGGAAGTCATCGAGATCCGCAAGGAGTGGGAGAAGCTTGAGAAGAACCTGGGCGGCATCAAGGAGATGAAGAAGCTCCCCGACGCCATCGTGATCATTGACCCGAAGAAGGAGCGCATCTGCGTTTCCGAGGCCAAGGCTCTGCACATCCCGCTGATCGGTATCGCTGACACCAACTGCGATCCCGAGGAGCTGACCTACATCATCCCCGGCAACGATGACGCCATCCGTGCGGTGCGTCTCATCGTATCCAAGATGGCCGACGCTGTCATCGAGGCGAACCAGGGCGCTGAGACCCAGGTCCAGATGGAGAACGAGGGTGCCAACACCCCGGCCGAGGCTCTCGCCGAGGCAATGCAGGCCAACCAGCAGTAACTTGATAATTGATCAGCACCCAGGAAAAAGACAGAAGCTATGTCCAGGAAACTTGTTTACTGGACATGCTTTCGGCCTTTTTCCTGGGCGGCCAAGGCGTGAAACGCCTCTGACCGCCCACAGTCTCAGAATGCAAAGCATTCTGAGACTTGGGTGCTGAATAGATACAGTATTTGAAGGAGGAAGCAGTATGGCTATTACAGCGGCAATGGTAAAAGAGCTGAGAGAGATGACCGGCGCGGGCATGATGGACTGCAAGAAGGCCCTTACCGCGACCGATGGAGATATGGACAAGGCGGTTGAGTTCCTTCGTGAGAAGGGCCTGGCCGGCGCCCAGAAGAAGGCCGGAAGAATCGCCGCCGAGGGTATTGTCGACACCCTGGTTTCCGAGGACGGCAAGAACGCTGTCGTGGTCGAAGTGAACGCCGAGACCGACTTCGTGGCGAAGAACGAGAAGTTCCGCACCTACGTGGGCGAGGTGGCGAAGCAGGCCCTTGCCACCAAGGCAGCCGATATGGACGCCTTCCTTGCTGAGCCCTGGATCGACGACACCACCCTCACCGTGAAGGAGCAGCTCTCCAGCATGATCTCCGTCATCGGCGAGAACATGAACATCCGCCGCTTTGAGAAGATGAGCGAGCCGAACGGCGTCGTGGTTTCCTACATCCACGCCGGCGGCAAGATCGGCGTCCTGGTGGACGTGGAGTCCGACGTCGTGAACGACGCTGTGAAGGAGATGGCGAAGAACGTGGCCATGCAGGTCGCGGCCCTGAAGCCCCTCTACACCAGCGCTTCCGAGGTCAGCGCCGAGTACATCGCCAAGGAGAAGGACATCCTTCTTGCCCAGATCAAGAACGACCCGAAGGAGGCTTCCAAGCCTGAGAAGGTCATCCAGGGCATGATCCAGGGCCGCATCAACAAGGAGCTGAAGGAGATCGTGCTCCTTGACCAGGTCTACGTGAAGGCCGAGGACGGCAAGCAGAGCGTCGGCAAGTACGTGGAGCAGGTCGCCAAGGCTGAGGGCGCCAAGATCGCCGTGAAGCGCTTCATCCGCTTCGAGACCGGCGAGGGCCTTGAGCACAAGAGCGAGAACTTCGCCGAGGAAGTGGCGAAGCAGATGCAGGGATAATCACCTCATTTGAGGCGGGACTTGAATCTGAATTCTTAGAATAACTGGCTCCCAGAGCGGACAGGAAATGTGATTCCTGCTGCTTTGGGAGCTTTTGATTTCTGCGGGGGGAGGGAAGCCGATACCAGGAAGCCATCTTGCCAAGAAATTTGATTTTTGATCAAAATCGAAAGGAGCTCATCATGAACGAAAAGGACCACACCCAGCAGGAGACCGCGGCCCCGGAGCTGATCCGGATCGACGCCTCCTGGGACAACGACCGCTTTCTGGCTGAGGCAGAGACCAGGATGCCGGACGAGATGAGCCGCTACGCGGTTCTGACAGACCTGGACGGAAAACGCCTGTACCGGGTGATGACAGAGAGTGAATATGACGCTGTGTTCTGCCGCACCGACGGCTTCCGCCCGGGACCGGAGCATGAAATTGCCCGGTACGAGAGCCTTAAGGGCGCGGCGGATGCCGGCTGCCCCTGGATCATGGCCTTCGGCCGCCTGGACGACCTGGCGGATGTGAAGGAGAAGATCCTGGAATACACCTGGCTTCCGGATGAGGACTAACAACAATATCTGAACCTTGCTGTAAACAGACGCAAATGCTATGATTTCTGAGAGGCCATTTGTGAGAGAGGGGAATAACAGTGGACCCGTCTGCAATGGCCTCTCATATTATCATCTGGAGCCATCATCGGGAGCGCTGTCTATGACTGTGATTTCTTCCCGCCGCACGGCGGATCTGGCATACTGCGGGCTCTTTACTGCGTTGATCGCGGTGGGGGCCTTTATTAAGATCATGATTCCACTGGGTGTTTTTGAGGTGACCTTCAGCCTGCAGTTCCTGTTTGCCCTGCTGGCGGGGCTTCTTCTTGGACACGGGCGGGGCTTTATGAGCGTGGTGACCTATCTGGTCGTCGGCCTGGCAGGGGTCCCGGTGTTTGCCCACGGGGGAGGCCCGGCCTATCTGCTCCGGCCCACCTTCGGCTTTCTGATCGGGTTTGCCGCGGCTGCCTATATTGCCGGGTACCTTGCGCAGGGAGTCAGCCGCTTCCCCTCGTTCGCGAAGCTTCTCGCGGCCTGCTTCGCCGGGGAAATGGCCTACTATGCCTGCGGACTGGCATATTACTACGTGATGCTGAATTACGTTCTGACTTCGGGGCAGACCATTGGAGTCCGGGAGCTGATTGTGGTGTGGTTTCTCAGCACCGTCATTCCGGACTTCCTGCTCTGCGTGCTGGCGGCCTCACTGGCAGTCCGGCTGATCCCGGTTCTGGGACTGAGGGAGAGATAGAAGGAGAGACAGCGCGTGAAGGAAGATCAGAAAATCCGGAAGAATCCGGAAATAGAAGAGGAAGCGGGCCCTGGGATGAAAGCGGGTGCAGGGCCGGAAGCCAGAACCAGCGCCGGCGACATCGCCCTGTACACCCTGCTGAAGGAGATCACGTCCACAGACGAGACTGCCCGGGAGGCGGCCCGCAGGCACTGGTCCCGGGTGGCGAAGCCCATTGGAAGCCTGGGGCTTCTGGAGACCGCCCTGGAGGACATTGCGGCCCTGACCGGCAGTCCTGAGCCGGATCTGTCGGAAAAGGCAGTTGTGGTGTTCTGTGGGGACAACGGCGTGACGGCCCAGGGGGTGAGCCAGGTGGACAGCTCGGTCACAGCCGCCTGCGCCAGGCAGCTGGCCTTAAGACGCACCTCTGTCTGCAGAATGGCGGAAACGGCACACTGCCGGGTTCTCCCGGTGGACATGGGAATCCTGGATTACCCGGAGGACGGCTGTTCCGTGGGCGAGGTGCTGGAGAAGGGCAGCGGCTTTCTCAGCTGCCGCATAAGAAACGGAACGGCGGATTTCACCGGCGGTCCTGCGATGCGCCGGGAAGAGGCGGAGCAGGCGGTCCTGGCAGGTATCCGTGTGGCGAGGGAGGCTTCGGATCACGGAATCCGGCTTCTTGCCGCCGGGGAGCTGGGGATCGGGAACACTACCACCGCCTCTGCCGTGACCAGTGTGCTCCTGCAGCTTCCACCGGAGCAGGTCACCGGCCGGGGAGCGGGGCTGTCGGACCAGGGGCTTGAGAGAAAGCTTGACGCCATCCGCAGGGGAATCGCCCTCAACAAGCCGGATCCCGCCGATCCCCTGGACATTCTCTGCAAGGTGGGGGGACTGGACCTCGCCGGCATGTGCGGCCTGTATCTCGGCGGCGCCCTGTGCCGGGTCCCGGTGCTTGCGGACGGCTTTCCCTCCCTGGCTTCCGCCCTTCTGGCTGTCCGGATCTGCCCGGCGGCGGGAAAGGCCGTCTTCGCGAGCCATGTGAGCACCGAGCCGGCCGCCACGCTTCTGCTCGATGCCCTCGGAAAGAAGCCCCTCATCAGCGCGGGCATGCACCTCGGAGAGGGGACCGGGGCAGTGGCGGCTATGCCGCTGCTTGCCATGGCAGAGTCCGTTTACCGGAGCTGCTATACATTTGAGGAGGGCGGCATCGCCCAGTACGTACCCCAGTGAGGGAAGGGGCGGCATCGCCCAGTATGTGCCCCAGTGAGAGAGGACAGGCAATATGACACTGTTTCCCTTTTTTCAGGACATTGAAGGAAAGCGCTTCCTGATTGTGGGAGGCGGGCACACCGCGGCCCGGAAGCTCCGGGTTCTGCGGCAGTTTACGGACCGGATCACCGTGGTGGCAGAGAGGCTTACGCCGGACATCGCGGCGGAGGCAGAAGTGTCTGAATCGGGAGCCAATCCCGCCCCGGAACCGGCAGGCACGCGCTTTTGTGAGAGGCCCTTCCGCCCCTCCGATCTGGACCGGGCCGACTGCGTGGTGGCCGCCACCTCGGACCGGGCGCTGAACCGTGAAATCGCGCGGCTCTGCGGCCTTTCCGGGAAGCCGGTGGATGTGGTCGACAGTCCGGAGCTCTGCACCTTCTTTTTCCCGGCAGTGATCCGCCGGGGCCCGCTGGTGGCGGCGGTTTCCACCTCCGGGAAAAGCCCGGCATACGCCGCGCACCTCAGGGCGCAGATCGAAGCGCTTCTGCCGGAGAATATCGAGGAGATTCTGGACGCCCTGGAGGACTGCCGCAGGCAGCTTCCGGAGCGCGTTCCGGACCAGAGGGAGCGGAGCAGAATCCTGAAGGAGCGGATGATGGAGCTTCTGGATGATAGCGCTTCTGGATGATAGCGCTTCTGAATGATATCGCTTCTGGATGACAGCGCAGACCGCAGGCGCGCGGAAAGGTGATTGCTGCCTGACGGCAAGCCGCGACACGCATTCGTCCCGCAGAGCGGGACTTTAGAACAGGAGGAGTCCGTCTTGATCCTTGCGACAAGAGGCAGCGCCCTGGCACTTGCCCAGGCAGAGCTGGTAAAGAAAAAACTGGAGGATGCCGGAGAGACGGTGACGATTCTCCCTGTGGTCACGAAGGGAGACCGGGACCGGAACCGGCCGCTGACGGAGATCGGCGGGGACGGCCTGTTTATCCGGGAGATCGAGCGGGTGCTCCTAAGAGGGGAAGCGGATCTGGCGGTGCACTCCGCCAAGGATCTCCCCTATGCGCTGGCAGAGGGGATTATGATCGGCGGCGTGCCAGAGGCCGGTGATCCCCGGGACTGCCTGGTCACAAGAGAGGAACTCTGCCGGGTACACCTCGTAGCCACGGGCAGCCCGAGGCGGATCGAGGAGTACCGGCGCCTGGATCCCGCGGCAGAGTTCACCGGGATTCGTGGAAACGTCAACACCAGGATCCAGCGGCTTCGGGAGGGAAGGGCGGACGCCCTGATCCTCGCCAAGGCAGGGCTGGAGCGGCTGATGCCGGACCTCTCGGGGCTTTCCGTCCGGTGCTTTGCACCGGATGAGATGATTCCGGCTCCCTGCCAGGGAATTCTGGCGGCGGAGTGCCGGGAGAACGACGGCAGGACGAGGGCGATTCTGGAGGCGATTACGGACCGGGAGGCGACGCGCCGGTTTGAGACGGAGCGGTACCTGTTCCAGCGGCTTCAGGCGGACTGCGCCATGCCCGTGGGGGTGTACGCGGAATTCCGGGGAGAGAAACTGATACTCCGCGTGCGGTTCGGAGCGCGGCGGATCGTGAAGCAGGGCCTGGCGGAGGACCGCATCGCCCTCTGTGAGGAGATATTGGCATGAGTCAGGTAAAGGAATCAGTGACTCGGGCAAAGGGTTCGGTGACGCTTGTGGGCGCGGGCTGCGGCCCGGGCCTTCTGACCGCTGCGGGCCTCCGGGCGGTGCGGCAGGCGGAGGTGCTGGTCTATGACGACCTGCTTGACCCGGAGATCCTCAAGGAGACGCCGGAGAGCTGTGAGCGCATTTACGCGGGCAAGCGGAGCGGCCTTCACAGCATGCCCCAGGAGGAGATCAGCAGGCTGCTCTGCGACAGGGCGGAGGCAGGAAAGAAGGTCGTGCGCCTGAAGGGCGGGGACAGCTTTGTTTTCGGCCGCGGCGGCGAGGAGTGCCTTATGCTGGAGGAGAGAGGAATTCCCTATACCCTGATCCCCGGCGTCACCTCGGCCGTGGCGGTGCCGGAGCGCTTCGGGATCCCGGTGACCCACCGGGGAAAAGCCCCGTCCTTTACGGTGGTGACGGGAAAAAGCGGCATCGGGACAGAGGAGAACTACAAGGCCCTGGCGGCGCTGAAGGGAACGCTGGTCTTTCTCATGGGGATTCGGGCGGTGCGGGAGATCGCGGAGCGTCTGATGCGGGCCGGAAAGGCCCCTGACACGCCGGCGGCGGTCCTGTCCCGGGGCTTCTCCCCGGAGGAGGCGCGCATCGACGGCACCCTGGCCACCATTGGAGCGCGTGCGGAGCATGCCCCTACCCCCGGGATCCTGGTGATCGGGGAAACCGCCGTGTTCCGCCTTACGGGCGATGCTCCTTGGAACGGGGATTCCACCGGCGGATCGAGTCAGAACAGCTCTGTCGCAGGCGGACCTCGCGAAAACGGTCCCCTCGCCGGCTGCCGTGTGACGGTGACGGGCACCAGGAGCTTTGCGGAAAAGACGGCGGAGCTCCTCAGGTCCCTCGGCGCAGAGACAAGGACTGAACTCTGTCTCCGGGTTGTGCCGGTGCCGGATCAGATCCCGGAGACGTTTGATTCCTACGACTGGCTGGTCTTTACCAGCGCCAACGGCGTGGAGCTCTTCTTTGAAACTCTGAAAGAGAGGAATGCTGATCTCCGCAGCCTCGGACACCTGCGCTTTGCCTGCATCGGCCCCGGAACCGCCATGAGCCTGCGGAAGCACGGCTTCCACGCGGACCTGGTGCCGGAGCAGTTTACGGCGGGAGAACTGGGGAGGGCCCTTGTTGAGCGGGTGAAAGAAGAGGGCAGAAAGGCAGCGGGAAGAAAGGCAGCGGCGCGGCTCCTGATCCTCCGGGCAGAGGAGGGCTCAAAGGAGCTGACGGCGGCCCTGGATCAGGCTACGGCTCGGGAACAGGCTGCTGCCTTGAAGCAGGCTGTGGCCCTGGATCAGGCGGCGGAAGCGGGAGAAGTACTGTTTTACGAGGACAGGGGCATCTACCGGACAGAGCCGGTGAAGCCTTTAAAATCAGCTTCGTCATCCCCCGCCTCAGACTACCTGGTATTTGGCAGCGCCGGCGGTGTCTGGGCCTGGTTATCACACAGAGAGATTCCGGAGGGAGCCGTGCCGGTCTGCATCGGCCCCTTCACCGAAGAGGCCCTGCGGAAACGCTTCGGCGGGAAGGTGCTCACGGCGGCGGCTTCCAGCGCGGAGGGCATCGCAGAGGTGATTTGCAGGGACTGGAAACAGAAGGAAAAGGGACCGAGGGAAAGGAGCGAGCAGTGAGAGCTGTTTTTCTGGATGTGGATGGGGTCCTGAACTGCCAGAGCACGAAGGAGCACATTCCGGGGACAAAGATCCGCGGAATCGACTTCCAGAAGGTGCAGATCCTGAAGCGGATCACGGAGCTGTACCCGGACACCGTCATCATTCTGATCTCCACATGGAAAGACACCTGGCAGCCGGGAGGCGGCCAGTACGCCGACGCCCGCTATCTGGAGGACACGCTGAAGAAGGCGGGGCTCAGGATCGAAGCAAAGACCCAGGACGACTGGATCGACCGGGGAGCTGGCATCCGCCGGTACCTGGAGGCACACCCGGAGATCGAAAGCTTCGTGATTCTGGACGACGAGGTTTTTGACTACGAGGAGCAGGGGCTCATGCCCCACGTGATCCGGACCAGCTGGCAGTATATCGGGGGCCTTCGGGAGAAGCACGTGAAGCAGGCGGAGGAGATCCTGAAGCGGGAAGCCCGGCAGCGGTCGGAGGAAATGGTGGAGCAGGAAGCCTGGAAGGGGCCGGAGGAGATCCTGAAGCGGGACGCCCGGAATCGGCCGGCGGAAGGTGGCACAGGAGCCGGCACGGGGACCGGAACAGGAATCCTGTACGGCGTGGGCGTTGGGCCGGGAGACCCGGAGCTCCTTACGCTGAAGGCGGTTTCCGTTCTGAAGCGGGCGGAGGTGATTGCGGCCCCGGGGGAAAAGCCGACGGAGACCGCGGCCTACCGGATCGCGGTGCAGGCGGTGCCTGAAATCGGAGAAAGGGAGCTGCTGGCGGTCCCCATGCCCATGGTGACGGACCCGGCGATTCTGGAGGCGGCGCACCGGAAAGGCGCGGAGCTCCTGGAGGCAAAGCTTAAGACAGGCAGAAGCGTGGCGTTCCTCACCCTGGGGGACCCGACGGTCTACTCCACCTTCTCTTATCTGGAGGCCCGGGTCCGGGCGGACGGCTATCCGACGAAGTATATCAGCGGTATCACCTCCTTCTGCGCGGCGGCAGCGGCCCTCCAGACCCCCCTGGCGGAGGGAAGGGAGGCCCTGCACATCTATCCGGCCGCTCCCGGGACAGGAAATACAACAGGTGTTTCTGGGCCAGGGAACGCGGTAGATGCAGACGGCACGGAAGTTTTCATGAAGAGCGGCCGCGCCTTCGGAAAGGTAAAGAAGGCTCTGGAGGAGAGCGGCCGCCGGGCCGTGATGGCGGAAAATGTGGGCATGCCTGGAGAGCGGTTGTACCGGTCGCTCCAGGAGATGCCGGAGCAGGCGGGCTATTTCACGCTTCTGATCGCGAAGCCGCCGGAAGAGAAAAGATATTAAAAATTCGCCCCGCGGAGTCTTCCGCGGGGCGAAACCTATACAGTGGTATGATGGATGGGATGACAGCGCTGGAGATCAAGCCAGCCGGAGTTCGTCAAGACTAAAGCGGATGTCCTCATCTACGCCTGAATCGTCGGTATCCTTAAGCCACGGATGATCGTCCAGCCACTCTGTCTGCGCTTCCATGCTGCCTCCTGTTCTGTGTGAAGGGTTATTGGGTTCTGTCATCTTTGACCGAGACTCATTTTACATAATCTTGCCGGAAAGCTCAATGGTCATTTTGTCCCGAATTCCTGCTGCCGGCATCGCTCGCGGTTTCCGGGATGCGCGGAAACCTTGATCCTGGCGGCAAAACTCAATATAATGCATTTTGTGGAAAACACTGGCGGACCGGATGCGGAGTCGTGCAAGGGAGCATCCGCCAACAGAAAACAGGAGAGGGTAAGAGAAGTGATTGCTCAGTATGCTGACTACGCGGGATGCCTGAAGGAGCTGCCATTTGAGGACTGTGTGCGGATTCACGGAATGATGGTGGAGGAAATCGGGAATGACGAGACGGCCCTGGACCTCTACGCCGATCTCCTGGAGGCGGCGCTGGACTACGTCCGGATCCGGGCCGAGTGGACAATTCGTCCCCAGTCCTGGAAGATGGAGGCGGATGCCCGGCGGACCAGCTATCACGACTCGGTGATCAGCAGCGTGAATTACCTGGCCCGGTGCCTCAGGCAGCAGGGAAAGCCCGCCGCCTGGCGAGACGAGCTGGGAGACCCGGAGGCGGATAAGGGCTATCGGAAGCGGATCGGCGATTTTGCCTGCTTCCTGGCCTATATCCACGGCATTAACGGAAGGTGACGGAATGGAACAGTTGGAAGCAGTTTTCCGGAGACTGAAGGAGCGGGCGTCGGCAGACCCGGCATTCCTCTCGGCGCTCCTTGAGACAGAGACGGACCGGAACCCCCTGTCCGCCTTCTGCAGGCTCAGTACCGGGGCGGGGCTCCCGCTCTACGAGATGGACGTGATCGAGGCCGGCGAAGAGGCCTACGCCGCCATGAAGCGGAGCACCAACGGGGGAGGGGAGAATTCGCCCCTTCTGGAGTACCAGGACGACTACTACGCCATGTTCCTGGCGGAGCTGAAGGCGATGAAGGGATAAGCGCAATCGGATTACCAACTGATCGCAAGTGGCGTGGGTGCTCGGAAGGAAGCGGAGAGAGCAGTAACCGCAGAAAGCGCAGAAAACGCGTTGCAAGTGTATTCTGATGCGGCAGCGGGGCGCGGGCCCTAAAACCCGAGCCTGATTCAACTTGCCGCATCCCGCCCTCTTTGCTATAGTAGAGAGGATTCTGAATACGGAGTTTAAAAGAAACCGGCATGCAGAACTGTGGTATGCCGGTTTTCTTGACTTAATGGTTTTCTTTACGAGAGACGATGATTTTATGAAGCAAAAGATGGTGTTTCCCACGGAGCTTTCCTACGTGGCTGGGTTTCTGTTCCTGGGCCTCGGCACTGCCATGATGGAGCGGGCCGATTTCGGCGTGTCCATGGTGGTGGCACCGGCCTACCTCCTGTACCGGAAGGTTTCCCTCTCTGTGCCGGGCTTTACCTTCGGCACGGCGGAATACACCCTGCAGGCCTTTCTGGTGGTGCTCCTGAGCCTGGTGGTCAGGCGCTTCAAAAAGGGCTTCCTGTTCTCCGTGGTCACCGCGGTGATCTACGGCCTCACGCTGGACCTGTTCATGCGGCTCCTGAAGCCGGTGGACGTCTCCGGCTTCGGCCAGAGGCTTTTCATTTACGCGGCGGGCTTCGTGATCTGCGCCGTGGGCGTCGCCTGCTACTTCCATACCTATATCACCCCCGCCGCCTACGAGCTCTTTGTGAAGGAGCTATCCGAGCACTTTCACTGGAACATCAGCCGGGTGAAGACCATCTATGACTGTGTCAGCTGCCTGGTGGCAGTGGCGATGTCCTTCGCCTTTTTCGGCATCGGCCGCTTTGAGGGCGTCAAGGCCGGGACCATCGTCTGCGCCCTTCTGAACGGCTGGCTCATCGGGAAGGTGGGCGGCGTCCTGGAGAATACATTTGAATACCGGGACTTCCTGCCGCTCCGGAACTGGTTCAAATCCTGACGGCCACCCCGGAAATGCCTTCGCAGACGAGGTTCCGTCCTGACGGCCACCCCGGAAATGCCTTCGCAGACGAGGTTCCGTCCTGACGGCCACCCCGGAAATGCCTTCGCAAACGAGGTTCCGGGCCTGACGGAGCCCCCGGATATCCCTTCAAAAACACAAAACCGCCGGACAGGAACGACCCCTTGTCCAGCGGTTTATTCTTGTGCATTTAGGTTCAGCATAGTAAAATGGTGTGCGTGCGTTGAAAACGCACGAGGTGGTTTCAGGAAGATTTCTGACTGGCTCTTAAACCGTTGCTGCGGCAGCCAGGGAGAAGCTGAATACCATCATGCCTGCAAGCAGATAAAGCATTGTCATTTGCTTTCTCCTTTCCTTTCAGATGATTGTTTTTTCTCACTGTCTGAATTGTAGCAGGCCTTTCTTGTGAAAACCGATACCTTTTTATGAAGCTTTATTACGCGGCCCTTACGAATCGCGTATCAGAAAGGAAAAGATCCTATGCCTATTCGTGTACAGAACGACCTGCCGGTGAGGCACGTGCTGGAGGCGGAGAACATCTTTGTCATGGATGAGAACCGCGCCCAGGCCCAGGAGATCCGCCCCCTGCAGATCGCAATCCTGAACCTGATGCCCTTAAAGGAGGCGACAGAGCTGAACCTTCTGCGGGTACTGTCAAACTTCCCCATCCAGACGGAGATCACCTTCTTAAAGACCGCCTCCCACCAGTCGGTCCACGTCGACGCATCCCACCTCAACAAGTTTTACCTGGATTTCTCCGAGGTGAAGGGCCAGAATTTCGACGGCCTCATCATCACCGGCGCGCCGGTGGAGAAGCTGGAGTACGAGGAGGTGGAGTACTGGAAGGAGCTGACTGAGATCATGGAGTGGTCCAAGACCCACGTGTTCTCCACCTTCCACATCTGCTGGGGCGCCCAGGCGGGGCTCTACTACCACTACGGCGTCAAAAAGTACCTGCTGCCGGAGAAGCTGAGCGGCGTGTACCGGCACCGGGTGCTGCACAGGAAGAAGATCATCATGCGGGGGATGGACGACTATTTCTGGGTCCCCCAGTCCCGCTACACCGGTATCGACGAGGAGGCGGTCCGGAGCAATCCGGAGCTCTACGTGGTGGCGGACAGCGAGGAGGTGGGCAGCTACCTGATCCTCGCCTGCTCCTCCCGGCAGATTTTTGTCACCGGCCACTCGGAGTACGACCGCTACGACCTGGACAAGGAGTACAAGCGGGATGTGGCGAAGGGCCTGAATCCGAAGCCGCCCATCAACTACTACCCGGACGACGATCCCTCGAAGGAGCCCATTCTTTCCTGGCGCTCCAGCTCCCACTGCACCTACACCAACTGGCTGAACTTCGTGTACCAGGAGACGCCCTACGATCTCTCGAAGCTGAAGCCCGTGTGGGAGGACAGCTACTGGAAGGACGGCATGCGTCGGGGCGAGGACAGCTCGGACCTGCTGCACAACTGACGGAGTCCGTCCCCGGTGGGATGTGCCGCTGGTGTCTTTTGCAGACGGACAAATGTACACTGCAGGCGAAATAATGCTTGCATTTCCCGATCTGCAGGCGTATGATAGCGCCTAAACGCAGAGCGGAAGGACCTGCCGGAAACCGGACAAGGGTCCCGGCAAAAGAGCCGCGGCGCAAGGCTTGTTTTCGGGCGGCCGTGGATGACGAAAGGAGAGTAACACCATGGAAATGAAGAGAAAACTCAGAGCAGCGGTACTTGGCGCCACGGGTATGGTGGGACAGCGGTTCCTGACCATCCTGGCGGACCACCCCTGGTTTGAGGTGACGGTTCTTGCGGCCAGCGCGAGAAGCGCGGGCAAGACCTACGGCGAAGCGGTCGGAAAGAGATGGAAGCTGGACGTTCCCATGCCGGAGAAGTACAAGGACATGGTGGTGGTCAATGTCCAGGACATCGAGAAGGTGGCCTCCCAGGTGGATTTCTGCTTCTCGGCGGTCGACATGACCAAGGAGGAGATCCGGGCCTTTGAGGATGCCTACGCGAAGACCGAGACCCCTGTTGTCTCCAACAACAGCGCCCACCGCTGGACACCGGACGTTCCCATGGTGGTGCCGGAGATCAACCCGGAGCACTTCCAGGTGATCGAGGCCCAGAAGAAGCGCCTCGGCACGAAGCGGGGCTTCGTGGCCGTGAAGCCCAACTGCTCGATCCAGAGCTACGCCCCGGTGCTGGCTGCCTGGAAGGAGTTTGAGCCCTACGAGGTGATCGTCACCACCTACCAGGCCATTTCCGGCGCCGGAAAGAACTTCCAGGACTGGCCGGAGATGGTGGGCAACATCATCCCCTACATCGGCGGTGAGGAAGAGAAGAGCGAGAAGGAGCCCCTGCGCATCTTCGGAAAGGTGGAGGGCGACCACATCGTCCCCGCGGAGCTCCCGAAGATCTCCAGCCAGTGCATCCGCGTGCCGGTGCTGAACGGCCACACGGCGGCGGTGTTTGTGAAGCTCAGAAAGAAGGCCACCAAGGAGCAGCTGATCAAGGCCATGGAGTCCTTCAGCGGCGTGCCCCAGGAGCTGGGTCTTCCCAGCGCCCCGAAGCAGTTCATCCAATACCTCACGGAGGACAACCGCCCGCAGGTCCAGATGGACGTGAACTACGAGGGCGGCATGGGCATTTCCATCGGCCGCCTGAGAGAGGACAGCATCTACGACTGGAAGTTCGTGGGCCTGTCCCACAACACCCTCCGGGGAGCGGCCGGCGGCGCCGTGGAGTGCGCCGAGTGCCTGGCGGCCCTGGGCTACATCCAGCCGAAGGAAGACTGACATCAGGGATCATACTAAGCGCAGCCTGATATGATGGCTGCGCTTTTCCTGTGTCCGGAGGGGGAAACTGGTAAAATTGTCGAAGAGGCGGGCGGAATATTGAGAATGAGGAAAGCCCTCGCCCGGGAACGGGCATATGATGCTGAGAGGCATAGATATTTGGAATATTTCAAATTCCTATGCCCCCATAATCCTATATTCATGCATCCGGGGCATAGAAATATAGAAAATCCCAAATTCCTATGCCCATCAGGAGGGTATTTCAGCTGTAATAATGGGGGATGCATTCGTTTTTGGCATCAAATCATCTCTGAGGGGCATAGATTTTTGGCAAACTGCCATTTTCCTATGCCCCAATGACCAAACAGGAAGCAGTTAGGGGCATAGATAATTGAATTTTTGCGAATCCCTGTGCCCCATGTAAGTGTAGATACCCACACGGGGTATATTTGCATCGCTCAACCGCCCTGCAGCCGGGCAATCCCGCCCCGCATCCGGGCCACCCGCACGAATCCAATCTTGCCTGCACATTCTTCTGTAGATATAATGATAGCGGCCCGCAGAGCGGGACTTGAACAGGGAAATTACGCTTGAACAGAGGAATTACACTTGAACAGGGGAATTACGTCTGAGTCACGGAGGAAAACAGCATGAGCGTGGAAGTCAGAGAGTTCGGAACGACGGAGGACGGCAGAAAGGTCAGTCTCTATATCCTGAAGAATCCCAACGGGCTGGAGGCGTCCTTTACGGATCTGGGCGCCGCCTGGGTCAGCATGCTGGTGCCGGACCGCCAGGGGGAGTTCAAGGATGTGGTCTTCGGCTACGAGGACGCCTCCGTCTACGAGAAGAACCCCACCAGCTGCGGGGAGTGCGTGGGCCGGAACGCCAACCGCATCGCCGGGGGAGAGGTGCCGCTGGGCGGGAAGATCTACCAGCTGGAGAAGAACGAGAAGGGCGTCAACAGCCTGCACTCCGGCCCGGACAAGTGGGCGAAGGTGCTGTTTGAGGGAAAGACGGAAGACACCAAGCTCGGCAGCCGGGTGGTCTTCACCTACCGGGCGCCGGACATGAGCCAGGGCTTCCCCGGGAACCTGGACTTCTCTGTGAGCTACACCCTGGCGGGGGATGATTCCCTGATCATTGAATACCTGGGAAAAACCGACGCGCTGACGGTCATCAACCCCACGAACCACGCCTACTTTAACCTGGCGGGCCACGGCGCGGGGGCCGATGCGGCCATGCAGCAGCTGGTCTGGATCAACGCGGATTACTACACGCCGGTCAACGAGAACCTGGTGCCCACGGGAGAGCTTGCCCCCGTGACGGGCACGCCCATGGATTTCACCTTCATGAAGCCCATCGGCCAGGACATCGGCGCGGATTTCGCCCAGATCGGCATCGCCGGCGGCTTTGACCACAACTACGTGCTGAACGGCTGGGACGGGAAGATCCGCCTGGCGGCCAAGGCGAAGGACCTGGAGAGCGGGCGGAAGATGAAGGTCTACACCACCCTTCCGGGTGTCCAGTTCTACACCGGGAACAGCCTGAAGGCAGAGGCGGCAAAGGGAAAGGGCGGCGCGGTCTACGGGCGGCGCAGCGGCTTCTGCTTCGAGACCCAGTTCTTCCCGGACGCCGTGCATCACCCCGACTGGCCCCAGCCGGTGTTCCAGGCGGGAGAGAGCTACCACCACTTTACCATCTATAAATTCGACACCACCCGGCTGGTGACGGACGTCCCGGAGACGCTCGCAGATACCGCCGGCGCGGAATCCTGAGCCGGAGCAAGCGCCCGGAATCCGGACGCCTGAAATCAGCATCGGGAAAGCCTGAAAGGACTCATGACTTATAAACATCTGTACATTGCAGAAAAACCAAGCGTCGCCCAGGAGTTTGCGAAGGTCTTAAAGATCAGCGGGCGCCGGCAGAACGGCTACCTGGAGAGCGACGACGCCATCGTCACCTGGTGCGTGGGACACCTGGTGACCATGTGCTACCCGGAGAAATACGACGAAAAGCTGAAACGCTGGTCCATGGACACGCTGCCCTTTCTGCCGGACCGGTTCCTCTACGAGGTGATCGGGGACGTGAAGCAGCAGTTTGATATAGTCAAGGACCTATTAAACCGGCCGGATGTGGATGTGATCTACATCTGCACCGACTCCGGGCGGGAGGGAGAGTACATCTACCGCCTGGTGGACCAGATGGCCGGCGTAAAGGACAAGGTCCGGAAGCGGGTCTGGATCGACTCCCAGACGGAGGAGGAGATTCTCCGGGGAATCCGGGAGGCGAAGGACTGGTCGGAGTATGACAACTTAAGCGCGGCAGCATACCTGAGAGCCCAGGAGGATTACCTCATGGGGATCAATTTCTCCCGGGCCCTGACGCTGCGCTACGGCTACACCCTGGGGGGCCTCTTAAACCAGAGGCGGTCCGTCATCAGCGTGGGCCGGGTCATGACCTGCGTGCTGGGCATGGTGGTCCGGCGGGAGCGGGAGATCCGGGACTTCGTGAAGACGCCCTTCTACCGGGTGGTGGCCACCTTCCGGAAGGACGGCGCCTCCTTTACCGGGGAGTGGCGGGCCGTGGAGGGCAGCGATTACCTGGATTCCCCGAAGCTCTACAAGGAGAACGGGTTCCGGAAACGGGAGGATGCGGAGGAGCTGATCCGCCGCCTGTCCGAGATCGAGCCCCAGGAGGCCCGGGTCCTGAAATCTGAGAAGAAGCGGGAGGTGCGGAACGCGCCCCTTCTCTACAACCTGGCCGAGATCCAGAACGACTGCTCGAAGCGCTTCAAGATCAGCCCGGACGAGACCCTGAAGATTGTCCAGGAGCTCTACGAGAAGAAGCTGGTCACCTACCCGAGAACGGACGCCAGGGTGCTGTCCTCGGCGGTGGCGAAGGAGATCCGGAAGAACATCTCCGGATTGCAGGGAGTGCCCGGAATTGCCGACATCGCCCGCGAGGTGCTGACCCTGCCCTCCGTGGACAAGATCGGGAAGAGCCGGTACACCAACGACGCCCAGATCACGGATCACTACGCCATCATTCCCACGGGACAGGGCCTCTCGGCCCTCCGCTCCCTGAAGCCGCTCTCGGCCTCGGTCTACGACATGATCTGCCGGCGGTTTCTCTCCATCTTTTACCCGCCGGCGGTCTATGAGAAGCGGTCTCTGGAACTCCAGATCGGGAAGGAGCACTTCTTCGCGGGCTTCCGCTTCCTTCTGGAAGAGGGGTGGCTGAAGGTCACGGGAGGCGCCCAGGGAAAGGCCGGGGACGGCGGAACCGGCGGCAGCGGCAGCGGCGACGGCAACAACGGAAACGATAACGGAAACGGCAGCGGCAGCGGCGACGGCGCCCAGGGAGGCGCCTCCGGACAGGAGGAGAACCAGTCCGGGCAGGCGCTGAAGGAGCTGGCAGCATCCCTCAGGAAGGGAAGCGTGGTGCCGGTGGCCGGGTACGAGATCAAGGAGGGGGAGACCTCCCCGCCGAAGCGGTACACCTCCGGCTCCATGATCCTCGCCATGGAGAACGCGGGCCAGCTGATTGAGGACGAGGAGCTCAGGAGCCAGATCAAGGGCTCCGGGATCGGCACCAGCGCCACCAGGGCGGAGATCCTGAAGAAGCTGGTGAATATCCGGTACCTGTCCCTGAACCCGAAAACCCAGGTCATTACCCCCACCCAGTTCGGCGAGATGGTCTACGAGACCGTGGACCTCTCCATGCGGCAGCTCCTGAACCCGGAGCTCACCGCCAGCTGGGAGAAGGGGCTCGCCTACGTCTCGGAGGGGAAAATCACCCCCGGGGAATACATGGAGAAGCTGAGGGGCTTCGTGGGCCGCAGGACCGAGCAGGTGCGGCGCGGAGCCGCGGGAGGCGCCCTCAAGGAGGCGTATCTCAGGACGCTGCCGTTCTACCCGGAGCCGAAGGCCAGGCCGGCCAGAACGGCCGGAAAAACGTCCGGAAGAACGACCGGAAGAGCGTCCGGACGAGGAAAACAGAAGAAAGAGGAAGAGACATGAGAGCTGAGGAAATCTGCACGGAGGCCCTGCTGGACCTCTCAAAAACCATTGCGGAGCCGCTGTTCAGGCGCTTCCGCTACCCCTGGGAGGTGCTGCCGGAGATCCGGGAGTTTATTCTCTCGGTGGGCCCGGAGCTTCCGGAGGACGAGTACGAGAAGAGAGGGGATTCGGTGTGGGTGCACCGCTCCGCGAAGGTGATGGAGAGCGCCCACTTCACCGGTCCCGTGATCGTCTGCGCGGAGGCCGAGGTGCGGCACTGCGCCTTTTTCCGCGGCAGCGTGCTGATCGGGCGGGGCGCTGTGGCCGGAAACTCCTGCGAGTTCAAGAACAGCATCCTCTTTGATGCGGTGGAGGCGCCCCACTACAACTACGTGGGAGACTCGGTGCTGGGCTTCCACGCCCACATGGGGGCGGGCTCCATCACCAGCAACATCAAGAGCGACCGGAAGAACATCCTGATCCACACCGGGGAGGAGGATATTGAGACGGGTCTCCGGAAGATCGGCGCGATCCTTGGCGACTACGCGGAGATCGGCTGCGGAACGGTGCTGAACCCCGGGGCGGTGGTGGGACGCCGCACCACCGTGTATCCCCTGGTAAGCCTCCGGGGCGCTGTGCCGGCGGATTCCATCGTGAAGGAGGCCGGGACCGCGGTGCCGAAGCACTGAGGCCCGCGATTGCAGAGGAGCCCCCTGGTATGGTATGATGAATTGTTGGAAATCGGGGAGAGGCAGGGCGTCTGCTGGCCTCTCCGAAAAGGAAACGCCGGAAGCCGTTTCCGCTTAACTGCCGGATTCCGGCGGAGAAGGGATAAAAACCATGGAAAAAAAGGAGCTGCTGCTTGGGGGCGGCGCCGAGGAGCTGTACAGCACGGGGGAGGAGGAGATCTGCCTCCTGGTGCGGAAGGACAGCTTTGACACTGCAGAAGGCACAGAGGTACCGGCCTTCCCCGGGAAGGGGGCCATCTGCGCCAGAATGTCCAACCACCTGCACCGGCTTCTCTCTTCCGCGGGGATCGAGACGGCCTTTGTGGAGGAGGTATCCGACACCGAGAGCCTCTTTAAGAAATGTGAGATCCTTCCCTTCCGGGTGGTGGTCCGCAACTACAGCGCGGGGCACCTGGCGGAGCGCACGGGCTTAAAGGAGGGCGCGGCCCTTCTGCACCCGGCCCTGGAGTTCCGCATGAAGAGGCCGAAGGCCTCGGAAGAGGCGGGCGGGGCCGCGGGAGAGGACCTGATGGTGAACGGCTACGACCTGCTGGTCTTAAAGCGGGCCTCCGAGGAGGAGCTCGCAACCCTGATTAAAAAGGCCTTCCGGGTGAACGAGGTCCTGACCCCATATTTCCAGGGCATCGGGATCAACCTGATCGACTGCTCCCTGCAGTTCGGCAGGGTGAAGGAGAGCCTGGTGCTCACCGGCACCCTCTCCCCGGACACCATGCGGCTCTGGGACGCGAAGACCAGCCAGCGCATGGACATGGACCGGTTCCGCAGAGGGCTCGGAAACGTGGAGGATGCCTACAGAGAGGTGTTCAGCCGCCTGAAGATCGGCTGATGATCGGCTGAAAACCGGCTGATGGAAGTGACAGGACAGACCTGAAAGAAAAGGAGAAACACATGGCAAAGGATTACACCCGCTATTCCAGTCCCCTCTCGGAGCGCTACGCCAGCAGGGAGATGCAGTACATCTTCTCCCAGGAGAAGAAGTTCCGCACCTGGCGGAAGCTCTGGATCGCCCTGGCTGAGACGGAGCAGGCCCTGGGACTTGGCATCACCGACGAGCAGATCGAGGAGCTGAAGGCCCACGCGGAGGATGTGAACTACGCGGAGGCGGAAGCGAGAGAGAAGATCGTGCGCCACGACGTCATGAGCCACGTCTACGCCTACGGGCTCCAGTGCCCGAAGGCCAAGGGCATCATCCACCTGGGCGCCACCAGCTGCTATGTGGGGGACAACACCGACATCATCCTCATGCGGGAGGCGCTGCTCCTGGTGCGCCACCGCCTGGTGAACGTGCTGAAGGAGCTCGCATCCTTCGCGGAGAAGTGGAAGGACCTGCCTACCCTGGCATTCACCCACTTCCAGCCGGCCCAGCCCACCACGGTGGGCAAGCGGGCCACCCTCTGGATCAACGAGCTCATGCTGGACCTGGACGACCTGAACTACGTGGTCGATTCCCTGAAGCTCCTGGGCTGCAAGGGAACCACCGGCACCCAGGCGAGCTTCAAGGAGCTCTTCGAGGGGGATGAGGAGAAGATCCGCCAGATCGATCCCATGATCGCGGAGAAGATGGGCTTTGCGGCCTGCTATCCGGTTTCCGGCCAGACCTACTCCCGGAAGGTGGACACCCGGGTGCTGAACGTGCTGGCGGGCATTGCCCAGAGCGCCCACAAGTTCTCCAACGACATTAGGCTCCTGCAGCACCTGAAGGAGATCGAGGAGCCCTTCGAGAAGACCCAGATCGGCTCCTCCGCCATGGCCTACAAGCGGAATCCCATGCGGTCCGAGCGCATGGCGTCCCTGGCGAACTACGTCATGAGCGACGTCATGAACCCCATGCTGGTGGCATCCACCCAGTGGTTCGAGCGCACCCTGGACGACTCCGCAAACAAGCGGCTCTCGGTGCCCGAGGCGTTTCTCGCGGTAGACGGCATCCTCCAGCTCTACATGAACGTGGTGGACGGGCTGGTGGTGTACCCGAAGGTCATCGAGAAGCGGCTCATGCAGGAGCTGCCCTTCATGGCCACGGAAAACATCATGATGGACGCGGTGAAGGCCGGCGGGGACCGTCAGGAGCTCCACGAGAAGATCCGGGAGCTCTCCATGGTCGCGGGCCAGCACGTGAAGGCCGAGGGCCGGGACAACGACCTTCTGGACCTGATCGCCGCAGATCCCGCCTTCAACCTGAAGGCCGAGGACCTGAAGCGGACCATGGACCCGAAGCGCTACGTGGGCCGCAGCCCGGAGCAGGTGACCGAGTACCTGGAGAATGTCGTGAAGCCGGCGCTCGCCGGGTACGCGGACGAGCTGGGCGACAAGGCGGAGATCAACGTCTGACGGGAGACGCGCGGCAATCGCTGTCTGACCGTAGAAGAGCCGGGCGCGGTGGCCGTGGGTTCGGAGAGACATACAGATTCAAGAGGCATTAGGCAATGCAGTTTCAGGAGGAAAAGAAATGCCGGTAAAAGCAATTGTGGGCGCAAACTGGGGAGATGAGGGCAAGGGAAAGATCACGGACATGCTGGCCCAGAAGGCGGACTATGTGGTGCGCTTTCAGGGCGGCGCCAACGCGGGGCACACGATCATCAACGAGTACGGCCGCTTCGCGCTTCACCTTCTGCCCTCCGGCGTGTTCTCGAAGAACATCACCAACATCATCGGAAATGGCGTGGCGTTTAACGTCCCCGCCTTTCTGAAGGAGCTTCAGGACCTGGAGAGCAGGGGTGTTCCCGCACCGAAGATCCTGGTTTCCGACCGGGTGCAGCTGCTCATGCCCTACCACATTCTCCAGGACAGCCTGGAGGAGGCCCGCCTGGCGGGCCGGGCCTATGGCTCCACTCATTCCGGCATCGCCCCCTTCTACTCGGACAAGTACCTGAAGATCGGCGTGGAGGCCTGCGAGCTCTTCGACGAGGAGATCCTGAAGGAGAAGGTTGAGAAGATCTGCACGCTGAAAAACGTGCTGTTCGAGCACCTGTACCACCAGCCGCCCCTGAAGGCGGAGGAGCTTCTGGACACCTTCCACAGCTACCGGGACGCGGTGGCCCCCTACCTGGCAGACACCGGGGCCATCCTGACGGAGGCCCTGAAGGAGGGGAAGGAAGTGCTGGCAGAGGGCCAGCTGGGATCCCTGAAGGACCCGGACCACGGCATTTACCCCATGGTCACCAGCTCCCACACCATTTCGGCCTACGCGGCCATCGGCGCGGGCTTCCCGCCCCAGGAGCTGAAGGAGGTGGTGACGGTCACCAAGGCCTATTCCAGCTCGGTGGGCGCAGGGGAGTTTGTCAGCGAGATCCTGGACGAGGAGAAGGCGGAGGAGCTCCGGAAGCGGGGCGGCGACAAGGGCGAATACGGCGCCACCACGGGCAGACCGAGACGGGTGGGCTGGTTCGACTGCGTGGCGACCCGCTACGGCTGCAGGGTGCAGGGCACCACGGAGGTGGCCCTGACCGTGCTGGACGCCCTGGGATACCTGGACGAGATCCCGGTCTGCGTCGCCTACGAGATCGACGGGAAGAAGACTACCGACTTCCCCACCACCCCGGGATTAAAGAAGGCGAAGCCGGTCTTCAAGACCCTTCCCGGCTGGAAGTGCGATATCCGGGGAATCAAGAGCTACGCGGAGCTGCCGGAGAACTGCCGGCGGTACGTGGAGTTCATCGAGGAGCACATCGGCGCCCCCATTGCCATGGTTTCCAACGGGCCGGGCAGAGAGGAGATTATGTTCCGCTGAAGCGAAAGTGTGGATATTTCCTGGACGCCGTCCGAAATGAGTCACACTATTCCAATTAGATGCAAAAAGGGGCTGTCGCACTAAGGAAAAATGCAGACAATGTTCCCCAGGTGTCCGGCTCTGCAGCACAGACGTCCGGATCCAGGCGGATATAATCCGACTGGGACGGACGGATGTAAGCTGCAGCGTCCGAACACGGGGGAAC
>Ga0256404_1005031_pt1 | contig 24036 bp, 20 predicted proteins | sample RumenRJG_01DNA_FD_185990 | JGI IMG/M metagenome (GOLD analysis project Ga0256404, IMG submission 185990) | Bovine rumen microbial communities from Lethbridge, Alberta, Canada - RJG_01 | ecosystem: Host-associated > Mammals > Digestive system > Stomach > Rumen | place: Canada: Alberta | collected... | reverse complement strand
ATCTGGCATATTTCGACAAGGGAATCTGGAATATGATATAATCAGAATAGGAAAGATTTGACCAGAGAAAGCAGGTGAGCGTATGAGGCGCTTGAGATATTGGAAGGCGGCTGCGGCGGGCGGGCTGCTCGTGGCCGCATTTTTCGGAGCGGTGTCGTGGCAGCTGGGGGCGCGGGTGGAGCAGGCGCGGCCCTCGACGCTGGCGCCGCTCACGGGCCTGGAGGAGTCGAGCGAGAAGGCGCCGCTCTCCTATGCGCCGATGCTCTCCTGGGACAAGGATACGCAGGCGGTCGTCTACGAGCTCGAGGTCTATGCCGACGCGACGGCAAAGCACCGCATTTACCGTACGCGGCAGGTGTATACGAACCACTATCAGCTGCCGCTGCGCACGTTTGCGGGCAAGTGGCTCGGCAAGCCGCTCTATTGGCGCGTGCGTTCCCTCGGTTTCGACGGAGAGCCTGTGAGCGCTTACAGCAAGCTCGCAAAGCTCTATACGGCAGAGACGGTGCCCGAGCTCGATCATCCGCTGATCCTCGTGCAAAGCGATACGGGCAACGGCACGACGCTGCTCTATCCCGTCTATGACTGGGTGGGGCTCGCCGGCGCGGCGGGGTATGAGATCGAGCTCTATACGGGGACGGGCGCGCAGGCGCTCTCCCTGCCGCCCGTGGCGGTGTTCCATGCGGACATCACGGAGCTCTATGACCCGGAGCCGCGCATCGGCACGTATTCCTGGCGCGTGCGCGCGCTCGATGAGGCGGGGGCGCCGCTTGGCACCTGGTCGCCGCTGCAGACATTCCGCACGGAGCCCGAAGACCATTGGGAGACGGCGGTGCTCGGCGACAGCATCAGCCACGGCGGCGGCCACTATTCGTTCAGCCCGTCGGATTTCGAGTTCAGCTGGCTCTCGTATCTCGATTTTCCGGCCGTCAATCTCTCGGCGAGCGGCGATCTGAGCTCGATGACGCTCGCGCGCTTCTCGCGCGATGTGCTGCCGTTCCACCTGCGGTATCTCATGATCTTCACGGGGACGAACAGCCTGCGAGCGGGCGAGGATCCCGCGCGCGTCATCCATGACCTCGAGCAGATGAAGGTGCTCGCACTCTCGCACGGGATCGCGCCGATCTTCCTCACGCTGCCGCCCATCAATCCTGCGAACATCCAGCACGTGTTCGGCGAGCCGACGGCGGAGGACTGGCAGTGGCGCTTCGAGGAGGTCAATGAGTATATCCGCGGTCAGGCGCATATCGATGTGGCAGAGGCCTTTGTCTGCCCTGATGGCGTCCTGCCGACGGAGCTTGCGCTCGATGGCCTGCATCCCGACGTCGACGGCAAGCGCATCATCGGCGCGTGCGTCAACGAACATTGGGCCGAGGCGAGACGGGACGCGGACGCTCAGCTGCGCGCCTACCGGGAGGCACGCTGAACGGCGGGAAGAAAACATCGCATATAAAAACGGCAGCCAGATGACTGGCTGCCATTTTTGATGGGGACTATCAATGATAGGATGGTGTAAATTTTGATGTATCGGGGATGTTAGCGCAGATGTCACGCGGCGAGATCACTCGCCGAAATAGCGGTCGAAGAGACCCTTGAAGCCGCGGCCGTGGCGTGCCTCGTCCTTGGCCATCTCGTGCACCGTGTCATGCACAGCGTCGAGGCCGAGCTGCTTTGCGAGCGTTGCGAGCTCTTTCTTGCCGGCGCAGGCGCCGTGCTCAGCGTCGATGCGCATCGTGAGGTTCTTCTTCGTGGAGTTCGTGAGGACTTCGCCGAGGAGCTCCGCGAACTTCGCGGCGTGCTCAGCCTCTTCGAACGCATAGCGCTTGTAGGCCTCGGCGATTTCCGGATAGCCCTCGCGGTCCGCCTGGCGGCTCATCGCGAGATACATGCCGACCTCGGAGCACTCGCCCGTGAAGTTCTGGCGCAGGCCTTCGATGATGCGCGGATCGACGTCCTTGGCCGTGCCGACATGATGTTCATCCGCGAACGTCATCTCGCCGGACTGCTCGACGAACTTCGCTCCCGGAGCATGGCAGATGGGGCATTCCGCCGGAGCCTGCTCGCCCTCGTAGACATAACCACAGACAGTGCAAACGAATTTTTTCATGATAAAGCCCTCCTAAAAAATATGCATCGCGCCGCTTTGCTCACTGGATGGCGCTGTGTGAACTTGTTTCGATGGCTTTATTATAGGGCAAGGGCGGCGGCAGGGAAATGGCCGGATTCCGCGGTTGAAGGGGAATATCGCCCTTATGCCGCTGATTTCTTTCATTTTCCCTCGCAGGCATAGAATTTCAAAATTTATTATCAACAGATAATTATTATTCAAATAAGAGGAAAGAAGGTTTGCTTCCCTGCGTATAGATGATATAATGGGAAATCAGAAGAATGTTCATCGATGATTGTCAGGAGTGGATAGAACCGAAATGTTTACGAGAATCACGCGGTCGGCGGCAGAAACGGCACAGCTTGCGCAGATGGTGGGCAAGAAACTGCATGAGGGGACGGTTGTCTGCCTCGATGGAGACCTCGGCGCGGGCAAGACGCTGTTCGTGCAGAATGTGGCGAAGATGCTCGGCGTCGAGGGAGAGGTCACGAGTCCGACGTTCAACCTCATGAATGTCTATGAAGGCATCTGCCGCGTCTATCATTTCGACCTCTATCGGCTGGAGAACGCCGCTGAGCTGGAGGACATCGGGTTCTATGAGTATACGGAGGATCCCGATGGCATTGTCTTTATCGAGTGGTCGGATAAGTTCCCCGAGGAACTGCCCGATGATTATCTTTCCATCCGCATCGACCGGCTGGCGGAGGATGCGGCGGCGCGGTGCATCACGTTCCGCGCGGTCGGTGAGGAGTATCAGGACGATTTGAAGGAGCTGGATGAGTTTTGCCGATTCTGAGCATGGATACATCAACCCAGGTGTCGAGCGTCGCCGTGCTGGCGCGCGGACAGCTGGCCGCGGAGATCACGATGCAGGCGCGGCTCACGCATTCTGAGACGCTGATGCCGCATGTCGCGCAGGCGCTCGCGATGGCGGGCGTCAAAAAGGAGGCGCTCACGGGCATTGCCGTGAGCATCGGCCCTGGCTCGTTCACGGGGCTGCGCATCGGCCTCGCGGCGGCGAAGGCGATGAGCTACGCGCTTTCAGTCCCGCTCGTCGGCATCTCGAGCCTCGAGGCGCTGGCGCTCCACTATGCCGTGCCGGGCGTCTCGATCCTCGCGCTCATGGACGCGCAGAAGAAGAACGCCTATGTCGAGGAACTGCATTGGGAGACCACGGGGGCGGGGCTGCGTCTCCTGGTGGATGCCCCCGTCTCTGTGCGGCCGCTCGCGGAGGCTGTGGCGCGGGCAGAGGCGCTCGTGTCAGCGGGCCGTACGGTCGTGCTGCTCGGCGATATCGTGCAGAAGCGCGTCGCGGGGAAGGTCGCGCTGCCCGCAGGCGTCCTCGTGCCGCCGCCGCAGCTCCTGCTGCCGCGGGCCGCGCATGTCGCGTGGCTTGGCAGCCAGCGCCTCGCGGCGGGCGAGGCAGACAACGTCATGGATCTCGAGCCCATCTATCTCCGTCGCAGCGAGGCGGAGGTGCTCTTCGAGCAGCATCATCCGGAGCGCGCGGCGCTTGAGGTGGACGAGCAGGCGGCGCGCGCGCTCGAGGCGCGCGAGCGCCACGGCACGCGCGAGGTGTCGCGATGAGGCTCGCGTTCCGGCAGATGGTGCCGGAGGATGCGGATGCCGTCGCGCGCGTGGAGGCGGCGAGCTTCCCCGTGCCGTGGTCGCGGGAGTCGTTCTGGCGGGAGGCGTCGAACGAGCATACCTGCTATGTGCTCGTCTGTGACGAGACGGCCGCGGAGCCGGTCATCGGCTATGCCGGCTGCTGGATCCTCGCGGGCGAGGCGCAGATCACGAACGTCGCGATCCTGCCCGCGTATCGCGGCCGGGGCATCGGCACGCAGCTCATGGCTGCCGTCATCGCGGCGGCAAAAGAGCGCGGGGCGACGGCGATGACGCTCGAGGTGCGTCCGTCGAACGCACCCGCGCTCGCGCTTTATCATCACTATGGCTTCCGCGAGGCCGGCCGCCGCAAGGGGTATTACAGCGACAACGGTGAGGACGCCATCATCATGTGGAACACGAAGCTATGAAGAAGTGTGCAGAATGTCCCCATGACGGCGCTGCTCCCGCCTCAGCATCTCCAGCATTTCAGAGAGTTTTTCCGCAACGTCTGCCGGCGCGATGGCCGCCATGCAGGCGTTGTTTTTCTTTTTGCAGTGCGTGCGGCAGCAGGCGCGGCAGGGATAGGGGCTCTCGATGAAGGTGTGGCCGCTCGTGAGCGGGCCGTAGATGGCGGGGCTCGTCGGGCCCCAGAGGGAGAGCGTCGGCGTGCCGACGGCCTCGGCGATGTAGAGGGGGCCGGTGTCGCCTGTGAGTAGCAGCGCGGCGCTCTTCATGAGGGCCGCGAGCTCTAGGAGGCCGGTCTCGCCCGCGATGGAGAGCGAGGGACGCGCGCCTCCGATGGCGCGCTGCGCTTCCTCGATGAAGGGGCGGTCGCCCTTGGCGCCCGTAAAGACGATCTGCACCTGCTCCGGCACGGCGCGCAGCGCCTCGCCGAAGCGGGCGGGCGGCCAGTTCTTGTCCGGCCAGGTCGTGCGCACGCAGACGATGAGGATGGGGCGCGCGGCGTCGATGCCGTGCGCGGCCCAGAAGTCCGCCGCAAAGCCCGAGAGCGCGGGCGGCAGGCAGAGCACGGGGCCGGGGCGCAGCGTCTCCTGCGGGAAGCCGAGCGGCGCGAGCGCTGTGTAGTAGCGGCGGATCTTGTGCGGGTCAGGGATATCGGGAGCCATCTCCGTCATGAAGAGGGGGTTGCCCTCGTGGCGCTCGTGGATGCCGATGCGCCGCGGTGCCTTGGAGAGGCGCGTGAGGAGCCCCGTGAGGAAGAGGCCCTGCAGGTCGAGCGCGATGTCGAAGGTGTAGGGGGCGAGCAGAGCTCGAGCTTTCTTGAGCTCCCGCCAGCAGGTGCGCAGCCTGAGGTGCGCGCCCGCTTCATCGATGGGCCGCCGGTCGAAGACGAGCAGGCGGTCGATGTCGGGATTCGTCTCGAGCAGTGTGCTTGCGGGCGGGCTCGCGAGCCAGGTGATCTCGGCGTCCGGCGCGAGCCGCCTGAGGTTGTGCACGACGGTCGTCGTATGCAGGACGTCGCCGATGGAGCTCAGGCGCACGATGAGGATGCGGGACCGAGGTGGGAGCGCGGATGAATTTCTCATGCAGGGAACCTTCTTTTTATGCTAAAATATGAAGATAGTTTCTATTACTTTAGCATAACGTCGGTGTTTATGCAAAAAACGGAGGAGGCAGCATCGTGCTCAAGGACATCACCATCAGATCGCTCGCGAATGACTCTGCGTATGAGCGGGGGGTGCGTTATTATCAGCAGGGGCGTGTCCTCGATTTCACGCAGAAGGAGAACGGCGTCTACCGCGCCCGCGTGGAGGGGAAGAAGGCGTACAAGGTCGAGGTTCGTCTCTCAAAAAAGGGCGACGGCGTCGAGGACTATTCCTGCAACTGCCCCGCGGCGGAGCTCTATCTCGGCGCTTGCAAGCACACGGTGGCGGTGCTCAAGGAGATCCAGGAGCAGCAGCGAGGCCAGGCGCAGATGGGCCGGTCGGACGGTACGCGGCTCTTCCATCTTTTCCGCCGGGAGGGCAGCAGCGCGCCGGCGGCACGGGAAGCGACCTACCTGCACCTCGTGCCGCGCCTCTTCCTCTCGGAGGAGTTCGGCCGCGTGGTGAAATGGCTCGAGTTCCGCGTCGGTGTCGACAAGCTCTACGTCGTGCGCAATCTCCGCCTCTTCCTCGAGGAGGTGGAGGCGGGCGCGCAGATCGATATGGGCAAGAATCTCTCGTTCTCCGCCGCCTCTATGCATTTTGCCGATGCGCTTTCCGAGCAGCTCTGGCAGATGCTCGTCGACGCGCGCCATGAGGAGATGGATATGCTCGCCTATAGCTCTCCCTTTGCCTCCTATCGCACGCAGGGGACGAGCTATCTCTTCGACCAGAAGAAGTGCAAGCTGACGCCGGGGCTTTTCGAGAAATTTCTCACCATCCTCGGTGATGCGCCCTGTGAGGTGCGGTTCAACGAGGAGGAGAGCGAAGAGATGCGCGTGCGCCACGAGCGGCCGGAGCTCTCCGTGACACTCTCGGACCTCGGGCAGAAGGGGGCGGCGCTGACGCTCCAGACGGAAGGCCTGGCCATGCTTGACAGCGAGGCCCGCTACCTCTATACGCCGGGCACCATCTACGCCGTCGATGCGCCTTACGCGCAGGCTGTGCGCCCGCTTCTCGAGGCCTTCCGCTACTCGGACCGCCTCGCGCTCGCGCGCCAGGAGGTTGAGCCGTTTTTCCGCCGGGTGCTGCCGGCCGTCGAGGAGGTCGCCGACGTCCAGGTGGATCGGCGCTTCCTCGAGCGGTTCGAGCTCGCGCCGCTGCGCGCGCAGCTTTATTTCGACTACCACGGCGAGGGCATCGAGGCGAGGCCCGTCTTTTCCTATGAGGCAGCGTCCTTCAACCCGCTCGTCGACGAGGGGCCCGCGCAGGCGCAGGGCGCGCGCATCCTCGTGCGCAACGACCGCGAGGAGCGGGATATCCTGAATTATTTCGCGGCCTACGGCTTTACGCAGGAGGGGAATGTCTACGTCCAGCCGGACGAGGAGAAAAGTTACGATTTCCTCACGGAGGCGCTGCCCGCGCTCGCGGAAAAGGCGGACATCTTCTACGCGGATGCGTTCCAGAAGAAGCCCGTGCAGCGCCTGCCGCAGCTCACGGCGGGCGTATCTGTGAGCGACGACAACCTGCTCGAGGTCACGTTCCAGGGCTCGGATATGTCCATCGACGAGCTCGTCGGCATCTTGCAGGATTACCGGCAGAAGCGCCGCTACCACCGGCTGAAGGACGGCACGTTCGTGACGCTCGGCGAGCAGCAGCTCTCCGCGCTCGCTGATTTCGTCGAGAATACGGGCCTCGCGAAAAAAGGCGCGCGGGACGGCGAGCGCGCCCTGTTGCCGCTCTCGAACGCGATGTACCTCGACGCGCTCGCGCGCGATGAGGACGGCCTGCGCCTGGAGCGCAGCAAGAAGTTCCGCCGCATCGTGCGCGATATCAGAAACCCGCAGGACGCGGACACAGACGTCGAGGTGCCGGAAACGCTCGCGCCCGTGCTGCGCGACTACCAGGTCACGGGCCTCTCCTGGCTCTCCTCGCTTGCGGCCTACGGGCTCGGCGGCATCCTCGCCGACGACATGGGCCTCGGCAAGACGCTGCAGGTCATCGCGTTCCTGCTCGCGCACAAGGAGGGCGCGCAGCAGCCCTCGCTCGTCGTCGCGCCTACCTCGCTCGTCTACAACTGGCTCGATGAGATCGAGCGCTTCGCGCCGCAGCTGCGCGCCCGCGTCATCGCCGGCACGAAAAAGGAGCGGGAGGAGGCGCTCGCCGCTGCCGCCGAGGACTGCGATGTGCTCATCACGACGTACAACATGCTCAAGCGCGACATCAAGTCCTACGAGGGGCGCAGCTTCCGCTACGCGTTCCTCGACGAGGCGCAGCATATCAAGAACCCCGCGACGCAGAACGCCAAGGCTGTCAAGAAGCTCCATGCGGGCGGCCGCTTCGCGCTTACAGGCACGCCGATCGAGAACACGCTCACGGAGCTATGGTCGATTTTCGATTACCTCATGCCGGGCTATCTGCTCACGCACCAGAGCTTCAAGGCGCGCTACGAGGTGCCCATCGTGCGCGAGGAGAACGCGCGCGCGCTGAAGAACCTCAGGCGCCATGTCGAGCCCTTCATCCTGCGCCGCCTGAAAAAGGATGTGCTCAAGGAGCTCCCCGACAAGATCGAGCGCCGCATGATGTGCGAGATGACGCCGCAGCAGGAGAAGCTCTACCGCGCCTGGCTGCTGCAGGGGCAGAAGGAATTCCGTGCGCTGCTCAAGGAGCGCGGCCTCGACGGCAACCGCATGAAGATCCTCGCGCTGCTCACGCGCCTGCGCCAGATCGCCTGCGACCCCGCGCTCTTCCTCGAGGACTATGCGGGCGGCTCGGGCAAGCTCGACCTGCTCGAGGAGATCGTCGGGGAGGCCGTGGCGGGCGGGCACCGGCTGCTCATCTTCTCCCAGTTCACGACGATGCTCGCGCACGTCGGCGAGCGTCTCACGCGCATCGGCGTCTCGTATCTCTACCTCGACGGCAGCACGCCGTCCCTCGAGCGTCTGCGGCTTGTCAAGGAGTTCAACGGCAGCGGCCGCGCGCCGGTCTTCCTCATCTCGCTCAAAGCGGGCGGCACGGGACTCAACCTCACGGGCGCGGACATGGTCATCCACTGCGATCCGTGGTGGAATCCCGCCGTCGAGGAGCAGGCTACCGACCGCGCCTACCGCCTCGGCCAGCAGAAGAACGTCCAGGTCGTGAAGCTCATCACGAAGAACACCATCGAGGAGAAGATCTACAAGCTGCAGCAGCGGAAGAAATCCCTCATCGACCAGATGATCCAGCCGGGCGAGACGTTCCTCGCGAAGCTCACCGATGAGGAGATCGCGGCGCTGTTCGAGAAGTGAAAGGAGGGACAGGCGATGGGGAAGGAGCAGAAAGCCCGCGTCATCTTCCACGTTGATATGGATGCCTTTTTCGCCTCCGTCGAGCAGCGCGACCATCCGGAGTACCGCGGCAAGCCGCTCGTCATCGGCGGACTCTCGGGGCGCGGCGTCGTCTCGACGTGCTCCTATGAGGCGCGCCGCTACGGCGTGCATTCGGCGATGCCCATGGGAGAGGCGCAGCGGCGCTGTCCGCAGGCGGTCTTCCTCCCGGGAGACTACGCGCGCTACCGCGCGGTGTCGGCGGAGGTCTTCCAGGTTTTTACCGCGTTCGCACCCGTTGTCGAGCCGCTCTCCATCGACGAGGCGTTCCTCGATGTGACGGGCATGGAGCGGCTCATCGAGAATCCGCGCGCCTATGCCGTGCGGCTCAAGGAAGAGATCCGGCAGCGAGTCGGTCTCGTCGCCTCCGTCGGCATCGCGCCGAACAAGTTCCTCGCGAAGATCGCCTCGGATCTTGAGAAGCCGGACGGCCTCGTCATCGTGCCGCCGGATGCTGCGGGCGTGCGCGCGTTCCTCTGGCCGCTCCCCGTGCGCCGCATCTGGGGGGTAGGGGAAAAGACCGCCGCGCGTCTCGCGGCGCTCCATGTGCGCACGGTCGGCGACCTCGCGCGCATGGAGCCGGCGCGGCTGCGGGCGCAGTTCGGCGCGAAGACGGCGGCGCAGCTGCATGCGCTCTCTTTCGGCCTCGATGACCGTCCCGTCGCGCCGCGCGGCGAGGCGAAGTCCATCGGCAAGGAGGAAACCTTTGCCCGCGACCTCCGGCGTCAGGAGGACATCGATGGCGTGCTGCTGCGCCTCGCCGAGCAGGTGGGCTGGCGCCTGCGCTGCGCGGGCAAGAAGGCGCGCACGATTCAGCTTAAGGTCCGGCGCGGCGACTTTGCGACCTGGACGCGCAGCCGCACGCTCGCCGCGCCGACCTGCTACGACGAGGATATCTATGAAGCAGCCGTTACGCTCTACCGTGCGCTCGCGCCTGCGGGCGGCATCCGCCTGCTCGGCATCAGCGCGCAGAACTTCGGCGCGGCGGAGGAGCTCTCGCTCTTCGACGCTGAGCGGCCGCAGAAAAAGGAAAACCTCTACCGGGCCATCGATGGGCTCAAGCAGAGGTTCGGAGAGAATATCATTGGGCACGGGCACACCTGAGGTACAGGGTACATCATACTGTATACAAATACGCGAATAGGGCTTGCCAATCTACATCAGCAAGCCCTATTAAAAAAGGGGTCCAAAATGCCGTTTGCTCACTATGTCGAAAACCCGCGAAATCGCAGGTGGGTACCCTAAGTCCGGCTTTCGTTACTCGTAACTTGCGATACAACGTCCACAGGAGTCAAATCGGGTTCCCTAGAAAAAGTGTAGGTTCGACATAATCAGAAGCTCACGCACACCCCAGGCGGTCCCTTCTTTAGTAGGTACTATAGCATAAAAAAATTATGAATGCAAGACTTGACAGGAACGGATGAGGGGGAATAATAAGGAAATCCTTTAGGAAGCGCTGATTAAATGAGGTGCCCTGAATTTGCGTAGATGCGCTGTATCTCTCTAGGAGACAAACCGGAGGCGTAGCAGAGCTACGCTGAGGATTTGTCGACGACGAGAGGACAGTGCAGATGCGTAAAGGCAGGGTGCCGAATTAATCAGTGATTCCTTTAGCGAAAATGCGTCATGAGACTCATGACGAAGTAGGTGAAGCCGCCCGCGATGAGCGGGCCGACCGCGACGCCCTTGAACGCGATGACGCCGACCATCGTGCCGATGATGAGCGCGGGGATGAGCTCCGTGGTCGTCGAGAGCAGCTTCAGCCCGCCGCCGCCCGCGATGGCCGCGAGCAGCCCCGCGAGCACCGCTACGACGCCGATCGGCGTCTTGAAGGAGTCGATCATCGTCTGGAGCGTGATCTCTCCTGTGGCGATCGGCACGAGGATCGCCGCCGTGAGCAGGATGATGCCCCAGTGGAGCCCGTGACTGCCGAGCGCCGTGAGCGCCGTGCCGAGCCCGAGCACCTTAAGCGCGAGCACGATGCCCGTCGCGTAGACCACCGTCATGTTGTGGCCGATGAGCGAGAGCAGCAGCACGGCGCCGAGTGTGATGTATTCCGTAGCCAAAGAATCGCCTTTCCTTTCTTTGCCGGTGCAAGTTCTAAAGAATCGCTGCTTCATTCAGCAGTTTCCGAAACTTGCGCTGAGGTGTACATTTTAAGCAAAAAATATTATAATGGAAAAAACCGCAAATGAAAAGGAGTAAAATTTCATGGAACATACATACAGCGTAGCCGTCAGCTATGGCAAGGACATCGGCTGGATCTGCTATGACGAGGACGCGAAAAAGGCAGAGGTTCATCTCGCAAACGAGGAGGGGCGGAAAAAAGCGGAGGACTTCCTCCGGCAGCCGCTGACTCTCGAGGTGCCTCATGAGACGCTCATGGATTTCACGCAGGAGACCATCGACCCGCAGGGAGACCGGGCGAGCTTCGAACTCGCGCTCACGCGCCTTTGGGAGGCGACGCAGGTGCATGTTGACTGGAGCCGTCCCGTCGAATATGTGAAGACACATCCGCGGTACGAGTAAGCAGGATAGACGCAGGAATGCCGCCGGTACACCGGCGGCATTCCTGCGTCTATGGGGGAGTGTGCGTTAGAAGCTCATGAGGCGCGGGCAATGGCACTTTCCTCAGTGCTGTGCAGCTTGAGCGCGATTTCGAAGAAATGGCTCATCGTCGCTATGTCCAGATCGTCGTTGCCCTGGACATAGCGGAGGATGGCCCTGCGGCAGCGCTGCAGGGCGTTGTCGACAGATTTCACGTTGCGTCCCATGCGCTGGGCGATGAGCTCGTAGCTCTCACCGTAGAGACGGGAGAGGAAGACATCGTAGTCGTACGGCGTGAAGATGTGCTCGAAGAGCAGGCGGCAGCGCTCGTAATCCTCGTAGGTGATGAGTGCTTGTATGGGCGTGCGGAGCTTATCATCGATGAGCGTGTCGAGCCAGCTCGCGCGCTCGTTGTCCTCGTAAATCGCGACGTCGAGAGAGAGCGCTTGGCTTAGGATCCTGTGCTTGCAGCGGTGCGCGGCCTTGATGGCCGAGATGCACTGGCAGCGGATGCAGCGCACGGCAAAGGAAGTAAAGCTCGCGCCGCAGGACGGTTGGAAATCCCGCAGGGCCTTGAAGAGACCGATGCGTCCTTCCTGGAGCAGGTCGTCGCGCTCCTGTCCGTCGATGTAGAATGTGCGGCAGGTAGCGAAGACCAAACCCTCGAAGTGGAGGATCAATTGAGAGCCGAGCGTGCTGTCACCTGTTCGCTGATATATGGAAATTGCTTCTGCGACACTATTCTCTGCCATTTGAGATCGGAGCCCCTTTATTTGAATGCAATCATTTCTTAACTAGTTTCTTTATTATAGCATAACAAAAAGGTAGATAATATGGACAATTGTTGTATCGACTATGTGAAAATGTGATGTGCAAGAGAATGAAAATATATCATAAGCTAAAAGACCTAAGATAATTATCCATTATACGCTTTGCTGCACAAAGGAGATTAAATTCAATGGATAATAAGTCTGCTTTATATTAAATAAATATGATGATATATCGCGATGAGGGGAGCGATGCAGATGCAGGAATACAGCTATGAGGGAGGAGAGAGCAGTCTGGAACTCATGCCGACGAGCATCGGTCAGGAGGACTGCAGGCCGGGGCATTCCTTCGGCCCTGGAGAGCGGAATACCTATTTGATTCACTATGTACTGCGCGGTTGCGGCATTTTCTGCGTGGGCGGCAGGAAGTATCATGTGGGGACAGGGGAGGCGTTCCTCATCTGTCCGCGAGAACTCGTCTATTACGAGGCGGATGCCAAGACGCCGTGGTCGTATATGTGGATCGGCTTTTCTGGTTTCAAGGCGGCGGAATGCATCGGCGAGACCATCCTGCCGGAACGGCGTGTCTTCCGATATAGTGACGAGGAACTTTGCCATTGCCAGCAGCGCATGCTCGAAGCGCTCCAGGTGGATACGGGACGCGAGCTGATGATGGCGAGCGTGCTGTATGAGTATCTGTATCTCCTGCTGCGTCACTACGGGCGTTCGACGCGGCGCGAGAATGTGATCCGCTACGGCAACCACTATGTGAAGAAAATCAAGGACTACATCGCCTCCAGCTATGCAGAGGGGATACAAATCAGCGATGTAGCGGCGTACTTGCAAGTAGACCGCAGTTATCTCTTCCGTCTATTCAAGGAGGAGACAGGAAAATCTCTCCAGGAGTATCTCATCGAGTTCCGCCTGAGGAAAGCCTGTGAACTGCTGCGGACGACGTCGTATTCCATCGGTGCCGTGGCCTGTTCCGTTGGCTATGCGGATCCTCTTTATTTCACACGGCTGTTCCACAAGCGGGTCGGCATGTCGCCGACGGTGTACCGTTGCGGACGGGAGACGGCGCGCGAATAGTTTGGGCGGTGTAACATCTGTTACGGCACTGGCGGCTTCTGCATGGTAAGATGAGGCCATAGATAACGAAGCGAGTTTTTGGAGAGCTTGGAAGGAGCGGTTACGATGGAAAACGCTATGTTTTGTTTTCAGTGCCAGGAGACGGCGGGCTGCAAGGGCTGCACGCGCGTCGGTGTCTGCGGGAAGAAGCCGGAGGTCGCCCGCATGCAGGATCTGCTCATCTACGCGACGAAGGGGCTCGCCGCTGTGACGACGCGCCTGCGTGCCGAGGGGGAGGAGATTTCTACGGAGGTCAACCACCTCGTCGTGCAGAATCTCTTCGTCACGATCACGAATGCGAACTTTGACCGCGAGGCCATCGCGGCGCGCGTCGCGGAGACGCTCGCGGTGAAGGAGCGCCTGCTCGGCGACCTCCTCGACCGCTCGGGGCTGCCGGAGGCGGCTCTCTGGCAGGACAAGGAGGAGGCGTTCGAGGCGAAGGCGCAGTCGTCCGCGGTCGGTGTGCTCGCGACGGAGAACGAGGACATCCGCAGCCTGCGCGAGCTCATCACGTACGGGCTCAAGGGCCTTGCGGCGTACCTGCATCACGCGAACATGCTCGGCGAGGAGCGCGCGGACATCGACGCGTTCCTGCAGCGCGCGCTCGCGTGCCTGCTCGATGACACGGCGACGGCGGATGACCTCACGGCGCTTACGCTCGAGACGGGCAAGTGGGGCGTCGAGGGCATGGCCGCGCTCGACAAGGCGAATACGGGACACTACGGCAATCCGGAGATTACGAAGGTGACGCTCGGCGTGCGCAAGACCCCGGCCATTCTCATCTCCGGCCACGATCTGCACGACCTCGAGATGCTGCTCGAGCAGACGCAGGGCACGGGCGTCGATGTCTACACGCACGGCGAGATGCTGCCTGCGCACTACTATCCGGCGTTCAAGAAGTACGAGAACTTCGTCGGCAACTACGGCAACGCCTGGTGGAAGCAGAAAGAGGAGTTCGAGGCGTTCGGCGGCCCCGTGCTGCTCACGACGAACTGCCTCGTGCCGCCGAAGGAGAGCTATCGGGAGCGCATCTTCACGACGGGTGCTGTCGGCTATCCTGGCTGCCCGCACATGGAGACGCGCGCAGACGGTACGAAGGACTTCACGCCGCTCATCGAGCTTGCGAAGAAGTGCCCCGCGCCGCAGGAACTCGAGCAGGGAGAGATCGTCGGCGGCTTCGCGCACGAACAGGTCTTCGCGCTCGCGGATAAGGTCGTCGATGCCGTGAAGAGCGGCGCCATCAAGAAGTTCGTCGTCATGGCGGGCTGCGACGGACGTCAGAAGAGCCGCGAGTACTACGCGGAGTTCGCGAAAGCGCTGCCGAAGGATACGGTCATCCTCACGGCGGGCTGCGCGAAGTACAAGTACATCAAGCTCGGTCTCGGCGACATCGGCGGCATTCCGCGCGTGCTCGACGCCGGACAGTGCAACGACTCGTACAGCCTCGCGCTCATCGCGCTCAAGCTCAAGGAGGTATTCGGCCTCTCGGATGTCAACGAACTGCCGATTGCCTACAACATCGCCTGGTATGAGCAGAAGGCCGTCATCGTCCTGCTCGCGCTGCTCCATCTCGGCGTGAAGAACATCCACCTCGGCCCGACGCTGCCGGCGTTCCTCTCGCCGAACGTCGCGAAGGTGCTCGTCGAGAACTTCGGCATCGGCGGCATCACGACGGTCGAGGAGGATCTGAAGGCACTGATCGGCTGAGCGTCCCGCAAGGGAACTCTTCCAGACCGCTGGTTTCCCAGGCAATCAAAATACACCTCTGTGTACCCTTCCCAGGGTACGCAGAGGTGTATTTGTGTTACGGACAGGAAGGAGACGCCGGGAGCAGCACGATGGCACCGACGGGGCAGTCCTGCATCGCGTCGATGGCAGCGTCGAGCGCTTCCGCGGGGACGATGCCGCCGGTGGCGCGATGGTCGCTGCCGATGGTGAAGACATGCGGACAGACATCGGCGCACATGCCGCAGCTGACGCAGCGCGTCGGATCGATGTGAACCCGCTTCATGGGCGGGGAGCGACGTTTTGGGAAGGCGCCGCCGCGGGGGTGTCCTGTACGATCAGCACGAGGTGGTGGCCGTCTCTGCCGGTCTCCGCGAGGTTGCAGGCATGTGCGGGGATGAGGCCGTCCATGCCGTCGATCGTGCAGGCGAGGTACTCCTGGCCCGAGGGAGAGAGCGCAGGCAGCGGGCAGCGGCGGCAGGGGAGACTGCGCCCGTGCAACAGCTGGTAGCAGGGTGCCCCCGCGAGGCTGCCCGCATCGGCGGGGCGGATTGTGTGCCCGAGATAGACGAGCTCCATCGTATCCTTGTCGACGGCGTAAACGAGGCCTGGCAGGTGGTCGAGTACATCATGCAGGATGCGCGCCTCCTTGCGCAAGTGCTCGGAGGTATTGGACGGCAGCAGGATGTTGCCGAGCATGACGGAAAGGACGTTGAGGCTGCGGATGAGGTCAGGCGTGACCTGCCTGGCGCTCGTGCTTTCCACGCCGATATAGCCGATGGTCTCCTCTCCCTGCGTGATGAGCGAGTAGGCATACGCGCCGAGGTAGCAAAAGGTGGAGAACTGAGCCTCCTGCAGGAGCGTGGCCGTGTCCTCGCAGATGGACATGACGCCGTAGGCCGTCGGCTTGGCATGGCCGAGGATCATGGAGCGGCGCCTTGAGATGCAGTTCTCCGAGAGATTTTTGAGCAATGTCCCGCTGGGGCCGAGCCATTCATAGGCGTCATGGTATGTGCCCGTTTCCTGGTTCGTGAGAGCGATGACAATGCGGTCGAAATTGTAGAGGCGTCCGAGCATGCCGAGCGAATAATCGATGGTCGCCTTGGCGCTGTTCGTCTCATAGAAAATCTGGAGGATGAACTCCGCCATATTATCGCGGAACGCTTTCATCTGCAGGTCTACAGTGCTCTCCGTGTCGCGCTGGCTCTCGATCTGCGGCGCCTGGTAGAATTTATTCTCGTACATGCGGAATTGGTTCTTGCCGCGGCTCTTGGCCTCATAGAGCGCGCGGTCGGCGTGATTGAAGAGCTCGCGGTAGGTGAGCCCGTGCGCCGGGTAGAGCGCCGCTCCTATGCTGATGGAGAAGGGGAGGCACCTGTTATCCGCCTTGTACTCGTGTTCCATGTCACGCACGAGCGCGGTACAGTGCGCTTCAATGCCGCTGAGATTGGAGGCGCTTGGCAGCAGGATGACGAACTCATCACCGCCGATGCGCCCCATGATATCCGTATGGCGGAAATGCCGCTTGATGGTATGGCCCATCTCTGCGAGCACGCCGTCGCCGAAGAGATGGCCAAAATTGTCATTGATGGCCTTGAAGCCGTCGGCATCGAGCAGCAGCAATACGGCGGAGTCGCGCTCAGATGAAAGCAGCGCGAGGGTGGACTCGATCTGGCGGACGGCGGCATCCTTGGTGAGTAGCCCTGTGAGACTGTCCTGGTCGGCGCGGCGCTGCATGCGCTGCTGCCAGAGCTTCTGTGCCTGGATGCTGCGAAGGTTGCCAAAGGCTACCATGGGACGCGCGTCCTCAAAGTACGTGAGCAGATGCACCTCGGCCCAGAGGTATTTGTTCCGATGATGGCGGATGCGCAATTTGCAACTTGCCTTGCGGACGGGCTTATTCGCTGAATCCTGGCTTTGGAACAGGGTATGCAGGTAGGAGTGCAGAATGGGTCGGTCCGCCGGATGCAGGAGTCCCTGCGTCCAAAGCATTGTAGAGGCGTGGGATACCTCCTGCGGCAGAGTGCGGAATTTCCGCGGAATGGGCGCGTGGAGCGTCATGACATCGCGCGTGAGATCCCAGCGGAAATAGAGATGCTGATCGATCCGGTCGAGCTTTTTGAATATGTGATCCGTGAATGCAGAGGGGATGGCAATGTGAGCGTCGTCCATGAGGGAAATCCTTTCCAGCATAGGGGCAGATTCGTTCCGCGTCCCTTAGAAATAGCTATTTTGATCCCAAAGAAACTGATCTTCTCTATTATACTAGATTCGGGACGGATTATCTACAATATTAGAAAAGAAATATGTCCCTGCATGGGGGCGATGCTGTCGCTACCCATGCAAGGACATGCGCGGGTTCCTGGGTTAGAGCATGATCCAGGAAACGAAATAGAGCACGAGCGGGATCGTCACGCAGGCGATGCCGATGAAGTCGATGTAGACGCCCGTGTGGATCATCTTTGTGATGGGGATGTAGCCGGAGGCATAGACGATGGCGTTCGGCGGCGTAGATACCGGCAGCATGAAGCCGAGCGACGCGGAGAGCGCGATGGCGACGGCGACCGGGATCGGGCTGAGGCCGGAGGAGATGGCGACTGTGATGGCCAGCGGGCCGATCATGTTCGTCGCGGCGGTATGGCTCGTGAGCTCGGAGAGCAGCAGAGCCATGACGGAGAACACGGCGACCATGACGAGCTGGCTTGGCTCGCCGCCCGTCGCGAGCACGATGCGGTCGCCGATCCAGTTCGAGAGACCTGTCTTATACATCATGCCGCCCATGGCGAGGCCGCCGCCGAAGAGGATCAGCGTGCCCCACTCGATGCCGTGGACGGCCTCTTCCCAGCGCAGTGTGAACTGGCGCCGCGAGAAATTGATCGGCAGCAGGAATAGCAGCAGCGCGCCGGCCATGGCCGCGATCGCCTCGGGGAAGAGCAGGTTGTACATGCGCAGCTCGGGCGCCGTGCTGCCGAGAGCAATCGAGAGGAAGCCAGGCGTGATCCAGAGCACGACGGAGACAATGAAGCAGAGGAGCGTATTCTTCTGGGCGCGGCTCCAGCCGCCGAGCTCGGCGAGTTTTTGCTGGATGAAGCGCTCCGCGCCCTCGATGCGCGCGACGTCAGCGGGGAAGATGTGGCTGAGGACGAGATAGGCAATCACGAAGTAGAGCGCCATGGCGATGAAGCCCCAGGTCATCCACTGGAAGAACGAAATGTGGATATCGCACATCGTGCCGAGGAAGCCGAGCATGATGAGGTTCGGCGGTGTGCCAATCGGTGTGAGGACGCCGCCGATGGAGCATGAGTAAGCCGTCATGAGCATGAGTCCGGTCGCGTATTTGTACTCGTGCAGATCGATCTCGCGTCCGTTCGCCGCGAACATCTCCTTGATAGATGTGAGAAGCCCGAGGCAGATAGGGAACATCATGGCAGCCGTGGCCGTGTTGCTGACCCAGCCAGAGCAGAGTGCCGCCGCAAGTCCGACCGCGAGAAAGATACGCTTCGGGCTCGAGCCGACCCAACTGCGCGAGAGCAGCCAGTAGGCGAAGCGCTTGTCGAGGCCGTGCTTCATCATGGCGGTTGCGAGGATAAAGCCGCCCATGAAGAGGAAGATCATGGGATTGGCGAAAGCCGCGAAAGCCACGCTGACCTTTACGACGCCGGTGACGACGGCGAGCGTCGGCCCGATTAGCGAGGTGACGGGGATCGGCACAGGCTCCGTGATCCACCAGATAGCGACGAGCACCATGATGGCCAGCAGCTTGTGCGCCTCGACGGTCAGACCGGAAAACGGCGTCACGAATGTGAGCACGGCGAGCAGCGGCCCGCCGTACAGGCCGATCGTGCGCCGCTTGCGGTCAAAGGCCTGTTCCGCCTTCTTGACCGCCAGAGCTTCCTTGTTCATTTTATCCACGGTAGATCCCTCCCTGTTGATGTATGATTCCCCCTCCGGCGGGCGCCCAAACGGACGACCCGCCGACATATCCCAGAGCTGCCGCTGGCTGGATGGTGTCGCAGGCAGTTGGCAGCTTTGATATCTCCATGATAAAGAACTTCCTGTCAACTTTCAATAGATATCAAGAAGAACAATGATTCAATTTGGTTATAACTTGTTGTAAATAATAATAATAATAATACGAGGCGATGCAAAGGCTGACGCTTCTGCGCGTTTCTGCCCTTGCGCAAAGCAGGAATTCAAGATAAGATGGAAGCAAGACGCGGGCGGCTGCCTGTGCGGGATTGTATGAAAGCCGGGAGAACGGAGAAGGAGAAGAATCTATGAGTACCTATGAATATCAGCCCAAGGGCACCTGCTCGAAAAAAATCACCGTGGAGCTCGACGGCAAGACCATCAGGCACGTTGCGTTCGAAGGCGGCTGCAACGGCAACCTCAAGGGCATCGCGCAGCTCGTCGAGGGCATGGATATCGATTTCGTCATTGGGCGCTGCAAGGGCAATACCTGCGGCCCGCGCCCGACGTCCTGCCCCGACCAGCTCGCACATGCGCTCGAGGAGGCGTATGCCGCCGAGCAGGCGGGAAAATGAGCCGCGGGGAGGCAGCGCTATGATATTCGACAGCCACAGTCATACGCGGTTCTCCGCGGACTCTGAGATGGAGGCGCGCGCCGCGCTGCGCGCCGCGGAGGCGCTTGGCATAGGACTTGTATTCACGGAACATCTCGACGTGGATTTTCCGGGCGAGGATGACTTTACGTTCGATCCCGCCGCTTACTGGGAGACGTATGCGCCGCTGCGCGGCGAGCGCCTGCGCCTCGGCGTCGAGGTCGGCATGACACCGGAGACATGCGCGGCGAGCCGCGCGTTCGTCGCGCGTGCGCCCTTCGATCTCGTCATCGGCTCGATTCATGTGCTGGACGGGCAGGATCTCTACTATTCAGCCTACTATGGGGCGCATGCGAAGGAGGAGGCCTATGCCGCCTATTTCGCGCAGATGGCCGCGTGTCTGAAGACGCATGACTTCATCGACGTGCTCGGCCATATCGACTACATCGCGCGTTACGCGGCCTACGCGAACCCGGAGCTCTCCTACGGTGCGTTCCAGGAGGCCATCGACGCGGTGCTGCGGGCGGCGGTCGATACGGGCACCGTGCTCGAACTCAACACGCGGCGCCTCGGCGGGCGCCGCGCCGTCAAGGAGCTCGTGCCCATCTACACGCGTTACCATGAGCTTGGCGGACGCTACGTGACGCTCGGCTCGGACGCGCATACGGCAGAGGCCGTCGGCGCGCATTTCGCCGCGGCTGAGGAGCTCGCCACCGCCACGCATCTCCGCATTGTGACCTTCAACGCGCGACGCATGGAGCTGCTGTAGGGAACCGCCGAATTAATCAGTGGTTCCTAAAACAGGGCGGCGCTTGCAATGGACGGGGAAACACGCTACAATAAAGACAGTATTTTCCATCTGGAAAGGCAAAGGGGGATTACAAGTGAAGCACATTCAGACGGTCAACAAGCCGACGATGCAGAAATCGCTCAAGACGGGCGGCTGCGGCGAGTGCCAGGCATCCTGCCAGTCCGCGTGCAAGACGAGCTGCACGGTTGGCAATCAGGTTTGCGAGAAGTAAGAAATCTTGCGGTGGAGGCTGCCGCGTCCATGCGGGCGCGGCAGCCTTTTGATGACTTTATATAGCATGGGGCCTATGTGTCAGGTGGCCTCGCCGCGGCAGCGGTCCCATAGAGGAGAACGAATGAAAGCGAAAATCCATAAATTCGAGCAGAACGGCACCTACATCCTGCTCGATGTCAACAGCGGTGCCGTTCACGTCATCGACAAGATGATCTACGATCTCATGGACACGTTCACGGGAGAAAACGATGAGGAGACCATCCGCGCCTGGGCGCACGCGTACCCCGAGGCGGACATCCGCGAGGCGCTCGACGAACTCCACGAGCTCATGGAGCGCGAGGAGCTCTTCGCGCCGGACATCGACGTCCCGCCGACGTTCCGCCAGCACGGCCTCGTCAAGTCCCTCTGCCTCATGGTCGCGCAGGACTGCAACCTGCGCTGCAAGTATTGCTTCGGCGACGGCGGCAGCTACGGCCAGGAACGCGCGGTCATGACGCCCGAGGTCGGGCGTGAGGCCATCGACTTCCTCATCGAGAAAAGCGGCCCGCGCAAGCACTGCGAGGTCGACTTCTTCGGCGGCGAGCCGCTCATGAACATGAAGACGGTCAAGGCGGTCACGGCCTACGCGCGGCAGAAGGAGCAGGAGACGGGGAAGCGGTTCAAGCTCACGCTCACGACGAACGGCATGCTGCTCAACGACGAGAACATCGCGTGGCTCAACGAGAACGATTTCTCCCTCGTGCTCTCGCTCGACGGGCGCAAGGAGGTCAATGACGCTATGCGCCCCGATGTCGGCGGGCACGGCACGTACGATCGCATCGTGGAGCATTTCCGCCGCTGCATTGAGAGCCGCAAGGGCGGCAGCTACGACTACCGCGGCGTCTACACCTATCTGCGCGGCACCTATACGCACAACAACCTCGATTTTACGAATGACGTGCTCTCCATGCATGACGCCGGTTTCGACATCCTCTCGCTCGAGCCGGTCGTCCTGAAGGACAGCCCGTACGCCATCACGGAGGACGACCTGCCGCGCGTCTACGCGGAGTACGACCGGCTCGTCGACGCCTACATGGAGCGCCGCCGCGCGGGGCACGGGTTTTGGTTCTTCCACTTCAACATGGATCTTTCGAACGGCCCCTGTGTCGCGAAGCGCCTTTCGGGCTGCGGCGCGGGCCACGAGTATTTCGCCGTCGCGGAAAACGGCGATCTCTATCCCTGCCATCAGTTCGTCGGCCGCGAGGGCTACCGCCTCGGCTCGCTCCGCGAGGGCGTCACGCGTCCGGAGCTCTCGCAGTACTTCCGCGAGAGCCACGTGCTCAACAAGGAGAAATGCCGCGACTGCTGGGCACGGTTCTTCTGCTCGGGCGGCTGCCACGCGAACGCCGATCTCTTCCACGGCGATATCCGCGAGCCGTACGAGATCGGCTGCGCCATCCAGAAGAAACGTCTTGAGTGCGCGATCCTCGTGCAGTCGCTGCTCGCACTCGAGAACAATAAGAAAGAACAAGATGCATAAATAGCATTTATAATAGGAACCGCGCAAGGCCGAAAATCACCGGTATGCGCGGCTCTTTTTCGTCTGGAAGCTGGCTGATGTAATTGCTGATGTTTATGATAAATACGTTGACAATCCGCGTCAGAATATTGTATGATTAGACATGTAAGAGCTTTGCCGGAGAAAAGCGGCAAAGCACTGCTGTGTAGTTTCGGCAGAGCGGTTCCGCGCTGCCCGAAATATCCGGTCAGAGAACCGGTAACTTCTATATTCTTTAGGGGGTATTTTTCAAATGGCAGTAAAAGTTGCTATCAATGGTTTTGGTCGTATCGGCCGTCTCGCTTTCCGCCAGATGTTCGATGCTGAGGGTTATGAAGTCGTCGCGATCAACGACCTCACGAGCCCGAAGATGCTCGCTTACCTGCTGAAGTACGATTCTTCCCAGGGCAAGTACGAGTATGCGGACACGGTTGAGGCTGGCGAGGACAGCATCACGGTCAAGGGCAAGACGATCAAGATCTATGCCGAGAAAGATGCAAAGAACATCCCCTGGGCGAAGCATGATGTAGACGTCGTTCTCGAGTGCACGGGCTTCTACACGTCCAAGGAGAAGGCTTCCGCACATCTCGAAGCTGGCGCTAAGAAAGTCGTCATCTCCGCTCCGGCAGGCAAAGACCTCCCGACGATCGTGTTCAACACGAACCACAAGTCCATCCCGGCTGGCACGAAGATCATCTCCGCTGCTTCCTGCACGACGAACTGCCTCGCTCCGATGGCAAAGGCTCTGAATGACCTCGCTCCGATCCAGAGCGGCATCATGCAGACGATCCATGCGTTCACGGGCGACCAGATGACGCTCGATGGCCCGCAGCGCAAGGGCAACCTCCGCCGCAGCCGCGCAGCTTCCGAGAACATCGTTCCGACGTCCTCCGGTGCTGCAAAGGCCATCGGCCTCGTCCTTCCGGAACTCGATGGCAAGCTCATCGGTGCTGCACAGCGCGTTCCGACCCCGACGGGCTCCACGACGCTCCTCTACGCTGTCGTCAAGGGCAACGTCACGGTTGACCAGGTCAACGCTCAGATGAAGAAGGAGTCCACGGAGTCCTTCGGTTACAACACGGACGACATCGTCTCCAAGGATGTCGTCGGCATGCGCTATGGCTCCCTCTTCGATGCTACGCAGACGATGGTCAGCCCGATGGCGGATGGCAATACGCTCGTTCAGGTTGTTTCCTGGTACGACAACGAGAACAGCTACACGAGCCAGATGGTTCGCACGATCAAGTACTTCGCTGAGGAAGTCAAGTAATCTCTGATCGACAGCTGAATCAAGACTAAGATCTCTAGAGGTCCGGCCGAAGTTTGGGCCGGACCTCTAATCTTTTATGGGGAGACCGTCTGCGCCGACATGGAGCATGCCGGATCATCCCCCGCGGGGCGCCACCCCGCCTGTATGGCGGCACCGCTCCGGTCATAAAGTTTCCTATGGAGGCGTAATACAGAATGGACAAAAAAACCATCAAAGATGTAGACGTCAACGGCAAGAAGGTCTTCGTTCGCGTAGACTACAACGTCCCGTTCGATGCAGAACAGAACATCACGAATGACACGCGCATGGTGCGCACGCTGCCGACGCTCAACTACCTGCTCGACCACGGCGCGGCGCTCGTACTCGCCTGCCACATCGGCCGTCCGACCGAGGCTCGTGAGCCGCAGTTCTCGACGAAGCACCTCGTTAAGCACCTCTCCGAGCTGCTCGGCCGCGACGTCAAGTGGGTGTCCGACTGCGTCGGCGCTGAGGCAGATGCCGCGAAGGCCGCGCTGAAGCCGGGCGATGTTCTGCTCCTCGAGAACCTCCGCTACCACAAGGAAGAGAAGAAGAACGACCCCGAGTTCGCGAAGCAGCTCGCTTCCGGCTGCGACCTCGCGGTCGATGACGCGTTCGGCGTCTCCCACCGCGCGCATGCCTCGAACGCAGGCGTGCCGAAGTACCTCGAGACGGTCGCCGGCTTCCTCATGGAGAAGGAGATCAACTACATCGGCAAGACGCTCGAGAATCCGCAGCGTCCGTTCGTCGCCATCATCGGCGGCGCGAAGGTCT
>Ga0256404_1005026_pt1 | contig 24067 bp, 17 predicted proteins | sample RumenRJG_01DNA_FD_185990 | JGI IMG/M metagenome (GOLD analysis project Ga0256404, IMG submission 185990) | Bovine rumen microbial communities from Lethbridge, Alberta, Canada - RJG_01 | ecosystem: Host-associated > Mammals > Digestive system > Stomach > Rumen | place: Canada: Alberta | collected... | reverse complement strand
CGACGGCACCGTTCTTCTTGGTGGTCTTGATGGTGATGACTCCCTTTCCTCCGCGGTGCGTCTTGCGGTAGTCGTCCACGGTGGAGATCTTTCCGAATCCGTTCTCGGTGACGGTCAGCAGGAGATCCTCGGCCTTTACCACGGCCATGGAAACGACCTGGTCATGGAGGGCCACGTTCATTCCCCTGACACCCATGGTGTCCCTTCCGGTGGGGCGGACATCCTCCTCGTCGAACCTGCAGGCGAGACCGCCGGAGGTGGCGAGGATGATCTCGTCCTTTCCGTCAGTCATCCAGGTCTCGATGAGCTGGTCGTCCTCATCCAGCTTGATGGCCTTGATTCCCTTGGCGCGGATATTGCCGTACTGGCTCATCACGGTCTTCTTGAGGAGTCCGTTCTTGGTGCAGAACACCATGTACTTGTCGTCGGGGAACTCGTTGGTGGGGATGATGTTCGTGATGGACTCTCCGGGCTGCAGGTCGGGCAGCATGTTGATGATGGGCTTACCCTTGGACTGCCTGCTTCCCTCGGGGATGTTGTAACCCTTCAGCCACAGGATACGTCCGGTGTTGGTGATGAACAGCAGGTAGGTGTGCGAGGAAGCGACGAGCATGTTCTTCATGAAGTCGCTCTCCTTGGTCTGCATACCGGTCATGCCGACTCCGCCGCGTCCCTGCTGCCTGTAGGTCCTCAGCGGAATCCTCTTGATGTAATTGTCATCGGAGAGGGTGTAGACCATGTCCTCCTTGGGGATGAGGTCCTCGGCGTTGACGTCGACGGCCTGGTGGTTGATGGCGGTCCTGCGTGCGTCTCCGTAGGTGTCGGACATCTGCTTGAGCTCGTCCTTGATGATGGCGTCGATCCTGACAGGGTTGGCGAGGATGTCCTTCAGGTCGTTCATCTTGATGATGAGCGCGTCGTACTCCTCGCGGATGGTGGTGATCTCGAGTCCGGTCAGTCTCTGCAGCCTCATGTCGAGGATGGCCTGTGCCTGGACCTGGTCGATGGACAGCAGCTGCTGCAGTCCCTCGTTGGCCTCGGCTCCGGTCTTGGATGCGCGGATGAGCTCGATGGTCTTGTCCAGCATGTTCAGGGCCTTGATGAGACCGTCCAGGATGTGGAACCTCTTCTCGGCCTCGTTGAGTTCGAACCTGACCCTGCGGGTGACCACGTTGCGGCGGTGGTTGATGTAGTGCTCGATGAGCTGCTTCAGACCGAGCAGGGTGGGCTTGTTGTTGACTAGTGCCAGATTGATGATACCGTAGGTAATCTCCATCTGGGTCTTCTTCATCAGGTTCTCCAGGACCACGTCTGCGATGGCGTCCTTATGGAGTTCGATGACGATACGCATTCCCCTCCTGTCGGACTCATCGCGGAGATCGGTAATACCGGTGATTTCCTTGTTCTTGACGAGGTCCGCGATGGCCTTGACCAGTTCGGCCTTGTTGACCTGGTAGGGGATCTCGTCGACGATGATGGAAGTCTTGCCGCTCTTGAGCTCCTCGTAATGAGTCTTGGACCTGACCTTCATCCTGCCCCTTCCGGTGTTGTAGGCCTCCACGATTCCGGAGATTCCGTTGATGATACCTCCGGTGGGGAAGTCGGGACCGGGGACGAACTCCATGAGTTTGGCTACGTCCGTGTCGGGGTTGTCGATGGTGTAGATGATGGCGTCGCAGACCTCTTTGAGGTTGTGCGGGGGCATCTTGGTGGCCATACCGACGGCGATACCGTCGGAACCGTTCACCAGGAGGTTGGGGAACTTGGAAGGCAGGACCGTGGGCTCCTTCAGGGAGCCGTCGAAGTTGTCCATGAAGTCCACGGTGTCCTTGTCCAGGTCCAGCAGCAGGTCGGATGCCATCTTGGACAGCCTGGCCTCGGTGTAACGCATGGCTGCAGGCGGGTCGCCGTCCACGGATCCGAAGTTACCCTGTCCGTCGACGAGGGGGTACCTCAGCGAGAAGGGCTGTCCCATCCTCACCATGGCGTCGTAGGCTGCGGAGTCTCCGTGGGGGTGGTACTTACCGAGCACCTCTCCGACCACGGTGGCGGACTTCTTGTGGGGCCTGTTATAGTTGAGGCCGAGTTCGCTCATGGCGAACATGATCTTCCTGTGTACGGGTTTCAGACCGTCACGGACATCGGGCAGTGCCCTGCTGACGATGACGGACATGGAGTAATCGATGTAGGAGCGCTGCATCTCCTTCTCGACTGTCTGGTTGATGATCCTCTCTTCTCCTTCCATGCTATCACACATCCAGGTTCACGACTTCGTTCGCATGCTCGATGATGAATTCCCTCCTGGGCTCGACATCGTCTCCCATGAGGGTGGAGAACAGCTGGTCGGCCATGATCGCATCGGCGATCTGGATCCTCTTCATCATCCTCTGGTCAGGGTCCATGGTGGTCTCCCAGAGCTGCTGGGGATTCATCTCTCCGAGACCCTTGTATCTGCTGACGTTGGCGCCGGGCATCTCGGCCATGTACTTCTGCATCTCCTCATCGTTGTAGGCGTACTTCTGGGTCTTGCCCTTGTATACCCTGTAGAGGGGAGGCATGGCTAGGTAAACGTATCCCTCGTCCACCAGGGGCCTCATCTGCCTGTAGAACAGGGTAAGGAGCAGGGTTGCGATGTGGGCTCCGTCGACATCGGCATCGGTCATGATGACGATCTTGTGGTAACGGATCTTGGAGATGTCGAACTCCTTGCCGATTCCTCCGCCGATGGCGATGGTCAGGTTCCTGATCTCATCATGGTCGAGGAGCTTGTCGGTACGGGCCTTCTCGACGTTGAGGATCTTTCCCCTGATGGGCAGGATGGCCTGGAAGGCACGGTCCCTCCCCATCTTGGCGCTGCCTCCTGCAGACTCTCCCTCGACGATGTACAGTTCGCACTTGGTGGGGTCCTTCTCGGAACAGTCGGCGAGCTTGCCGGGCAGACTGGTGCTCTCGAGGAGGGATTTCCTCCTGGTGGCGTCCCTGGCCTTCCTGGCGGCCTCACGGCCCTGATAGGACTGCACCGCCTTGGCGAGGATGGTCTTGGCCACGGAGGGGTTCTCCTCCAGGTACTGCTTGAGTTTCTCTGCAACAACGGTGGAGACCGCGTTCTGTGCCACGCTGCTTCCCAGTTTCTCCTTGGTCTGACTCTCGAACTGGGGGTCGGGCATCCTGATGCTGATGATGGCGGTCAGTCCCTCACGGGTATCGCTTCCCTCGAGGACGATGTCCTTCAGGAGGTTGTTCTCCTTTCCGTAGTCGTTGAGGGTCTTGGTGAGTGCGGTCCTGAATCCGGTAAGGTGGGTTCCTCCGTCAGGGGTAGAGACGGTGTTCACGAAGGAATCGACTGCCTCGGAATATCCGTCGGTGTACTGCATGGCGATATCCACGTCGACCGCCACGGGCTTTCCCTTGAGGTCGTTGAAGGTCTTCATTCCCTGGATGACGATGGGTTCAGGGTGAAGGGGAGTCTTGGCCTTGTTGAGGAACTTTACGAAGGCGCTGACTCCTCCGTCGTAGTGGTAGACCTCCTTCTTGCCGACACGGGCATCCTCGAAGTCGATGGTGACCTTGGTGTTGAGGAAGGCCTGGTTCCTGAACCTGTTCTGCAGGGTGTCGAAATCGAAGACGACGGTCTCGAACATGGTCTTGTCGGGCAGGAAGGTGATGGTGGTACCGGTCTCCTGCGTCTCGCCGATGACCTCGATGGGTCCGTCGGGCACTCCGTACTTGTAGCTCTGCCTGTGGATTTTTCCATCCCTCTTGACGGTGGCGACGAGCCACTCGGAGAGTGCGTTCACCACGGACACTCCGACTCCGTGCAGACCTCCGGAGACCTTGTAGGCGTTCTGGTCGAACTTACCTCCGGCGTGCAGGTCGGTCAGACAGAGTTCCATGGCGGATTTGGTCTCTCCCTTAGGGACTCCGGTGGGGATACCCCTACCGTCGTCGACGACGGAGATGGAACCGTCGCTGTTGACGGTGACCTCGATCCTGGTGGCGAATCCCGCCATGACCTCATCGATGGAGTTGTCCACGACCTCGTAGACGAGGTGGTGCAGACCGCGGGTATCTGTGCTCCCGATGTACATACCGGGCCTCTTGCGGACCGCTTCGAGACCTTTGAGGGCTTTGATGCTGTCCGCATCGTAGACCTCCGATTTCCTGAAATCTTCTTCGCTTCCCATAACTTCCCTTCCGAAAAATTACTGCCTGAGGGTATGCAGTTATCTTATATAACGCATACGCGCGCACGCGTACAGACGCACGCGCCCGCACGCGATGCGTCGGCAAGGATGAAATACAGAACGACGATACTGTAACGATTGATATGAGCAGCATCATGGAGCTGGCCAGAAGAGGGGACTCGGACGAGAGGTTCAGGAAGATCGCAGAGAAGGAGGGTGTGACCGAACGGTTCGTACGCGACGGTATCGCATCCGGACGCATATGCATGCCCTGCAACCCCGTTCACAATCCCGTTCCCGCCGCCATCGGCGAAGGCCTCTCCGTGAAGATCAATGCCAACATCGGAACCTCCCGCGACATGCCCGACATCGAGCCGGAGATCCGCAAGATGGACATCGCCCTGAAGTACGGTGCCGATGCGATTATGGACCTCAGCACCGGCGGGGACATCGACGCTATCAGAAAGACCCTCCTCTCCCGCTGCGACCGCATGATGGGCTCCGTGCCCATCTACGAGACCGGCCTTACCGCCGCCAGGAAGAACGCCATCGTGATGCTCACCGAAGACGATATCTTCAAGGGTATCGAGATGCACGCCAAGGACGGCATGGACTTCATGACCGTCCACTGCGGTATCACCAAGGAGACCGTCAGGTGGATCAAGAAATCCGACAGGATCATGGACGTCGTCTCCAGGGGCGGATCGTTCCTGACCGCATGGATCCTCCACAACGACGAGGAGAACCCTCTCTACAAGAACTACGACTACCTGCTCGAACTCGCCAAGAAGTACGAGTTCACGCTCTCCCTCGGAGACGGTTTCAGACCCGGTTGCATCAACGATGCATCCGACCAGGCACAGATCTCCGAATTGATGACGCTGGGTCATTTGGTAAAGAGGGCCCGTGAGGCAGGAGTCCAGACCATGGTCGAGGGCCCCGGCCACATGAAGATGGATGAAATCGCGGCCAACATGAGGATGCAGAAGACCCTCTGCGACGGAGCACCTTTCTATGTTCTCGGCCCCCTGGTGACCGACATCGCTCCCGGTTACGACCACATCACCAGTGCCATCGGCGGAGCGATTGCGGCACAGAACGGAGCCGATTTCCTCTGTTACGTCACTCCTGCCGAGCACCTGTCCCTCCCCGATGAGGAGGATGTGAAACAGGGTGTCATCGCATCTAAGATCGCCGCCCACGCCGCCGACCTGGCCAAGGGAAGGGGCAAGGAACTCGACGACCGCATGGCCAGGGCCAGGAAGGCACTGGACTGGAACGAGATGTACGACGTATGCCTCGACGAAGAGACCGCCAGGAGATACCGTTCCCGCGGATGCACCGAGGAGAAGGATGGTTGCTCCATGTGCGGCGACCTCTGCGCGGTCAAGATTGTCAACCAATACCTCATCAAAGAGGGCGACATCACAGACAGCAGTAAGAAGCACGACTGCTGATGTTCCAGATAGATAAAATCTGTCTCTAATCCTTGCTTGGATATTGGAAAGAAAGTGGAGCCACTGGAGGGATTCGAACCCCCGGCCACCGGTTTACGAAACCGATGCTCTACCGCTGAGCCACAGTGGCAATGTGTCACGAAAATAGTTTTGTGTATAAAAAGTGGCCTATTCCCGAGGATGTGTTGCGAATCCGTCTTTGTTCCGTATCGTTGATGAGGATTTCCCGTTGTTTCGGCGGACAGATTCTACAGCATCCTGCCCGAGACGGAATCCTCCGGCGGGCCCAAATGGAAGATCTCTGAAACACCGATTAGATATACCGGATCATTTCCGGGGGCTTTGCCTCCACATCATTCCTGCATAAAGAAATCGACAGCATTTACGACCTCGATCCCTTCGGGAACGTCCGGCACCTCACGGTCCATGGTAATCAGGAATCTCTTGCAACCTTCCATCTTGGCCATCGAACGGAGCTCCCTTTCATGCACCTTGGTATCCTGAGCGGACCAGGCGACCTGATAGAATTCCGGTTCTCCGTCCAGCCATGTCGTGAAATCGATCTCCTTGCCCTTGTACGAACCTACGGCGACCCTGTATCCCCTGCGAAGGAGTTCGATGAACACCGCGTTCTCCAGCAATGCCCCTTCGTTGTATTCGGAACCAAGCAGGATCGCGTCCCTGAATCCTGTATCCGCCAAATAGAACTTGGCGTTGGTTTTCATGTGTTCTCCTCCGATTACGTCGTATCTGTCCGCCTTGTAGAAGATGAAACAACCGCAGAGCTTTCCGAGGTACTTCTCAACGGTCCGCGGATCACCGACATACGAGGTCGCGGCAATGTTGTTGACAGAGGTCAGATTGCCGATGTTGGAAATCATGAACGAAGTAATATTATCGAGGATCTTCTGATTGATATCTACTTCCGGCCTGATATCGTAATTGATTATCGAATCATATATTCCTCTGAGAATCGTCCTGTTCTTCCTGCTGTCATCATTCAAATCGATGATGGGCATACCGCCGAAACGCAGATATTGAATCAGCCTCTGGGTATAACCACTCTCACCGTCAATCGGATAACGGTCGAGGAATTCATTGAATGAGAATGGGAATACATTGATCTCGACGTACCTTCCTGTCAGATGTGTGCCCAGTTTTTCAGATACGGTATCTGAGTTGGAGCCTGTAATGTATATGTTCGCACCGTATTTCAGACGGACGCTGTCAACGACCCTTTCCCAGCCCCTTATGAGTTGTACCTCGTCTATGAGTATTACGGGGTTTTCCGAGCTAATGTTGTTGCACAGATAGTCGTAGAACATCCTCTCCGAATCGATGGTGTATCTCATCATCTCCAAATCCACAAGCAGTACATCCTTCTCGGACCTGCCAGACTCCAAAAGGTGTTGTCTGAACTGTTGCATCAGTATGGATTTTCCGCATCTGCGAATTCCCGTGAGTACCTTGACCATATCTGTATCGCCATAGTACTGCATCATCTGATTGATGTAGAAGGGGCGTTTCACTAGCTCAGCCATGATTGATAACTGTAATGTTTGTATTTCAATGTATGTTTTTTATGGATTATAATCCAAAGATTTCATGGATTCAAATCCAAAGATTTTCAAAAAAAAAATAGGAACAGGTAAAAAGCTAATCCTATACTGGCACATTTGAAATTTAATCGGGCAAGAGCTCCCTCTCAAAGTGGAGCCTTACCCGAGTATGAATAGAGAAATATGGTTATATCCTGCCGCTCAGCTGCGCCTGTAAGCAGGGAACATATCCCTGAAGACGACGGCGTCCTTCTCGATGAGCGGCGATTCACAGATGAACGTGCAGTCCTGCTTGGAATCGTTCAGTATGTCGGCAAGATACTGCATATCCGGCTCTTTCTCCGAAAGAGGCAGATGGGAGATCTCTCCTTTCTCACCGTACTTGATGCAGCTGATATGGAAATGTGCTATGGGTCCGACCAATCCGAAGTACTCGTCGATGAGGTCCTGCATATCCTGCTGGGTCTTCAGACATCCGACCCCTCTGGCATGAACGTGGGCCACATCGAGGACGGGCCTCACACCGTCCACCGAATCCATGACCTGGGCGATCTCCTTGAGGGTTCCGAACTGTCCTTTCTTACCCATGGTCTCTACGCCGAGGATTACATCTTTGATACCGAGGTCGTCCATCCTGTTCCTGCATTCGGTAAGTCCTTTGATGACATTCTCGGTTGCTGTCTCGGGATGTTTGCCGTAAGATGCAGCATGTATGACGATGATATATGCACCGAGATTGTGGGCAGCGACGACCGTATCCATGACCCAATCGACACTCTTCTCTATGGTCTCCGGGGTCTCGGAATTGAAACTGATGAAATACGGCGCATGACAGCTCAGACGGATGTCCAATGATTTCGCGCATTCCCCGATCTTCTTCGCACGTTCCTCGGTGATGCGTGCCCCGCGGACAAACTCCACCTCGAGGGCATCGAGCCCCAGATCATGGGTGTACTGGAGTGACTTCTCGGGGTCGCTCTTTGTTCCAACTGTGGGATATCCTGCCGGGCCGAATCTCATAAGGGGGAGATGTGTACGCTGTTATTTGGTCGATTTGGTCCACGAGTCGGAAGTAATTTGTAAGTCCCGGCCAATCAAGCAGTCATGGAACTCAAGATGGCGATCTCGCTCGATCCGACCCTCGGCTGCGGACAGGCCCACCGGTGGAGGAAACAGGAAGACGGCTCCTGGCAGGGAGTCATCAAGAACAGTGTGATCACCATGTGCCAGACACCCCAAGGAGTATCTTTCGCCGGGGGCAGTCCGGAGGATGTGAAAGAGTATCTCCGTGCGGATGACGATTTCGAAATGATTATAGATTCCATCAGCAAAGCCGACCCGTATGTGGCCGGACTCTCGTCGAAATGTCCCGGCCTCCGCATACTGAAACAGCCCGAGTGGGAGTGCCTCGGCACCTATCTCCTGGCCACCAACGTCAACGTCAAACGCATCGCGAAGATGGTGGAGTCGGTGTGCGACCATTTCGGTACCGACCTCGGCGAGAGGAGAGCATTTCCCACACCCAAGCAGATCCTCGACGGCAGGGAATGCATCGGCGAATGCAGGCTGGGGTTCAGGGAGAGCCGTTTCATCGAACTCGCCGAGAGAATGGAATCGGGGGATATCGACCTGGAACGCATGAAGGAACTGGATTACACCAAGCTTGTCGCCGCACTTCAGGACATCAAGGGCGTAGGTCCCAAGGTAGCTGACTGCGTTGCACTCTTCGGATTCGGAAGGCTCGAGGCGTTCCCCGTCGACGTACGCATCCAGAAGGTGGTGGAGAACATCTATGGCGTAACCGGCAGCTACGAAAAAGTATCGAACTTCGGCATGAAGAAGTTCGGTGCTTACGCTGGATATGCGCAGGAGTTCCTGTATCACTCAGAATTCATCTGAATTCGACGTTGGATCCAAGAACGCAGTCGGGGACCTCGTAGCCGGTTGTCTGGGCATAAATGTCGGCCAACAGACCGCACTGGCGGACAAATGAACAGATGCGACAGAGTTCGATGACCGTGGCACCGTTCTTATCGTGGATTTCCTTGGCACTCTTCTTGATCTCACTGACGAAAGGAGGGTAATGGGGACTGCTCTCGATGAGTGCGCTTCCCCCTCTCTTCTTTTTCAGATACTGAGAAATTGCTGCGTCAGTGACTCCGAAAAGACGACCCACATCTGCCTGTTTCATATGGTAGGTGTCAACCAGCTCCTTAGCCAGCTCTCTCCTAATCGTGGGAAGAACGTACCACACCACAATCTCGCATGGGGTCTTCATATGTAAGCATCAACTATTTTATTAATAAATCTTTCATTATTCTTAATTCATTTGATGCCAGATTTTTGGTAATTATAGACATATGTATATCCAACTATAAAGTATGTTTATTACAAATAGGATAATTGGCGCTTGGATTCGACATTATTTGAGAAAATAGACGTAGGGGACGATGACCCGCGTCCCCCGTCCGTCCAGACCTGATCCGAGCCAGCTCACAATCCGGGATTGGTCTTGCTGTAGAATTCGGAGGCTTCCCAATCGTCATCCGCCTGATCGCATCCTTTGCTCAGGGATACCCCGAAGATTCTCGCGGTATCCTCCAGATACTTGCGGGCGAGATCGGAACCCTCGAACTCATCCATCTTGGCTGCGGTGGGGGTGACCTTTCCTTTGAAATGTCCGATGATCTTGGTTCCGGAGAAGATGGCGGAAACACTCGAACCGCATTCCTTCTTGATGTAATCCCTGAGATACAGGCTCAGGTTGTCCTGCGTGTTGAGCAGGAACATACCGGTGAAGGGACGTACCTTGGACCCCACATCCTCGGTCAGCATCCAGTACAGGGAAGGATCGCCTTCGAGCAGAAATCCCTTGCTTATGTAGCCCTCGTCCTCGAGTTCTGAAAGTATCTTCCTGGTGACAGCCATCCTGCAGTTGAGGAACTGTGCCAGACGCTCTGCGGAGAAAAGACCGAAATCCTTGAAGTGCCACTTTGCGATCTGCTTCAGGGCCTCCTCCTGAGTCAGATCGGAGGCTTCCGTGAGACAGTATGCGGAATCCCCGTCCTGATAGATCAGGGACATGTGGGTCATCTCCGAGATGGTTTCGGTGGTGACCTTGTATGAATAAGGAGACTGGAACATGAGGTTCTTCTTGCTGATGGGCTGCTTGGCGGCGATGATCTTCTGCAGTGCGACCTGCTCTCCGGTAAGGGGGACCTTCTTCGCGGCACGGAGCACCGGGAGACGGGCCGGATCGATGTAACCCACATATGACGGACACAGGATGGATTTCACCACGGTGCCCAATTCCATCTGCTTCTTGAGACTGGTGCGTCCGGCCAGACGGCAAGGCAGTTCCTGGTCACTGCGGACGTATCCCCTCTCGGCGATGAGTTCGTCGAAGGTGCCGAAACGGGAGGTCTTCTCGAGCTTCTGCTTGCGGAAGATATAGCTGAGAGCCTCCTCGTGGGTCATCACCCTGGTGATGAACTTTCCTTTGGCGTAAAAACCGTTGACGAACACATAACCGAATTCTGTGAGAGTGGATTTCACGGGATCCTCGAGTTCGGCGGCGTCGACCGTCAGGACCTCGCGGATCCTGACGATGGCGATGCCCTTCTGGCGGTAGAACTCCATGAACTTATCAAGGGCGGTCAGGACATCTGAAAGCATCTCGGGAGAATCCAGGTCGACGGATCTGACCTCGATGCATCCCGACATCTCCCAGATCTCCATGGCACCGATGATGCGGGAGCCCTTGGTCACGGGGAAGATCCACCTGTCGCCGTATCTGGCCGAGATCTCGGCCCATTTCGAACCGAGGTCAGGATCGAAGAGCGAGAGCACACGGACCTCGGACGAAGGCTCGGAGATCGAGTTGAGCGCAGGGAGTTCGTCGGGCATGATGTACATGGGGGCCTGTCCGGGACCAACCAGGATCTGGACGGCACCGATCCTGTTCACTGCGGAGACTATCTCCTCGTCAGGAATGCTGACGAGATATCTGACCGCCATGGTGGGAATGGGTCCGTAAGCGCGGATGGCCTTCTCGACGATCTCATCGCAGGGATTCTCCTCGGGGACCTCGGGTTCGTAGCTCACATAGTAGTTCTCTGTTCCCCAGTCCTCCCTGTCGCCGAAGGCACGGATGATCTTGAGCGACCTGTCGAGACGCATCACGGCCTCCTTGGCACGCTCCTTGTCCATGCCTGTGGCTGCCACCAGCTCCCTCAGTGTAATACCGCTTCCGCTGCCTTCGATCCTGCGCAGCAATTCGGCATCCTGGGACTCTGTGGAATCCACCCTGAAATATGCGTATTTCGCGGCATCCTCCGCGAGCATGAAACGGACCTTTCCGCGGCAGAATCTGCCCAGCAGGATCTTTCCGTCGCGGCGCATCTGCTGCCATTCGTCGAGACTGAAGTTCTTCACCCTGTTGAACACATCGATCTCGCTGCCGGAGGTTACGTAAAACTTGAAGAAGTCCTCTATGGAATCGAAGCTTTCACCCTTGGTGAGACGATAGTTCTCAACGGTCTCGAAATCATAGACGTTGCTCTTTCCGGTACGCAGCTTCTTGCGGTCGGAGGAAAGCATATACTGGTCGTTCTCGGAGATCAGGAACCTTCCCTTGGCCACCTCGCCGCTGGCGGTCAGGGACTCCAGGGAGGCGTGTACGGTATCTTCGGGGATGTTGAGTGCGAAGGCGGTCTCCTCCACGGTCACGGGTGCGAAACAGCCGAGGTGCCTGAGGACCACAGCATCCACCGCTGCGGAATCGACGCCGGCGGGAGGGGTGCATCTGGAGAAGTACCAGCGGTTGTTCTCGGTGATGCCGGTACGGGTGATGAGGTACATGGATTCCAGTTTCCTGACCGACCTGAATACGACATCCTCGGAGACCTCCACCTGGGAGTGAACATCGCTCAGAAGCGTATCCTGGGATATCAGGTCGTAGACCTGCTGATCGACCTCGTTGAGGGTACGGTCACGGACGGTGGCCGCGGCATACTCCGGGACCTCGGATTTGGTCATGATGTGCACTTCGTCAAGGAAGACGGTACCGATCTTGCCCTCGCGGATGAGATCGCGGATCCATCCGTCGACGGTCTTCTTGTCGGGGTCGCAGTAGGGATAGATGCTCCTTCCGCGCTCCCTGAAGGCCTGCAGGGGACCGGTGCGCATGAGCAGACCGGGAATGTCGTCCTTGGACGTGACCCTGCCGATCTTCTGCCTGAAGTACTGAGTTACCTTGTCGGCGTCGAACTCGAAGTCCTTGATGTTGTCACCAAGAGCCCTCTCCAGGACCTTCCTGTGGAGCTCCTTCAGGAGTGCGGTACGGTCCTCCATGAGAACGATGTCGGAGAATCCGGACAGGATGACGCTGTGGGCGAAGGGCGAGGGGGTTCCGTTGAAGGGAACCGTGGTGATGCCCATCTTACCGGACTCGATCAGCTGCAGAACCACACGGGCGTTGTTGATATCCATGTCGTCTTCCAGGATCTCCCTGTAGGTCTCCTCGATGACGGGCTCGTTCTCCATGTCCCTGAGCATCTCCAGCAGATAGGTGGAACGGATCTGCTGACGGTTGACCGAGATGGAGCGGCCCATGTAGTTGCGGAGGATCATGAAGCTGCGGGAGGCGGTGTGCCTGAAACGGAGCTTGAAGATCTCTGAATCCTTGACCGCCTTCCTCAGCACAGGCTCGAGGTCGACGGTGTTCAGCATCGAGGGCACCTGATTGATGTCGATCTTGTGGGTGGTCCCGATCATGAAATTGTCGTCGGTGATGGTGACCGAGACGTTGGCACCGGTGAGGGTGGTGATACGGTAAGCATATCCTCTGGAAAGCGCATCGTTCACGCGCCTGCCGAAGGGATAATGGAAAATCAGCCTCTGGTTGCCGGAGGGGTCGATGTACTCCTCGATGGCAAGCCTGTCGATATCGGGAACGAAGCCTGCGGTGGCCTCCTGCTCGCTGAAATACGAGATGAGGGAACGGGCGGAACCCTCGTCGATGTCGAACTCCTTGCAGAGCCAGTCGATCTTGTCGGGACGGCCGCCGGAAATCAGCTGGGACATCTCCTTCCTGAAACGTGCGACATCCATGGAGAGGTCGAAGGAACGGGGCAGCATCTCTCCGGCCCAGGAAGGCACCGTGGGTTTCCTGCCGTTGGCCTCCTTGACGAAAGCGGTCATACCCTTGGAGCGCACGAACTCAAGACTGCGACCTCCGAGCACGAAGACGTCTCCGGGGGACAGCCTCTCCACGAACTTCTCGGAGAGCTCTCCCGCCACGGAACCGTAACTGGTTATGACACGGTAGTTGGCCTCCTCGGGGATGGTACCCAGGTTCATGAAGTAGATCATGCGGGCGCCCTTCTTCTTTCCGAACTGGTTGTTATCGGTGTCATACCAGATCTTGGAGTACACTCCCTCGTGCTCCTCCTTACTGCCCAGATAACCCAAGACATTCAGGAACTTCTCATGGGAGAGGTTGTGATAGCAATAGGAGGACTTCACCAGGGCATAGGCCTCCTCCACGTCCCACCTGCGGTCGAGACTCATTCCGACGACCGCCTGGGACAATACGTCGAGACAGTTCTGCGGGATACCTACACGGTCGATGTCGTGACGATGGGCGGCCCTGCACATGACGGCACACTCAGAGAGGTCGTCGGGGTCGAAGACGATGAGCCTTCCTTTGGCGATCTTACCGAAGCTGTGTCCGCTGCGTCCGATCCTCTGCAGTCCCTTCGCAACCGATTTGGGGGAACCGATCTGACATACCAAATCGACTGAACCGATGTCTATACCCAGCTCCAGGGATGTGGAGGATACGACACACTTGATCTCACCCTTCTTGAGACGCTCCTCGACGTCAAGACGGGTGTCCTTGCCGAGGGAGCTGTGATGAACCTCGATGTTCTCGAGTCCCCTCTCCTTCAGCTTGTAGACGACGGCCTCGGCTCCTGAACGGGTGTTGGTGAAGATGAGGGTGGTCTCGTGCTGATCGACCAGCTCCTTGAGGCGGTCGTACATCATGGAACTGACCACGTCGGTGGGCAGAGCGGTCATGTCCTCGGTAGGGCAGATGACCTTCAGGTCGAGGACCTTCTTGGAACTCGACTGTATAAGAATGACATCCCTGTCGGATCCGTCCGGATTGAATCCCACCAGGTATCTGGCGACCTCCTCGATGGGTGCGACGGTGGCGGAGAGTCCGATGCGGGTGAAATCGTGTTCGCAATAGTTCCTGAGCATCTCGATGGTCAGCGAGAGGAATGCACCCCTCTTGGAATCGCAGATGTCGTGGATCTCGTCGAGGATCAGCCATTCGACACCCATCAGCTTCTCCTTGAACTTGGGGGAGGCAAGGATGAGCGCCATGGACTCGGGTGTGGTGATGAGGATGTGCGGCGGGTGCCTGACCATCTTCTGCCTCTCGTTCTGAGGAGTATCTCCGGAACGGACGGCAACACGGATGTCCGGTACCTTCATGCCCTCGCGGGCGGCCAGCTCCCTCATCTGTTCGAGAGGGTCGCTGAGGTTCCTCTTGACATCGTTGGCGAGGGCTTTGAGCGGGGAGATGTAAACACAGTAAATCTTCTCCTCCAGAGTGTCCTCGTTGGAGTACTTGATGAGCTGGTTCAGGATGCTGGTGAAAGCGGTAAGGGTCTTTCCGGAACCGGTGGGCGACGAGATTAAAACGTTCTTCCTTTCGTGAATGACGGGAATGGCCATCGACTGGGGTTCAGTCAGGGATGTGAAACGTTCCTTGAACCACTTTGAAACCAGCGGTTCCATCAGTCCGAGCACCTCTTCGGTGGAATATACCTTGTTTACTTTCTCCATGGTTCACCAGCCAAGTATGGAATCGTGTTCGCTAAACAGCGCTTGTATTTTAGTGTTATGCGTATGGGCGGGCACCCGCCCGCGGGCACGTAAAAAATAAAACAATAAAATGGGATGAGGGGACGATGAAGAGCGGAATCGCCGTAGCATTCGCACTTGCCGTGTTCTTTTCAGCTATGGCTGTACCTTTCGTTCTGAATGACTCCTCGGATGCAGAGTCTATACCCGAATCCGTGACAATCAAAGGAATCATCATCGAAATCGGTGAAGCTACTCAAGAAGCCGTAAAAGATGTATCAGTTACTCTTACCTCAACTACCGAATCCAAAACCGTCCTAACTGATTCAAATGGAAAATTCTCAATCGAACTCAAAGTCACTGATGAAGAGAAAGCGGGCACAAACAAGATAACCTGCCTTTTCCAAAAGGCCAATTATGAGATTCGTAACATAAATCTGCCTACCTCAATGACCTATGTTACCGCAGAGAATATCCAATTAGATCTGAGCAAGACAGACATTACTGGCACTACCTATACGATTGTTGATTCGACTGATTTGACCAAGGGTATCGTGATGGCATATACCCTCACAACTGCCACGATTACTGTCACAAACGGTACAGATGGAATCTTCGATGCTAAAATTACCCTTACTGATGCGAACAAGACCGCATATACCGGAACTACCAATCACGACGGCGTCTGCAAAATCCAGAACATTCCCGTAGGTCCATATCACGTCTACGTGACATGCGACGGTTACGAGAATTACACGGATAACGTATCTATCTCCAAGAGCACCACAACCTCATTCATCCTAGTCCAAAAGGAGATGCCCACCTATCTGGGCATGACCCTCTACCACATCCTGATGCTCTTCGGAATCGTTATCGGACTGATACTGGTAACTGTAGCGTACGTCCTCTGCACCAGGACCTGGAAGGGTGTCGACAGCAGCGAGTGAACTCACTGCATCTTGCTGAGGTTCTCGGCGACCTTTTCCTTCACGGCTTCGTAAAGACTGTTGCCGTTGGCATCAATGGCCACTATGAGTGGGCCCAGCGACTTGGTCTGGAACTGCCACAGCGCTTCGGGCATTCCCAGGTCGGCCCAGTCGTGGCCGGTCACCCTGGCCAGTCCTTCCGCATAGGTGACGGCGACACCTCCGGTGGCTGCCAGATAAACGCAGCCTACCTCCTTCATAGCCTCGGCGACCTCTTTGGACATACCGCCCTTTCCGATAATTGCCCTGATCTTGAACTCCCTGATGAAACGTGGTTCGAGAGCGTTCATCCTGGCACTTGTGGTGGGGCCTGCGGCGACGACGCTCCAGGTACCGTCCTGATTCTGCTTCATGATGGGTCCGCAATGATAAAGCGCGGCCTCGTTCAGACAGACGGGGACCTCCTTTCCCTCATCGAGATACTCGAGGGCACGGATGTGGACCTCATCGCGCCCGGTGACGACCGGGCCTGTGATGTTGACGATCTCGCCGAGCTTGAGGGACCTGACGGTCTTCTCATCCAGAGGGGTGTACAGGTTCTTCATATCCTGGCCCCCTGGGAGTAGACGACGTCGCTCTCGGTGATCCTCACGGATGCCCTCCTGGTGGCCCAGCAGCCGATGTTGACGGCCACGGGGAGACTGGCGGTGTGGCAGGCCGATTTCCTTACTTTCACACCAAGGACAGTGGTGTCCCCGCCGAGACCCATGGGTCCGAGACCGCTCTGGTTGATCTTCACGAAGAGCTCCTCCTCGAGGGCCTGGATCTCGGGATCTGGGTCTTCCTCATCGAGGGGCTCGAGAAGAGCACGCTTGGCCATGGCCACGCACTCGTCGGCGGTACCGCCGATACCCACTCCGACGATTCCGGGAGGGCAGGGGCGTCCTCCGGCATCGATGACGGATTCGATGATGAACCTCTTCACACCTTCCATTCCGTCGGAGGGGTTCAGCATCTTCAGGCGGGTCATGTTCTCCGAACCGGCGCCCTTCAGGAGCAATGAGATCTCTGTGAAATCGTCGTCGGTGGGGATGAAGTGTACGCAGGGCATACCCTCTCCGAGGTTGTTGCCGTAATTGGTGCGGACGATGGGGTCGACGGTGTTGGGCCTCATAGGGATGGCCTTGGTGGAGTTCTCCACCGCCTCGCGGATGTCCTTCACGATGGAACTGTCGAACTTCCCCCTGACATAGAAGATGGGGATACCTGTATCCTGGCACATGGGTTTGGAGAGGTGCTCCGCCTTGCGGACGTTCTCCATGATGGCTGCCAGCTGGGTGGCCGCAGCGGGGTTGGACTCCCAGCCCGCCGCCGCTTCCAGGGCCCATCCGATGTCGGCGGGCAGCCTGGTGTTGGCCAGACGGAGCAGGTTCTCGATGATCTTTTCTCTGGGTTCGGGAAGTTTTACGACCATATTCATTCCTCACTGAGGCACATAGTAGAGAATCCCGTCGATCCTGACCACCTTGACGGAATCGCCGATGACGGCATCGCGGGGGACCAGGATATCCTTGACGGAGTAGTTGGTGGGATCCATGACCTGGATCTCGCCGGATGATTGGGAGATGACGTCAGCGGTCTCCAGCTCGGTGGCCTTGGCGTAGACCTTGAGTTCGGGCATGTTGGGGCGTCTGACGGTCATATCAGCGAAATTGGTGAGCGACTTGATCTTGCCGCCGGAATTGGAGACACGGGTGAGAAGGTAGTATTTCTTACCGTAACGGACCACATCACCGAGGTGGAACTCAGGAAGACGGACTAGGTAGGACACACGGTACATATCCTGTCCGTCACGGGTCTGTCCCACCAGCTTGGAGGACTCGTCGGTCTCGGCGCAGTAGATGTCTCCGAGCTCCTTGGTAAGCTCCCTGCCGAGGGCGATCATGGAAAGATAGACATCGACCCCGCCGGGGACGATCTCCATCTTAGTGATGAATGCGTTGGGGTTGGTCGTGGCGGCATCGTCGACGAAACGTTCGACCTTCTCCAGGACCTCGTCCTGCATATCCTGGGACAGTGTCTTCTCGGAAGTACGGATCTGCAGGATCGCCTCGTAATAGTTACCGGTCCTGCGGGAGCATATCTTGCAGACGGTGTTCTTCACACGGACGATTGTGGATGCGGATGCATCTGCCTCAAAGTCCGCGATGGCGAGTTTGCAGTTCACCGTGACCGCGAAGTTGTAATTGTCGCGGGGAACGATGGTGGAGGTGCTGCTGATCAGCTTCGCTTCCTTGATGATATTGAGAGCGAACTTGGCCGAGAGGGAGATTGCCTTCTCGGGCGCCATTGACTGATACTCTCCCCTCCAAAGAAACTGCCCGCAGCTGGTGCAGACGAAGAGATCGACGTGATCCGGGAGGGATACGAGCATGCGGTCCTTGAGGAAACAGGTCATGCAGAGACCGTTGACGGTATGCTCAGTGGGGATGCCGCACTCGACGCAGAAACCGTTCACATCCTCACCGCCTGGGCGTGCTTCACCTCACCGATGGTGAGGATACGGGCACCGCTGATGAATCCCTCGCGGAGAGCGAGTTCGACTATGCGGTTGCCCACAATGTTCAGGATGGTGAACTGACCGATGTTATCCAGGATGAACTGCTCATCCGCCAGCACACCTTTGTAGAAAGGTTCGGTGACGTTGAAAGTCATGCCGTCCCCTTTGAAGGTCTCACCGAGAATCTCCTCGTCGCAGATGGCGACGACGGTCTCGGTGGGATGCTTGTGCACTTTGAAATAGAACTTATCGGACATGATCACACCATCTTGTAGGCACCGTTGCTGTCATGGTAGACCGTTCCGCTGTTGTTCAGTCTCTCCATGGCATTGTTGACCTCCTCAGCGGTTATACCTTCGCCCTCGGCGATCATCTTGATCTCTTTGATGGTCATTCCGTTGGGTTGGGTGCTGATGATTCCCTGGATGACCTTCATTATGTTGCGGCTCTTGTTGGAACTGGTGGATATCACACGGTCCATGTCAAAGCTTCCGCCGTCATTGGGTGCGAGTTTGCTGAGGTAGTAGTAAATGAGCTTGATGGCACGCTCCGCATCGACCTCTTCCACACGGGGACTCAGCCTCATCTTGGCGGAAGCCTCAGAAAGACGCACATAGGCCTCCAGCTGCCTGGCGGTGATGGAGATGGTGTTGTGCTTCATACCGTCCATCCTGATCTGCATGAAAGCGTCCTCGATCATCTTGAGGGCCTTCTCGGTCATAACGGGGGTAAGACGCTTGGAATACGCTACGTATTTCCTGAGGTCCTCCTGCTTGTAGTAGGGTTTCACATTGGAGGACTGTTCCTTGATCTTCTTGAGGTCGATGCCTTCGATCTTCTCATTATCGCCGTGCTGGAGTGCCTGTCCGCGGCGGTGAACGTTGAGGATGAACTGTGTAATCTCACGGTCATGCCTCTCGTTGGGAGTGTCGGTGAGTGCGAAAATCAGATCGAAACGGGAGATTAGCGCGGGAGGCAGGTCAATCTGCGAGGCCAATGTGTCCGCCTCCTTATTGAACCTACCCTCCTTAGGGTTGGCGGCCGCCAGCATGGAGCACCTGCACTGCAGGGTGGCGGTGATTCCCGCTTTGGCGACGGAGATCTTCTGCGATTCCATGGCCTCGTGGAGGGATGACCTGTCCTGCTCGGACATCTTGTCTAACTCGTCGATACAGGCGAGACCTTTGTCCGCCAGGACCAGGGCTCCTGCCTCGAGGGTGTATCCGTCGCCTCCGAAATCATCCTTCACGGCGGCTGCGGTCAGTCCTGCCGCGGATGCGGATTTACCGGAAGCGAAGATTCCTCTGGGGGCAAGGTTACTCATGTAACGCAGGATCTGGGACTTTGCCACACCGGGGTCTCCGACCAGCAGGATGTGGGTATCTCCCCTGGTGGTGGAACCGTCGTCGTAGACCTTGTGGCATCCTCCGAAGAGCTGCAGAGCGATGGCCTGCTTGACCTCAGTCATTCCGTAGATGGTGGGTGCGATGGAAGCCACGATGTGCTCGAAGAGCAGGGGGTCCTTCGACATCTCCTTGATTGCCTCTTCGTCCTTGTCGGTGATGTTGATCTCATCGTATTCGTGCTGCTGGAACTCCACCGAGAGCACATCGAGATAGATTTCGAAGATGGTGGATTTGTCGCGTTCCTGCTTCTCGACAGGCCTGACGATACCGTTGAGGGTAATCCTGTTTCCGGCTGTCAGGAGACCGGCGATGTCGTCTTCCACATAACCGGAGATCTTCTCGGGCTGGGCTCCTCCGCGGAGTCCCTCGGGATTCTCCTGAATCTCGATCTTCTGGGTATCGATGAATTTGCACCTCTTGTTATCGAGGATGAAGCGGTTCCCCTGTTTGTTACAGGTACCGTTGGGGTTGGGACACGCCAGAGGTTCGCGGAGGAACATTCCGGACTGTGTTTCCCATACCTCGGCACCGCAGCGGGAACATACGAATCTGGCGAGGGTCATACGGGGTTTGACGGACGAGACTTTCTTGGCGAGACCTTCGATGGCGACGAGTTTGCCCAGATGGTTCTCCCTTAGTTTGCGGACGTCGACCTTCATATCGTGGGGGAGGTTGATGATTCTGAGATGGATGAGGTTCTTGGGATCCCAGCTTGACGGCATGGCGGCCTGGATGACCTTCACTCCCCATTCCAGACATTTGTCAGGCTCCTCCAGGATGAATGTCGCGATGTCGGTGTTGATGAGGTCGATGTCGTTGTACTTGACGTTCACACTCCTCATCACGGGGAAGGTGTCAGCTATCTCCTGTATCATCCTGCGGTACTCATCCTTGGCCAGGACCTCGTTCCAGACCTCGGTAACATCATTCTCGTCAAACTGCATCATCCGTATCAAACCCCTTTGGAGCGGCACTCTTCGTCCACCCACCAAATCCATCCGCCATCTTCGAAGGATATCCTTCCCTTCACCAGACCCTCCTTCTTGTACTTGTTGAGGGTCTTGGCGAGGTCGTCGGGACACCTGTATTTGAAGGCCTCCTCGAGCCTCTCGGCAGCCTCCGCCGTGGTAAGGCGGTCGTCGCCGAAGGCTTCCCATATCATCTTCAAAAGGTCGTCCGACATAGCGAACTCAATACATACGGCCATCCGAAATAAAGGTATTCACTCATCCCGAAGGGATGAGCCCTCCTTTTCGCGTGGAGCCGTGATAGCTTCGATGTATTCGTTCTGAAGACGCTCGATGTCGGCGCTGTCCTTGGCGGAACGGTATTTCTCAAGGACCTCTGCGTTTATCCTCTCGAACTCCGGCGCCCAGTTGAAACGGGGCCTGAAAAGATCGGCCTGCTCGTCCTGGCCCAGGATAAGCAAGGAAGCGAACACCGCCTCGGCACTGTTGAGTCTCCAGGGTTTTCCCCAGTTGACCGGATTGGAAGCGACGAAATATGGTAACTTGCGGGCCTTCTCGCCGCGGATGTGGGGGATCTCATCGATGTGTGTCCACGTGAGATCCAATACAACTATGCCTCTGTGCGCATACTTCAGATCTGCAGGACTCAGCGTTTCCTTCCCGAAAGGGGAGAGCACTATGCATCCCGGGGGAATCCTGTTAAGGGGAACCTCCTTGGCGAGACCGAACTTCTCCATGCGCTTGGCGGTGCATTTCTTGGGGTCGCATTGGTCCTTGTCGTAAACCAGGATGGGAATCATGCGGATACCAGAGACCTGAGTTTCTCGGGGTCGGCCATGTTCTCCTTGACCCATGCGCAGACCTTGTCGGCGAGGTCGTTGAGGCACTGTGCCAGCTCGAAGTCGTCGGTGGCGGTGAACTCGCTGCGTTTGCCCATGTCCGCGAGGATCTGCTTACCGGCCCAGGGGGACTGCTCGTGCAGCTCGTCGAAGACCTCCTTCTCGGTCCAGACAATGATATCGAACTGAGCATCCTCAGGGAGGCGCTTGGTGTCCTGGAAGTCCTTGGAGACCATGCTCCTGAGATCGATTCCGCGCTGATACATCACCGACAGAAGATCGCAGTCGATGATGTCGTGCTCGGGCCCTGCGCTGTACGCCTCGTACTTGGTGGGATAGAGTTCGTTCACGAAGTACTCAGCAAGCTGGGATGAGAGGTTGTTCTTGCTGTCCACAAAAAGGACGCGCATCTTCCTCACGTTCTTCTCTTTCTTCATCAGGGCCATACGGCAACCATGGGGTTGTACGTCATAAATGTTGGGATATCGGGGTACTATAACGAAGTGTGTGGAAACGAATTCACACACCCGTCACATTTTTTCGCACTTCGGCTTCCGCCTCGGTAATTCCGGCAATTGATGACTTGCCGAGGATGTCGAACCCCATCCCGCGTCTAAGTACGTTCTCGCATGCGTTGTCATCACGGTGTTTGGTGAAACCGCAGAATCTGCAACAGAATATCTCCTGGCTGAACGGATCGTTCAGCATTCCGCATTTGGTGCAGATCCTGCTCGTGTAGGCGGGATTCACTGGAACTATCTCAGACCCGGTTTCCTCCCCCTTGTATCTGAGCAGTCTCATGAACGTCCCCGCGCTCGCATCGCGGAACAGTTTCCTTGATTCTTTGTTATCCTGCAACTCAATCAGTTTCTTTACAGAAAGATCCTCCACGAAGATCTTCGTGCGATTCTGAGCAATCGATCTGGTTGCTTTCTGCAGTACGTCATTCTTGCTGTCGTCTATCCTCTTCTGCAGATGCCTGAGATGACCCAGATACTTCCTGCGTTCCTCCGAACCCTCCTCGGTCTTGGAGATCTTGCGCTGTATCCTCGCCATCCTCTTCTCATTCTTCCTCATGGTACGGTGGTTCTCCACCACCGTACCGTCGGTGAGTGTGGCCACTCTCCTGGCCCCGAGGTCCAGACCCACGGGGTCGGGAGTTTCCGCATCCATGTACCAGGTACGGTTATCAGGTATCTCGAGACATTCGCAGAAGATCGTGATGTACCATTTGTTGGATTTTCCCATCTTCTTTCTGGATACCACAGCCTGTTTCATACAATCAGTGGGAACTCTTTTGATGATGCTATTGTCAGAGGATCTGACCCAGCCTACGCCTCCGAGGAACATGCGCGGTTTCTTTCCCTTGAACAATCCCTGGGTATCCAAGCGATACATGTTATACGCAGGATATGTGAACGAGTCATATCTCCCGTCAGTCCTGAATCTGGGTTTTCCTGCGGAAGGATTGTCTATCAAAGAATCGAACCAGCGTTGAAAGGCCTTATGAATCCTGCAGCCGACTTCTCTGACTGCAGCACTGTAAGCATTCTGTCTCCAGAGGTTGATCTCCCTGAACTCTCCTGCTTTGGTGACTAGTTCGAATTCAGAAGGGAATCTCGGAAGAGGGTTGGTATCCGTTTCGTACAGCGAAGCATCATCGCCCTCTTGTACACCCATACTCTCGCGCCATTCACTGTACCAGTCGATGCAGTCTCTGCAGTACTCATTGAGATCGTTATAGGTGGCCCTGCAGGCGTGCAGGGTCAGTAAGAGCTTCTTCTCCTGTTCGGGTTTAGGGAAGAGTCGAGTAAGGGCTCCCCCTCACGGGGGAGTTCTCCTCTTGGAACCGTACGTGAGAGTTTCCCCTCATACGGCTCGAGCCGACAATAACCCTGTTTCACTGGGCGGTTCATATAGCGAAACTCTTATCCCTGTATCCGCGTTCATACTTCCTGGACTTCTGACGTTCCATGAAATATTCCCTGTCGATGTAGGGATTCACCGAGTTGCGGACCTTCACGTGGCGCTTCTTCTTCACATCCGACGGTCTGAACAACACGTTCTTTTCGGTACAGAATACCCATTTCCCTTTCTCTCTGCGATGCCAATACCTTTCTGCTATCCATTCCTTACCCTTATCGCCATGCTTGCGCATGGCCCATCTGAAGAGGGTCTGGAACAGGTAGGTGTCCAGATAATACATCGTCTTGGTTGCCATCGATGACCTGTGATAATTGCACCATCCGCGGAGTTTCGGGTTCAGGGTTTGGATTATTTCATCCTGGTTCAT
>Ga0256404_1005025_pt1 | contig 24067 bp, 20 predicted proteins | sample RumenRJG_01DNA_FD_185990 | JGI IMG/M metagenome (GOLD analysis project Ga0256404, IMG submission 185990) | Bovine rumen microbial communities from Lethbridge, Alberta, Canada - RJG_01 | ecosystem: Host-associated > Mammals > Digestive system > Stomach > Rumen | place: Canada: Alberta | collected... | reverse complement strand
GGTCGAAAATCGCTTTCAACAGCTCGATTTCGTGCATCGAACGCTGGACGCGAGCCGCATTTTCGGCGTTGATGTCGCGCACGAGGTCGTTCACATCGATGATGCCGTGCGACAACTTCGACTCCGATGCCTTTCTGACAGCCGAGCGCAGACCGATGATGTCATCGTCGTCGGCCATCAGTCGCCGGTAGCGGGCAATGTTTTCGTTCTGCTGTAGTTGTTCCAGACGATTGTTGAAGAGGAACACCTCGCGATTCGACTCCGTCAGGTCGCGCTGCAACTGCAACTTCGCCTTGTCGCTTTTGCGCGTGTAGAGCGCTCCGATGTTCCACGTCAGCCGTGCGCCGACGATGCCGTTCACGCTCCATTTCCGATTCATCATATCCTCAAACAGATTCAGTCCGGGATAGCCGTAGAAACCCTGCGCAAAAACGCCTAACTTCGGCAACAGCGACGAGTTCAGCGCCTTTTCCTGCGCATCTGCGAGGCGAATTTGGGCATCAAACAGGCGAAGTTCGGGACGAACGGCCTCCGAAACCGTTTCCATCGATTCAACCGACGGTTTCACGACCTGAATCGAGCCCGTTTCAGTGGCATTAAAACCGCAAAACACCGCCAACATCGACTGCAACAGCCGTTTTTGCGACTCCAGACTCGTCATCTGCTGCACCACGTTCAACCGCTCGGCCTTCACGTTGTTGAGGTCGCTCTCCGCCGCCGTTCCGTGCGTCACCATCGAGGCCAATTTCCGCTCGTTGGCAGTCAAAAGTTCCTGTAAATCTCGGTTCAACGCAATTTGTTCGTCAAGCAAAAGAAGCCCGAAATACAACTCGTTCACACGCTTTCTCACCTGATACAAACTGACTTCCGCCTGTGCCGCCTGCACCCTGCCCTGCTCTCGCGCAATGCGCCGCTGACTGCTGATTTGACCGCCGTCGAACACCGTCTGGCTCAAGTCGATGCCCACGCGATACTGGTCTTTCGTCAGTCCTTTCAGGTCGATGCCCATTCCCGTCATCATCGCCTTCATCTCACCGGGCCACGCCGTCACATCGCTCTGATACGTCGCCTGCGCCGTGGCGGAAACCTGCGGCAACCAACCTTTCTGAATGTTTGCCAACGTCATTTCGGTCGTCTTTTCGATGAGGTCGAACTGCCGAATCAGCGGATAGTTGCGTTCCGCCGCCTGCTGACATTCCTCAAGCGTTTGCGCCACGCCCAAAGCCGCACAACCAATCATCCACGACAAAATCAATACGATTCGTTTCATTTTTCTGTTCGTTTTCAAATTCGGTTGCAAAATTACGGTGTTTTTTCCGATACTTGCTTATCTTTCATCACTGAAAAATGTTCTTTTTGTACGATTTATATCAAAAAAGACCTTTTATTTTGGAAAAATGATTATCTTTGCCGACAAAAAGGACAAAAAAATGAACAAACAACCCAAACTGATGGACTTCTCGCGGATGCGCGACATCTTTACTCCGCATCTGGCGCAGATACGCGAAAATATTTTCTTCAATGGCGAACTCGGCATCGTGCGCAGCGAACCCACCGTTTTCCACCTGCTGATGCGACAAAAACCGCCTTTTTCCATCAACGACCACCGCTTCGGAATCATCGTAAACGGCGAGGCGCACATCAATTTCAACCTGCAAGACCGACACCTCACAGCCGGCACATTGGTCTATATCGGACCGGGCACCATCATCAACCCCATCCGCCTTTCCGACGACCTCGAAATCCACGGAATCGGCCTGTTTACCGACTTTCCCATGCCCTTCGCTCAAGGACAGATGCCCTCGACATTCAACGGACAAGTGCGCGATTTTCAGTTGAAGGTCGGCGAGAGCGACATCAGCACGGCACGCCAGATTCTCGACACCATTTGGCAGATTGTCCACAACGCCGACTACCATCGACCCACCGTCACAGCACTCGTCGCCGCTCTGATGCACCATTACGACCGACTTTTCCGACAACAAACCGACTTGCAAGCCATCTCTCGCTCGCGCGAACAAACCATTTTCGACCGTTTCATCCAACTCGCTGGTCAGCACTGCACCGAACACCACCAAATCGGCTATTATGCCGAGCGACTATGCCTCACCGAGCGCTATCTGAGCACCGTCATCCGCCAAGCCAGCGGCACCACCGCCAAAGATTGGATCGACCACGCCCTCATCACCCGCATCAAAATTGAACTGCGCCACACCGACAAACCTGCAGCACAAATCGCCGAGGAAATGAACTTCGCAAACCCCTCGTTTTTCTCAAAATATTTCCGCCGACTGACGGGAATGACACCCTTGGCTTACAAGAATTTAAAGGGATAGCCCCAAAATCGACAGGCAAACAGAAAAAACGCAGAATCTTTCCCGAAAAAAGACAACGGAAGAAAAAAAATGTGTAACTTTGCCGAAGAATTCAAAAACAAGTGACCATGACCATTATTTTCGACTTAGACGGCACGCTGCTCAACACCATCGACGACTTGGGCTATGCGTGCAACCACGCGCTGAAACTGACGGGCTACCCGACCCACGCCATCGAGGACTATCCGTCGATGGTGGGCAACGGCATCAACAACCTCATTCGCCGTGCATTGCCCGAATCGGCACGAACCGAAGAGAATATTTTGCGCGTCAGAGAGCATTTCGTACCCTACTACGACGCCCACAACACCGACTACACGCGGCCTTACGACGGCATTCCCGAACTCCTCGCCACGCTCAAGGCGCAGGGGCATCGGCTGGCGGTCGCAAGCAACAAATACGACGCGGCCACGAAGCATATCGTGGCTCAGATTTTCCCCGAAACATTCGACTGCATCCTCGGCGAGCGCGAGGGAATCGAGCGGAAACCCTGTCCGCAAATCGTTTTCGACATTCGCAAGGAACTGCCCGGCGATGCACTCTACATCGGCGACAGCCTCGTCGATCGCGACACGGCGCGGAATGCCGAAGTGCCGTTTGTGGCGTGTTCGTGGGGTTTTGTGCCATGTGAACGGTTGGTCGCCGAGGGCATCGAGAACATCATCGACCGCCCCGACGAATTTTTAAAATATCTGTAAAAAAATGGAAACACGGAAACATCTGGCAGCGGAAAAGAAACGCTGCGGCTCGCACAACTGCGCACAAGCCATCGTCTGCACCTACGCCGACCGAATCGGGCTCGACGACGCGACGGCTCGAAACGTCGGAAACGCCTTTGCTGCGGGTATGGGAAATATGGAAGGAACCTGCGGCGCACTCGTCGGTGCAGGCATCGTTCTGGGTATGGCGACGAAAGACAAAGCCCAATCGATGAAGGCGATGCGGCAGGTGATGACGCAGTTTCAGCAGCGCAACGGCGCGACGCAGTGTCGGCTCCTCAAGGGTGTTGGCACGAAAGAACCACTGCGCGAATGTCCCGACTGCGTCGCCGATGCTGCCGAGTTTTTGGAAACGCAGTTGGATGTTTAAGCAGTTTTTTGAACCATCAACTAAAATCCTCCCATTAGGAACTGGAAAAGTCCCATAAATCGGATGCCCTTTTCGTCGGTATATTCGGCGATGTCGTTGCCAACAATGACAATTTTTCGGAAATTGTCGTCGATTTTCAGCAGCGAATTCAATTCTTGTTGCCGTTTTTCCTCACTGTCGAGCGCAAAGGCTGACTGAATATAATATTTGTCGGTGCCGTTGGTAGCGATGAAATCAATTTCGTACTGAATGTACTCCATTTTGCCGTTCCGCATTTCACGAGCCTCCACCAGCCCAACATCCACCGTGAAACCTCGCATACGGAGTTCATTGTAGATGACATTCTCCATTATATGCGTGACTTCCTGCTGACGGAAATTGAGTTTGGCATTTCTTAGTCCGACATCGACGGAATAATATTTCTTGATGCTCTCGAAATATTTGTTGCCCTTGATGTTATATCGCTTTGCACCCTCAAAAAGAAATGCTTCTTCGAGGTAGCCAATGTAGCGTGCGACGGTGTCGGAATCAATTTTCATCTGCTGTACGCTTTTCAGAACGTTGCTGATACGGTTCGGATTCGTCAGAGAGCCGATGGAAGAGCAAAGCGCATCGGCAAGAGACGAGAGAGCCTCGCGATTTTTTACGCGATGACGCTCCACAACATCGTCGATATAAGTTTTGTTCCACAGGCGTTGCAGATAGGCCACCTTCTGTTCGGGCGTGCGCTGTCGGCGCAGTCCGGGCATACCGCCGTAAGTGTAATATTCTTTCCAAAGTTCAGCGACAGACTCAGTGCGTTCCGTGCAAAACTCCTTGAAAGAAAAGGGATAGACCCTCACTTCGTCGCCGCGACCTCGGAAAATGGTTTTGATGTCGGAAGAAAGGAAATGCGAGTTGCTGCCCGTGACATAAACATCGACGTTGTCCTTGGCATTCAGTCCGTTGACAATCTTCTCGAAGCCCTCGACTTCCTGCACCTCGTCAAGAATAACATAATATGGTTCGCTCTCAGAGGTGATGCGGCTGTAAAGATACGATTTCAGGGCTTGTCGTTCGGTCAGGTCGCCGTTTTCCTCTTCGTCCATATCGAAAGACACGATGATGATGTTGGAGTCGGCAACGCCCTCGCCGAGCAGATAATCCTTGTAGATTTTGCCCAGCAGCCACGATTTGCCGCACCGTCTGGGACCAGTTACAATCTTGATTTCGCCATTATCCTTTCGGTCAATCAGTTGGCGAAGATAGGTTTTTCTTGGGATGTATTGGTTCATATCTATTCGAAATTTTCTGCAAAATTACAATAAATTCCGAATACGAGCAAGGTTTTATTCGGAATTTTCTGCAAAATTACAATAAATTCCGAATGAAATGGTGATTTTGCACTTTTTTTCGCAAAACTGAATGGAATTCCAAAACTTTTTGTATTTTTGCAAGCGAAAACGAAAAAACTATGAGTCCAGTATTCAGACGCGAAAGCGAATTTACATTCAAGATTTACTCCAACGAGGAGGAACGGATGCACATTCACGTGCTCTGCGGTCGGAAAGAAGCCAAATTTTGGTTGGAGCCGAAAGTGGAGTTGGCGAAAAATACGGGTATTTCCGAACATAAATTAAGTGAAATCAAGAAAATTGTAGAAAAATATGCAGACAGCTTTAAAGAACAATTCCGCAGCCACATCGGCAAGCGTATTGATGATTAACGCCCAAGGCATAATGCTCTCGGTGCAGGGAAACGACTATTTCCTGTCGTACAACCGCATTCCTTGGATGCAGGACGCGCCCATCCGCAACGTACTGAACGTGCAGATGGCTGGCGACGAGGCCATCGAATGGCCCGACCTTGATGTGGACCTCGAAATCGACAGCCTCCGCCATCCCGAACGCTATCCACTCGTCATCAAACGGAATCCGTTGGATTTTGTCGGGACATAAAAACATCAAAAAAATAACAATTTCGGGAAGCCACGCCGTTTTCAGCCGCAGGCTTCCCGAATTACAATATAATAAACACTTTTTTAATTTAACTCCCGAAAAACATCCATCATACGACGGGAAATTTTAGGAAGGGCTTCTATCAGCGTTTCCAAATCGTTATCTTCAAGAAAGAATATCAGGACTTCGCTTTCCTTGATACCACGATTATGCACTTCGCCCAAATGCAAACCTTGTAAACTTCCGACGATGCTGTTTGCTTCATTCCGCAAGATTTTCAGACGTCGCATTTTGTAATCGACTTCTTCTTCCGACGGTTCTGCATATTGATTCAGGCGGATATAGAATTTTCCAGAGCGAATATCAACTCGCCAGAAGAGCCTTTCCTGATAGCCCTCCGTCTTTTTTGCAATGTCTATTTGCGTCCAAGGGCACCCTCCCCTATTATTTCCTTTTCTGATTTCAAGGTAAAGAACGTTTTGTTCCGTCATTTTCTTAACGATGATGTCACAGAGATATTTCTGGGCATCAGCACCCCAAAGCACATTGTAATGATGCTCCACAAATAGTTTCCTATGAAAAGAATTGATGGTATCCACAAAAGTATAGGCAATGTAGTCATAGTACATTTTTATAAATGGGTGCAAATCAACCATCTTTTCAATTGTTGAAGACATCATATCTGCGTCTATCACCTCATATTGCTCTTGTGCAATCTCTTTAGCCTCTTGCGAATTGATATAGGCCAACTTGTAATAGAAGTATCGATAGCAGTTTGGATAAATCGTCTTATATCTGGCAAGTTGCTTACTATGTTGGCAACTCCACGTTTTATTCTCGAACAAAATCGTTTGCTCCTCGCCATCATCTTCAAAGCGGAACATCAGCAGCACATCGACATTGTTTTCTTGTCGTTTCAATTCTACAGAACTAACCGCCCTGTCACAATCCTCTTTCTTCAAAATTACGTTATTGAAGAAAATTTGTTTATAAACCTTGTATTCCTCTTTCGAGTCCAGGAAATAAATGAGCCACACAAGGAAAGCATCTGTTGTCAATTCCTTAGGTGAATGAAAGAAAATGTTTGTGTTTGTTTCCATAATACAATGGTGTTTAATGCACTATCAAAATCTTAATCTCCCATTATCCTTATCACGCCTCAAATAGAAAGAATGTTGATTGTATTGGTCACCATTTATATAATAGGCACACTTGAGATAACCATAACCACGTTCACTAATATGCAAAGTACTCATCTCATCTTTCCAGTCATAATATATTTTGTTCACGCGTTCTCTGATATTTTCTGGATAAGACTCATCAAGTGGAAGATGAGTAACGATATTAGATAAATTGTTTTTCATATACTCCCTCATATTTTCATCTTTGTCACACTTCCCTGCTATAAGTTTTGCCATAAAAAAGAGATTAAGATAACCTTCGTAATAGCGCTCTGCATCCTCATCGCTATAAAGATAATCGCCTTTTGAATTTTGAACAGTTATATATTTACAATACCAAAAATAATGCTTTCCATTACCATCTTCGTAAGAATCTTGTTCATATACTGGGGTTAGACCTGTCAATCCAAGTGGATTGTTTGCATTGCTATTATTTTCTTCCCATTCTTCGCCTTCATCGTCTTTTGGATACTCCACATTTCCATCTTTACCAATACAAGCAAAACCATTTTCTGTTCTAAGGACACAACCTTTCCCCTCATTAATTAAGAGGCTGTAACAGCAGGCTTTGAGAAAACTTTCCTTAGTTTTTTGCAGGGTGTTTGCTGTAGAATCAAGTGAAGCAAACTCTTCCAAATGCTCGGTTTGGTATTTTTTTACCTGTATAAACACCTCGTCATAGATATTTTGGGTGTCTTCATAATTTTTTGCTTTTTGCAAACGTTCGATGCCCTCGGCATACATTTTTTCTACGGTTTTTACAACGTTCTTCTCCCCACATGCAACGCAGAGAATCATTGTCACCATCATAATGGCAACTAAATTCAAAAATTGTTTCATTTTGTTCATAGTTTATCACTTTTTGCACCCTTCAGCACCTCAAGAGTTTTTAATTATCAGGAAGCGTGGCACTGATATACCACTTCTTCGAATAGAGGTCGTGAGAATTACCTTTGTAATGTAGATGCAGCAATCAGCCCACGCTATACGCGCGAACCGTCATTACTGTTCTTGCATTACAACAGAAGTTTCTCACGTTTCTATTCGCAAGTCGAGCATAACGCTTCGTTTTACCAATAAATGTCGTGCCTCTTACGAAACACGATGCAAAAATACAAAATTTCTTTGACTTTCCAAAGAAAAAAGTCAAAAATATTGTTTTTATCGTTTTTTCTCCGTCGAAATGGCTGTAATTCGGAAAAATTACCTAAATTTGCCGAGAAAAGGAGAAAAAAAATGCTGAGCAAAGCAACGATAAAACGGATTCGGGCACTCGAACAGAAGAAATTCCGTCGGCAGACGGGGCTGTTCGTGGCAGAAGGGCCGAAGGTGGTCGGCGACCTGCTGGCTACGATAGCGGCGTGTGAGATTTTTGCCACTGCGGAATGGTTGAAGAAGAACCAACGGCTAGTTGAGGAAAATTCGGCGATGAAGGGCGGAAAATCGACGGCGACCATCACGGAAATCAGCGACGAGGAACTGCGCCGACTGAGTTTCCTGCAACATCCACAGCAGGTGCTCGCCACGTTCCCAATTCCGGCCTCTCCAACTCTCAACTCTCAACTCTCAACTCTCAACTCTCAACTGTCAACTGTCAACTGTCAACTGTCTCTCGCTCTCGACGGTATCCAAGACCCTGGCAACCTCGGCACCATTATCCGCATTGCCGACTGGTTCGGCATCGAAACCATTTTCTGCAGTCCCGACACCGCCGACGCCTACGCCCCGAAAGTGGTACAGGCGACGATGGGAAGCCTCGCCCGCGTGAAAATCGTCTATCAAGACCTCGCGACGCTCATCGACACGCTGCCAGCGGACTTCCCTGTCTATGGCACCCTACTCGACGGCAACGACATCTACGCCGAACCGCTCACGCCGCACGGTCTCATCGTGATGGGCAACGAGGGGAACGGCATTTCGACTGAAATCGCCCAGAAAATCAACCGTCGCCTATTGATTCCGAACTTTCCCGCCGACCGACCGACCGCCGACAGCCTGAACGTGGCGATTGCTACGGCCATCACCTGCGCCGAATTTCGCAGAAGACACCTTCAAGGTGCTCAAAAATAAAATTGGCACAGTCTTTGCTCTCATACAAAATAAAAATTGTTTGAAAGGAAAAAAATGACAAATCAATTCTCACCCAAAGTATCGCAAGTTCTCGCATTCAGTCGCGAAGAAGCCACCCGATTGGCCAGTCGGTCGGTAGGGCCGGAGCACCTGCTGCTCGGTATTCTGCGCGAGCGGAACGAAGCCATCACCAACATATTCCACCGACTCGACGTAAATCTGCAATCGGTCAAGACCGAACTTGAATCGCGTGTGCGCGAAGACGAACTCAGCGAACCGATTCACACGCGCGACCTCGTGCTCAACGAGAAGGCGAACAACATCCTGAAACTCGCCGTTTTGGAGGCCCGCATCCAGCACACGCAACTGGTCGATGTCGAGCATCTGCTCTTGGCGATCCTGCACGATTCGGTGAACAATGGCGCAAAGGAAATTCTTGAAATCAACAATATGACATACGAAGACACCATCACGTATTTGAAGGCACAAGCGGCCCCGACACGCGACGGAATCGGCATTCCCGAAGAAGACGAAGAAGACTTCGAGGAAGGCAGTGCGAACGCGCAGTCGGAAAACACGAGCGGCAACACAACGACCGCCAAGAAGAAAAAGGCCGAGAGCAAAACACCCGTGCTCGACAACTTCTCGAACGACCTGACCCAGGCCGCCAAAGAAGGCAAACTCGACCCCGTCGTGGGTCGTGAGCGCGAGATTCAGCGATTGGTCGAGGTGCTGTGCCGCCGCAAGAAAAACAACCCGATTCTCATCGGCGAGCCTGGCGTGGGCAAGAGTGCCATCGTCGAAGGTTTGGCACAACTCATCGCCAAGCGTCGTACCTCGCCCGTGCTCTTCGGCAAGCGACTCGTCAATCTCGATATGAGTTCGATTGTCGCAGGAACGAAATATCGCGGACAGTTCGAGGAACGCATCAAAGCACTACTGAAAGAACTCGAGCAAAATCCCGACATCATCGTGTTTATCGACGAAATCCACACGCTCATCGGTGCCGGCTCGGCTGCCGGAACGATGGATGCCGCGAATATGATGAAACCGGCGTTGGCGCGTGGTCTGATTCAGTGCATCGGCGCAACGACACTCGACGAATATCGCAACAGCATCGAAAAAGACGGTGCCCTGGAGCGTCGATTCCAGAAAATCATCGTCGAACCCACCACCGCCGAGGAAACGCTGCAAATTCTGCATAACATCAAGGAGCGCTACGAGCAACACCACCACGTCAGTTACACCGACGAGGCACTCGTGGCGTGTGTCAGACTGACAGACCGCTATGTCAGCGACCGATTCTTCCCCGACAAGGCCATCGACGCCCTCGACGAAACAGGCTCTCGCGTCCATCTGCAACACGCCGAGGTGCCGCCTTCCATCGTCGAGAAAGAGAAGGAAATCGGTTTTATCAAGGAGAAAAAACAGGCTGCCGTCGCCAATCAGAACTACGAATTGGCCGCCAGTTACCGCGACCGTCAGGCCGAACTCGAAAAAGAACTCACCACGCTGCAACAGCAGTGGAGCAAGAACGAGGAAAGCAACCGCGAAACCGTCAGCGAGGCCGAGGTTGCCAACGTCGTTTCGATGATGACAGGCGTGCCCGTGCAGCGAATGGCCGAGGCCGAGGGAATCCGTCTGAAAGGAATGGCCGAAGAACTGAAAAAAGAGGTGGTGGCGCAAGACAAAGCCATCGACAAGATGGTGAAGGCAATCCAGCGCAACCGCGTGGGACTGCGCGAACCGAACCACCCCATCGGCGTGTTTATGTTCCTTGGTCCGACGGGTGTCGGAAAGACTTATCTCGCCAAGAAACTCGCGGAATTTATGTTCGGTTCTGCCGACGCGCTCATCCGAATTGATATGAGCGAATACACCGAGGCTTTCAACACCTCGCGACTCATCGGTGCGCCTCCGGGATATGTGGGCTACGAAGAAGGCGGACAACTCACCGAGCGCGTGCGTCGCAAGCCCTATTCGATTGTCTTGCTCGACGAAATCGAAAAGGCGCATCCGAACGTCTATAATATGCTGCTGCAAGTGCTCGACGAAGGCCGACTGACCGACGGAAACGGTCGCCTCATCGACTTCCGAAACACCGTCATCATCCTCACGTCGAACGCTGGCACGCGCCAACTCAAGGAATTTGGACGGGGCGTAGGTTTCACTGCAGGCGGAAATGCCGGACTGAGCATCGACGAGAAAGACAAGGAACACGCTCGAAGCATCGTACAGAAGGCTCTTTCGAAGCAATTCGCACCCGAATTTCTCAACCGTCTCGACGAAATCATCACCTTCGACCAACTCGACCTCGACGCCATCAAGCGCATTGTCAATATCGAACTCAAAGGGCTCTACAAACGCATCGAAGATATGGGCTTCAAACTCGAACTCAGCGACGAAGCGAAGGAATTTGTCGCCACGAAGGGCTACGACGTGCAATTCGGTGCCCGACCGCTGAAACGAGCCATCCAAAACCATATCGAAGACCTCGTCTGCGAGCGAATCATCGACGGCGAACTCGCCGAAGGCAGCGTCATCAGCGTCGAAAAGAACCCCGAAAAAGAGGAACTTCAGTTGAAATAAAACCCATCGGAATATGAAAAAACACTGCCTTTTCTGTACCGCCATCGCCGCCCTGCTCCTTCTGAGCACAACGGCACAGGCCCGACAATGGACACTTCGCGAATGTATCGACTACGCGTTGCAAAACAACATCGCGCTCCAGAAAACGCGACTGGCGAAACTTGGCGCGCAAGAAGACATCTGGCAGAGCCAAGCCGCGCTACTGCCCTCGCTCAACGCCTCGACGGGTCACAGCGTGGCGTATCAGCCGTGGCCGGAAACGGGTCGCGCACAGGTGCAAAACGGCTATGTGCAGCAGAGCGTCGATAAGGTGTTTTATAACGGTAGCTACGGCGTGAGTTCGAACTGGACGCTGTGGAACGGCGGACGACTCAAGGGCAACGTCGAACTCAACGAACTGGCCGCCCTGCAAGCCGAACTCGACTCGGCAACGACCGCCAACTCCATCCAAGAGCAAATCGCCCAACTCTACGTGCAGATTCTCTATTCCGCCGAGGCCATCAAGGTCCATCAGATGAGCCTTGAAACCAGCCAGAAAAACGAGGAACGCGGAAAGGCATTCGTAGAAGTCGGGAAAATGAGCCGTGCCGACCTCGCCCAACTGACCTCGCAACGCGCACAGGACGAATACCAGATTGTCGATGCCGAGAGCAACCTGCGCAACTACAAACGCCAACTGAAACAACTGCTGCAAATCACCGACGACGACGATTTCGACGTCGCCATCCCCGAAACCACCGACGAAATGGCGCTGCAAGCCATTCCGACCCTCGCCGAAGCCTACGCGATGGCTCTCGGACGGCGGCCAGAGATTCGCAACGCCGAAGTGGGCATCAAAACCAGTGAACTCAACATCAAGATGGCGAAGGCGCAACGGCTTCCGACGGTCGGCGTGAGTGGTAGTGCCGTGACCAACACCACCTCGATGAGCAGCAATGCGTGGGGTTCGCAGTTGAAGAACAATTTCAACATCGGCGCAGGCCTCAATATCAGTATTCCGCTGTTCGACAACCGCGCAGCCAAAACCGCCGCCAACAAAGCACAGTTGCAGAAAATGAACTACGAACTCGACCTGAAAGACAAGCAAACCGCGCTCTATGCAACCCTCGAAAACTACTGGCTGCAAGCCGTGACGAACCAAAATAAGTTCCGTGCGGCGCAGGTGGCGACCGAGAGCGCGAAAACGAGTTTTGAAATGCTCAGCGGCAAGTTCGACGAGGGCCTCATCAACATCGTCGAACTGATGCAGGGTCGCGATGCCCTCTTGCAAGCGCAGCAAAACGAATTGCAAAGCAAATACCTCACCATCCTCAACATCGATATGCTGAAATTCTATGAAACGGGGGAGTTGAAGTGACGGTTGGGGTTAATAATGAACAAAAATATGTAGTATGAAACGGTTGATAATTATTCTTTTTTCCTTCCTACTCGTGGCTTGCACGACAAAGATTGATAGGATATGGCAACGCACAGATAGCACTGCCAAAGAGAATTATCAAGAAGATGAATTGGACGAATCAGACAAGAGTTATTACAGAGCGGGAATAGTAACCCTTCTTTTCCTTTTTGCGTTTAGTGCGACGGGAATGTATGCTTCTCTTATGTTTCTTCACCAAAGAACGAAAAAACAGAATCGAAACAACCGTTTCAGAGTTAAAAATGCAAGGTTGGAAAAACTTTTGACAGCCCAACAAGCTGAAATCGAAGAGAGTTATGAACAATCCAAGCAAAATGCTGTTTTGGCACAAGAAATAGAACAATTGAGGACGCAAATCAAGATCTTTCAGACAAAACTGACTGACAAAATTACGGAAAGAGAACAATTGTTTTATGATAGCGATATTTATTCTTATTTCTCATCGTTCAAAGATGATAAATTCAACCACGAAGCCCCAACAAAAGAAGATTGGAAAAAGATGATTTCCTCATTCCGAAAAACTTTCCCGAATTATTACAAATTCATCGCTGAGGAAAATAGCCTCACACTCGACCAATTGAAAGTTTGCATTCTCATCAGGCTTTTCTATCCAGTTTATACGATGCAAAGGATTTTAGATGCTGACAGTAACCGCATCACTCGAATCAAACGGCAAACCAACAAAAAACTTTTCGATGAAGACTCTGCTGCATCTCTCGAAAACAACCTGAAAAGACATCAAAACGAGAGAGTGTAGGCAAAGTGTATATTTTTTATGAATCTAATTGAAAATCAATTATTTACATTTTTCAAAAATCAAAAAGTGTAGGCAAAGTGTAGTTATTTTTATGAAAAAAAATTGGGAGGCGAATTGTTTTTATTGTAATTTTGCGGAAGAAAACCAAAACCAAAGAAAACCATGGAATCAAGTATCCGACTCTCAAGCATTGTCATTTATCGCATCGTTTTCGCGGTAATTTTCGCGATTCTCAGCATCGCACAAGCCTCTGCCAAAGAACACGACCACCCCGTTGAGGGCGTGGTTTTCGATAGTTTTTCCGAGGACGGACTGCCCGCCCTCATCACGCTGATGACTGCCGACAGCGTGGTCATCGACACCGTTAGGGCTGTTCCCGGCGAATACCTTTTCAGCACCTATCCCCGCGCCGCCGACTATCAGTTTACGATTCAGAAAGTGGGTCGATACATCGTGAAGGCGGAGATGGACGGCTACATCGACGCTTACGTGAACTTCGAGTTGCGCAGTCATCGAGAGCAGTTTATCAGCGTGAAACCGATTCGGATGATGAAGGCGTTTCACGACCTGCCCGAAGTGACTGTGAAGGCGACGAAAATCAAGATGGTGATGAGGGGCGACACGATTGTCTATAACGCCGACGCCTTCAATTTGGCCGAGGGTTCGATGCTCGACGCGCTGGTGAGCCGGTTGCCGGGGGCGCAACTGACGAAGGACGGACAAATTTTCGTGAACGGCAAGAAAATCGAGAGCCTGCTCGTGAACGGACGCGACTTTTTCAGCGGCAGCCCGAAGGTGGCATTGCAAAACCTGCCTGCCTACACGGTGAGCAAAATCAAGGTCTATGACGAGGCTGGTGTCGCCTCGCGCATCATGCAACGCGATATGGGCGACAAGCGGTATGTGATGGACGTGAACTTGAAAAAGGAGTATTCGAAGACTTATATGGGTAATGCCGAGGTGGGCTATGGTACTGAGAATCGCTATCTGGCGAAGATTTTCGGCACAAAAATGTCGGACAAGGAATGGATGATGGGGGCTGTCAATATCAATAACCTGAGCGACAACCAGAGACCAGAACACGGTTATGATATTAGCAGTGGTGGTATGGATTTCATCTGGATGCCGCAGGGCGCAGTCGAAGGACGGATGACCAACCGCGAAGCAATTTTCGGCTATCATTATTTTTTCGACAGGCAGAACAGTCTTGGCGGCGGCGTCACACTGAACCATACCGACAGCGACAACGAGTCGCGCACGAATACGCAGACCTATCTTCCCGAGGGCGATTCATTCCAACGACAGCAGAGCCATTCCACTTCGAAATCGACATCGCTCAAAGGCAGTCTCAATCATCATTTTGAAAAAGGTGTCGCTTTCAATTGGAGCGATTTCAGCCTGCAATACATTCGAAACAAAAATCTCAGCCATTCCACCCAGACCACAAGCGACTCGGCTTCGGTGCTCAACGAAATGCTGACGCGAGGCTCTTACGAAAATCAAAGAATCTTTGCCGACGGTTCCATCAGCGGCGGTGCGAAAATCATCGCCGACATGCTTCGGTGGGGTTTTAGTGCCGACTACGACCGCTACTCCGCCGACCGCTTCTCGCTCAGCGACATTCAGTATATGAACGGCCAGACACCGCGCGATTTCCGCAACACTTACCACGATAGCGGACATCAGACGTGGGACGTGAAAGGCGATGCCAGTTACAACATCTGCTGGCCGGGCCTTACGATTTCGCCCGAATACAAATACAATTACAAGTACAACAAAACCTCGAATATGCTCTATCGGCTGGACAGGCTCGCCGACTGCGATTCCACGATTTGGGATATGCTGCCGTCAGCCCGCGAAGCCTTGATTGACGTACTCGACCGCCCCAACAGCTACGATTTCCACGAGTATCAGAATCACCATCGCTTCAAGCTTGCCGTGGCTTCGGGCAAAGAATATTCCAACGACGACAAGAAAAGCTTTGTGACATTCTGGCGACTGACACTTCCGCTGCACATCGCACATCAGAACCTTTATTACAACCGCCTCGGACGGCACGACGTCAGGAGGCACGCCGTGTTCTTCGAGCCGGAACTAAAAGTCGAGGGAAACATCGCAGGCATCAAATGGGCGTTCAACGGTAGCATTTCATCGTCGATTCCCGATATGACAATGCTTGTGGGCTACCGCGACGACACCGACCCGCTCCGCATCCGCCTCGGCAACCCCGACCTGCGCAATCAGCATAACTACAGCGCGTCGCTCGACCTTCGGCGTTGGGTGAGCAAGCATCAGCAGTCATACTGGATGAACATCGGCTACAACCAACAAGACAACGCCGTCGCCTACGCCACCGAGTTCGGCAAGACGACCGGCATTTCCACCGTGCGACCCGTCAGCGTGAACGGCAACTGGAGCACCAACGCCAGTTTCGGCCTCGGACGTGCGCTTGGAAAGTCCGATAAGTTCACCATCAACAACCAACTGCGCTACAACTACCACCACAGCGTCGATATGGCGATCGTCTCGGGCTTCGCCTCGACCGTGCGCAGCATCGTCAACAACCACCAGTTCAGCGACAACCTCAGGCTGACCTTCCGCCCCAACGACATCTACGAATTCACGCTGCACGGCGGCGGTACCTATTATCTTGTAAACAGCCGTCGCGAGGGTTTCGAGAACATCAACGCCGGCGACTATCAAGTCGGCTTCAACACGACGCTGAACCTGCCGGCGAAGTTCCAGTTCATCACCGACCTGACGATGTACGCCCGTCGCGGCTATCAGCAAAGCGAGATGAACACCACCGACTGGGTGTGGAACGCCCAACTCACGCGCAGTTTCCTCAACGGAAAACTCCTCGCCAAACTCAAGGGCTACGACATCCTGCAACAACTCTCCAACACGCGCTACGTGATGAACGAGCAGGGTCGCACCGAGTCGTGGCACAACGGCATTCCGCGCTACGTGATGCTCTCGCTTTCGTATCGATTCAATGTTGTGCCGAAACAGAAAAATCAGTGAAAAAAAAGGCTGATAAAAAGAATCTTTCTTGTTCGTTTATAAGGCAAGATGACAAGCCACGAATACAAACAGATAGTACGCCGAATGAGACCACAATTATTGAAGTTGGGGTTCTCTTTTTTGAAAAAACTTTTAGCCATTTAAGTCTTTTTCGTTAATTTTGCGTCATTCAATTAAAAGACTATGTGATGAAACTATTCAATAAATTCAAAAATACGAAGCAAATAACGGCTGAACGACACGGGCTATTGCAATACGCCTGCTATCGACTGGGGAACCTCCACGATGCCGAAGATGCCGTGCAGGATGTTTTCGTCAAACTCCACCAACGACTGAGCGAAGGCGGTGAGGAAATCAAGAATCTGCCGGCCTATCTCTATCGAATGTTGGCAAACCTTTGCGTCAGCCATCAACGGAAAACGAAACTCACGCCGACCGTTCCCCTCGAAGGAGTGCCAGAGCCGATGGCGCTCGAACCAGAAAATTTTGAACAGGAATTCCGCCTCGTCAATCGCTTGTTGTCGGAAATTCCCGACGAACAGGCCGAGGTCATCCGACTGCGATTCTACGGTGACACGAATTACGAACTGGCAAATCAAAAATAACCCTTTTTTAATGTCGAAAAAATGTATAAATCCACTATTTTTGTTTTTTTCGAAAAATCGTTGGAACTGTGAGGTTTAAATTGCTATAAATTAAAGTGATGGATTAAATAGTTAAAAATAAATAAAAATCTAATAAAACTAATCATATTAGTTGTAATGCCGTTTCATTTTCGTTATCTTTGTAATCGAAATTCAATCATCAAATAAAACTATTGCCTATGAAACTTAAATTTAAAACAGTATTGTCAATTTGCCTACTTCTGCTTCCCTGCTCGTTAGCGGCACAGCAGAAACAGGGGATGCCTACCCGAGCACGACAGGTGGACTACGGAATGATGAAGCCCACGACCATCGGAACGAGCAAGATACGGGTGAAATATGCTTTTCAGGCTCAGGACTTGAAGGACGAAAACACATGGATTGATTGCGGACAACTGCTTGCGGACAAAGGGCTGACGCAGTATTCCAGTTTCTTCCTCGCAGAAAACGATGCAGCACTGAGGGAATGGATGAAAAAGCATGCCAATCAGGGGTATCATCCCAATGCCATCAAATTGAAAGGCCGCATGAGGAATTATTGGTCGGAATACCAGTACTCACAAATTTTCGTGCGTGGAGACGAACTCACGGAATGGGCTGTGATGCCAGCGACCGAGTTTCAGCAATGGCGATACAAGGAGACTTATCCCTCGATGAAATGGACATTAGGCAAGGAAACCAAGACCATCTGCGGCTACAAATGCCAGAAGGCTACGACACGATGGCGCGGACGCGACTACGAGGCGTGGTTTACGCAGCAAATCCCCCTGAAGTCAGGTCCTTGGAAATTCGGCGGGCTACCTGGGCTCATTCTGAAAATCTACGACACGAAAAACCTCTATACGTGGGAGGCCGTGGCCGTAGAAAGTGGCTCATTCCCGATTCTACAGTTAGAGGAGAAGCGCTTTAAGGACACCGACCGGAAAAAGGTGTGGAAAATGCAATACGACTTCAACGTGAAATACAATGAACTGGGTGGAAGAATGCCGATTGGCTCGACCGTTCCGCTTACCAAACGTTTTCCCTACGACCAATTGGAACTGGAATGAAAAGGATTCTAACCGTATTCCTATTACTTGCCGTCGTTTCGGCCGTGCAGGCACAAACCACAATTAGCGGCCACGTGCGTAATGACGAGGGGAAGCCCGTGGATGCCTTTGTGACGCTTACGGCGAAAGGGGCGGGGGCAATGGACGGCTTCGCCGATGCCGACGCGAAGGGCTACTATCGCATCGAATACACCGGACAGGCCGACTCGCTGGTACTGACGGCCTCGGGAATGGGTTTCGGGAACATGGTTCGCGTGGTGGCGAATCGCACCCAGACGGTGAATTTCACCATCAAGGAACAAGCCTTTGCCATCAAAGAGGTCATTGTGCAAGCCGATAAAATCCGTGAGACAGGCGACACGCTGAACTACAACGTGGCGGCCTTTCGCGACCAGACCGACCGAGTCATCGGCGATGTGTTGAAGAAAATGCCCGGAATAGAGGTGTCAGGCGGCGGACGCATCAAGTTCAACGGTAAGGATGTCAAGAATTTCTATGTCGAGAACATGGACTTGCTGCAAGGGCGCTATGGCATCGCGACCAACAACATTTCCGCCGAGGATGTGACGATGGTGCAGGTGATGCAGAACCATCAGCCCATCCGTGCCATGAAAGACCTAAAGCCGAGCGACGACGTGGCCATCAACCTGAAGCTGCGCAAAGAAGCAAAAGGTACTATTGCGATGACAGCCATGTTAGGTGCGGGCGCAAGCGAGGCGTGGCAAGGCGACCGCCTGCTTCTGGCAGGCGAACTGGTCAGCATGTATTTCGGCAAGCGTCAGCAGAACATGACGCTCTACAAAGGCAACAATGCCGGAATTGACGTAGCCAGTGAGTTTCAGCAGCATGGCGGCGGCACGGGCCTCATCTATGGCCGTGTGCCCCTCTCTGTGCTCACGGCCTCGCAGCCGGGCATTGCCAAGAGGCGTTTCCTGCAGAACCGCAGTCATGTCGCATCAACAAACCACATCGTAAAGATTGACAGTACGCGAGATGTGACTCTGAACGCCGTCTATCACGAAGACCGCGTGAAGCGCTCCAGCGAATCGGTGAGCGACTATTATCTGGCATCGGGCTCACGAATGAAAATCGGCGAAACGACCAGTTCGACCGATTACATTCACCATTTAGAGGCTTCGGCAAAATATCAGGTCAATCAGCATCGCTTCTACCTCACCGACCGCTTGAATGTCGATGCGAACTGGAACAAGTCCTATGTAACAGGAACGGTTTCCAATACAGAATCGGCGCCGATGGTTGCGCATCAGCACCTGAAATCGCCCCAGCTAACCATCGACAACGACTTCTACCTGCTGCGCAATCTCGGCACGACATCGTACTATGTGCGTATGAAGGCAGGCTATAACCAAAAGCCCCACCGTTTGGACTATGACACGCTGTCGCAAGACTACACAGCTCGCACTGTTGCCGCGAGCATCCGCACGGGCTACGGTTGGAAATGGGGCAACTTCAAATTAGACTATTTGCTGATGAGCGATATGAATCTGCAGAAAGTCGAGTCGAATTTGAGTGGTTTCAGACCCTCCGTCGACCAGTACAAAAACGACTATCGATACAACCGATACAATGTGGGCGTGGAACAATATATGCATCTTGATTTGTACAAATGGCTTTTCACGCTCACCATTCCATTTCTCTGGGAAAACCAGCATTTAAACGACCGCCAGTTAGGCTTTAATGACACGTGGAACAATGTCTTTGTCTGTCCGTCTGCCGAAATCAAGTGCATCATGGGGCAGTCGTGGTTCACGCTTTCTGGCAGCTATTACCGCATCGTGGACAACGCGCAGCGTGCAGGCCGGGGACTGGTGATGCACAACTACCGCACGTTCCAGCGCAACATCATCGAGGATGCCAGCCGGCAGCGCACGCTGAGCAGTAGCCTGAGTTTCTATCACAAGAATACCATCCGCCAGTTCTTCTTCAACGGTTCGGTTTCGTGGCTGCATTCCCGAAACAGCAACGTGACGGGCATCGACTACGACGGAATGCAGACCATTCTCCGCGTCGTTCCGATGGAACACGACTACGACAACTACCAATTCAGAGGCGAAGTGAACAAGGGTTTTGACTTTTGGCGTTCCACCATTAAAATCGTGGGCAACTACGGCCTGACCAACACGCAGCAACTCATCCAGCAGCAGCCCACCGACGTTCATTCTCGCTATTGGAGCGCCTCGGTTTATATATTCGCGTCCCCTCTGTCGTGGCTAAACATCGCTTCGGCCTATGCCTACGGACAGAGCAAGAGCTATGTGGCGAACGAGGCGGAAGCCCAACGGGTAAACAACTCCACCCTGCGCATTGATGTAAACATTCTGCCAATTGAACGCTTGATGCTAAACATCGCCGTTGAGGACAACTACAACAACCTGACCCAGACCGACCGCCACTGCTGGTTCGGCGATGCAAAAGTGCGGTTCAAGACGAAAAAAGTCGAGTATGAACTGGAGGTCGGCAACCTCTTCAATCGAAAAACCTATACCCGCGTCAATTACAGCGGTCTCGACATCTTTACCTCGACGAGTCGGCTTCGACCACGAAATATCGTTGGAACTGTGAGATTTAAATTGCTATGACCATATATTCTCCCCCCCCAAAAAAAGATTGCATATAATCAAGACATTGACAGTAAAAAACGTTGATTAAATGGTGTTATCCGCAAGATACAGCGAGAGAAAACGGTCGTAAACAGTGTATTTTCCTTGGTGTTCGAGGAGAAGTTCCTTCTCTACAAGCGATTTGGCCGCCGCATTGACGGTGCTGGCTGCGTTCAGAAAGGGGGCTGACGATGAAAAATAACATTCGTGTGGAGCATGCCATTCTGCGCATAACACAGCAGCAATACGTGCCCTCGACGGTACTCGCACTGAAAATGTCGCGAGTTTTCGGAACCCGTCAATGAATTTTTCATGCTTGAGGACACCGACTGAGTTGTTTTATCAAAAAAACTATGAAATTTCGCACAGAAAACAAGATTTTTCTTTGTTTTCTGTGCAGTTTTTTGTAACTTTGCACCCAAATATTAAATTTATGAAGAAAAATCCTTTAATACAATTAGGGAATGTTCCCGTACAAACAGGCACCATCGCCGCCTATTTCGATTATCTGTCCTCGCCAAGTGAGAAAATACGCACGCTGGAAAAAGACGGGCAACTCATCCGTTTGAAGCGCGGTCTCTATGTCGTAAGCGACGAGGTGAGCCAAAAGCCCATCAACGTGCGCCTGTGCGCCAACCACATCTACGGCCCGTCATACGTGTCGCTGCAATGGGCATTGAGGTGGTATGGCTTGATTCCAGAGCGTGTGTTCTCGATGACCTCCATCACCACCAAACGAACTCGGATGTTTGAAAATTCCCTCGGTCGTTTCACCTATTTTCAAGTGAAACCCGACTATTTTTCCATCGGTATCAAAAGTGTAGAGGAAAACGGCGTTTATTGCCTGATGGGCAGTCCCGAAAAGGCACTCTGCGACACAATTCTCTACGATTCCTACCTGCCGTCGCAGTCGGTCAAAAGACTGGAGCAATATTTGGAGGAAGACATTCGTTTCGATATGGATGCGTTGAGCGATTTTGATGTCAGCATCATCGAGGCCTGCGCACAAACGGGCAGAAAGGAACAAATATTAAACAACTTAATTAAAATCATCAAGAAAATATGAGCATATACGACGAAATGGTGGCACAACGCGCTGAGAGAGTTGGAGCTGCCACCCCCAACGTTGAACAGGAGGTGATGCAGCGCATTGCACTTGCAGGCCTGCATCGTGGCGGCTTTTTCCGACACGCAGCATTCTATGGCGGCACTTGCCTGCGAATTTTCCACAACTTGCCGCGTTTTTCAGAAGATATGGACTTCTCTTTGGTTGAGAAGCGCGACGATATTCATTTGGAAGACTTCTTTCCCTCAATTATTGAAGAATTTAAGTTGGCGGGACACGAAGTTCATATCGTGAAGAAAGAGAAAAAGATATTTGGACGGGTGGAGTCGGCTTTTTTGAAGGAAAACACAGAGGCATACGACATCAAGTTTCAGACAAAAAAGACCGTGAAGGTGAAGATTGAGTTGGACACCGACCCGCCGTTGGCCTTCGAGACCGAGCAAAAGACGCTGATTCAGCCATACTCTTTTATGACGCGCTGCTTTACGTTGCCATATTTGTATGCAGGTAAGATGCACGCGCTTGTCTATCGCGCTTGGCAACGGAGAGTCAAGGGACGCGACTGGTACGATTTTGAATGGTATGTGCGCCATCAGGTTCCCTTAGACTACCAGCATCTGCAAGAGCGGATTCGGGAATTCAGCGGCGAGGTGGTCGAAAAGGAAACGTTTATGCAACTGCTTCGTGAAAAACTATCGACAACTGACATCGAATTGGTCAAGCAGGATGTGACGGGGTTTATCGACAATCCCCGCGAACTCGACATTTGGTCGAACGACTATTTCTTGCAGTTGGCCGATATGATTGTGTTCAAATAATCGTTTTTGATAAGCCTGCGAGATTTCTCACGACCTCGCCTCCGACAACGAGGCCGCAGGCTGCAGGGACGAAGGCACAGGAGGGCAACGGCCGTTTTTCTCCTCTTTGGCTACTTACTCCTGACTCCTTACTCCCCAATTCCTGAACGGGGGCTTCTTCGCTATACACCACCTTAAAATGGTCGATTCCTTCCTTGCGCAGCGTTTTGCGAATGACTTTTGCCAACGGGTCCATCGACGTTTTGGCGATGTCGCAAACGCGGAACGCCGTCGGGTCGAGTTTGTTGGCGGCTCCCATACTCGAAATCACAGGGATTTGCTGGTGATGGCAGCGACGGATGATTTCCATTTTCGCCTTCACCGTGTCGATGCAATCCACCACGTAGTCGTACTGCGAAAGGTCGATTTCATCGGCATTCTCAGACAGGTAGAACAGCGGGAACGTCTGCACCTCGCAATCGGGGTTGATGTCGCGGATGCGCTCGGCCATCACCTCGACCTTCAGCCGTCCGACGGTGGAATGAAGGGCGACTATCTGGCGGTTGAGGTTCGAGAGGTTCACGCGGTCGGGATCGACCATCGCAATCGTCCCTACCCCACTCCGCGCCAGCACTTCGACAACGTAACCACCAACGCCGCCCACACCAAAAACGACCACGCGCGCCGCACGCAGCCGTTTCATAGCGTCCTCGCCAAGCAAAAGCTCAGTTCTCGTAAATTGATTTTCCATCAATGTTCAATGCTCAATGTTCAATGTTCAATGTTGAATCATTTCCACTGACCGCTTCAGGAACGAATCGAGGGCAGCACCCTTCAACATACCATTTTGCAGCAGCGCGAGGTCAATCAACTGATGGACGATGCTGTTTCCTGCGGCATAGTCGGCCAGCACAGCGGTTTTCTTGTCTTTCTGCTCATTGACAGCTTTCTCAGCCTCGGCCTTCTGGTCTTTGTCCTCCTGCGTCAGTTCATCGTATTTTTTCTTGTCCTGCGCCTGTTGGATGGCTGCCAGACGCGCCTCCTGACCCTTCAACTCGGCGAGAATCGGCTTCAATGCTTCCGACGTGGCATTTTCGGTGTCGGAAAGCACTTTTTTCACCAGTTCGTGGTCGGCATTGAGCACCATCGAATACATATCGGGCATTTGCGCGTAGAAGCCCATACCGCTCTGGAATCGGCTCATATCCTTCATTCGGCGCATATATTCGCTCTGCGTGATGACGACGGGCTGCGACTGCTCGCCCAACGACTGCACCTCGACCGAAAATTCCGTTTTTTCCATCTTCGGCATCTGCGACTTAAAGACCTGTGACAAACTGTCAGTCTGCTCGTCGGTCAGTTCGGTCTTTTTCGCGTCGGACTTCACGATGAGGCGGTCGATGATGTCGCCATCGACACGGGTAAACCGCGTTTTTTCGAGTTTCTGCTCG
>Ga0256404_1005024_pt1 | contig 24069 bp, 14 predicted proteins | sample RumenRJG_01DNA_FD_185990 | JGI IMG/M metagenome (GOLD analysis project Ga0256404, IMG submission 185990) | Bovine rumen microbial communities from Lethbridge, Alberta, Canada - RJG_01 | ecosystem: Host-associated > Mammals > Digestive system > Stomach > Rumen | place: Canada: Alberta | collected... | reverse complement strand
ACAAACGGTATTACTCAGAGAAGATGGCTCTCCCTTTGCAATCCGGACCTTACCGACCTGCTTAAAAAGACCATAGAAGGTGACTTCATAAAGAACTGGAGGCTTTATGAGCAGCTGGTTCCCTATGCGGATGATCCGGGATTCCGGGATGATTTCCGCAAGGTTAAGAATAAGAACAAGGAGCGTCTGGCAGCCTACTTAAAGGAGACCCAGGGAGTTATCCTTAATACGGACTCTATTATCGACGTACAGTGCAAGAGACTTCATGAATACAAGAGACAGCTTCTTAAATGTATTCATATTCTCTATAAATATAACCACCTTCTGGTGGACGATAAGGCGTTGTCCTACCCGGTAACCTATGTATTTGCGGCAAAGGCTGCTCCGGGATATCACAGGGCAAAGAATATAATAAGACTTATTAATGCCATTGCAGATCTGGTAAATAATGATCCTAAGACCAAGGACTTCATGCAGGTTGTATTCGTTGAGAATTACAATGTTTCTTCTGCCGAGATCATTATTCCGGCAGCAGATATAAGTGAGCAGCTCTCCACTGCCGGTTATGAAGCATCCGGAACCGGTAACATGAAGTTTATGTTAAACGGAGCCATTACCATGGGAACCATGGACGGTGCAAATGTTGAGATGTACGACCAGCTGGGACCGGACCATATATTCGTATTCGGTGCAACAGCTACTGAGATTGCTAATCTTCAGAGATTTAAGTCATATAACCCGGGAACCGTATTTGAAAAGAACAGATACATCAGGGATGCCCTTGACCGCCTGATAGACGGCAGTCTTCCCAATGTATCCAACAGCCAGTTCTCGGATATTTACCAGTCATTGCTCTTCTCTAACGGTTATGATGTGGCAGATCCTTACTTTGTTCTTTATGACCTGCCCTCATATGCGGAAACATTTACAAGGGCTATTAACCTCTATGCAAGAGATAATGAGGCCTGGATGCGCAAAGCCGTTATGAACGTGGCAAAGGCAGGATACTTCAGCTCAGACAGGGCTGTTGAAGATTATAATGAGCTTATGTGGGGATTAACTAAGTACTAGGTTTATGCGATAAAGGGGCGAAAAAGCTTATGGAGATCAGACATAATTCAGCGATTTCTAAATACAGGGATCCTTTGGGGGCCGTACCGGCAGGTACCAAGGTAAAACTGCGGATAGACCTGGAACAGGCCGGTTTATACAATGATGCCACAGTAAAAGCCGTTGTTGAGCGTAACGGAGAAACCAAGAGCTTTCCCATGAAGGTTTACGATGAATATATCGAGGGCACTATTACTGCGCCTGCCGATCCTAAACTGTATTATTATTATTTCGAGATCACCGAAGGAAAACAGGTAAAATATGTAGGCTGTCAGGAGGAGACTTCTACCGGTGAATGCTATATAAGCGACCAGATTCCCAGAGGATTTCAGCTTACGGTATATGCCTCCGGATTTTCCACTCCCGATTGGAGCAAAAACGGGATAATGTATCAGATTTTTCCGGACAGATTTGCCCAGGGAGATGAGAATAATCTAATCAAGGGTGCCCAGTATCACAGGAATAAAGGACGTCGGGTCGTAGTGCATTCATCATGGAATGAGAGACCTATCTCAAAGGCCATAGACGGATATGACAATTACGATCCCGTGGATTATTTCGGCGGCGACTTAAGGGGAATAATAGATAAACTGCCTATGCTTTCAGAAATGGGAATATCGGTTATCTATATGAATCCTATCGTTGAGGCTGCATCCAACCACAGATACAATACCGGAGATTATTACATGGTAGACCCCATCCTGGGTACCATGGATGACTTTACGGAGTTGTGTACAAAGGCCCATAACATGGGCATTAAGATAGTCCTGGACGGGGTATATTCCCATACCGGTTCAGACAGTAAATACTTCAATAAGAATTATAATTACGATTCCTGTGGAGCGTATCAGGGACCGGAGAGTTCATACTATTCCTGGTACAAGTTCCATGGCAATCGTGATGATTACGACTGCTGGTGGGGCTTCCAATCCCTGCCTGAGGTTAACGAGTTTGACCCTGACTGGCAAAAGACTGTAGTTACGGGCAAGAACAGTGTTATAAAGTTCTGGCTGGGAAAAGGTGCAGACGGTTTCAGGCTGGATGTGGCCGATGAACTTCCCGATGAAGTTATAGAGCTTATGAGAACTGCCGTTAAAGAGGTATCTTCCGATGACCTCTTACTTGGTGAAGTGTGGGAGGATGCCACCACCAAGGTAAGTTACGGCAAGCAGCGTGAGTACTGTATGGGCAATGCCTTAGATTGTATAATGAATTATCCTTTAAGGAAGGCCATTATCGGTTTCCTTATGCAGCATATCCATGGAGCGGGATTTGTTAACTTGCTGGAGTCTCAGCAGAATAATTATCCCAAGGAAATGTACTACTCCCAGATGAACCTTCTTTCCAGCCATGATGTGGCTCGTATTAAGACTGTTCTGGGAACTGACAATGAGGGAGACGGCCTGTCCCGGGATGAGCAGGGACGCTACGTAATGACCAACCGTGAGGACATCCGGGGAAGAGAGTTAATGAGACTTGCCTATGTTCTTACCTTTTCTCTGCCGGGTATGCCTTGCATATACTACGGTGATGAGCAGGAGATGGTAGGATTTAAGGATCCCTTTAACAGGGAGCCTTATGTAGTAAAAAGCCCGCAGATGAAGCGGTTCATTTCCGAACTGGCTAATTTAAGAAAAGAGACCCCGGCGCTTCGGACAGGATCATGCGGTTTTGCTTACAGGTATAATAATGTAGCCTGCATTCTGAGGTTTATTCTCGGGGGAAAGGATGCCTTCGGAAAAGAGGAAAAAGACGGGGTATATGTATGCGTGGTTAACCCCACATCACTTGAGCTTAAATTCGAACTTGATATCCATGACATGGTTGAAGGACTCAGTGCTGATGAGGTCAAGGAATTACAGTTCTTCCTTCCTAAGTCGGCCAGCTGTATAAAGGGCAAGGCAACAGTGGTTATGGCAAGAGACAGTGTCCTCTTATTTAAGGTGCCTTCCCGTGAATTCGGAATCGTAAAAGTGACCTAACCTGACAGGGGGACAGTCCCCTTGTCAGGTTCGTATGGAAGAACAGCAGTATGGTGGCATTTTTCGGTGAAGCCGCTTTACTAAAGGTATCCTTCAGTATAGCGGCGTTGCTATTCGGAATAATACTATATATTCTGATCTGCGCACTGGGGACGGGGCAGGTTCACAAGAACCTTAAGTTCCGTACCCTGGTTATTGCTGTGGTCTTTGGCACTCTCTTTGCCGTTGTTGATAATCTCCTTCGCAAGTCAGGGCTTTTTAATCTTTCCCCTACGGTGTGTATTTTAATGATAATGGCCGGGTATCAGGCCAATGTTATCCTGACCTATTCTATCAGCCGGTATCTTGCGGGATTCTTTGAGGATGAGTATTCTTCCAGGATTCTCTTTAATACCATTAATAAATGGATCTATTATTCCAGTTACATCGTTAATATATGCCTGATCATTTTCAAGCTGTTTATCTACCAGGGGCCGGATAATCCCTATCAGATGCCTTTCTACGTCAAGGTAATAATGGGCTATGTCTATGAATTATATTATCTGGTCTATTCCATATGTCTTTTTATTCAACGGGGAAAATTGCTTAAAAGAAGGGCCAGGTTTACGGCTATAGCCGCCCTGGCAGTAACTGTATGCGAGGTTATTGCCGCTTTTATTAACGCTGCCTTTTCGGGACCGGGAATACAGTTTAATTATTTCTGCGCGGTAATGGGCCTGTATATTTTCTATATCGGTGTGGAGACCCCGGATTACAAGGCACTTATCCAGTCAATGAAGGACCTTGATAAAGCCCGGGAGGAGGCGGAAGCTGCCAACAGGTCTAAGTCCTCATTTCTGGCAAATATGTCCCATGAGATCAGAACTCCTATTAATGCAGTTATCGGTATGAATGAAATGATCATCCGGGAAAGCAGCGAAGAGGCTGTGGTGGGCTATGCGAAGAATATTGAGAGTGCAGGTAAGAACCTGTTGTCCATCATAAATGATATTCTGGATCTGTCCAAGATCGAAGCAGGCAGGATGGAGATCGTTAACACCGAATACAGTCTCAAGGGTCTTATTAATGGCGTGGTAAATATGATATCCTTCAAATGCAGGGAGAAGGATCTTAAGCTGATAGTTAATCTGGATACCGCCCTTCCCAAAAGGCTTTCGGGAGACGAGGTCAGAGTAAGACAGATTATCATCAATATACTGAATAATGCCGTGAAGTATACAAATGAAGGAAGTATTACTTTTACTGTCACGGGAGAGGTGCAGGAAGACCTTTTGATGCTTGATATATCCGTTAAGGATACGGGCATCGGGATTAAGGAAGAGGATCTTAAGAGTATCTTCGGAAAATTTAATAGAGTAGATTTAGAGAATAATCAGAGCATAGAGGGTACAGGCCTAGGTCTTGCCATAACAGAAGGCCTCCTTGAAGCCATGGACGGGCATATTCACGTTGAAAGCAAGTATGGTCAGGGGACGGAGTTCAGGATTCACCTTCCCCAGGTGGTAGTTGAAAGTGAACCTGTGGGAGAATACGTAGAAGGATCAGGAGAGACTAATGGCGAGCCTGAGCGGTATCGGGAATCATTCCATGCGCCGGAAGCCCGCATTCTTCATGTGGATGATACCAAGGTTAATCACACCGTTATGAAGAGCCTGTTAAAGCAGACCGGGATTAAGATGGATATGGCCATGAACGGGCCGGAATCCATAGAACTTGCAAAGAATAAGAAGTATGATATCATACTAATGGACTATCGGATGCCTCATATGGACGGTATTGAAGCTCTGCAGACCATAAGAAATGATGATGAAGGGCTGAACATAGAAACACCGGTTATATGCCTTACTGCAGATGCGGTATCCGGAGCCAGAGAGCGTTATATCTCCGAGGGATTCACGGATTACATCACCAAGCCGGTGGATGCGGCTCTTTTGGAATCCCTGCTGGTTAAATACCTGCCTCCGGAGAAAGTGACATTTACGGATAAAGAGTAAAAGGATTGAAAAGAGTATTGATAGAGATAACATATTATCAGATGCTGGCTGCCATTACGGTGATATGGGTTGTGGTGCGTTCAGCTGCCTGTTTGAAAAATAAAAGTTTTAAGTGGAAGCGGGAGATACGGCTTCTGCTTTTTTATATCTGCATCGTGGTAATAGCAAGGTTTGTTTATTTCCCCCTCCATCGTGTGGATGGGAGAATCGGGACACTCATCTTTGATCCCGACAGGCTTATCCCTCCCTGGCTGAACTTAACCCCTCTTACATTTACACGAGAGAGGTATGACGGGTGGCAGATAAACGTTATCGGAAATGTGGCAATGTTTATCCCCGTGGGGATTATTCTTCCGGTATGTTTCAGGAAGTTGAACAACGTCTTTAAAGTTACTCTGGCAGCTTTTGGGATGACCCTGTTTATAGAACTCAGCCAGCTTTTGCTCTATGATCATGGCACGGATATAGACGATCTGATACTGAATACCACAGGGGCCTTTATAGGGGCCATGATCTACTTTCTGGTGGTCATCATCCGCAGGCGGAAGTCGAGAGGTTAAATACCGTTGACAAGAGGCGGAGGATATATTATATTATACAGGTGTTGGTATGAAGTCGACATATTCATGTTACTTGGCCATAAGGAATCCTCCCGCAAGCGGGTCCCTCCTTATGACATAATATGCTGATGTGGCACAGGCGGTAGCGCACCTCATTGGTAGTGAGGAGGTCACGGGTCCGAGTCCCGTCATCAGCTTCCGCGATGGCAATGAGCCATGCAAAATCGGAAAAGAGCAGAATGCAAGTTTACTTGCGATTCTGCTCTTTTATGATTTTATAGGGCGAAGCCCGCGACGAGCGCAGCGTAAGCGGAGCGAGTCACGCGGGGCTCATTGCCATCACGGAGGCGCATTTACGCCATCGGAGTTTTTTGAGTCAGGAAGAACCGTCGCTAATGACGCACTAATGACTCAAGAATTTATTGGAAAACCATATTGCCGGTGCTATAATATGTTTGAGAGCGATAATATTTAATTCCAATAAAATCAGTGAGTTGTAGTACAAATGAGGGATTTACAATGTGTCAGATGACTGAATTAAGCTTTGGAAACAGAAAAGTTAACGTAGCCGGGATTAAGGCTGATTATATAAAGAATATAGTAGACAGCATTTCCAAGTGCAGCCTGATAGATAAGGTTGTTCTTTTTGGCTCGGCTTTGGATGAAAGATGTACTGAGGACTCCGATATTGATATTGCTGTTTTCGGACGAGAATCAAGAAATCGGATGTTTAAGAATAAGAGTTACCGGGACTATATCAATTCTGTGGTATCTTACGGAAGCGTCCAAGATTATGACATATTGTATTTTGACTCTAATAAACTGCCAAGTTTATCGATTATGCAAGATATTGACCGCGGTGCCGTATTATTTGAGAGACAGGGGTAGAACATGGATTTGACGATGGGGCTGATTAAAGCCGATCTTATTATGGCCGGAGAAGGTATAAAGCTGTATAGGGAAAATGATATCAAAGAAGTGAAGAACCAGGCAGCGTATCATCTTTATCAAGCTATGCTGATTCTTTAGGTTTCAACTTGGATATTCCTATAGAAATACGGAATAATGCCGTAATGATATCTGACTGGGAAGTTTCCGGAAGATATGATATTCATTTCAGTATCAGAATTAATACGTTGGAAAAATTTCATGAGATTATTTATGACTGGTATAAAAGACTATATGCGTCCGGTATTCGTTGAAATCATCAGTACCATTATTTTTAATCCAACGGGACAATACCATTTTATGTTTTCCATGATATAATCAATAAAAAGTAGTGATCGTTGAGGGGGACCAGCTATGAATGATACCCAGACTGCGATAAAGAATCAGGTATGTAATGCATTAAAGAATATCAATTATGTTGATAAGGCGTATCTTTTCGGATCATATGCCAGAGGTGAAGAGACGCCTACAAGCGATGTAGATATAATGGTAGAGCTTAACAGGGAAATGGGTTTGGACTTCTTTGAGTTGTTTGAGGTGTTTGAAAAAGCATTGGACAAGAAGGTTGATGTTCTAACCAGAAATGAAGTATATGACATCATGCCAAAATCATTTGAACGAGATAAAATCTTATTATATGAGAGGAAAATATAGGAGAAAAGGATTATGGATTTCTTTTTTAAAGAATGAGTATAGTATTCTTAGAGGGGGGTGCTGTATTAATGATCAGAAGAATACTTAAGTCTCTAACTTTATCTAACGTAATAGGAATACCCATAATTATAGCTCTTTTGATTATGCTTGTTTGGGTGATGGTCAACACCCTTCAATGAATAAACATAGATAATCGTCTGTCCGAGCGTTTTTAACGCTCGGATTTTTTGTCGATTCCGGAAAATGAAACATTTTATCAGAAAACTATCGCTAAAATCCATTATTTGATGTATAATTATAACGTTATATCCCTCTCCATTTTTCTGAGAAAACAGCCGATATAGTATATGTAGAATGCAGTTATTCAGCCCCCTCCGGGGACAAGGGAATCATTATGGGAAGATTAGGCAAGGAAATTAAGAATTTCATATTGATGCTGGCAGTATCTTTTATACTGGCAGTGTGTCTTCCCGGGGCCTCATTTACGGGATATGCGGCTGATGCAGTAGGCGCTGTTAACTGGGTGACATACTACGACTTTGATGATCTGGTTGATGCCATAGAGGATGAGGACGGCACATATATTACCATAGAAATGTACCGGGACTGGGATGCCTACTACGACTCCGACTATAACGAGCTGATAGAGATAGGCAGTGATAAGGTCGTAACTTTTAACATGAACGGCCACATGTTTAATCGTGACATCGCCCATGACGATTATGAGAGAAACGGCGAACTCATATATCTAAACAGCGGATCTACCCTGACCATTAACGGGGGAGTAAAAACACATCATCTGGTAGATGTTCATTCATCAACCGACAGAAGCAAGTACGCCTCCACCTACATGAGCACAAACGGAGGAACCTTAACCGGAGGCTCCAGCACTAACTCCGGCGGCGGAATACATTCAGAAGGAAATTGTAATATAATCCTTAACGACGTAACCATAGCCGGCTGCAGAGCTCAGCAAAACTGGAACTCTGACGGCTACGGCGGTGGAATAAGGATTAATGGAAAAGATACAACCTTAACTCTTAACAATTCAACCATAACCGGCTGCCTTTCCTATAATGACGGAGGCGGCATTTACGTTGATAATGAGGATTACGTCAGAATAGAACTTAATAACTCCCATGTGGATGGCAACTTTGCAGGAACCGGAGGGGGCGGTATATGTCTCAGCGGCGAATACCTCTATATCGTCGGCGACGGGAAGTCAACAGTGTCGAATAATAAATGTGTCGGCAGAGGCGGCGGCATTTATGTATGGAACGACTGTGTAACCTTAAGCGGACTATCCGTAAACGGAAATACGGCATCTGAAGGGGGAGGAATCTACACTCTTGAGGCTACAGTCTCCATGACCAACCTGAACGTAAAGAAAAACAGCGCAGATACGGGGGCAGGCCTGTATTTCAACAACGACCGTAATACCATAGCATCCTGTACCATTACCGATAACAGTGGAGTGGGGGTATGGCTGGCAGATGGTGTGGATGATAATTTTAAGATAACGGGAACCACGGTTATCAAGGATAACAGTGATAAGAACCTCTATATGTCTGCAAGCAAATGGCAGAATAACAGGGTACTTTTCCAGCTTTCCATGGGGGCGGAAGTATGGGTATATTATAACGACAATGCTTATGTTCCTATTATGGTAACACCGGGAGCACAAGGCGATACCATTAAATCCAACGACTGCACTAAGTATATTCGCAGCGAGCAGCCGGGATTCTATTTCGGCTTCGATTCGGCGCCCAACATGCGTAAGATTATGCGTTACTTCGGAAGTGCGCCTACAGATCCCGATCCCACATATTTAAATCCGGAGGATATTAACGATGCCACAGAAGATGGCGGTGGCGGAACAAAAGCCGGCATAGTGGGAAAAATAGGTGCAGGAGGCGAAGAGGGAAGAGACTACAACCTCCTTAGAGGTTTCTTCCACTATCAGGACGGAGAAGCTTATGGAGTAGACTCTACCACCGTATTCTATTACTCCGACGGTCTCTTCTTCGGAGACCTTAACAAATATAACAATCATCTCGGAACATTATCCTTGTCCCTTGCTACAGCCAGCAAGTATCTTCAGGCCAACGAAGAAGAGAGAGGGGGAAATGTTCATTACAATAAGCATGCGGGTGCCCGCCAGTTCTTAGCCGATATCGGCATTAAGGATCAGGACATCTATGTTAATGACAGCTATGTAGGTGTACCCCAGCAGGATTCCATAGGCGTGATGCTGGGTCACAAGCCTCTTGTAAAAAGTAACGGAAGCGATACGGGCAGAATCCTGGTTCCTGTGGTGATCCGAAGCGGAGGATATGAGGCTGAGTGGGCCGGCAATATGAACATCGGTAAAGATACGGAGATGGACGGCGGAGAACATAAGGGCTTTGCCATAGCGGCTAATACCGCCTTTGCCGAACTTAACAAGTATCTGGATAACTATGGCCTGAAGGATGCCTATAACGGCGGTAGGATAACCTTTTGGGTAGTGGGCTTCTCTAGAGGCGGTGCTACGGCTAATCTCACGGCCAAGAGGCTGGTGGAGAAGATTAATACGGATGGTAATTCGTCAAAGGTCGTTGCCTACTGCTGCGAAGCTCCAAAGGGCGGCACTGACGATGCTCAGAGTCTGCCCGAAGAGAATTACTATTGCATTCATAATATTATCAACAAAGTAGATATCGTTCCTTACGTAGGTCCTATGCAAATGGGCCTTAAGCGTTATGGTGTAGATCACTATATTCCCGGTACCGATCAGGTCGTTGATACACCCATTAAGTCCACTTACTCTGCCTCGAGGGGAAACTCCACCGGAGATAATAAAACCGTAACAACCTATTCCGATAATTATCCCTTAAAGACAAAGCAGTCCAATGAATACACCGAGAGAAGAGGGCGTATGATTGAATATCTTAAAGCCATAGATCCGGATATTATCTTTGATGATTATTTCCGCCCTATGGCTATGGACTTTGCACCGACTTTTTCTATCTATGAAAACGGTAATTATTATGATAATACCATAGAAGATTTCATAGATGATTTTGTTCGCTTCCTCCAGGAAGGAACAGAGCCGAGTGCTCAGTCGTATTATTCCCAGGCCATTCCCAACAGGCCCTATTATGTAGATAATTATCAGTCTGCTCTTATGGAAATCGTAAAGATGGTAATGATGATGGATAGTGACAGGATGTCCCGCTTCTCCAGCAGGGCAGGCTCCATTATGGATAAGATGGGATATACAACCCTTCTTGATATATACACAAATCTCATCGGTAACTGGCATAACCTGGATGATAGTCAAAAGCAAAGCTGGATAAGCTTTTTCTGGACATCCGTAAAGGAAACCGGGGCACTGGAATACCTTACGGATAGCGAGCGAAATGTTATTGAAAAGTACTGGCCACAGCTTATGGATATGATATTCAGGCTTATTGATGCGGATTACCAGTATAAGCCGGGAGATAACACCGGCACAAGTACCTGGGCAAAAGGAATGACTGAGACCATGACCTTCCTGGCGACTTACGTGACTTATTCCCATTATATTACTTCATGCCACTACCCTGAAATCGCTATGGCATGGATGAGAACCTACGATTCCTGGTTTACCGATGAGAAAACGGAATACATCATTTCCGATCCGGCATCGGTAAGTGCACCCAAAGCCTTTATTGACACAGGTTCCGGAGAGGAAGAACTTACCCAGGGAGATAGCCAGCTTAACAAAATCGAGGGCAGGCAGAAGCTGATCCTTGACAACAAGAATCTGGTGGGAGAGGCCATTTATTATGATATATACATTACTCAAAATGAGGTGACCACCACCGAATTAAATAAAATATACCGGGGCGGAATAGAGCTTTCCCCCGGCTCCGGAGGACCGAAAGAATATAAGATCGATACCTACTGTATGTCTTATGGGGTAAAGAGTTCCTTTGCCACATATAAGATTAAAGTGTATAACGACAAACATGAAGTGATAATACCTGATGGCAGCGGAGGGACGAAGACCCTCGCCTATAAGTCGGGAGATACGGCTGCAGTAAGTGTTAAAGATCCCGCAGGAAAGTTTTTTACAAGATGGACTGTAAAGCTGCTTGATGAGTTGGGCAATGAGCAAGACGACGTTACCGAGTCTCTCCTTGGGAGTTATGCCGTAAAGCAAAGCCTGACATTTACCATGCCTGAGATTAGTGACACATATAGTTACGGATATAAACTGAAATTTGAAGCGACCTATGGTAACAGAATCGAAAACGCTGACTTTAGTATTTCCGCCCCAGTGGCAGGTCAGGACCTGGATGAAAAAATAACAGTTAAATTCAGCAACAAAGAAGAAGAAGAAGAATACTACGATATTGTATGGTCTTATGATGCGGATGGCGTGGATGTTCCGGCATCGGGAAAAGCATATGATGAAACAGTATATACCGCAACCATTAAGATAAATCCCGATGCTGAGCATAATGTGATGTTTGTATATGAGGTGGGCGTTACAACTGATAACGGAGACATTATCAATGCTCAGGGGGGTAAGGTTACCAGAAACGGATTCGATGGAAGTATATCCATCATAATCCGGTTTGGTGAAACAGGAACTTCAGATCCATCAAACCCAAAGCCTGAAAACAGTATAACACTGAAGATTCAGCCCTTTGACCTTAATCTTAACAAAAACATGAGTGAGGAAACTGTTGTCAGATTAAAGACAAAAACCAGTGAAAGCGCCTCAACTATTACAACTATCGCCCCTGTGATAGATGATGAGAAATTTATGTATTGGGATTTCGGAGAAACGGGAATTACTTCGGAGTCAGAAACCACCTCTCAAAATGAGAGAGTTACCGTGGTTATTCCGGCAAACCTTTCTGCAGGAGAATATGAGATTAAGGCTTGCTATATCCCTATTGTGCAGGAAATTACAGCAGAGGTGGAAGCGCCTGTGGCAGGGAACCCGCTTCCCGGTGCAGCCACCAGCCTGAATGTTAAAATCTCTAATGTATATAAGATCCATCCGGATAATATAGAGCTGACCTGGAGCCCGGATCATACGGGAGCCGGAAAAAAAGCGGAATACATGACGGCATATACAGCAAGTATCGCTGTTAAGCCATCCGATAACGGCAAGATAAAGGTAAGCCCTGACGGAGGTACGAGTTGGATTGAGATAGTGCCGCAATTTATTTACTCCGAAAATCTCTCAGTTACGGTTAACGGAGAAGAGGCAACCTGTAATCAGGCTGCCAACGCGGTACTCTATACCTTCAGTGAGGAAAAATATCATTTAGAATCCATAGAGGATCTCGATGATATACGGGAAATCCCCCACGGCACCGAACTGTCAGACCTCCTTCCCGACACAGTCAGGATAAAGCTTAAAAACGGAGACAAGCGGGATGCATTAGTTTCCTGGGACAACCCGGTTAAGACATCCGGATCTGCCGATCCCAGAGACGCAGCAGAGTATTCTGTTACCGGCACGGTAGAACTCCCGGATGATGTGGACAATAAAAACTCTGTTTCTGTGACGGTAACCATTAACCTGTCGGTAAATGAGGCAGAGACCGCCGCTCCGGCCACGGCTTCCATAGCAGGAGGCGAGTACGCCTCAAACCTTGCCGTAACCCTGTCTACCACAACAGAGGGTGGAAGTATTCATTATACTAAAGACGGGACCACCCCCACCGAGAGTAGTGCTATTTATAATGGAGAAATGATCTACGTTGACTGGAATAGCATTACCCCTGTAAACAATGTTAAGAAATTTGTATTGAAGACCATTACTTATAAAGCAGGGCTGTTTGAAAGCAATGTTTCTACATTTGAATACACTCTGGATACCAAGGTGGACGTACCCAAGCCTGCTTACCTGATCTTTAACAATGAACTTCAGGTGGGTATTCCCGGATCTAAGTTCTACGAGATCACAAATATCAGCAGTGGCGGCGTGATTGATTCCGACAGGGGTGATGCAAAAGGAAAGAATGCAGGAGATTATACTGCTACCTTAAAGATAAAGGACGGATACAAGTGGTATCTGGGCACCGAAGATGACGGAAAGGGCGGACAGAAGCCTAAAACGGATACGGCAGATCAGCAGCTGGTATTTACCATTATTCCCTTATCTTTGAAGGAGGCGGTAATAAAGGTAAAGGAAGATCCTATTCGTCTTACGGGAGAAAAAGCAGAGCCTGCCATAGGCGTAACCCTTAATGGAAGCGATATTCCATCGTCTGCTTACGATGTGATATATTCAAACAATAAAAGTATAGGAACCGGCACCGTAGGTATCGCAGTAAAGGAAAACTATATAAATAATCCGCCTTCGGTAACCTTCAGGATAATAGGAAATGAGCGTACACTGACTTTTGATCCCAAGGGAGGAAAAATAGACGGAAAAACCGGGAAGGTTTCATTTACTGTAGAAGATGGATCTGTCTTTAAACTGCCAACCCCTGTTCGAAGCGGGTATACCTTTAAGGGCTGGATAAGTGAAGGAAAACATTACACCGATAGCTATTCCGTAACGAAAGACGCAGAGTTTACTGCGGATTGGAAAGCGCAGTATAATTGGGACGATGACGATGATGACAACGACCAGGAAACAGGCGATGATCAGCAACCCGGTATTAATGAGAATCCCGGAGTGAATCCCGAAGCCCCGGGCAATATACCTGCAGCACCGGTTCCTTCAACCTCGGTAGACGTAGCTCACTCTTCAGAAGAGGCTTCAAATACACCCTCCGGGGAAGATACAAAGAAGTCTCCAAAAGAATCCGGACGGGATACGGGAGCTACCGTAGTATATGAAACCGTGGATGAAGAAGAGACGGCGGATAACTCCCTTAAACCCTCATATATTATCATAATTTTCATTACATCCACAACAGTCCTGCTCTCAGGAGGTGTGGCTGCCGTTGCCCTCTACTGGAAGAACCTTCCGAGGGGAGGCGGAAGAAAAGGAAAAAGAAAAGGCAAATAGTTTAAATGTCAATTTCAAGGATAATGGGGCCATGGTCTTGCCGTGGCCCTGAATCTATCATTTTTCCCTCCCCATATTATCAACACTAATCAACCTACATAAAGCAATATTCTATCTCTGTTCTTGTTATAAGAACCGCATCGGTGTTAATTAACTGCTTCAGTTTCTCGCCCAAAAGAACGACTTCTTTCTCGTCAATTCCTATAATAACCACTCTCAGACTGGTCTCCGTCGTATACCCCTTATTATGGGTATAGCCTCCGAACTGGGTCAGCAGAGAAAAGCTGATCTGCTTCTCTGTGCATATCTCAGTCAGTATCTTCATAAAATCTTTTACGTCGAGAAGCTCCATGTAGTTATCTTTGTCCTTGATACCAATGAAGATCTCATATTTTATACCTTTACTTAAAAACATATCATCAGCCATGTCACACCTCATCGATAATCAATCTGGAGAGGATTTTTAACGATCAAACTGCATTCCTGGTTCATAAGCATTGATAAATTCTTTGCCAGTCTGACTATATCAAGATCCGAAGCGCCTATGATATCTATACACAAGGTATTCTCCGTAATAAATCTGCCATCTTCCTGTAAAAATCCACCTTGAACACTTACCAACGTAAAATCTATCTGCTCACGTTCAAAATAGAGTGTTAATATTTCTCTAAGTTCATGTTCTCCTGTTACTTCACTCTGAAGCATTGAATCCCTGCAGCCTATAAAAATCTGATACTCGGTATTATCTTTCATAATTCCCCTGCAAATAATTATTGCTATCCTGCTATTTAATACTTTACCACAGTTAAGTTTCTATCTCCATCATTAAATGTCGATTTCAAGGATAATGGGGCCGTGGTCCTGGCGAGGGCCGGAGTCCATCATTTCAGACCTGGTCACTTTGCCGGAGATCCTCTCGCTTACCAGAAAATAATCTATCCTCCAGCCGGAGTTGTTGATCTTGCTGGTCTTTATTCTTTGCGCCCACCAGGAATAGACATTTTCCACATTTCCATGGAGGTAGCGGAAGGTGTCAGTAAAGCCCATGGATAAAAGGTTGGTAAAGCCAGCTCGTTCCTGATCCGTAAATCCCGCCGACATATGATTGGAGTCGGGATTAGCCAGGTCAATCTCCTCATGAGCCACATTAAAGTCTCCGCAGGCGATGACAGGCTTGGTTTTATCGAGACCCGACAGATAATCTGCAAACAGCCTGTCCCATTCCTGACGCTGGGGCAATCTTTTAAGGCCGTCACCGGCGTTGGGTGTGTATACATTTACGAAGAAGAAATTATCAAATTCAAGGGTAAGAAGTCTGCCTTCCATATCCATGGTGTCCGGAGCGCCAAGGGAAGGGACTTCTTTTTTTGCCGTCATATTCCGGTGGTATAAGATCATAGTTCCGGCATAGCCCTTCTTAGCAGGAGGCACAGAACTGACCCATTCAACAACGTAATTGGGAAAGCAGGCCTGAAGCTTTTCGATATGCTTGGCAGAGGGACCCTCCGCAGGGAGCTTGGTCTCCTGAAGGGCTATAACATCTGCATCCGCCCGGGCTATGTCTGCCAACACATCTCTTGAAAGCTGCGCCCTGGGGGAATCCGAAGTAAGCGCTGCATTAAGTGAATCAATATTCCAGGATATCAGTCTCATTTGTCGAACCTCTCTTCCTCCCTCTTATCACCGGGCTTGCAAACCATAACGTAATGGTGAAGACTATTGTTATATATCGAGCTGTCCATAACACGGAAGCCGAAATTCTCATACATTGGGACATTTTCGTCAAGGTCTGTTTCAAGACAAAGAGAGTAGCCCTTTTCTTTCGCAAAGGAAATTATGGACCCTATCAGTTTCTTCCCGTAGCCCTGCCTTTGATACTTCTTTTGAGTCGTAAAGATATAGAGATACCAGGTCTTCTCATCAATAAAAGGCGTTCTCGTTCTTAATGCATAGTTCTCGAAATCATCCTGCCGATAAGTCGAAGGATGAAGAAATACCGAAAATGTATGGATATCAGCAGACAGAAAATATTGCAGCTTTCGGGGTTTTTCTGCCATGGGGGGTTCAAGGAGTATAACCGATCTGTAATCATCGGCAGAAAGGCCGATGAGATTATGAATGCGGCTCTTAAAATCCAGTTCCAGCATTCTTTTTAATATTCTCGGTTTATAATCCCCTCTGAAGGTTTCGACCCACACCGGATAACCCTCGAACCCGTCGACGACCGTGTCGATATAACGGTTCAGGTTGCGAAGGGACAAAAAGGTGTCTTCATCAAACCCACTTTTTGTGCAGAATTCTTTAAATTCTTTAATGTAATTGGTAGTTTCATTGCTCATTGTGTGTCCTCTATCTTATTGTTACTTAACATTTTAATTATCTCACAAAAGGCATCCTCGGGCAAATACAGATTTTTCGACGGAAACCGTAATGGGAGAAAAACATTTCATTTGACGGCGGATTATTGTATAATATGATATAAATGATTCAATCCGATGTATCAACGGGGGGGTATAAGATGCAGGAAGATTACAGCAAACTGGTAGAAGAAGTACAGAAAAAGAATGATATGCTGGCTAAGGCATTGGAGGAGGCCGAGCGGGTCAATATGACCAAGACCGCCTTTCTTTCCAACATGAGCCATGAGATCCGGACACCCATGAACGCCATAATAGGCCTCTATAATATAGCACTTCGTAATCCCGATCTGCCGGATGATACCCGAGAGATTTTAGATAAGATCGGCGGCAGCGCCAAACACTTACTTTCCCTTATTAATGACATACTTGATATGAGCCGGATAGATTCCGGAAGAGTGACCATCAAACAAGAAGACTTCTCCTTCGGAGACATGTTAGAGCAGGTCAATACCATGATAGAGTCCCAGTGCCAGGATCGGGGGCTTGTTTTCGAGTGCCGGCTTAAGGGCCAGATGGACGACTACTACGTGGGAGATGATATGAAACTGAAGCAGGTTACCATAAACATCTTAGGTAACGCCGTGAAGTTTACGGAAGCTCCGGGCCGGGTTCTCTTCCTTGCGGAGGAAGTGGGAAGAGAGGGTGATACGGTTAAGGTCCGCTTCACCATGAAGGATACGGGTATAGGTATGGACGCCGACTACATCCCCAAGATCTTCGAACCCTTCTCTCAGGAAAATGAAGGACAGAGCAATAAATACGGAAGCACCGGCCTGGGTATGGCCATAACCAAGAATATAGTTGATATGATGAAGGGCACCATAGAAGTGGAGTCAGAAAAGGGAGTGGGCACCACATTTATGGTAACCGTACCCTTAGGGATAAGCTCCAAGAGTAAGGAAAAGGACAAGGCTTCGGAGTCCGATACCCCAACAGCTGCATCGGAATTAGACCTTGCCAACCTTAAGACCATCATTATAGATGATGATGAGACCGCCTGCGAGCAGGGAGAACTGGTTTTAAAGAAGGTGGGCATATCCGCTGATTACTGTATGAGCGGGGCTGAAGCCTTGGAGAAGATGGACCGGGCCAGAAAAGACGGCGCACCCTATCAGCTTATGCTGGTTGACTGGAAGATGCCGGGGATGGACGGTATAGAGGTTACCAGGAACCTTCGTGAAAAATACGGGGATGATTCCACCACAGTTATCCTTACCACCTATAACTGGGACGAGATTATGGAAGAGGCCTTGAAGGCCGGAGTCGATGCCTTTCTTGCCAAGCCTCTTTTTGCAAAGAGCATTAAAAAAGACTTATCGGATATCTTAAAGACCAGAGCGCGGATGAAGAAGAAGCCGGGGGAGAAGGTGTCCTTAAGCGGGCGTCGGGTTCTCCTTGCTGAGGACGTGGAGATTAATGCCCTTATTATGACCCAGATCCTGAATATGAAGGAGATCGAGGCTGATGTGGCGGAGAACGGTAAAGAAGCCTGTGAGCTCTTTGAGAAGCATCCGGCAGGTTACTACGACGTTATCCTTATGGACCAGCGTATGCCGGTGATGGACGGCTTCGAAGCTACTAAGGCCATCCGCAGCATGACCAGGCCTGACGCAGCCACTATCCCCATTGTGGCGCTTACTGCCAACGCCTTTGACGAAGATGTGAAACAGTCTCTGGATGCGGGTATGAATGCCCATCTTACCAAACCTGTGGAGCCGGAGGCCTTATTTAAGACCATAAAAGAAATGATCCAAAGCAAAGGAAGCCTATGAGAGAAAAAAATCCCTGGACCAGTTGGATATTTGTAATAAACACGTTAATAGTGCTGGCTATTGTGTTATTTGTGGGAATCTATTCTCGAAGAGAGCATGAAGAAGGACTTGCCAGGGAAAGGGAGCAGTTCACTAACCTGATAATCTCGATGGAGAGGATAACCACCAATTATCTTGAGCATGAACAGCATATATGCAATATCTGGGCCAACTACATCAATGACGAGAACCCTACTCTGGAAGAAGCGATGGAATATGTCCGCCTGACACAGTCCGGCTATGACGAAGGAAGCGCACAGATAGTTTTTCCGGATGATCTGACGATAGCCGGAATATCATCTGAACCCGGGATGACCGGATCGGATTCTTTCGAGGTGTTTATGCAGGTTATGACATTTTCGATAATATTCATGATCAGGACATCTCATCCTCAATGGTCAGGGTCACCAGGGCGTATACCAATCCTGTTAACGGAGCTTCATCCCTTGCCTTCTACAGGTCAGTTTATATTAATTACAAAGGAGCCCAAAGGAAGGCTCTGCTTCTTAGGGTTGTACCTGTTTCCAGGATCACCAGTAGATGGATACTGCCCACCGAGAAATACGAAGATGCCGAGATATCTCTTATCGACGGTAACGGTAATTATCTTATCAAGGGACCTTCCTTTAAGAACAGTTCATTCCTTGAATTTTACAAGTCATATAATCCGGCAGATTTTACTACCATAAACAATATGGAAAAAGATATTATGTCTGACACGGGCAGCTTCATCATGAATGATGCCCAGAGCAGAAGATGCCTTATAGTTTACCGTCCGGTGGACACATCGGATGGATGGGCTATTCTGGGGTATGTCCCTGTTGACCGGCTTTATACGGACTCCACCGATTGGACTCTCTTGCTGGTGGTAGCCGCTGCCCTGCTGGTGTTGATGATATTTGACGTGGGTGTGCTCCTATCCTACAGCCGGAAGCTGGCCAGATCCGTACTTGCAGCGGATTATGCCAACAAGTCAAAGTCGGAGTTTGTCTCCAACATGAGCCACGAGATCAGAACACCCATAACGGCTATTCTTGGTATGAATGAGCTGATCCGGAGAGAATCCGTTAACGAGATCGTTCTCGGATATGCGGCCAATATACAGAATGCTGGAGAGAGCCTTTTGGGCATAATCAGTGATATACTGGATTTCTCCAAGATAGAAGCGGGAAGGATGGAATTCATCCCGAATGATTTCGAACTGGGAGACCTTATCCGGGATCTTCATAACCTTATAAAGTTCCGGGCGGCGGATAAGGGTCTGTCCATAGAGTGGAAGATCGACCCCGAACTACCGGCAGGCCTTAAAGGAGATGAGATTAAGTGCAAGCAGATCATTTCCAATCTTTTGACCAATGCCGTTAAGTATACGGAAGAGGGCGGGGTCACAATAGAGATAAAAACAGCCGGCAGGAGCGATACATGGGTTGATGTCTTAGTGGCTGTTACAGATACGGGAATAGGGATCAAACCGGAAGAGATGGATAAATTGTTCTCTGCATTTGACAGGCTGGACTCCAACAGAACCAGGACTATTGAAGGAACAGGACTGGGACTGTCCATAGTTTCCAGAATGCTGGAGCTGATGGGATCAAAGCTCGAAGTAGAAAGCGTATACGATGAGGGCTCCAGATTCTTCTTTACCCTGAGGCTGGAGATAGTGGAGCCGACGCCTATAGGCCATTACGATCCGGAAGAGATTCAAAACGACATCAGTAACAGAAGCTATCTTTTCCCGGCATTTACAGCGCCTTCCATGAGAGTTCTCATTGTAGACGATACGCCCATGAACCTTCAGGTTATAGAGGGACTGCTTCGCCGGACAGAGATGAAGATAGATACTGCCACCAGCGGCCCGGAGTGTCTGGAGAAGGTGGCAGAGAATGACTACAATATGATCTTTCTGGATTACCGCATGCCCCACATGAACGGTATAGAAACCTTGGAGCATATACAAAGGGATTATCCCGACAGAGTTAAGAATGTGCCCATCATTTCTCTTACTGCCAGTGCAGTCTCGGGGGAACGTGAAAGAATGCTTAAGGCCGGATTTACGGATTATCTGACCAAGCCTATCAATGTGTCCGAGATGGAGAACATGATGATCAAATATCTGCCGCCGGATGCAGTAACTATGCATGAGCACGCCAGTGCCGAGGAGGAAGAAGAGTACAGAAGGGACGAGCTGGACAGACTGCCGGCCGCCTTAAAAGAACTTAAGATTCTTAATATCCAAACAGGACTGGATCATTGTGGAGAGGCAGAGGACTACCTGGATGCTCTGGCGATCTATAAGAAAGCCGTCACCAAAAAAGCCAGTATTATCTGTGCGAACCTGGAAAGCAGAGATTTTGAGTCCTATACACTAAATGTTCATTCATTAAAGAGTACTTCCCTTGCAATAGGAGCAGAAGAGCTCTTTGAGCGGGCCAAGGCTCTGGAGGCAGCAGGTAAGGAGCAGGATATCGAAACCTGTGAGCGGGATACACCGGCACTTATAGATCTTTATACCAAACTGGGAGCGTCACTTAACGAGATTCTTGATGAATAGCGGGAAATCTTATAATCAGGGGGGATATATGATGAACAAAAAAAGAATCGGGATATTTACTGCCATGATGGTAGCGTTTGCGCTGCTTCTCGGAGCCGGATGCGGGCAGCCTTCCGCACCGCCTTCGTCTTCAGCCGGGCAGAAGGAGGGCGGTTTTACTCCGAGTCTGGATACCTCAACAAATTGCAAGATTACCATCGCCGGCAGTTATAAGAACTTTGAAGCCCTGGAGGATGAATTTATCAGGTTTAACAAATATTATCCCAACGTTAAACTGGAGTTCTCCACTCTGGATAGCTACAAAAAGAATATAGAAACCATATTGAAGAGCGATGATGCGCCAAATATATATTTCGTCTACCCCTGGATGTTGGGACGGGATGATTGTAAGAACGCAATGGAATCTGCAGAGAACTTAGAGGATCCGTCACTAAAGATTGATCTGAGCTCTGTCAGAAATGGCCTGCTCTGCAGAAACGAGAAAAATGAGTGTATCATGCTTCCGGTTTTTGATACAACCTATGGAATGCTTGTAAACGAGAAGATTTTTAAAGATAATGGGCTGGATATTCCTACCACTTATGAAGGGCTTCTTGATACTTGTGCAAAGCTTAAGGAAAAAGGATTTAAAACCCCGCTTCTTGCCTATATGCCTGACCATACATATAACCTGTATACCATGTTCTATCCGCATCTTTGCGCGGAACTTGTTAAACAGCCGGGCAGCGTGGAAGCCCTTAACGACCATAAGGAGGGGAGAAGCAAATACCTTAAGAGTACGCTGGAACTCGTGGACTCCTTCTGGAAGGAAAAGATAATCGATCCGGCGGACAGTGAATCCATTTCGGATAATTACAATGCAATGATACTGCGTTTCTTTGAAGGCGATATCCCTATGATGCTGGCCACCGGCGACACAGTATCAGGGACATCAAAGAGAGAGTCCCAGTCGGAAAAATTTTCAAAAGAGCCCTTTACCTACAGCTTCCATCCGGTACCAACCAACTCAACGGGAGGTTATTTCCTTATCATTAACAGTCTGAGCCTGGCAGTTAACAAGAACTGCAAGGATCTTGACATGACAAATGAGTTCATGAGATTTTTGGCGGGCAGGGATGAGCTTAATAACATTTCCAAGATCAAGAGACTTATGACTGTAACTCAGGACCTGGCTCTTGACGGGATATATGAGGCTTTCGGAAAGGTTTCCGCTGAGAATACCCTCTCCTCCATGGAAGTGGGTCTGTCGGATAAGTGTGTTATCGAGTTCAGAGACGCCATGGCCGTCATTACGGAGAAGTCAGGAACCGTGGAGGATGCTTTGAAAAAGTTTTAGTTTGCAATCCCTAATTTTTTCTGCTATCTTATAAATGATATTATCAAGGATAGCAGACGTTAAAATGGAGCACAAAGGATATATCGCAAAAAACATTTACGCTATAATATTCTCTGCAGCGGTTGTTCTTATGATCGCCTTTGTTTTGTTGTCTACAGACGTTTTTCATCATGAAGAGGTGCATGAGGCTTCATTTTCGACCGGCTGGCACTCGGATGCTGCTAACGATATAATCGTCGATGACCTGTCTACTGCTGATTACGGCGGCACCATTACTCTGTATAAGGTCTTGCCGGGAGATTTAACTGATAATGACAGTATCTGTTTTGAATCCAAGAATGTTAATTTAAAGGTATGGATAGATGACCGGGAGGTGTATGAGTTTACCGGTCGGGATAATTTTACGGGAAAAGGCTACGGGGTTGCCTATCATAGTATAGGCCTGTCTTCGGCCCTGTCCGGAAGCAGGGTAAAGCTTACCTATGAGAGCGTATTGCACGAGGCAGCCCATGGTTTTGTGGCCCGGATGTTTCTGGGCCGGGATGCTGATTATGTGCTGGGCATTGTCTGCAAAAAAGCATTAGCCATAGTCTTATCCCTTCTGGTATTATTCTTCGGAATATTTATCATGGTTATCTATTCCGGCATCCAGAATAAAGAAAGGACACCCTTCAGCCTCGCAAGTCTTTCGGGAATCTCTATTATAATGGGCCTGTGGGGGTTTGCTGATACCAATATTATTCAGATTCTTACCGGTTCCGTCTACGCCTGCAGGGTCCTTAATATGGTTCTGCCCTTCATGGTGGGATTTCCCCTGGTGGTCTTCTTTAATTCCCTTACTGAAAAAAGAGATCCTAAGTACGGTAGGATAGCATTTTATGTTTCGGTCTTTTTCGGCTGTGTGATCCTTTTGCTTCGTTACGTGGCGGGAATAGACATGATCTATTCCTTCTTCCCTACAGCTCTGGCCTTCTTTGTTGTTATCCTGGGCATTGTCGCCTGGTTGTTTTTCGAAGACAGAAAATATGCTGTTTCAAAGGGAAGACGTAAAGGCTTTTTGTTCTATCATTATGCCATCCTATTACTGATGGCAGGCATTTTCCTGGACCTCCTGGGTCATGCATCAAATATGTTTATGAAGGATACCAGCGGGAGATTTACCAGGATCGGAATGGTAGCTTTCATAGGAATCTTTATGACTCACTTTATTCAGTGGTGGTCACAGGATCAGCGTACGGTTAACAGGGACCGGTTTATCAATCAGGCTCTGCATCATTGTATAGCTCCCGACTCTCCGGAGGTCAGCATAAAGAAGCTCCTGGAGTATATGGGCAAGGAGTTTAATGCCGGCAGAACTTATATCTATGAAGATAATCATAACGGAATGTACCACAATACCTATGAGTGGTTTGCGACCGGGATGAATCCCCGAACTCCGGATTTCGTTGATCTTCCCTACAAGGGTCTGGTTGATGAGTTATATGAAGTGTTTAATAAGAAGCAGCGCCTGATAGTTGATGATCCCGATAAATGCGAGGAGCTTAATCCTATTTTGTATCTTATTCTGAATGCTGAGCATATAGATACCTTTGTGGTGGGTCCTTTAGAGATCGGCGGGGAGCTTATAGGATTCTTCGGAGTGGATGATGCTCCCCGGAATGAGCTTACTGAGATATCCGAGATCGTCAGTCTTATTTCAT
>Ga0256404_1005023_pt1 | contig 24072 bp, 15 predicted proteins | sample RumenRJG_01DNA_FD_185990 | JGI IMG/M metagenome (GOLD analysis project Ga0256404, IMG submission 185990) | Bovine rumen microbial communities from Lethbridge, Alberta, Canada - RJG_01 | ecosystem: Host-associated > Mammals > Digestive system > Stomach > Rumen | place: Canada: Alberta | collected... | reverse complement strand
CGTGCAGGTCGGGGACTTGAACAGCACCGTATCCGATATGATAGCCGACAGCAGCAGTCCAGCGATGGACGGCGGTATATCGACATCGTTCTGCCAATGCATGTTGGCCACGATCGTAGCTGTGCAGCCGACCGGCTCCGCATGCGTGTAGATCGGCTCGCTCGTCTGGATGCCGCCGAGACGATGATGATCGATGATCTCGACGATCTTCGCTTCCTCGATGCCCTCGACCGCCTGGCCGCGCTCGTTGTGGTCCACGAGGATCACGCGCTCGCGCTCCGGCATCGTCAGCTTGTCACGGCTCACGAGACCGACGATATGACCATTCTCGACCACCGGATAGTTGCGGTAGTTCGTCTCCTCCATCGTGCCCTTGATATCGGACAGCAGATCGAGCGGCTTGAAGCATACCGGTGCCGGATGCATGATACGGCGGATCGGCACGCACTGATTGATGAGGCGGGCCACCGTATAGGTATCATACGGCGTGGACAGCACGAACATGTGGCGCTTCTCGGCCTCCTCGATGACATCGGCCGATACCCGGCCATTGCCCGTGACGATGAGGCAGGCGATATCCTGATTCAGGCAGTCGATGAGCGTCTCATCGTGACGGTCGCCGACGAGCACGATATCGTCTTTCTTTATGATGGTCTTTATCATATTGATACTGCCGGCAGCGATGCGGACCTTGCCCTTTATCGTATCGCCCTCTTCGCCAGACACCAGTACCTTGCTGTCCGTCGCCCGGATGATATCGCGATAGCGTACGCGCATCTCTGCCAGGTCCTGCATGCCGAGCTCCTGGAAATAGCGCTTAGCCAGGTCGCTGACTGTGACGATGCCGACGAGCTCGCCCTTGCTGTCCGTGACCGGAACGGAGCGCAGGTCATGCTCGCGCATCACCTCGCCGAGCCGGCGCAACGTGTCGTGCTGTCTGACGACGATGCGGCAGTCGAGCATGATATCCTTTACGCGCGGATACAGATCCTGCAGCAGCAGCGGCTGCTCTACCTGGAAATGCTCCAGAGCATACTTTGTCTCCGCATTGACCTTGCCACAGCGAGCCGGGACGACATTCTGTCCCAGAGCCTGCTTCAGATGGGCATAGCCAATAGCCGAGCAAATAGAGTCCGTATCCGGATTGCGGTGACCGATCGTATAGATTGGTTTTGTGTTCATTATATGCCTGCTCCTCCTCATATAAAAAGCGCAACGCGCCTGTAGACATCGTCTAGCATCTTCGACGCATCGAATATATGCATCATGTTGTTCGGTACGATCCAAGACTTTAACGTTCACATTATACACTGATTTTCGGTGCGCGTAAAGTTCTTAGTACGTTTTACTGCTCCGTAAATCGCCCAGCACTGATTTTTATTTTATAGTCAACCGACAAACGCGCTTTAGGTTGACTATGAATGTGACATAAACTATAATAAGTACGAGTCTGCAAGTACATGCAGACCGGGAGAGCTGCTTTTCATTACTTAAATACAATGAGGAAGAGGTATAACATATGAAAGTCGAAAATCTACATAAACTCGCGGATCAGATCATAGCCGGCCTGCGCCTCAAGCGTGGCGATGATGTGTCGTATTTCCTGGAGGCTCCGCTGGATGAGCTGGAGAGCCAGGCCGGCCGCCTGCAGAAGCATTTCTGCGGCCGCCATGTCGACTTCTGCACCATAGTGAACGGCCGCTCGGGCCGCTGCGGTGAGAACTGCCGCTACTGCGCGCAGGCTGCCTGCCATCATACAGGCATCGAGGAATACGGCTTCATGGACGAGGACGAGATCATCGCGAACGCCAAGGCGAACGAGGATGCAGGAGCCAACCGCTTCGCCATCGTCACCTCTGGGCGTGCCCTCATCGGTGACGACTGGAAGAAAGCCATCCACGCCTATAAGCGCATGACGAAGGAACTGCACATCGGACTCTGCGCCTCGCACGGACTGATCAGCCAGGAGCAGCTGCACGAGCTGCATGCCGCCGGCGTCACGAGCTATCATCATAACATAGAGACAAGCCGGCGCTTCTTCCCGCACATATGCACGACTCATACGTACGATGACCGTATCCGCACGATAAAGATGGCCCAGAAGGAAGGCTTCTGCGTCTGCTCCGGCGGCATCATCGGCATGGGCGAAACCTGGGAAGACCGCATCGATATGGCAATCTCGCTGGCCGAGCTCGGCATCGAGTCCATCCCCATCAACGCCCTGATGCCCATACCGGGCACGCCGCTCGAGCATCAGCCGCGCATCGCCGGCGAGGATGTCATGCGCACCATCGCCATATTCCGCTTCATCAATCCTACGGCCAACATCCGTCTGGCCGCCGGCCGCAAGCTCCTGCCGCAGAACGGCGCCACCGCCTTCCTCTCCGGTGCCTCAGCCTCCATCACCGGCAACATGCTCACGACCTCCGGCACGACGATAAAGGAAGACATGGAGATGATCAAGGACCTCGGCCTCACGAACCAGGACGAGGACAGCCGCACCGCCTGCGGCGCCGGCAGCCACTGCTAACATAATCCTTATACTAAAAACTCCGACAAGCTGATCGTCTTATTAGATGACATAAGCATATAAGAATTCGCCTGTTTACCACACGATATCAAGTATGGTAAGCAGGCGAATTTCATATAAAAACATTTTTATAACGAATGGAATAGTCGACTAATCTTGACTTAAAATTTTGGTTTCATCAGCCATGATGACATCTTTAAATGTTTTTCCATCTATGATACAATGATTTAAAAGGTCATCAATATCACCGTACCACCCGATAGATTCAAAGGTGTCTGCAATAGGATACCCTTTTTTGTTACAATGCATGATTGTAACTTCATAATGACCAATTTTTCCATTCGATAGCATAGGGCGATGCTTATTTTTATCATATGGATTAGGCTCACGGCACATACGGTAATAAACGCCGTGATAGCGAAATTCTATTCCCATATACTTTCGAGGATGCTCATCATCTGTTGAGAATGCAGGGTCATCTTTATATTCGTAAATAAATTGATCAATTGAATCATATTCATTAATTCTCATTTCAAATGAAATCTCCTTTTTATATTTTTTATCATCGTATTTTCGGCGGGTGTTAGTGGTATTCCGTTATCCGAATGATTTAGATAGAGATGTTTATGTGGCATTAATCCATAATGCGGATGAAGTAAGTCAATAACTACGGATTGTTGGTGTGCATTATCATAAAATGCTATATGTTTCAATGCTCCCCCCTGAACTATTGCATAAATTCGATTTGGTGAATGAGAAATTTCAGGTGCCTTAACAGATAAACCGTTTGTTCTGATAAGTACGCGAATATTATCATATCCACCAATGGAACGGTAAGTCATGCCATCATCACTAAAAGTAAAGTTACCGTTTTCTACATTTACAAATGAACCGCGGCTCCCCATTATGCAAGTCTCCTTTTTTCAAAAACACGTGAAGTAACTAGTGGCAGACTTAATTGAATATCCTGAGAATAGTTTGTCTTGAATCCTTCCGTATATTTAAAATTTATGAACTTACCGTACATACCATCAATCATTGACCCATAGACGAAAATAAGAGATGGTTCAATGCGCCGCATCATTTCGTAGTAACCTGCTAAAAAAATATCTGAATGATTCATACATCCGAGTGTTGAAATCAGTACAACATTTCTTTTTGGAATATTACCAAAGCAAATATCATATGTATCTTTTCCGTCCCAAACCATTGTAGGTATGGCGAGAATATTGCATTCCTGCCAAAGGCAGCCACACCATCTGTTTTTGAATACTTGGTGAATTAACTCTGGACGCATCATACGCGATGACACGCTGAAATCCGGAGTACCAGCCCCCATAGCAGATTGTAATTTAGGAATTTCTTTTAGTGGATGCGTCCAAAATTGTGAATCCAAATTTTTGTCATAGCGGAAATTTAATACGAATTTATAAAGATTATTCTCATGTATCTTTAGATTTTGAAAATTTATTGCCTGTATATTATCACAATCAATCATGTCGATTGTAACAGGTCTCATAATCGGAATGCCATATCGATCTTTTGACCATTCATTAGATAATTTTCTGACTACTTCGAACTTTTCTATATCCGAAATACCTTTATTCACTTAAAGCTCCTCCCTTCGGAGGTTTACATTCCAAAATAGCATGCATAACTCCTTTTCAAATATGTATAAATATGCATAAACAAGAAAAAGCCGCTTTTGACAAAATTCCTCCTTTCTAAGGTATTGTCATCAACGGCACTTAAATGCTATAATGGAAATTGGATGTGCCCTATTACAGCATTCTTGTGTCGTTAATGGGTCACTTAGGGGCTTTGGCAGTTGGCGCTGCTGAAGCCTCTGTTTTTTATTTCTCAGTGCGTGTCCGTTTTGGAAACGCGCGAGCTGTCGTGAGATTGAAAATCATTGCTGCGTCATCCTCTTGATAAACTCCATCGACACGGTAGGTCTTTGTCGATAGGTCCCAATCCATGAGTGTTGCTATCGTGTTCTCTAAGTCACGATTATTATACCTGATGCCATTCTTATTATCAACATTTTTCCTAATGAATGGAACACTAGCAGCAATATTCTCATCTACTTTTTGTATTGCTAACTGCTTTGAGTTCGTATTTATCATAAATCGAATATAGTCAGGTCGCCCCATCTTATTTATCACATTTTTGTTAAAAGATATCCCATTATTCGTAACTGACAGCACAGGACTCCCCGTCATTAATTCGATAGGCTCGAATCCTTCCAGCATTTTCATTACCTCCTTTGCGCTAGTATATTATACCATAATGCTACCAAGATATGCAACTGTGTCACCAATATATAGTATATATCGCTAGGTGCGTACCTACATGTTGTACTCAGGCTAGCAAATTATGTCTCACATAGTATATTATACAACAAAAGCAGCGCAACTGTACACCATTAGGGATGACAGTTGAGCTGCTTTTTGTGTCATTATGTCACATCGTGTTTCCAATATTATTAAATATGTGGTCAAATTCGTCATTTGTCATGGCATTCATCACTGCTTCCTGCGCATTAGGATTTGTGAGTTCCAATCGCCGATATATTTTCTTCCCTGTTGCCTTGTCTTTATACGCTCGTATCATCTGTACTCGCCCGATGCGTTGCTCGTTCTTTGCATATTCTGCCAACCCTTTTGCCTTTGCGAGTGAATCCTTGTATTGATCGCCATGCGGCTCCAGGATGTCCATGACATAGTCAGTCTCAGGATCGCTGCGGATGATGAGAAAGTCTGGATACATGGGCTTCCATTCGTTGCCCATCCGATAGGGAACCGTGAGCGCCCAGGCGGCTTTCGATGGATTACGCACCCAGCAGACGAAGTCCGGCCGGATACTTTCCTCGGCGATGACATCGGCTTCCCAGGTATTGAGCTTTATCTTTGCTGTACCATCGTCATCTATGTAGAGATGCCTGTAGTAGGTCGTGCCATCGGAGGCTGATCCAATACTTGGACAGGTCGGTAGCTCGAGAATCTGCTGGCTTACGGCATCGCCCTGTTGGGCGATGCTCCTATACTCTCGACGGAATTTCTCTTCTCGATTGGCAATCTTGCGGCGATATTGGGTGATGAAACCATTATATTTCTGCTTTGCATATTGCGCGAGTTCTTTTAGGCAGTCATCGTTGGCAGCATAGAGGATGCAGTCGATCGCGCAATCCTCATCGTTCTCTCCTTCTGGCATGTAGCGATTCGCATAGCTTTGCGTATATCCATGATGGCCTAGTTTCATATCTGCCATGGTGAGCTGGCGATCAAGTAGTTTATTTGTCTGGAATAGCTCTACCTGTTCTGGCTGTTCCATCTGCTGGCCGAATGCATCGAACATCTGGACAGAAATTTTCATTTCGAGGACATCTTGGCGTGCTTTCAGGTAATTGCCACTTCCCCGTACTTGCTCGGCGTAGGTATGAATCCTGTCAGTGACGTCGCGCATGACCTCATTGTTTGCTTCAGGGTAGACACCGGAACGTGTCAGCAGCGAAGCGAGATCGAGTAGAGATTTTATATAGTCATTGATACGCATATTGCGCACGTGATAGGTCAGGAATCCCTGTTTATTGATGAAATCGAGCACGGCTTTGCGATCGAGTTTCGGTAACAGAGGGAGCTGCGTCGCTGTCTCAGCTGGCAGTATATCAGGTGCATCCTCTGAGTTGTTATCGTCAGGAGCGCTGGTAGATCGGCTATTCGTTCCCTCGTTGTCATTATCCCTGGTCGTCGCAGTGATTCTTGTTGCCATATCGCTTGTCTCACTTGATTCTGGGTGAGTACCTTGCGTAGTTGCATCGGAAGCTATGCCATTCTGTTGTGCACCTTCAGATTCCTGTACGAGCAAGCCCTTTTGTGCGCCGTCACTGTTGTTTGTGCCGGGATTATCGTAATTTAAAGGGAGTGGAATCTGGTTTGGATTATATACCTCATGACGCGTGTGACGCACATAAATCCCCCATGGCACTGCGGGAGGATTGGTCATATTCTCCTCATCTACGACAGTTGGAATATCGCTGCCCTCCGTATTTTTCAGTTCCTCGAGGATTTTCTTCACGGTCGTTTCGTCGTAATATGGCAGGAAAAGACTGACTTCGTTCAATGTCTCGTCGACGGTGACACGCGAGCCTAGTGGCGTGCGTATCATACGGCCAAGGAGCTGCGCGATATAGGTTGCATCCTGAGCATGTCGGTAGGACATCATTGTCTCGGCCCGCGGGCAGTCCCATCCGGTCGAAAGATTCTCCTTGAAGAAGACAACGCGTATCTTATGATTATCCGCAATATGTGATGGCGCGACATAGTGTACCGTGAGGCCAGCGACCGTAACATCTGCTGTCTCACCAAAGGTATGCACGACCTCGTATTCCTCGAACTTTCTATCGAGCTTTTCCTCAATAGCCATGAGCGCAGCGTCCAAATTCGTTGCAGAGATTCCATGCTCAGTCGCTGGTGCGACCTGGATGACGAAAATCGGATCGACATTCTGATAGTGTTGTTCATAGGTATACTGATGCCAATGACGGCACTTGTCAATCCATTCATCGGTCGCGGCTTGCAGCATAGCCATTTCATTGAAGCGTTTGCTATCGCCCGGATATTTGACGAGAATGCGATCCTTCAGCAGGCCAGAGGCGCGGACCTCCTCGATAGATACCTTGACCATGGAGAGCGTGCTGTTCGGACAGTTTTCGACGAGTTTGTTGAAGCGTTCTGGTGTTGCACTCATGCCGATGATGAGAGGCATCGCTTGCATTTTCTGCGCTGGAGCACCTTTGATGAAGCGCTGCATGATCGAGGTCGCTTTCCCCGCCTCACGTCCCTGCATCCCACGGTGCGCTTCGTCAATGATGAAATAGAGCCGATCAGCTTTCTCACGTGCTGTATTATCCAGCGTCTCCCATATCGTATATTGGCGGTTGTCGGAGTGCTGACCGAGCTTGCCTTTCACGGATAGCTTCTGCGTATTGAGGAAATAGATATTGCCATCGGCGAGTGTTTCCATATCAAAGGAGTCCTCACTGATGGTCACGCATTGACCGAATTTGATACGGTCGGATTTCAGCTCCAGTTTATCGCGCGACTGTTCATTAAGGGCTGGGGAGTCCGAGAGCCAGACAAAGATGGCGTTCGGATTGCCGATCATATCCTCTGTGCCGTAGAGCACTTCCTCGATGAAGGCAGCCATGATGATGGTTTTGCCTGATCCTGTCGGGGCCTGGAGAGAGATAATCTGATTATAGTCATCTCCTACTTTATTGTAGCTATATAAAGCAGCAGCAACCCTCTTGCGGAGAGCTGTGACGGCCTTCGCTTGGAAAGGAAATAGATTCAGGCGCATGTCAAGGCCTCCTCATATTGATGGTGAAATTCTCCAGATAGTCACGGTAGAGCTGATAAGTCGTGTGTGCCGTGAGGTCCTGTGCGATGCTGCGATATTCAGGCTCATAGTCTGTGATGATGAAAGCGACCTCGATATTCTGCTCAGCCACGGTCTTTGTGAATTGGTAGGTGTATTTCGTATCCATGAGAATGGCAAACTTATTGCGCGGGAAAATCATCATATCCTTAGCATCCGTGGCTGCAGGACAAGGGCCAATCGCGCCAGCCTTCATCCAGAGTACCGGTATGAGCTTCGCCAACTGCTCGCCACGCGCAACCTCGTGCTTATCGAGGAAACCGAGATGGAAGAATGCGGCATTCGCCGGGAAGCCATCCGCCATTGGGCGATCACTGCCGAGATATGTCCCCTTGAGCGGCTGCCCATTCACATCATGCCCCTCGATGGTGCAGACCATGCGTGGCCAGGTGACATGATAAGCGATCCCTAAATTTTTCCATTCCTTGCTTTTGGGAGAATATCCACCTTTTTTTAAAGTTCTTTCTTCTTTATCTGATAATTCATTATTTGTAACTAAGATGCAACGGCGATGCCCATTATCTTCTGCATTTAATAGGTAGGTTGCAATTGCTGATGTTCCTGTTCCCGCAAAAAAATCAACAATCAATGATTTTTTTGATGTTGTTCCTTTTAGTATCTCTTTTACGTATTCTATGGATTTTGGATAAGGAAATCTATCATCATGAAAAATTTCCTTGATAGCTCCACTTCCTTTATTTGTATAAAAATTCTTTTCTGTCCAAATAGTAGGAATATCGTTGCCAACAGTCGTGTTTTCGCCAAGAATCAGTGTCGGAGAATTATCCTCTTTTCCTAATACAGTCAATTCGTGCCGATTGATTTTTTCTATTACTCCGGCGGGGAGGTATTGTATACTATATTTATTTTTGCTCGTAGTTTTTCTGTTTACGGAAATCTTTATATATCCCTTTTCCCAATTCTCTTTCAAACGTTTAGGAATGAGTCGCCATACACATTCTTTTCCTTTGGTAGTGATTGGCCATATAGCAACTGTTCCTTCAGGTGCTTCGTCATAGTTATATTCAAAATCATCCTTACTCCCCGTATATGTACCATCATCCATTCGTTCTTGGAGAGATTTCCCTATTTCCACAATTTTGTTTGTCTTTTTATCGATAAAAATAGGGTAAGCCTGATTAGGTCGATTAGTTTTATAAAATGTACTCAAGGTAAATCCTTCAAATGGAGAACGTAACACCCCTCCTGTAAAGCTCATTTTTTGAGGGATAAATTCTCTCGGCGTAATGTACACAAGATATTCTTGTACAAAAGTGAATCCACCACTGGGCTTACCACCAGAAGTTTGTACGGTAACACACGTAACTGCGTATTCGGGAAATAGTTCTCCACATAAAAGCATTAAGCGATGTACTTCTTGATATCCGATACTAATAATGATTGATCCTTTGACAGATAAAAGTTTTTTTGCAATATGTAATCGTTTTTTTATAAATGAAAGCCACTTACTATGACGATATGAGTCTTTTGCATCTATGAATTGATCATTGTATTTCCAATCTGATTCACCTGTATTGTACGGAGGGTCGATGTAAATACAATCCACCTGTCCTGCATAAAGATACTCCAGAAGCTGCAACGCATGATAGTTGTCCGCCTCGATGAGCGTATGCCAGAGGTCGCTGTCTGGAGCATTCTCTACTTTATCTATAGGCTCAAGATAAGGATAGATGGGATCGCCGAATTCCGCGACAGACACAAGGTCCGTGAGCGGGATGGTCTCGCGTTCCTTTGTCGCTCGTGAGATGCAGACGGCTTCACCATCCGCAATATGCTCGACGATGTAGAGATTGGATATATCTGTCTGTCGTGCCACCAGCCGGCCTTCCTTTACTGGTACTTCATAGAGCGGCGTGCACTCCGGCAGATGCTCCTCGAATACGAGTCCGAACTTCTTCTGCTTATTTGCTCGTGCGATTTCAGTCTGCAGGCGTTTCCTCAATGCCGGATCATCAACCTGTGCGATCAAGTCATCAATAACAGCCATGATATCCTCCCTAAAATACAGTCAAAGTTCTCTCCACGGTGTTGCCAGCTTCCAGCAAATAAGCATGATGGTATAGCCTGTCATATCATTCAGGGGAACACGCAGCCTTTTATTTCTCAAACAGCGCTTTCGAGAAATCCTCAGCTACGAATGGACGCAGGTCATCGACGCCTTCGCCGACGCCGATCCATTTCACTGGCATCTTCAGGCTGTCCTTTATCCCGATGACGACGCCGCCCTTGGCCGTGCCATCCAGCTTCGTCAGTACGACGCCCGTTATCGGCGCCGCCTTCGTGAACAGCTCTGCCTGGCTCAGGGCATTCTGTCCCGTCGTCGCATCGAGGACGAGCAGTGTCTCGTGCGGAGCGCCCTTGATCTCGCGACCGATGACGCGATTGATTTTTTCGAGCTCCTGCATGAGGTTCGATTTTGTCTGCAGGCGGCCGGCCGTGTCTACGATCAGCACATCGACATTGCGGGCCTTGGCAGCCTTGACCGCATCAAAGGCTACGGCCGCCGGGTCGGAGCCTTCCTCGTGCTTGATGACGGGCACGCCGGTGCGCTGGCCCCAGACCTCTAGCTGATCGATAGCTGCCGCACGGAATGTGTCAGCGGCTGCCAGCAGCACGCTCTTGCCCTCAGCTTTATAATAAGCCGCCAGCTTGCCGATGGTCGTCGTCTTGCCGGCACCATTCACACCGATGACGAGCAGCACGGTCGGGCCCTCGACAGCCATATTCGTCTTATCAGCATCTTCGCCAGCCGTCAGGATTTCATTGATGCGCGCAGCCAGGAACGGCTTCAGGTCCTCCGGCGTATTGATTTCCTTCTTCTTTATGCCCTTGCGCACGGAGTCCATGAGCTTCTCCGTCGTCTTGACACCGACATCTGCCATGATGAGCGTTTCTTCCAGCTCATCGAGCAGGTCCTCATCGATATCGGCATAGCCGATGACGAGCTTCTCTATCTTGTTCGTGAAATTCTCGCGCGTCTTGTTCAGACCGCGCTTCAGCTTATCAAAAAATCCCATGTTTACCTCCTGAACGATTGGATGTATTTCCAGGCGCCCATCTGTCAGGCGCCCTTTCCTTTCAGCTTTTCCAGTTCATCGATCTTGACCGATATGATGCGGGAGACGCCGGCGTCCTCTACGGTGACACCGTACATCGTATCCACTGCCTCCATCGTCCCCTTGCGGTGCGTGACGACGATGAACTGCGTGCTGTGAGCGAATTCCCGCAGGAACTTGCCGAAGCGGTTGACATTGGCCTCGTCGAGCGGTGCGTCGATCTCATCGAGCACGGAGAACGGCGATGGCCGATACTTCAGAAACGAGAACAGCAATGCGATGACGGTCAGCGCGCGCTCGCCACCGGAAAGGGCGGAGAGGTTCTGGCGCTTCTTTTTCGGCAGCGTGACCAGTATGTCGACGCCGCTTTCGAGGACGTTATCGGTATCCGTCAGCTTCAGCTCAGCTTTGCCGCCGCCGAACAGCCGGACAAATATCTCGCCGAAGTATTTCTGGATATCCGCAAAAGCTGCCGTGAACTGTTCCGTCATCGAGGCATCCATATCGCTGATCAGGTGTTCCAGGTTCTCCTTGGCCTCTATGAGGTCATTCGACTGCTTCTGCATGAACTCATAGCGCTGGTTCAGCTCCTCATACTCCTGCAGGGCATTCGGATTGACGGGACCGAGTTTCTCGATCTCGGCATTCAGTTGACGCAGGCGGCGATTTACCTCCTCTGGAGCTGCATCGAGGGCGTATTCGCCTGCTTTCTCGAGCGTCAGCCCATATTCGGACAAAAGCTTGTCCTGCCAATCGGACAGCGCCAGGTTGATTTTCTGGCCGGCGAGCTCGAGCTGATGGATGCGCTGCTGTATCTTAGCCAGCTCAGCCGTACCGGTATGCATGTCCTTGTCGGCTGCCTGACTATCCTCATAGCAATCCATGCGCTGTTTCTTTATGTCATCGTACTCCGCCAGGCCATTGTCGAATTCTGTGCTCAGCGTCGCCTGCTCCTGCTCCAGTTCCTGCAGACGCTTATCGCTGGTCTGCACCTGTACCTGCAGGTCCTCCGCCTCTTTTTCATTGGCCAGGAGGCTGGCCTCGGCTTTTTCTTTCGTCTGCGTGTGCAGCTTTATGCCCTCACGGCTGCGCAGTACCTCCTGCTCGAGCACGGCCTGCTGCAGTTCTTTTTCATGGATGCGGGCAGCCAGCGCCGTATTTTCCTGCTCCATGGCGACTGTCTCCTGAGCCAGCTCGGCCGCAGCCTTATCCGCCAGCTTGAGATTTTTTTCAGCTTCAGTGACCTGGCGCAGCATGCTCGTACGCTTGTTCTGCGCCGCGGCAAATGATTCACGCTGCTGTACGGCTGCCTGCTCCTGCAAGCTGACCGCGTCGCGCTGCGTGCGCACGTTTTCCGCGAGCCGCTCATGACCGGCCCGCAGCTCTGCCTGATGCACGCGGGCCTGCTGGACCGCATTGCGCGCCTGATTCACCGCCTGATCGGCTTCGGCTGCTTGTGCGGCAGCCTGCTGATAGGCCTCTGTGAGCTGGGCCTGCTGCTGCCGGACCGCCGTCAGCTTTTCCTGCAATCCGGCAATCTCGCCCGAGCGGGAAAGGTAGCTGGCCTCGCGACGCTGATGGCTGCCGCCGGCGAGAGAGCCGCCGGGGGACAGCAGTTCGCCGGTCTGCGTGACGATGCGCAGGCGATAGTGCTGGGCGCGGGCTATAGCCAGCGCATGGTCCAGCGTATCGACGACCAGCGTCCTGGCCAGCAGATGATCTGCCACTTTCTGATAGCGTGGCTCGCACTTCACGAGCCGGTTGCCCCAGTCGATGGCTCCCTGCCGCTGCAGCTGGGCGAGGTCGAGGTTGTCCGGCGTGCGGCCGACGATCGTCGAGAGCGGCAGGAATGTCACGCGCCCGCTATGCGTGCGCTTCAGAAAATCGATTGCCCCTTTGGCGGTATCCGTATCATCGGTCACGACATTCTGGATACTGCCGCCCAGAGCCGTCTCGATAGCGACGACATATTCGCGGGGGACGTCGATGAGCTCAGCCACCGCGCCAGCTACGCCGGCCCGCCAGGGCTCGGAAGCCTTCAGTACAGCCTTTGTGGACCGTCCGAAGCCTTCATAGCTTTGCTGCATGCGGGTCAGGAACTGGATCTTGCTCGCGAGGTCGCGGCTTTGCTGCTCGCTGCCCTGGCTCTCGCGCTGAGCTGCCGTGGCCGCTGCATGGGCCTTGGCAGCTGTCTGCTGAGCCGTCTGCAGCAATGTCTCATTCCCCTGAGCCTCCGCCACCGTATGCTGGAGTTCCTGCTCGAGCTTCGCTGCGAGTCCGGTCAGACGTTCGAGTTCTGTCCGCGCATTCTCGAGCGCGGTCTCGCGCTCTTCGCGTCCCTCATCACCAGCCTGGAGATCGCGCTCCAGTACGGCCAGCTCCTGCTGGCGCTGAGCCAGCTCGGCACTGGCGGCTTCTTTCTGGTTCTGCGCTTCTGCCTCGCGCTCTTTCTGGGCAACGAGACGGCTGTCGTATTGCTGAGCCTCCAGCTTTTCCGCCTGTAGATCGGAGGCCACGGCCTCGAGGGCTTTCTGCTGCTCGTCCTCCTGCGTGTGCATTCTGGCGATGGCTGCCAGAGCTTGGGCGATTTCATGCTCGAGTGCCTGATGCTGGGCCTGCAGGCGCTCATCGGCACTGCTGCTCTGCTCCTGACGCTCGGTCAGCGTCGCCATCTCCTGCTCGATGGCAGACAGTTTCTGGCGCAGCTTCTCATTCGCCGTCCCCTGCTCGCTGAGACGATTCTCGAGGTCGAGGGCACGCTTGGCAATCTCTTCCTTGCGGGCCCTGAGCCGGGTCAGCTGCGTCTCGGCCTGTGTCTCATCATCGCGGGCTGCTGTCAGCTGGCTCTTGTTCTCCGCAGCGGCCTGAGTCTGCTGGCTGCAGTCATGGACGATCTTCGTCAGCTGGCACTGCTTCTGTTCTTCCGCCAGCTCATTATATATCTTCGTGCGCTGCGCCTGTTTCGACAGCGGCTCGAGCTGGTTCTCGATCTCGTGCATGATATCCTCGACACGCACGAGATTGGCCGCCGTGTCCTCGAGCTTGCGCGTCGATTCCTTCTTGCGGTTGCGGTATTTCGTGATACCGGCCGTCTCCTCGAAGAAAGCGCGCCGCTCCTCCGGCCGGGCATTCAGGATATCATCGATGCGGTTCTGACCGATGATGCTCATGCCGTCATGGCCGATACCCGTATCGGCGAACAGGTTGTATATGTCCTTGAGGCGGCAGCGGGAGCGATTGATATAGTACTCGCTCTCTCCGCTGCGATAAAGCCGGCGCGTGATCATGACCTCGTCGAAATCGACGGGCAGTGTGCCGTCATTGGCAAAAAGCAGTGAGACCTCGGCTACTCCGAGAGCATGCCGCGTCGCCGAGCCGGCGAATATGATATCCTCAGACTTCGTGGCACGCAGATTGCGGACCGACTGCTCGCCCAGCACCCAGCGTATGGCATCGGTGATGTTGCTCTTGCCACTGCCATTAGGGCCTACGATCGCCGTTATCCCCTTATCGAACTCTATCTCGATCTTGTCAGCAAAAGACTTGAACCCATAGGCTTCCAGCCGCTTGAGTTGCATCAGACTACCTCTCTTTCACTGCGATTTCTTTTTTCGAGCAGACCAGTCTTCTCCTGGCTGCGTTGCTGCAGGAAAATCCGGAACCTCTCCGCTGCCTCGGCTACCGCTGACTGTTTGCCCCAGTATAGCACGTATATGAGCTCGACCGGAGGATTCAGCGCGAGGCATTTGATGCGTCGGTCACCGCTAGTGACGAAGTCCGGCAGCACCGATATCCCCTCCCCGTCGGCTACGAGCTGCTTGATCGTGGGGAACTGCGACGTGCATATCAGGACATTCGGCGTATAGCCGGCCTGCTGGCAACGCTCGTAGACAATGCGGTGCTGATAGGTCTGGTTGCGCTGCAATATGAAATGCTCATGCACGAGATCGGCAAAGTCAAGCTGACGACGCCCAGCCAGCGGATGGGACAGGGGCAGACAAACGCTCATCTTGTCACGCCCTAACTCTACGACATTCTCCGTATCAGCCGCCGTATCGGCCGGTCCGAGCAGCAACAGGCCACAGTCGATCTTGCTCTGGTCCGCAGCTGCCTTGACCCCCTCGGAATCGCCGAACTCCACTGCCTCGAGCGTGATTTCAGGATATTCGCGATGGAAAGCCGTATAGATGCGCGGGAATACGTAGCTCTCGACCATGGGCGAGACACCGACGCGCACGACTCCGCCGCTGCCATTGCGGAACTGCTGCATATCGCGTTTGGCCTCAGCCACGTCCTGCATGATGCGCTGGGCATGCAGATAGAACTCCTTGCCCGCCTCGGTCAGCGTCACATGCTTCTGACGCCGGTCCACGAGCAGCAGGTCCAGCTCGAGCTCGAGCGCCTTGATCGCCTTCGTCACCGACGGCTGGGACACATGAAGCGTCTCCGCCGTGCGCGTGAAATTCTCCAGCTCGCTCAACGTACAGAAGTATTCTAATTGACGAAATTCCATGAAACCACCTAATGATTGCCTATATACCCATTTCCATTACTAACATACCATTCTACCATAACTCTAAAGCATCGACAACCAACGGAATAGGAAAAAAGTACACGGCGAAACAGCACGAAAAAGGAAATCCTGCCCTACTACACTCGCCATCGCTACGAATAATCATTCTTTCGCAGCAATAGCGACAGGATAGTGGGTAGGATTTCCTTTCAACTGAGCTATATGAACGTAATGACGAGGCCCTATACCTTGTCAGCTGGCCTCTGATCCATATGACAAGACCGAATCGGATTCAGCCCTCGCGCAACACGGATATCCCGAGCTGGAACTCCTCGAAGCTGAGTTTGAAATAGTCGAGCTGGCATAGGACATCATATGCCTCGCGCTGCGAGGTCGCTTGATCTAGCTGACTGGCTATCTCCTCCTCGCTCAGAGCATGGAGCAGTACATGGGTGATATGCTCGATTGCTGCTTCTTCCGGGCTCTGCGCTCCGGCTGATTCATTCCTGTCATCATGCATCAGATAGCCTCCTCATCAGCGATATCCGGCTCAGCCGACTCGCATTCATCGGCATAAGGCCCCTCCTGCAGCATACCGTCCTGCTGCGCAAGACCGGTCGTCTCCCATACGATCACCGGTGCCAGTTCGAAGCCGTTGAACCGCGTAGCCGAGACCGTAGTGTAGGCCCCCATCTCCGTAGCCAGGACATGATCGCCGATCTTGAGAGGTGCTGTCTCATAGCCCTGATACAGGACATCGATGCCATCACAGCTCGGGCCGGCGAATGTCGATGGTATGCGCTTCCCTTTGGCAAATGTATGGAAAGGATACGTCCAGTGATCGTACATGATGCCGGAGAAGCAGCCATAGATTCCCTCATCCAATATGTACCAGGGAACACCGTCCCGGTCCTTCGTACCGATGACGGACGCGATGAGGTTCATCGACGTGCCGCAGAGGAACCGGCCCGGCTCGCTCCATACTCTGGTCTCGGGGAACAGGCGGGCGACCTGCCGGTCGATGCCCTCGAGCATATTGGCCACATCGACCATCAGCCCCGACGCATCCGGTATCGGGAAACCGCCGCCGATATCGAGATCGGTCAGATGCATACCTCTTTCTTCCGCCTCATCAAAAAGGCCGCGAACTAATAGCAACGCTTCCTCATAAGCTGCCGTAGATAGCGACTGACTGCCCACATGGAAACATATTCCAGCCGGGTGCAGTCCCGCCTGGGCGGCGGCTGCCAGCAGGTCGACCGCCTCCGATGCTTTGGCACCGAATTTCGTATTGAGGTCCACGAGCGCTTTGTTGTTGCGCACGCTGACGCGTACGAGCACATCGGCGCCCGGCACGGCCGCTGCCATCTTCGCTATCTCCGTCACATGATCGAATGTGAATCTTCGCACGCCATTTCTGGCGGCGGCTGCCAGCCCTCGGGCATCTTTCACGGGATTCGCATAAATCATGCGTTCGCCCTCGATGCCCAATTTGGCCAGCAGCTCGATCTCGCCGGCTGACGCTACATCGAAATTGCTCCCCATCGCATAGAGCTTCGTCAGATAAGCCGGCGTCGGATTCGCTTTCATCGCGTAGCACACGCTCACATGCGGCATATGCTCACGCAGGAAGCGGTAGCAGTCAGCCACCTGCCCGGACGATGCCACCAGGAACGGTGTCGGATAACGCTTGCATAGTTCATTCACTGCTTTTTTGCTGAGTCGGAACTTCCTCATATCAAAATAACACAACCCTTCATAAAATAGAAAAAAACATTTACGTCCTCTATTTTAACGCACTCCCGGCTGATAAACAACCTTAACGGGACATGTATACATAAATTTTATGCCAGCCTTATTTGCTTGTAATACGGAAAGGGAGTATAATTATACTGCTATTGTACGAACGCATTGCGTTCAAGAAAAACCAGCCCGCTGCGGGCGGATGATGAGGTGCTAATATGGCAGATAGATTTTATAAACTGAAGGTAGCCGGTGTGGAGCGCCAGCTGCCTATTTTGAATGTGACAGACAAGCTGGCGATCGCCGGCTTCATCATGCTCGGTGATGTCGAGCTGACCGATGCCTGCGCCGAGGCTCTCGCGCGCAAGCTGCCGGATGATATAGACGTCATCCTGACCGCTGAGACCAAGGGCATCCCGCTCGCGGCCGAGCTGGCGCGCCAGATGGGCATGAAGCGCTATGTCGTCGCGCGCAAATCGGTAAAGGCCTACATGGAGAATCCGATATGGGTGCACGATGTATCGATCACCACGAAGGGCGTGCAAAAGCTCTGCCTCGATGGTGTCGACGTCGAGCGCATCAAGGACCACAAGGTACTGCTACTCGATGATGTCATCAGCACGGGCGGCTCCATGAAAGCGCTGCATGAGCTGACAGAGCTGGCAGGCGGCAAAGTAGCCGCACAGGCCTGCGTGCTGGCCGAGGGTGATGCCGCCGAGCGCGACGATATCATATTCCTCGAGCCGCTGCCGCTGTTCGACGCTCAGTAATGGAACGATCCATCTCTGCGAATATCATAAGTCGAAAAAAGCTCTGCCCCAAGGGATGTTTTCCCCGAGGCAGAGCTTTTTATTGCATTTTCTCCGTTCTTCAGGAGCCCTGTACAGCAAAATATTGATAGGCATCAATGGTATCGAGCATGGCACCGGAGAAGCCAGCCGCCATGATGCGGTCGAGCTGGGAATCCGGCTGACCGTACAGGATGTCCTGCCAGCCACGCATCCAGTACCGCACGCGATAGCTGTCGGGCCAGTCGGGATTCGGCTCGGCCAGCCACTCCGGTGGCTGTTTCGCCCAGGTGGACTGCCAATAGTCGCGATAGCTGGCGGCCTCGCCGATACTCAGGTAGGCGAATACCAGCCGCCGGCTGCCGTCCCCGCGCTGCTTGATCTGATCAACATCATCCTTCGTCAGCATCTCGCCGCCGAAATATGCATCGATGATGAGCACATCGCTGTCGCTGCACTGCAGCGCGGCCAGATACGCCTGTTTCGTATGATAGCGGCCGGGATTCAGCAGGATATCGAAATTCCTAGCCTCAGACAGACGCGCTACCGTATGTCCGGCGGTTTGCGCCGGTCTGTCTTCGTCTCGATTCAGCCGGTCCAGGCTGCGCCTCGATTTCACCTGCGGCAGGAATCCATTTCGCCGACTATGGCGTCGGACAGTCTCGGCCTCATCCTCGTTATCCGTATAATCAAGCGTGAGCACGGTCAGCTGCTTCCCCTGCTGCTGACTGTCCCGCTGCGCGGCCAGCAAGTCATATAGATAGGGCTCACGATCTCCCGCCGGAGTAGCCGCAAACCCGTCCACCGTCCAACGATAGTAAAGCGATTCGGCCAGGATGCCGTCAAGGCTATCCAACAATTGCTGCCGGTCTGCCGACGGATGTTCTCCATCCGTTGACAGCAGGCCGACCGCACCATTGCCGATGAGTGCGAAATCCGGCTGTCTGGCAATCGTATAGGCTCTTATACGGCTGAGCAGCTCGATCATCGCCGTGTCATAGCTGGCAGGTTGCTCGGTCGTCCCGGTCGTATCAGCAGCTGCGAATATCGTCGCCGCACCAGCTATGGTGAGCAGGGCCGACAGGCCGCCCAGCAGCCATTTCGTCATTTTCTGCAACTTCATGAGCTCAAGTCTCATCCCCTTTCCCCAGCTCCATCGTCGCTGCCCTGCCCGGGCAGGCTGTCCAGCTCCACATAGCGATCGCCATACAGCCGCCGGACGAGCCAGGACAGCGGCCCGCGTACTGTCTTGACGAATACCGGCTGCGAGCAGAATACATAGTAATTGACACGTCTCATATAGTGATCGAGCCGCCAGAGGCCGAGCAGGAAACTACCCGCCGCCGCCAGAAAGAACGTGAAACCGTAGCTGTCCTGTCCGAGCCTCAGGCCTAGGAGCCCAAAAACGATATTGCTGGCAAAGAAGAATGCCGATAGCCGCAAGGTCTCTTTCTGGCAGTCGAAATATATCATGAGCACGTACAGCAGCTGCAACACGCCGACGAAGAAGGAAGCCATGAGCAGGACATCGAACAGATTCACATCAGCATACGGCATATGCATGCCCGTGAACAGATAATTGCCCAGCACGAAAGCTACGAGTGTGAACACGAACTGGAATTCCACGACATGGCGCAGTTCGAACCACAGGATCTGCACCATATCCTTGCGTGCATCATCAATCTGGCGGAAATTGCCGGCATGCGTGATCAGTGTGAAATACTGCGCATAGCGCTCGTAGAAGCGCGTCTCCATCGCTACGACGAACAGCATCATGAGCGGCAGTATGGATATGAAAGCGTAGAACGTCAATACGTCATAGCGCGGCACGAAGCGGAATATCCCCGCGATACTGATGCCAGTGGGTCCCTGCCAGATGATGATATTCGGAGCGAAAAGGCCGGCCATGTAGAAGAATGCCACGAGAAACAGCCGCCAGTGACGCTCGAAATAAGGCAGGAAAGCGAAGTTCATTCCTCCTGCCGGCCAGCCGAAATGAGCGGTTATATGCAGCAGGAACAGCAGGTCGGCACAGCCGATGCCCAGGCACAGCGCCAGCAGGCTGCACTGCGACATGGAGAGTCCCATACCACCTGCCGCCAGCAGGCCCCAGGTCAGCAGGACGCTGACGAGGCATCCCCAGAGATAGCTGACGAGCAGACGCTTGTAGCGCTTGATTGCTGACAGATAGATACTCTCTCCCCAGGCCATGAGCAGCAACAGGAAGAACAGGTATATGAGCAGCTTCGTAAGCGAAGGCAGCTGGCCGGGCCATAGGAATACGGCCGCAGCCACGCCGCCCAGCACCGCCAGCATCGTCAGCAGGCCGAACAGCGAGGCCGTGATATCTACATAGCGCCCTACGGCTATCGAATCCGCCAGATAGCGGGTCACGACCATCGTGAAGCCACTACTCAATATCTGCGAAAAGACAAAAGCATATACCACGGCGCCCATGAATATGCCAGCCTCAGCGTCCGAAACCTCGTACCGGTACAGCAGCAGCTGTATGACCAGGATCATGCAGGTCATGAACGCGAACGGCCCGGCTGTTATCAATGCTGAGTATGTGTAAGCACGAATATGTCCGGCCGCCGTGCGGGCGCGAAACAGCTTTTTCAGCTCGAATCCAACTCCGGCCATATCCCTCACCCCTTCCCCGTCAGCCCGGCTTCCTGCGCATAGATATCACGATACGCATCGATGAACTGCTCGAACCGGTAGTACTTTTTCGTTCGCTCATAGCCGACATTGCCCATGCGCCGCCTCAGCTCGAAGTCCCGAGCCAGCCGCAATATCTCAGTAGCCATAGCCTCGAAATCCATTGGCGCTACCACAGCTCCTGCCGGGCCGAGGTCGTCCCCCGTCCCGCCGTAGATCAGTTCCCGGCAGCAGCCCACATCCGTCGTGATGAATGGCCTATGCGCCGCCTGCCCCTCGAGTACGGCGAGCGGCTGGCCCTCGCTGATGCTCGACAACAGCATGATATCGACCTGCGGGATATAGTCATGCACATTGACCGAGCCTGTGAATTCGACGCCATCGAGTCGCAGCATCTCCACGGTCCGCTGGCACAGGGCATAGTACTCGGGATCCTCTTCATAGCCGCCCATGATGATCAGCCTTGCCTCAGGCAGCTCCTGCTTGACGAGGAAGAACGCCCGCAGCATGGTGACGATATCCTTGATCGGCACTACGCGCACGACTGCCCCGATGGTAATCGGCCCCTCGTGCGGCGTCAGCTCACCGATATCAGCAAAGCGTTCCATGTGGATGCCATTCGGGATAATGCCTATCTTCGCAGGGTCACAGCCCAGGTCGCGCTCAATCGCCGCATTATGCTCGAACAGCGTGTAGACATGATCTGCTAACGCATAGGACAGGCCGGCCAGATTGTAGAAATACTGGATCCATATCGATTTGAAGTCGCCCTTGGCCCAATCGCTCTTTATAATCTCTACCTCGCGCTCGCGGGAGTATATGCCATGCTCGGTAATCATGAACGGCTTGCCATAGACGGCAGAAGCCATGGCACCAATCACGCCGCAATAGCCGGTCGCCACGCTGTGATAGACATCCGCCTCCGGCAGACGCTGCTGCAACAGGTAGAACAGCGGCAGCAGCATGGAGCGTATCGTCCAGAAGAAATCGGTAAACGGCAGATAGCTGTAGCGCTCCCGGTAAACCCGCTCGATGATATCGAAGAAATCGCTCGACATGAAGATATCGAACGCACTCTTGAAGCGGCCGTGCTGGCGGAATATATGCACGAGCTGCGTGATATCGATCGGTTTATCCCCGACCACGAGTTCATACAGAGTGGCCCGCTCCTCAGGATTCAATATGTTCTCATACATGCCGCTCGATTTCTGACCGAGCATGGAATCGAGGAATTCCTCCTGAATGCCCGTCAGATTCTGCGGCAGCTTGTATTTGTAGTGCCCCTTATCCTTCATCTCGGCGCCGATGGAGTAGACACTGAATTCATATTCGGGCAGCCCCTCCATGAGCATGTGGCACCAGGAGGAGACGCCACCTACGACATAGGGATACGAGCCCTCCGTCAACAGACATATCTTCATCGCCTTATCACTTCTTTTCCTGTCCTGCCGGCGTGACATCACGCCATGCGATACGGGCATGCGATGCTTTCAGCGTCACGATATATACACCCGGTCCATATTCGCCAGCGGCCGCAATCGTGCAGCCCGTCGACTGCGCTTCATCCGGCTCATGGGTGGTGCGCAGCACGAAATGCACCGGTCTGGGCATTTCATTCGTCACGATATCCATATGGTCGGCATCCCGCTGGACACGGTAATCGAGATTCAGATAATCAGACAGTGCCTCCGTCCCCTCTGAGGCCGTCATCGCCTGCAGCCAGGGGAACCGGCTCCCGACAGCAGTCAGCCAGGACTGCAGGGCCGCTTCCATCTGAGCCCAGGTCTTGTCCCGGCTCTCAGGGTACATTATCTCGTCAGGATGGACGAAATGGGAGAATATCCCGATGTAGTTCGCCGCCGAGACGAAATCCCACTGCATGGATTCGGTCGGGATGTAGCCCGAGGTCAGGCGCGGCAGCTCATAGCGTCCGTCAGGCGCCTGCTCGAAATCCTGATAATAGGCTTTATCCTCGGCCAGTCCGTCATGCAGGGAGGAGAATGTCTTCACCTCGGGAAAGACCTGGCACACGGCATCGCGCCCCTCAGGACTGAGGATATCCGAGGGCGGCACATATACGCGGAATTCATAGTCAGGATAGAGTGATTTGACATAGCGCCGCAACTCCGTCAGAGCAGCGATCATGGTGGATTCATCCGGCCAGGGCGTGTAGTCCAGCGCGGCCTGATTATAGCCCGCCGGGGCCAGTGGCTGATGATTATAGCCATGCAGGCCGAGCTCGCCGCCCATGTTCAGCAGCTCGCGTCCATATATGATCGCGCTGTCCATCGCCTCCTGTTCCCGGGTCCCCTCGAAGGGCGGCTCGACCTGGTCGCCATACGTCTCGATGATCAGTCCCGTATATTTCAGCCCGAAATCCTTGGCATTCTGCTGCATATACGGCCACCATATATTGCGGAAGAACCCTGCCGTATCCATGTGCAGTTCCTCATAGATGCGGGACTCGTTCCCCTCCGGGACCGGGGCAGGGAAATCATCGATGTAGAACAGCTTGGCCGCCATGACGGGATAGAGCGTATCCGCTCCCATATGGCTGACGATTGCGCTGTATACGCCGAGATTCGCCTTGTCATCGCGCTCCTGGGTGTTATAGACGAATACCTTCCCGGCGCCGTTATCGTACTCCCAGAGCAAGGGGACGCCGTCGAGTGCGGACATAGCCACTCTGGCCCCGGAAGCAAGCTCGACGACAGCAGCCTCATTATTGTAGACGCGGGCATCGTTGATCCGGAGCCCGCGGCCTCCGAGCAGGAAATCGCTATCTACCTGCAGACCGGGTACCGTGCGGACTCCCTGCAATGCAGTTATACCGATATCCTGCAGCCGCGACGGTGCTTCCGTCGCCAGATGATCATCTACATGTTCCAATACGGCCAGATTGCCGCCCGCCGCCACATACTGGCAAAGTTCTTCCCAGCCTGCTACCTGATCCAGGTTGCCGGTGATGAGCAGGACGCCCTTATAAGACTGCAGGTCACCATACATCCCGTCTGCAGACGGTGTCACGGCTTCGAGGCCGTCATCGTTGCCTGCCGGCCATATCTCACCATCCAGCTTGCGCACCGTCACCGCCTTTTTCTGCTGGGCCAGCATCTTCACGATGTTATGCCGCGTCAGCACACTCTGCACGCTGAGCGGATCGTAGATGATCAGGTACTGGTCGCGCCCTTCTTCCGAATCGAGGTTAACCGTATCCGTCAGCTGGATATCGTGGCTGCGCGAAGGCAGCAGGCGCAGCAATCCATCCATGCGGTTGAACTGGACGAACAGCCCGAGCGCTATGACCAGCACGCATATCAA
>Ga0256404_1005022_pt1 | contig 24079 bp, 6 predicted proteins | sample RumenRJG_01DNA_FD_185990 | JGI IMG/M metagenome (GOLD analysis project Ga0256404, IMG submission 185990) | Bovine rumen microbial communities from Lethbridge, Alberta, Canada - RJG_01 | ecosystem: Host-associated > Mammals > Digestive system > Stomach > Rumen | place: Canada: Alberta | collected... | reverse complement strand
ATAAAAAAATTATTCTTCCCGCCACGACGCTGGCGACCAGCTGCTACAGCAGCATGTTCGTAGGCTGCACCTCCCTTACCACGGCTCCAGAACTTCCTGCCACGACGCTGGTGAACTACTGCTATAACATGTTCGAACGCTGCACCTCACTTACCGCGGCTCCGGAACTTCCCGCCACGACGATGAAGGGCAGCTGCTACTTTAGCATGTTCGAACGCTGCACCTCACTTACCGCGGCTCCGGAACTTCCCGCCACGACGATGGCGGACGAATGCTACAGCAACATGTTTGTAGGCTGCACCTCCCTTACCGCACCTCCGGAACTTCCCGCCACAACGCTGTCTGTAAACTGCTACAGCTTCATGTTCAGTGGCTGCACCTCCCTTACCGCACCTCCGGAACTTCCCGCCACAACGCTGGCGGATGGCTGCTACAGCTACATGTTCGAAGTTTGCACCGCTCTTACCGCTGCTCCAGAACTTCCCGCTACAACGCTGGCGGACTACTGCTACGACAGCATGTTCAATGGTTGCTCTTCTTTGAATTACATCAAGGCTCTCTTTACGACGACTCCTTCTTCGTCTTATACGGGTAACTGGGTCTCTGGTGTCGCCCCTACGGGCACCTTCGTAAAGTCCGCCGCTGCGACGTGGAACGTGACTGGGAATAACGGTGTGCCGACGGGATGGACCGTAAAGAGAGCTGCCCCTGAACCTCTCCCTGGCGAGTTCTCGGTATCTGCCACTAAGAAGGTGCGCTTTGCCCCCGGTAATCTCCAGGCGGTCATAGGCGGACAACTTATTGACACTTATAACTACGTTGCTTCTGAGTGGAAGTTCGCTGGGCACCAGTACGACATTATCGGCAACGCCGCCGGAAACACCTCTTTCGCTGTTGGTAGCACCGTGGACCTGTTTGGCTGGGTTGGTGCAAGCGCAAGCTATGACAGTTATGGACTTTGTACCAATACCGCCTACAATAATGCCTACTATGGTACGAGCGCATCCGATGCACTTAAGACTGACTGGGGCTCCATCCCGGGTATCGAGACCTGGATAGGCTCGGGTTGGCGTACATTGAGTACGACTGAATGGAACTACCTGTTTACCCAGCGCACCAACGCCTCTTCTTTGTACGGCCAGTGCCAGATTACAACAGCGTCCGGTACGGTTACCGGTATGCTTATTCTTCCTGATAACTGGACGAAACCCTCCAACTGTACTGTCACTCCGGGAACCGGAACGTATACCCGTGTGACTTATGATGCGACAGTTGCCTCTGGTGCCTCGAACGCCTGGTGTGACATGGAGGCAGCTGGAGCCGTTTTCCTTCCCGCTGTTGGCTCTCGTAACGGCGTCGGCGTGAACACTGTCGGAAGCTACGGCTACTACTGGTCGTCGTCCGTCCGCAGTGGGAACTACGCGTACATCGTCGGCTTCGGCAGTGGCGAATTGTACCCGCAGTACGACATCTACCGTTACTTCGGGTTCTCCGTTCGCCTCGTAAAGGACTACGATTAACCAGTCTTATTCTATTTAATATTCCAGGTCATCGGCACAAGCCGGGGCCTGGATTTTTTGTGGGCATCAGGCTTGCTCGTTCTTTTTCAATTTGCTTTCCCTGAGTTCTTTTCTTTTGGTGGTCTTTCTTTTTGCAGCTGCGAATTCTTCCTCGACGACTTTACCGGACACATGGAAGACCTCGTCGATATTGACGTGATTGTAGATCGTGACGCCTCCCTCAGATTCTTCAGTCTCGCAGAACGGTTTGGCGCTCACGCAGCTGACGTCCAGGTCCAGCTCGCATTTCTTAAGGATAAGCACGAGTTGCCCGATCGTCAGGTCGTCCGCCAGGAACCACTTGCGGATGCCGCTTTCGCTTATTCCGAGCATGTGTCCGAGAAAAACGATACTCAGTCCGAGCTCCTTCAGGGCTCCATAGATAAAACCGAGCCTCTTGTCGTAGTATTGTTCCGGGACGTGGATCAGATTCCCGTCCTTCGTCCTCAGCCTCAAGACAAGATTGTATCCGTTTTTGTTAAAAATTTCGTCAAGAAGGGACAGCTTTGCGTCGTCGTCGGCGTAAAAGCGCACCAGCTTGAAGTAATTGATGCCGGATTCCCTGGCTAGGGCCTTGGCCGACAGGCCCGTGTGAGACAGGAGAGAACGTGCGAAAGTGGACTTTCCGGGGAAGGACTTGTCAATCCCGTTTCTTTGTGCTCCGGGAGTTTTCATCCTTGTTTTCAAGGAGATTTCAGTATTTTTTTCCATACACATAAAAATTTCTTGCAAAAAATTTTGCAAATCGTACCCTATTTTGTATATTTGCGGTAGATAACCTTAAAAAGTCGTTATTTGACTGTTCAAATGAACGCTTTTAAGGGACAGTACCGGCTTAATTTGCCGCAAAGATAGTAATTTATTTAGTTTTTTGAAATAGATTTATTTAGGAACGTTTGGCCTCATGGCCCTACCGCCGGATAAGCGGGAAGTCAAGCCTGTGGACCGTCCTACTGTGGACGACCGCCGTTCCTTGAACGGCCTAAGAAGCAGTGGCGGGAAAAGCCCATCGGGAAGGAAGCAGGAAAAGATCCGTGGTGTCACGGATGCTCCCTGTCTTTAGACGGGAGTATATCACGATTGCAATTTGTGTTCTGAGGTATGGCATAGCCTCATCCGGGAGCGCCCATGTGACGCGCATTGCTTTGCAAGGGATGTAAGCTAACCCGGAAAAAATGCCAATTTTTGTGCATCTGTGGATAAATTAATTGTGGCCCGTCCACGCAATGGTTAAAAGTTTTATTATGTCGATTTTAGACTCTTATAAGAATGTCTTGAAATCAACCCCGATAGTTGATATCCTGGCGGCCTTCGGTAAGGACGACAGGTTCAACCGTTCGGGGTTATTCTTTTCGCCATTCCGGGACGAAAAGGCCCCGTCCTTTCACTGGAACCGGAACGCCAATGTCTGGTACGACCACGGCTCCGGCGAGGGAGGCGACGCTATCGTCCTTGTCCAGAAGCTCGCGGGGTGTTCCTATACCGAGTCACTCAAGATCCTTGCCTCATTGAACCCCAACGTGTCGTTCCATCTTGACATCGACGAGAGCCTCCAGGACAGGCGCGCCGTCCGCGTCAACGCTTCCGGAACCCTTTTCGGGTATGTGAACCATTCCGGAGGAGCCAAGGGGGCGGATACGGAATGGGGAGAAGCGGGAGCCCGTTACGGCGTCCGCTCGATGCATTACTGGTACGGGAAAAGGACACCCAGCGGCAACGCGGAGGTGTCCGAACAGGATTTCAATGAAGGGTGGGAAAAAGTCCTTCTCGCCAACGAGACCCTCCGCCGCCGTCCGGAAAAGTTCAAGAATCTTCTTTCGCGCAACTGGATGCAAGTGCGCGAGGCCGAAGCCGTCTTTGCCGTGAGTTCCATTGACGACGGGTTCAACCCCGTCCACTCGGGCGGACACGTCTTCCATCCCGTATCCGGGGGTACCGGCTGGGCCTGCCAGATGGCCATCGACGCAGGGAAGCCCCTTTATGTCTTCGACCAGAAGAAAGATGCCTGGTTCTCCTTCACGGGGAACGGCGGCGACGACATCCCGGGCTGGCACCGCCTCGGCGAACCCCCTGTTCTGACGCGTTCTTTCGCGGGCATCGGGTCCCGCGACCTCACGCCCGCCGGCAGGCAGGCGATCGGCGACTGTTACCTGGCCACCCTCCGCCACGTCCAGGGATTGGACGCGGCGTCTTCATCCCTTGATGCCGCCCAAGAGGGCCCCCGTTTTTATGACGGCCTCATAGAGCCCTCGGACAATGTGGTGTTCGTCTTCGGGAGCAACCCGGAAGGCCGCCACGGCGCGGGTGCCGCGAAGGTCGCCCGCGAACGCTTCGGAGCCGTTTACGGACAGGGGGAGGGCCTTCAGGGAAACGCCTATGCCATTCCGACAAAAGACCTCCGTGTAACCGCGGACAGGGGACTCCGGAGCATCGGCCCGGAAGCCATAAAGGAATCCATCCGGAAGATGTACGGGGTGGCCAGGGAGAACCCTTCGAAGAGTTTCATGGTGGCATACACGAACGGACCCGACGAGACGTCCCTCAACGGATACACCGGAAGGGAGATGTGCGGGATGTTCATGGAGGCGGGCCCCATTCCGGGGAACGTCGTCTTCTCGTCCGCATGGAAGGAGATGATGAATCCCAGCAAGCAGCTCTGGCGTGGTGACAGGACCGTCGACATCTGGGCGGGGTCCGGGGAGAACGCATCCCTTTCGAACATGGCCCTCCAGTCATTCGACGAAGGCGGCGTGACGTTCGGGAGCGTAGAGCAGTACTTCCAGTTCAAGAAAGCCGTTTTCGCGGGCGATGACGAGACGGCGGGGAAGATCCTCGCCGCGGAGAGTCCGTATGACGCGAAGCGGCTCGGCCGGGAGGTCAGGGGCCTCGACTCCGCCGCCTGGGATGCCGTTTCGGAAGGGATTATGAAGTACGGGAACAAGCTCCGTTTCCTCTCGAACGACGACGCGATGGATGCCCTTCTGTCCACTGGGGAAGCGCGCCTGACGCACGACCACGAGAAAGGGAAGTGGCGCGAGGCCGTCCCGAGGATCCTCATGGAGCTTCGCGAGGAGTTCCGTTCGAAGCTCCTTCTCGAGGACGGGGAGAGCGTCTCGACGGCGGAGATCACCATTACCGGCGTGTCGGAGTCTTTCTCGTTCAACAAGAATATCGAATACATGACTTCCCGGAGGCAGATTCCCCTTGAAGTCCTCGAGGCGAACTGCCAGGAGGTCGAGTACAGCGTTTCCAGGGAAGGGGAGGAAGCCCTTGTCCGCAAGGCCGTAGGGTTCCGCAACCATTCCGGGGAATGGGTTCTGCGTATCCCTCCCTACATGGGGAAGGACGGCGTTCTCAATAACGGGCTGAAGAGGACCACCGGTAACGATTACTCGCTGGTTGTCGCCGACGGGAGGAATATCCGTGACGGGGAAGCCTTCGAGGCGAACCGGAGCGCCCTCGTATTCGAAGGGTTCACCGATTACCTGTCATGGCTCGCATGGAACGAGAGAGTCCGTCCGGAAGTTGCCGACGTCATCGTCCTCAACAGCGTGAACAATACGGACCGCGCCATCGAGGCCCTCAAAGGGTACCCTAATGTGGTGACCTATCTGGATAACGACAAGGCGGGCCGTTCGGCCACAGAAAAGATCCGGATCGCGGTGAAGGATGCCGGGCACAGCTTCTGGGACTGCAGCAAGTTTTTCGAAGGGTACGACGACCTTAACGACAAATGGTGCGAAGTGAGCCGTCAGAGGAAGGAGCGATTGCAGCGGCAGGAAGGGCAAAATGAGGATGAACATCCCGGCCGCGGCCGGGGAATCAAATAGTAAACATGTGTAATTTTTTATCAACCAATTAAAGAGACATTCTTATGGCAACAAGAGCACAAAAGACCGCAGATGCGGCGATGCCCGAGGAGCTGGGGCTCCAGGGTTTGGATGATTTCAACGTGGGCGAAGGTGAAGGCGCATCCCACGGCACGGAAAGACCCTCGAACAACGTCGAGGACATCCTCAAGCGCGTCAAGGAGCGTTTCCCGGACAACATTCTGAAAGCGATCAAGCGCGGGACCGGGATTGATCTCGGTTATTTCATCGAGGCATGGACCAAGAACATCACCGAGAACAACGAGAAGTTCAAGGAAAGCGCAATGAAGAACATGAAAGCCCTCGCTTACGGCACCTACCTTGAGAAGACTTTCACGTTGAACTATTTCGGCATCACCACCGTCGTGAAGCCGCGCATCTATCCGACGAAGGGCCATTACGACGACAACGGGAAGTTCGTGAACACGGAGGAGTACACCTCCTTCCGCATGGACTGCATTCCCCTGAAGTCTGCCGTAGTCCCGGACGGGGCGGGCCAGAAGACCCTTTATTCCCGCAACCCGATTACCCAGGAGGAAGTTGACGCCATGCGGCGTTATGAGGAGCTCTCCGTCGAGAAGGAGGGCCTGGAGGCCCGCTTGGCGAATGCGTCGGACGAGGACAAGCCTGCCGTCGAGAAAGCCCTTGAGGCAAATCAGAAAGAGGTGGGTCCCGTCCAGCAGCTCCTGATCTCGCGCGGCAGTTTCATCTACCCGGACGCGAACAGCAAGAAACCCCTGAACGCCGCCCAGCTCGAGGAGCTGATGATCTACGGGTACCTGCTGAACGGCGTCGACAAGGTCGGCACGCGCCGCGGACGAGACGGGGAGGAGTTCAAGCAGAACTTCAAGGTCTTCTACGAGGTGGACCCGATGAACAACCACTGCCTCCAGCGCGCGACGAATTACAAGGTCAAGGAACTCTTCAAAAAGGCCGACATCGAGATCGACGGAAAGAAGACGACCGGTTACGTTGTCTCGACCTTCGTCGACAACCAGAAGAAGACCCTTATGATCGACGCCGACACTTTCGACACGATGTACGCCGGTACGGCGGTCGTTTACGCGCGGGACGTCCAGGATATGTCAAAGGCCTATCCGGTGCGGGTCTCCCCGTCGAAGGACTACATCGTTCCTACGGAGGATCCGAAGGTCGTCCTGTCGCGTTACCGCACGCGCCAGATGGAGCAGTCCCGCAGGCAGGCCGAAGGCCTCGAGCAGGGCAAGTCTCAGGGCCAGGCACAGGCCCAGGGGAAAGGCCTCTAGTCTCCCTTCACAGTCTCAACCCGGGCGGGCCTGACCGCCCGTCCGGGTTCCAATTTTTAAAAAAAACGAATGAAATGGCAAGCATTAAGAAAATAATTGATCTCAAGGAAGATAAGCTTTACGGGATCGCCGAGGATTATTCCGATGCAGTTTCAGAAGCCCTTGAATGGGTAAGGGACGACAGTCTTACCGGAGACGGACGCGCCTTTGAGATCACTTATGCCGGCAGGACCATCGCGACGGTAAGAAGACCTTCGGAAGAAGGCGACGTTATCCTTGCGCAGAACCATGAACTCATACGCGCGATGGGGGCGATCCCTTTCCAGGCGGATGGTGTAATTGTTGACACTCAAGTAAAGGATAGCGGTTCGACGGGGAACATCGTGTCGATTGAAGAGTTGTCGCAGGACGCGTATGACGCGGCCGTTATCCATGCTCGCGAGGAGTTCCGTCGCCGGGGTGTGTCGCAGTCCATATGTTTCAACGGGACGATGCTGGCTTCATTCGAAAAAACGCCTTCCCTGGAAAACATGCATTCCGTTGCCGGAGATTCCGACTACGCTTACCTGCATGAATATACGTCTCTTCTGGAAATGATCGGTCTTACGCCGAAAACAAACGAGCCGTCAAAAAAAACGAAGGCCCCCGAACACATCGTCCTGCATGCGTTGAACGCGGAGGATTTCGAGTCGGCGAGACTGTCGGCTTTCAGGAAGCTGGAGGACGGAGTGGATTCAGAGTTATGGTATGACGGTATGGTCGTGATGGTCTCTGAGGCCGATTACGAGATAGACGAAGACGGGGAATACCGTTTATCTCCGAGAATCTGGTACAATAAGGAGGTCCTCGACAATGCCGGGATAGACTATCTCCCGGAAAGGCTTGCCGAAAGCGCCGTCATGAGGGATTTCGAGGCTCGTCGTCGGTCCCTTGCCTCCAAGGCGACGATGTATATGCTTGACAAACTCAGAAATGCAGGGCTTCCCGTGCGGCTTGTTTCGCAGGACACGGCCAGGAAGCTCGTTTCAGAGGAGCCGGAAAGGACGGAATTGTCGGTAGCCGAACTGGCTCGGCTTAATTATACGTGGAATGGGGAAGATATTTCCCTGGAATCTTTTGCGAATACCTTTTCCCAACAGATCAAACAGCGTGACCGGACAGTGAAGGATGCCGAGCGGATTGCGCGAGAATACATAAAGGCCGTGCAGGAGGATCCGGAATCGTTCATTGCCCAGCTTTTACCGGAGAACATGTCGCATTACCGTTATTTCCTCTTGAGAGACGGAAGCGTGTTCAGCCGGACCAATCCGCTATACAACTCCGCGGAGTACGACAATCAGCGGGGGCTTGTCCTGATTTACGAAAGAGTCTTGGGTGAGGAAGGATTCGACGAGTATCTGAACCTTCTATCCTCGAAGGATTCGCTTTCCGATCAGGATCGCGCCCGTTTCAATGCTATGGAGCGCAAGGTGAGCGGAAGCTCCCTGATGCAGGATCACCTTGAAAGCAATGCTTCGGCCGTGAACAGCCAGCGGAGCGCCGACATCCGCAGTTTCATTCAGTACCTCTCATCTTCGGACGATTATTCCGTCATCGAGAAGGCGCTTCTCGTGAAGGGGGCTGTTACCTGGGGCTTTATTGAAAAACGCTCGGAAGGCCGCGTCACGGTGAACGCGGTGAAGATCACCGATGCGAATGATATTCCCGTAATGGTGCTCGGCGGCGAGGCCGCCGCCGTCGTGGAGAGTCTTCGGCATGGGAAGAAATTCAAGGATGCCGTCATTGAGGCCCGCAGCAACCTTTCCGGGACAAAAAGGAGCGTTCCGGCCGAGTTCACGGGATGGAAGAAGTACCCGCAGTCCAGCCGGGAGGAAGATGCGATTATTCTCCAGAAGGATGCCGCCATGACCGGCTGGTGCACGGGCAGCGCCGTCTCGACGGCACGATCGCACCTGTCGGGCGGGGATTTTCATATCTATTTCAGAGACGGTGAGCCGCTGATCGCCATCCGGACGCAGGGCGGCCGCATGGCGGAGCCTCCGAGGGGAACTCTCGACGGGCAGTTCTGCACAGAGGAGGAGGAACAGATTGCATTCGATTACGTGAAGGCCGGGAACGGTATCGTTGCCGGCGACGATTATATGCTCGACATAGAGGACATCCGGAGGATAACGTCGCCGGATGCGACCTGGGAGGATGCCATCCGGATGCCGGCGAAGCGCCGTTACGCCAACGGCGAGTTTGGCGGCGACACGCGTTCATGGGGCGACTCGATTACAAAGAAGAGGGAAGAACTCATGACTAAGGCCGCACCGGAGCGGACTGCCAAAGGTTATTATTTCGTAGACGAGATACCAGGCATCAGTATCGTAAGGAAGTCCGGCGACAAAAATGGCGGATACTATCTTCTTGACAGGGATGCGGACTTGTCGTCTGTACGTTTCATACTCGACTATCCGACCGTTTACGGGAAAGCCAAGGAGTCGGGCGACGGAGCGGAAACCGTACTGTCCCAAATCCTGCATATCAAGGACAATGTAAGCGCCCCGGTCTTAAAAGAGCTGCATGTCGACGCTGTCATTGAAGGAGGAAGCGTTTTCTCCGCCCCGGAGATGGAGACGGCAAGGGGTATGCGTATAGGAAAGGGTTCTTTTGTGTCTGTAGGGGCGAAGAATATCGGCAATATCTCTTTGGAAGAGGGGGCTTCCGTCAGGATGGACAATCTTGAGCGTGCGTTTTACATCTTCCTGAGCGGGGGGCAGGAGTTGTCCCTTCCGAAATTAAAGGAGCTGCGGGGCGGTCTTGTCATTGGATGCAAGGCGAAGGTCACGGCTTCTGTCCTGGAGAAGGCCGAATTCATCAATGTCCGCGAACGCGGCAAGCTTACTGCCAATTTACTGGAGGAGGTTGGGAAGATGCGCGCCGATTACGACGTTTCGATAAGTACGCAGAACCTGAGGAGAATCAACCAAGCGACAGTGCGCACACGGAAGCCTTCCCAATGGGAAGTGCCGTCCCTCGAGTATATAGGGGAGCTTCTTGTCAGGAGAAGCGCCAACTGGTCCGCCACCGAAGTTGAACGTGTCGGAGAAATTAGAATCCGCCGGGGGGCGTCGGTCCTTCTGGACGGGCTCGAGGATTTCAGGATTCTGTATATGGAGGACGGTTCACGCCTGTCTATGAGGAGTCTGGACGCCGCAGTGATGAAGGAGAGTCCGTACTTTGTTTACACAGAAACCGGTTCGGTTATCACGACCAACGCTCCAGCTTCACAAGTACTGAAATCGTCACCCACCCCCAAGAACACCCTGGATGGGGTTATCAGCGACGCCGTCGCCATGAGTACTTCCGACGGGCGCATTTACGGGTTCGCCAGAAAGGACGGCCTTTATCTTACGCCGGACGGGATCAACCCCAATACGCCCCTTCATGAGTACGCCCACCTGTGGGCCGAGTGCATGATGCGCATCGAGCCGGAACGCTGGGCGTCCCTGAAGGCCGAGCTGAAAGGAAACCCTGAATGGGAAACCGTCGTGTCGTCTCCATCTTATGCCCACCTGGGGACAGACGAGGACCGCATCGCAGGCGAAGTCCTTGCACGGGTCTGCGGGGGAAAACACGAGGATATCATCATGGATATCGCGGGAGAGGTCTTGGCGGACGGCCCCGGGACGACAGACAAGGAAACCGTCGCGGAGACCGTGAGGCGTTACCGGGAGATGCTCGCCGGGTTCGCCGTAAGGGATGTATTCAAAGATTCCGATTCCCCCGTGACAGCCGAAGTAACCCTGGCCGTGCTGAGGGATTTTGCGGAAGGGAAGGTTATGAAGATATACGAAACTGGATATTCGAGCCTCTCAATAGGTAACGACGATAAAAACACAAAAGAAACTACAATTGAAAAAGGAATAGTTATGGAACCTGAAAGTTACAAGCCGGCAATGCCGAACATCGATCTCAGCCAACCGACTCCGGACGTGTCGGACGCTGTTTCTTATGCGACGGATGCGTTCATAAAATCCCAGGTGAAGGGGACCTCGAACGCCACCGTCTCCGATGCCTACAGGCAAAGCGTCATCCAGTCCGTCATCCTCGCCGTCAGTTACATCAACGGAGGGGCCTCGGCGGAATTCCTCGACGAGCAGATCACGGACATCGAGTCCATGACCCGGGAGGTCGCCGAGATGCTGCATGATTTCTGGGCTGCACGTGTCATGTCTGCCGGCATGAAGTACGGCCCGGACAAGGTACCGGGGAAGACGCACCCCGAACTGCTCCCGTACGACGAGACATCCGAGACGCACAAGGCCGTGTACGAAGGCCTTGCCAGGGCGGCCGTCATGGGCGTCAACCAGGTGATAAAGGAGAACCAGGACTATGCCCTCCAGGAGGAGGCCGTGGCGGAGAAGGAAAAGGAGGCCATCCGCAGAACCCGGCGCGAGACCGCCGTCATAGAGTTCTTCGTCGGCGAACGTCCGGAGGCCCAGAAGCTAATTCTCGAGATGGCTGCAGCAAGGGAGGAAGTCTCCAAGGAGCAGTCGAAAGAGATTATGGAAGCCCTGTATAAGATAAACTTGATACGTCCAGAGAACATCCTGAAGATGAAGGAAATTTTCAGGGGGCTGGACCCGTCTGTTCGCGAATCCGTCATTGATGAGTACCGTACGAATGTATCGGAGGTACTCATTGACGTGGAGGCGGTCAAGAAGACGATGGAACCCATAAAGGAAAGCGAAAAACCCGTAGAGGAACTTCTCATTCCCAAACGGAACAAGGCGAAGTATGAAACCGTTTCGGCAGCCGTAGACCGTGTGGCCGGGAAGGAAGACGGTGTTTCGATGCTCTACATCAAAGGTACGGACCACCACTTTGCCTCACCGTTTGCCACGAAGATGTATGGCGGTGTCAGGATGGAGAACATAAAGTCGTCGGTGAAGGAAAGCGTGAGGGCATTCGAGCAGTGGCTTACCGGCGCGGCATACACGGACGTCGAGCCGAAACGCCGTAATTGGATCGTCGGAAAAATCCTTTCCGGCGAACTCTACGGGAAGCCTCTCGTTTATCCGACGAAGCTTATCGACACACCGTCCGGTTACGGGAATGAAAAATATTACAATCCTGTCACGGCGCCGAATCACGCTCACATCCTGATGAAATACATCAATAACCCCGAACTACTCGCGATGGCCATCAACGACGGTATCCGGGAACGGGCCGCCCGCGAGGCCGGCCTTGCGGCTCCCGTCCCGATGGCGGAAATGGAACGGTGGTTCAGTTCTCTCTCCCTGGAGCAGAAGCGTGACATCATGCTGAGTGACGACACCGAGTTCCCGAGCGTGGAAGACTCCACACCCGACTTCGACAAGGCCTTCGACACGATCGAAGCCCTCAAGCGCGACAAGAGTTGGTGGGAAGGCCGTACGGAGACGCAGATCAACTCTTTCCTCGTCGACACCTACATCGGGTTCGGCATCGAGGTAAGGGAGATGCTTTACCGCCAGGGCCACAGCCGGCCTCTTGGTGAGAGTCCAAGGGAGATACCGCAGGCCAAGGTTTACACGCTCGGCCTCGGGACCAAGACGCTCAACGAGACGCTCGCCGGAATTCCGAAGGGTATCGACCACGTATTCGACATCCGCAACTATACCGTCAACAATGCTCGCCCGTACCATGACATGCGGTGGCTCCGTGATAAGATGACAAACCCCTCTTCGCCGATCTACTGCAAACAGTACGAATGGTGCAAGGGTCTTTCCGGGAAAGATTCCAAGGGCACATACAACGTCCCTGGCGAGAACAATGTTTACGATTACCTCAAGTTCTCGTCCTCGGAAAAATTCCAGGAAGACTTCGATAAGATCCGCCAGGCGGTGGCTAGGGGAGAGAAAGTCCTTATAATCAGCTCGGAAGGAAGCCCCTCTTTCGGCCCCCGTGCCATGCTCGTCGGACACAAGCTTTTCCAGGAAGGTATCAGCGTCGCCCATATCGACGTCAAGGGCTCTGTCCGGACGGTCGTCACCCATGAGGAACAGGTTGACAATATACTGCGATTCAGAAAGAACCTCAAGGTCGTCGACGGGGACATAAGGAACCTCTCCTTTGTTGCCTCAGACGCATCGTTCGTCGCTTCGGACGACGTCAAGCTCCAGAAGGCCTTCGTCCGCGCGACAGCGGCGGACCGCCTGATAAACGAGAACTGGAACTACGGAACCCCGGTCCGTTACGAGAAGACCGACCGCCTGAACATCGACGAGGTGGCTGCCAGGATGGCCGACAGGGCCGACGTCGTCATCCGTTTCAAGGTAAGCGGAGTGGCCGACGCTGACCAGCTTCACCGCATCGACACACATGTGGGCGTCAACGAAATCAACGGGTTCAAGACGCGCAAGGGTAAGACCATTGTCGTCCGCATACCGGGTGACCCTGCAGATCCGCTTTACCAGGAAAACCTTGAAAAAGCCATTCAAAGGGGCCTGGAAGATATCCAGAAAGTTGCGGCTTTCAAGGCGGAGTTTTTCCTAAAGAACGGACTCGTCGACGAAAACGCCGGCTCTGATATTCCGTTGACGGCGTTCATCTACGGACCGGACGAGGCACACCTGCTGAACAGTTTCTCTTCGCGCGAAGCGCAGGTGAACCGCTCCCGTGACATGAACGCGGAATACGATCCCGACAACCGTCGCCAGAAAGGACGCGTAGACTACAAGGCCGAGCTGGACTACGGAGACGACAAGTTCTGGAGCGAGCAGCGCCGGTTCCTTGACAGCGCCGAAGCCGGTCTCGCCCTTGACCGTTCGTCGGTGTCCATGGAGGAGATCCAGAACGCGATGTCGTCATTCGTGAAAAGGGCTTTCTCGACCGACGTGCCGGAAAATGAATTCGCGATGGGAAGCGACGAGCACCGCATCTATACCACCAAGGAAGTTATCACGACGGGGAACACCGGCATCGCCCAGGCAGTGAACCTCGCCTGCCAGGAGCACCGCGTCCCGTCTGCCAAAGCCTCGACGAAATTCTTCCGCCATGTCATCGACAACGAGACCGTGAAGGGGAACGTGGTCGAGGACGAGGCGATGTACAAGAATACGGATCACCTGGGCATTCGTCACGAGCGTTCGCAGGAAGACCTGGTCGACCAGCTTAACATCCGGTACCGCAATTCCCGCAGACAGGAGAACGACCTGATATCCGGCCTTACCGACCTTCAGTTCCTCACGCTCAAGAAACTCGGGATAGACGACCATACCATCCTCGAGATTAACCGTCTTGCATTGCAGAACGACGTTATCATTTCTTCAGAAACGGTAAAGGACGCCAAGGGGAACGAGCTGGAGTCTTTCTCGCCGCAGCTTTCGGGCCTTATTGCCATGTGTGCATCCAACGGCCTCGAAGGCCTGCAGGCAGTGGACGACGTCGACGTCGTCAATTACTCCGAAGAAGCCGTCCTTGCGGCCGAGCAGGCCGCCCAGACGGAACTTTCCGTGTGCCGCGAAGCGGGTATCGGGATCATCACGCCGAACAGCGCAGAGTACCCGGTCCTTTTCCGCACGTACGAAGGACGTGAAAAGACGGAGGACGTCGTCATCACGGGCCGTAACGACTTCGGTGCCTACACCACGACCGTCAAGAGGACAATCAAGGAAGACGCCCCGGCCGTTCTCTATTACAAGGGAGACCTCGAAGCGCTGACGGCAGCATCTACCCTTGCCGTCATCGGAGAGAAGAAGTCTTCCGACGAAGCCATCCATGCCGCGAAGTCCGTCGCCCTGGCTGCAACCAAGGCCGGCGTGACGCTTGTGACGAGTTTTAACGACTCCGTGAGCGTCCACCATGAGAACGCCATCATCTCAAGAACGGAAGCGGAGATCCGAGAGGACTACGAGAAGGAAAACCACGTCATCCTTGAAGACGAGACCCTCTATCGCGAGGCCAGGATGAAGTGGATCAACGACGAGAAGGGGGCACCAAGGCCTTACCGCAGCGAGGAAGAACGGCAGAATATCATCGAGGAGGCCGTTGCGGAAGCGGCCGCCGAGGCAGAGAATATCAAGAGGGGATTGAAAGGCCGCATCTTCGCCGCCCATGACGACAGCCAGGCGCAGGCCACGATGGCCGCCATCGGCCAGCACGGAAAGGTTGTCGTTTTCTCCCCGAACACGCTCGATTACTTCGCCGACCGCGATCTGTCGGATTCGGTGGTATCAAATTGGGGTATCGTCTTGTCGGAGACGCCGTTCGGGAATACTCCGGGCCGCGTTGAAGACATCCTTCGCTCGCAGCGCATGAGCGCCATTGTAGGAGGCACGGCGATCCTCGTAGACGGGCGTTCGATGGCCAATGAGATTACCGCCGCACGTGCGCTCGAAGACGCCCCTTACGGGAAGTTCGTCATCAAGTTCCCGTATAACAGGGACGCCAACGAGGGGAACCTGGAGCTGGAGCGCGGAGAAGGATTCAAGTGCAGTGTCATCGAGGCAAAACAGATGGAAGTGGTTCTCTCCGACGTAATGGCCCACGACAAGCCAACCACCGCCGTGGAACAGGAAGAGAAAACCGCCGTTTCCTTGTCCGAAGACACGCTTATGGAATTACATCCGTCTAAACTTCCTTTCACGGTATACCGCAAGGGCCATGAGCAGGTCTTCCTGGTACAGGAGATTTATCCCGATGTCCGTGAGGCCGTAAGGGAAGTTTACGGGGCCGACGCCGTATTTGTGAACAACCAGAGGGATGTGCCCTCTGCCCTTGAGAACCGGGTAAACTGGTTCGGAGAAGTCCTTCGAGTTGGAGACGGAGATGTCTCCGGAGCCCGAATCCAGGACGATCCCGTCTATGAAAGCCAGCTCTTTTACGACAGGGGTAAGATCCATTCCATAGTTACCGCACCGGACGGTTATATCGGCCTTGTGAGCCGGACTGCACGACAGAATGCCCGTAAGGACCTTAACGAGCTCATTACAAAGTGCACCACCCTTCAGCAGCAAATGCAGCAGGAGGCGGAAATGCCGGATACCGCCGCCATGAGTTTCTCCGAAGCCCTTTACCTGACGGTCACTCCTGCCGGCATTTTGGTGAAGGAAGGGGATTATGTCCGCGCTAAGATCGATATTGACAAGTTCGGTCGCCTGGTTGTCGATGACGATGGTAGCATGCGGTATGACTACTCCGACTTATCGGTCGAGAGCGACGCCATCTTCCCTCCTTCACTGGTTGGCACTGTGCGGAATGTCGACGCCGTATACGAATGCCTGTCAAGGCGTCTTCTGAACCGTTCCGAACATGACATGAAACTGGAATCGCTCGGCACCAGCAAGGAAAAGGACGATTTCCAGGAGAAAGTGGAGCACGGATGGAGCGCGTACAGTAAAGATAACCTCAAGGTTATCAGCGAAGAGATTCTTAAAGCCCTTCGCGGAAACGCCATCATAGACACGAAGGGCTTCACAGACATCGAAGCGGGCTATACGGAAAGCGAGCTTGACGGTATCGCCGGCGAGAAAGGGCATGCTGTATCCAGGAGGGCCGATATCATGGCGCTCCTTATGCTCGAAAGCGCGGAGCACGAGAAGAGATTCGCCGCCCTCTCCAAGAAGGAAAAGAAGGCGGAAGCCCAGCTGGAGGAACTGCAGGTGGAGCGCGACCAAGCCCATAAGGATTTCAGTTCCCGCGATTCTGAAGAGGAAGCCAACAATAAGGTAGCCGAAGCCGGAATCGAACTGCAGAGTATCCGTACGGAAAAGGATGCCATCCGTAAGAGAATCGTTGTTATCCACGATGATATGCGACATCTTGCCATGGCGAAACACGTAAAGCTCTGTATTACCGACCAGACCGACAAGAAGACCATTCCCGTTTCCCTGGACGGCCGCCGGCTCGTCGTTAAGATGAAACCCGTCGAGGGAATCATCCGGGAAGCCAAAAAAAAGCTCGACGACATCGTATCTAGTGAAAAGAAAGCCGAGGAGAAGTTTGAAAAAGCGACCCGTTGGGAAACCGAGACGGAATCCGTGCAGGTGTTCCGTCAGCGGATGGAGAATATGCGCCAGCAGCAGCTTTCCGTCTCGCGCGAAGGGTACGCCCGCCTGGAGGAGCTCATCAGCGACAGCGCCTCGGAGAATTTCGGCATCATCGAACGTGACGGGAAGCAAGCCTACGTTAACATGGATTCCATGCAGATCGTCGGCGACTTCCATGACAAATGCCTGCCGTTCAAGGACGGTATCGGCTGCGTCCGGGATAACGGAGCACGCAACATCGTCGGTCCTGACGGAAACAAGCTGCTGCCTATGGACGTGGAAAAACTTGGAGAGGTGTCCGAGGGCATGATGCTGGTGATGGTCGATGGCCGCGCCAACTTTGTCAACCTGTCGGACCCCGACCATTTTGTATCTTCGGAAGGGTTTGAATATGCCCGCCCGTTCAAGGAGGGGTTTGCGGTTGTCATGGCCGCTCCGGACAGCAAGAACGCAGGAAAATACAACTATATCCGCAAGGACGGGACCTTGCTTCTGAAACAATGGGCGGATCTCGCCAAGGACTTCAAGAACGGTCACGGCAAAACGGTATATGATGGCCACGACCGTGTAGTCAACGAGCAGGGCCGGAGTGTTTAGTGTCACCGAAGGGGCGGGCCTCCCCGTCCCTTCTTAAAATCACAAAAAAAATGATTCCTTTCAATAAAGACGATTTTAAGACCTTTACCCTTTATACGGGTATCGAGGTGGAAGCACATTCTGATTATAGGGGAACGGGACTGGATTTGAATGCCATAGATAAAATCCGCTCCGGAAAGAGGGCGACATGGTATGACCCGAAATCAAGGACAATCCATGTCAGTCTTTCAAAATTCAAACGTGTAAACCCGAATCATATTACAGAAAGGATACATGATGAAGTGATGCATTCCTCTGCATATCATCTGGGTTTTATGGGGATGTTCAGGGGAAAGGCCTGGGAGATTTTTCTTGAAAGGAACCGGGAATCTTTTGCCAACGGAAAGCTGTCCTTTCTTTTAACGGAAAAGAATCCCCGCAAAGTTTCCGTTATGTTACGGAAACTGGCGGAAACGGATCCGGAAGCGATCAGTACACTGTCGTCCGCGCTGAAGCAGTCCATGGGGCTGTCTTGCGGGCCCTTTTTTAACAGCCATATCTGTTCCGCAATCAAGGGTTTCGGACAGAAACAGGAAAGGCAGATCAGGAAATCGGGGTCAGACGAGGAGCTTTCATTCCAAATCGAAGAGACTTTGTACGAGAGTCGGGAACAGGCCTTATACAACCTCGGCAAATTGTCCGATGCATATAAACTGGTCGGATATCCTGACGCGACGCTTTCCATGAAAGGGGCAATGCTGAAGGAGTTCGTCGAGCAGAACGGCCTGCTGTCCGTCGGGATCGGTGAGAAGCTGGTTGAGGCTGTCAAGAAACCGCTGGCTATTTTCGGTGAGTATACCGGTAAATACAAGGTAGTTTTGGACCTTCAGGTAAAGAGCGGCCTGTTCGCGTTCAATCTCGACAACCCGAGAAAGGTTGCGAGGGATTTTTACCATAACGAAAAACACTCCTGTGTCTTTTGTTTCGCGCCGTTTGTCGCGTCGGACGAAATGCTGCTGCGACAGATAAAGAGAAAAGACAACGTCAGGCTCATGCGCTCCATTGAAAGTGGTGGATATAAGGATTTTGAGCTGCTGGAACGGTTGGAGAAAAAAATCGGGGACTTCGCCTCGCCGCCACTCAGTAACGGCTCCGGACAAAATCCCCTAAACATATACCTTGCAAAGGTACGAAATAATTTTAAAAATCCAAAAATTTTTCGCGATTGTTTAAAAGAAGTTGTTCTGGAGGAAGCGGAAATAATGAAGGTTATGGATTCTTCCGAAAAGAAGAACGTATATATCCTTTCGACCGAAGAGAAGAAAAAGACCATTATCCCGAAATCCGTTGTTTCAAAGTCCGTCTATGACAAACTAATGGGCCTTGGAATCAAGACTGTCGGCGACGTCCTCACCCACGGAGCAAAGGAAATGGAAGCTCTGACAAATGCGGCTACCGTTTCCAAGCTTGACGCGTTCATGTGTACCATGGGCATTAGCCTCTTTCCGAGACTCAGGGAGGAGAGTGAAGACACCTTCACCGCCAGACAGGAGGACGAGAAAGCGGCGGTCATCCTCGGGAACCTGTCTTATAATTTCAGCCGCGTCCCGTCAAGCACTTTAGGCGTCGCGGTTCCTTGCGTATGCGGCCTTGACGGTTCATTCGTCGGTCCGGAGGCCCAGTGGGTCCTCGCGAGCAAGTTCGTGTCGATGGGAAAGAGATGGGAAGGCTGTCCTGTGTTCGACACCTTCGAGAACCTCCTTGAAAACGGTATCCTGCCGCTACCAACAGCAGCCGTCACCCATGTGAGGATGGCGGACGGCTCTTTCCGTTCACTGTACAGTCTCAAGGAGACCTCCCTATATAAAAACAACAAGGAGGCCTATGATGATTACCTGAAGGCTTTGGAAAACAAGGTGCCCGACATGGGGCCGCTCAAGGGAATGCTTGCATTCTACAGGAATGCCGACAAGGAGAAGGCGGCAACATCCCTTATCGTTGCCAGAGAGAACTACCGGACACCTGAAGGGAAGGCACCTTCTTTCGTGGAATCGGTTGGGGAGGAAACCAGGGCATGTCTCAGCAGAAATGTATCTGATGCGGACTTCTCCATGGGTCATGCCGGCAAGCCGGAGGGGGAGACCGGTGAGGAGATTATCCTGGCCGCCCGCGCCGCTCTCTTTATGGCGCAGAGCCTGTGCGACGCCGGCATAAACACCATCGTGGTGTTCCAGGAGGAGGCAAAAAGGATCAGGGACAAGGCTGTCGGCGTGACGACACAGGAATACCGCCGGCCGGATGACGTTGTATACGGTTACAACATCGGCAATGACATTTACCTGACTCCGGAAGGGATAAACCCGAACACGCCGATCCATGAATACACGCACCTCTGGGCAAAGGCCTATCAGACACTCCATCCGGAAGGATGGGAAGCCCTCAAGGCCGAGCTGAAAGACCTTCCCGTCTGGGAAGCCCTGAAGAGGTCCGGAGAGTACGCCTTCCTCGCCGGCGACGAAGACCGCCTGGCGGGTGAAGTTCTGGCGAAGACCGTCGGGGAGAAAGGCGGCGACCTCCTCGCTGAGGCGGCGAGGAGCGTGGCGACGGAGAGCGGCCGCGACACGCCAGCACAGACGGAGGCTACCGTGGAGAAGTTCAGGGAAATCCTTACCAGGACGGCCGTACATGAAGTCTTCCAAATGGACAGCATAAAGGAGACGTCGAAGGTAACCCTGCGGATCCTTCAGGATTTTGCCGCGGCAAAGATCCCGTCTATCGACACAAAAAACACAATTCCGGAATTTAATATGAATACTCCGACCAGTTTATTTACAAAAGAGGAGATGGAAAGGGCCATCGGCCTTGAATACATGGGATACGCCGAGAAATACAACCGTGCGGCGGAGTCGAATCCCGAGGCGGGGCATCTCGCCGGTTATCCGCAGAACTACAACGGCGAATGTTACCAGGGACCTGCGGCACTCGCCCTTGAGTTGAAAATGATCGCGAGCAACCTGAAGATCCCAGTTTTCGTCACAGTGGAACAAATGGAGGAGCTTGGCATAAGGCGAGACAGTGGCTGGGGTGTCAGCGTCCTTCACAAGGACGTTATTCCGGGCAATGTCGTCAGGACAATGATTTATGCCCTGGAGGAGACCACTTTCAAAATGGAGTATCCTGAATACTTCGAATACCTCAAGGATTACTTCCAGAACAAAGGGTATTCAATCGTAGGGACATATAAAGAGGATATCAAAAAGAACATACCTCCTTGCGTATACAATTTCTGCGTAGGTTGGAATATTTCTACACAGGACATGTCCGATATGGAGCGTCTGATGAAGGCAACCCTTAGCGGCGTCCCGAATTTCAAAGGCTTTATGTTTGACATCAAAAATATGACGCCATCTGACATGTTCAGACGCGTGAACGAAGACGGGATTTTCATGTTAATCAAACAGAAGCTAGTGGGTGCTATAGTCCAGAAAGGCGTCAACGTCGACGATTTAAACAGCCGTATTGGCAAGGTACTGAAAGCGCAGCAGGAACGGTCACAAGAACAATCCGAGAGTGCTACTCGTTCTCGGGGAATCAAGTAATCTTTTCACCATGCTCCAGAAGTATACATCGGAATCGGATAATACCACCAGGGCCACCGTCCGGGGAAAGGTCGGGTATATCAAGGAATGCGGCCAGAATTGGTGTAACGTATATGTCTATCCTTCAGAGGATGCCCAATATGTGCGCGTCTTCTGTAAGAAGGATGCAATTGCGGATATCCGGACGGGAAACATCGTCGACGTGGACGGCAAGGTGTCCGTGTACGACGGCCGGGAGTATCTTTCTGAAGCGTCGGTAACCCCTGTGCCCCGTCGACAGGCTCAGGCGGTCACCCTGCCTAAGCCTTATGCGGAAATCCTCGGGGAACCCTTGAAGGAGGCCCTTGCGGAAAAATACGGTACCCGGTCCCTTTGGATGCTCAGGAGCGAGCCTGACTGCCTTCTTTCACTGAAGGGACAGGAACCGGACGGTTCCGTACAGGAGAAGGTTGAGAAAATCAGAGCCCTCGCAAAGAGGGAGGAGATGGATGCCGTCGGAACCGTACTGACCTCTTTAGGGCTCGACCCGGAATACCGTTTTTCAGCCGTAAATACGTTCGGCCCGAAAGCCGCTTTCCTTATCAAGAGGAATCCATACGTACTTTGCGGTGCCATCCCAAAGATAACATTTCGTGAAATCGACGAAGCCGCGAAGTTGACCGGTATAAAGGAAGACGATTACAGACGTCGGCGCGGCGCTGTCGATTATGCCCTTTCCTCCCTTACCGAAAAAGAAGGGAGCACATGTGTCAGAAAGGACATCCTTTTACGGCGAACGAACGACTGCCTTGGCCGGTCCGCCTCAAACGCCGTATTGGAAGGTATCCTTTCATACGCCGTCTCCAAAGACAAGGATATCGGAATCCGTGGCGAATATGTTTATAAAAGCGACGTCCTTGCGGATGAAGTCAAAATAGCCGATTCGCTTTCCCGTCTGGTACGGTCCTTTGTTCCCCGTCGGGTTCCGTTGGGGGAGGAAATTATCCTTAATACGGGAATTCCCTTTGATGAAGGCCAGCTCTCTGCTATACAAACTGCCCTCACGGCTCCTGTCACCATTCTCACGGGCGGTCCCGGCACAGGGAAGACCGCGACGACAAAAGGCATCATTACCGGATTCGAACAGATGGGCCTCACGGTCGCCTGTATGGCACCTACCGGAAAGGCGGCCGTCCGGATGGAGGAGTCCACAGGCCACCCCGCGCAGACCGTACATAAGGCTCTCGGCGAGATGACGCCGTACGTTCACGGACCGGCATTCCCCATTGACGCCGATGTGGTTCTCGTCGACGAGTCGTCCATGCTCGACAACAGGATGGCGGCACGTTTAACGGAATCCCTACGCAATGGGACGCGTCTGGTGCTTATCGGCGACATAGATCAGCTGCCGAGCGTCGGTGCCGGAAAGGTCCTGAAAGATCTGGCCAAATCAGAGCGGATCCCCGTAGCGCGCCTCACGAAGGTTTACCGCCAAGGAGCCGGATCGGGAATCATTAAAGCGGCCCAATGCATCAATGAAGGAAGGCTGCCAGATGACGAGCTCCTTACCGGGAACCTTGAAGGGGAACGCGATTTCGCCTTCCTTGAGGTCCATGACGACCTTGCCGCCAAGGAAACCGTCCTGGGTGCCGTAATGGACACCATTCCAAGGCTCTACGGTATTGATCAGAAGGATATCCAGATCCTGTGCCCGAAACGGAAGGGTCTTCAGGGCATAGACGAATTGAACGCCGCCATACAGGCAGCCTCTACGCCACAGGGAGAAGGCATGTCGGTATTTCGCGTTGGCGACAGGGTTATGCAGACCAGGAACGATTACGAAAAAGAGGTATTCAACGGCGAGACCGGAACGGTCGTCTCCTGCGGTGAAGAAACGATTGGCAGCGATTCTGTCTCTTGCGTTGACGTAGACTTCGGAGGAAGGGTCCTGCATTATACCGAGGGTTCGGACTATAATGATCTGACACTGGCATATGCCGTTTCCGTTCACAAGAGCCAGGGCTCAGAGTTCCAGGCGGCCGTAATTGCAATCGACAGGAATTCGGCTTTCATGCTTAATAAAGAGCTCATATATACGGCGATAACCAGGGCGAGAAAGCTTTGCGTTATTGTCGGTGAAAAGGAAGTTCTTGGTAAAGTGGCCCAGACCAGCGGGCTGTCTGAACGTACGACCGGGCTGCAGGAATTGGTTCGTAGCAAACTGCCGGAAAGAATAGAGAAAAAGGAAGGGCTGAAGAAGAAAGAGGAAGGATGCTATACAGAGGAAGATTTAAAACGCGGCGACATTGATCCGGCATCCGTACTGCGAATAAAGGGGAGCCTGACCGTAAAAGAAGACATGTTCTATCCGAATTTGGAAGGAGTTGACGGCCGCGTAACGATAAATGGGGGCAAGCTGGATGCTCCGTGGCTGGTATACATGGGGGCGCTTCACGTATGTCCAGGCAGCGAGTTCGTCAGTCCCGTCGAGCTAATCCGCGGGGACGTCCGTCTTGACAGGTCGTCAAAGACGGAATTGTCAAAAATAGATTATATAGAAGGAAGTATCTATATACATAAAGATGCGGTTTCCGACTTTAATGGAATACCGTTGAAGAAGATGCATTCCTTTAACCTTAACATGCGTCGTTTTGCCCAGGAGAATTATCCGAAAACTCCGTGGATGTTTAATGAGTGGAAGAGTATTGATGAGAATGTTTTCATCGTCAAGAAAGGGGACCGGTATAATTTGTACGACAGGGGCCCTGTTTCGGAACACTGGTTTGCAAACGTACGGAGTCCGCATGACGGATGGGCTGTTGTTGAAGGAGGTGACGAGCAGGGTAGCAACCGAGGTCTTTTCAATTACATGAACAAGGATGGGGTTTTCCTTCTAAGTGTATGGGCCCAGGGGGCGGGAGATTTCGAGAATGGCGTTGCGAAAGTGGAGTATGACGGTCACATAAAACAGATCAATTCTGACGGTCATCAAGTGCAAAACAATGGTGCAAATTTGTGCAAATAATAAAAATTCTTAAAAACGCCTTTGCAATGCATTTATAATCAGTATGTTATATTTTGTGCCATAAGGCTTCCCAAGCCGAAGGTCGCGAGTTCGAACCTCGTATTCCGCTCTAGCGGGCGTTGTACGCCTGGAGGGCTTTGCCGAGCACGACCAGTGCCTCGGCAAGTTCTTTTTTCTCCAGGACGTAGGCC
>Ga0256404_1005021_pt1 | contig 24082 bp, 18 predicted proteins | sample RumenRJG_01DNA_FD_185990 | JGI IMG/M metagenome (GOLD analysis project Ga0256404, IMG submission 185990) | Bovine rumen microbial communities from Lethbridge, Alberta, Canada - RJG_01 | ecosystem: Host-associated > Mammals > Digestive system > Stomach > Rumen | place: Canada: Alberta | collected... | reverse complement strand
ATGGCAGCTACCAGCTTTACACGTGGCAGCTCCTGTACGGAATAGTCACCTACGAAGGTACCGTTACGCATTACAGTGATACGGTCACATACCGCATATACCTGCTCAAGGAAATGTGTTACAAAGAGTATGCCTACGCCCTTGTTCTTAAGATCCGTCATAAGTTTAAAGAGCTTCTCAACTTCATTGTCATCAAGTGAACTTGTAGGCTCATCCAGGATCAGGACACGGCAATCCATATCCACAGCACGGGCAATGGCTATCATCTGCTGTATGGCCAGTGAATAATTATCAAGAGTTTTTGTTACATCGATCGGAATCGCAAGATCCTCCATGATCTTCTTTGCTTTCCGGTTCATGGTCTTCCAGTCTACTGTTCCGAACTTTGTTTTCGGTTCACGACCGATAAACAGATTCTCTGCAACGCTCAGATTCGGGCAAAGGTTAACTTCCTGATAAACTGTTGCGATACCGATATTCTGGGCATCCATTGTTGAGTGGTTAAAGATATTACCGGGAACACCCTCCATGTGCACCTCACCGGAATCACGTTCATAGACACCGGTAAGGCATTTAATGATGGTGGATTTACCGGCACCGTTTTCTCCCATAAGCGCGTGGATCTCTCCCTTTCTGAGGGTAAGCTGAGCATGGTCAAGCGCTACAACCCCAGGGAAGGTTTTTGTGATATCCCGCATCTCTATCAATACGTTATTAATCATTTTCCTCATCCTTTATAGTAAAATTTTCTAACTATTCGGAAACGATCTAATGATCCGTGTTTCCTCAGTTCATTTACAAAGGGGATGGCTCTTTGGAACCACCCCCGATTAGCTTCTTCGCACTGATGTACGCAGCCTGTGAGCCGCACTGAGGCTGTCTTTTTAACTGATTCAATTAGTAAGCTGCGTCAACTACTGCCTGATCAACTACTACAAGCGGCTCAGTTACTTCGTTTCCTGAGTTGTTTGTGTATGTGATTTCCTTAAGCTTATCTTCTGCAACGTACCAAGGCTCTGCCATGAATGTCTTCTGATCTACAGTCTCGCCTGCTTCAAGCTTCTTGATGATGTTGAGACAGTCAGGTCCCTGAAGAGGGTTGCACTGGAAGTCTGCATTGATCTCGCCTGAAAGTACCTTCTGAAGACCTGCTGTACAAGCGTCAAATGAAATAACGATTACATCGCCGTCTACACCATAGGAAACACCTGCTGCCTTCATTGCATCGATAGCACCGAATGCCTCATTATCGTTCTGGCATACAACTACGTTGAACTTGCCTTCATATGACTTTAAGTAAGACTCCATAACCTTCTGGCCGCCTTCCTGTGTAAAGTCACCGGTCTGCTCATCGATCTTGTTCCACTTCTCAGCCTCAACATACTTGTCGAAACCGTTTGAACGTCCGATCTGTGCGGATGAACCTGTTGTTCCTGAGATAACAAGTGCATTGACCTCTGAGATTCCCTTATCAGCCACATAAGCCTTAAGCCATGCACCTGCTGCAAGTCCCTCATTTGTGAACTCTGAACCTACCCATGAAACATACTTGTCTGAATCGTCGATGGTACGGTCAATTACGATAACAGGAATACCTGCGTCGTCTGCCTCTGTAAGAACTGTATCCCAGCCGGTTGAAACGATAGGATCGATTACGATGTAATCAACACCCTGCTGGATGAAGTTACGAACTGCCTCAAGCTGTGCTGCAGAATCGTTATCACAGTCTACGAACTGAAGATCGATTCCATTCTCCTTGCTGAGTGCACTCTGTACTGAATTTGTTGATGCGGTACGCCAGTCAGACTCATGACCAACCTGTGCGAAACCGACTGTGATTGTCTCTCCGTTAGCTTCAGCTGCCTTTGCTGCCTCTGTAACCTCAGCAACCGTCTCTGCTGCCTTTGTCTCTGCGGGAGCTGCTGTTGTTGCTGCAGCCTGTGTCTCTGCTGCTTTTGTCTCTGCAGGTGCCTGAGTAGCCTGTGTGTTTGATGATCCACATGCTGCGAGCATTGATGATGCCATAGCGGCTGTTAACAGAACTGATAATGCTTTTCTCATAAAATACTTCCTCCTAAAAAAGATGTACGTTCTTTCGGAACACTTTGTTCCTCTTCCTGTAATTATTATCCTATTTATCAGGCGTTCTCAATCATTCTGCTACAACATGCACAATATTCATCGTTTTAACAGTACAAATAATTATCCATAGTATATAATCAAAGTACAAATTTTCTTCTTATCCGTATAAACAGGTGTTTTTTTTGGATTACTGTCCCGGAAAGGTTGGATTTTTTCATTTTATCCCCCGGTTTTATCGAGATAAACATGCGCAGGATGCATAAAAAACACGGCACACATACAATTTTTAAATTGTTCTGACAGGTAAATTGAAAATTACTGCTGAAATTTTTAATTATTTTTGTTTTATTAAGGGAGGTCTTTCATGGTTCCGGAAAATACTCACAAAAATTACATCCTGCCTATCCCGGGCATGCGTAAATCCGAGCAATTAAAAAAGCATCTTCTCCGGGAAATAGAGAAGATGCTTAGTGAAAAAAAAAGTACCTTTGACACGGAACATAATCTGATGCTCCGTTATGATGTGAGCCGTCAGACGGTGCGCAAGGTCCTTAAGGAACTTATTGAGGAAGGCTACCTGACCTCCCGACAGGGAAGCGGTACCTATCTTACCGGAAAATCACCTGATGACAGAGAAAATGTTGTTGAGATCCTGCTGGCTACTCCTGATGATTATATATTCCCCGAGCTTCTGGCCTCTCTCCGACAAAAGCTCAGTGTTCTTGGATTTCGTGTTAATCTCACAGATAATAATGCTGATTTCTGTTCCGAGCGTAAAATCCTGAAGGGTTTTCTTGAGAATCCACCCCGGGCGATTATTTCAGAGTGCTTCTCCGCTCTTCAAAACCCAAATCTTGATCTCTATACGAAGCTAAGCCTCAGGGGAACCTCACTGCTGTTTTTATATGGCTTATATCCGAACTTTCCCTCATGGTCCGTCGTAAAAGATGATAACTATCACGGCGCTTATGAACTGGTCAGCAGGCTGAAAAGCAGCGGTCATGATGCATTCGCAGGTATTTTCCTGTCAGATACGGTTCAGGGACAGGAACGCTGCCAGGGTTATATTGATGCTCTCAGAGATTTCGACCTGAATTTTTCCAGATCACACATCCTGATGCTTAACAAGCAGGAGCTTAAGGATCTTCTGGATCCGGCCTTAAGGCTCAAGCTCAGGAACTTTACCCGGGAAGTCCTTTATGAAGCAACGGCTCTTGTGTGCTTTAATGATGAAATCGCTTATAGCCTGCTTCCGATTCTGACGAAGTTCCATATCAATGTTCCTGAGGATCTGAGCATTGTCAGCTTCGATGACAGCTATCTGAGCATGATAGAGCAGATTCGCATCACATCCCTGGCTCATGAAAAACACAGCTTCACGGATGCAGTCACAGCCTCTCTGACCCGCCTTCTTTCAGACACCTCCACTGATACGATAGCTGTGCCATGGATTCTCAGTGAAGGCACAAGTATCAGAGAATCCGACTGAAGGGATTCACCTGTGTCCTGAAAAATCATCAAAGACTGCTTTTTGAACGATATTCCTTTGGAGACATGCCCTGGGTCTTTCGAAATACAAAGCTGAAATAATGGGCATCTTTATAACCTATGGCCTGAGCCACCTCCGCAGTATGAAGTTTTTTGGTGCTTAAAAGCTCTTTCGCCTTATTCATACGAAGCTCTGTCAGATACTCCGTAAAGGTCCTGCCCATTTCCTGAGAGAACATGGAGCTGAAATATGTACTGGAAATCCCCGCAACCGTTGCAACAGAATTCAGGGAGATATCCTCCATATAGTGCTTTTCGATATAGGGCAATGCTTCCTGCACTACAGTGTGGCTTTTATTCTCGGATTCCTGATCCCTTAAAGAAAAGGCCAGTCTCAGCATGCTTATTACATAATCCGGGATCCTTTCACTGTTTCCCTCCAGTTCATGGATATCAAAAGGCAGCTTCTCCAGAAACTGCTTCTGATCCATTCCAAAGTCTTCCACAAAGCGGATTACGGTAAAACGAATATTCAATATAAGGTAGCTTCTGAAAATTTTAGATTTCAGTACATCCTTTAAACTCTCAAGATATCCATTTACAAATTCCGTAACGTCACTTACATCACCGTCTCTCAGGAAACCGGTAATGATAGACGGGTCAACATTCTCGGCATTGACACTATCGATACTTCGTTTCTCATCAGAAACCGTGAGGCTCCCATCTTCAGGCCGGAGAATATTCCTGTCCGGTCTCCAGAAGCGTTCCGCAAAGCGATGATTTGTCTTTTCGAAACATTCCGTCAGCTGACTGAAACGGTCCACAGGTTCCCCTGCCGCCACATACCACTGCATAGGGCACCGGGAATCCGAAGCTATCCTTTCTATTTCATCTATTCCCCTTGCTGTAAAATCCCTGACAACGTCCTTTTCTCCCCTTACTATGACACAATAGGAACTGAGGCTCCATTTTGATAGTATGTATTCCGGGAAACGGAGGAAAAAGGCAAGGATGTCGTTCTGTCTGATACGGAACTCTTCACTTTCATCCTTCTTCTTATCGTTCACACTGAATAAAAGTATGTTATAGCAGGCTGCATTGACACTGAACTGAAGTCTATTAGCCTCCTCATACATCTTCTCCACACTGAGCCTTCTACCGAACAGGGCTTCCAGAAAGCTCCTTCTCTGGTACTGCTCATACTCACGGGATTCAAGACGGTATTTCTCCTGATAATTCTTCTGCTCTCTTTCATTTTCGATCTTCTGTCTGACTTCATCGAGAGCTTTTTTGATGGTCTTCCGGGTTATGGGCTTACTCAGATACTGATCCACACCCTCCTGAATGGCACGTCTTGCATATTCAAAATCATCATAGCCGCTCATTATGATCATTTTCATCTTGGGAAATTCCTGCCCCACTATATGACAAAGGGTCAGACCGTCCATAAACGGCATCCGTATATCTGTGATAAGCACATCCGGCACGGTCTTTCTTATCATGGGCAGAGCCATCTCTCCGTCGGAAGCCTCTCCCGTAAACTGGAAACCATACTCCTCCCATGGTATATTGTCCCGAAGCGCCTCTCGAACCGTCACTTCATCCTCTACCAAAAAAACCTTTAGCATACTGCCTCTGTTCCTCCGCTCTTTTAATATGTCCGCTCATCTACAAATCTGGAGGCATTGTCCCTGGTAAAAACCTTCTCATCCATATAGTAAGCCTTTTCCACCTCATTACCCTGTTCCATCTCATGTATGACATCGGAAAGCTGTGGTCCGCTTGCGGGATTACACTCCACATCCACATCGATTATTCCCTGCATCACCATCTCCAGTCCCTGACGGCTGGCATCGAATGAAATGATGATAGGCTTATCATCACTTTGAAGGTCCATCCCTGCTTCCTGCATAGCCTGTACCGCACCTATGGCCATATCATCGTTCTGGCACACCACAACGTCTATGTCATCATATTTTTTGAGAAAGCCTGCCATGACCTCCTGCCCCTTGGCAGTAGTAAATTCTCCATCCTCACGATCCAGAAGCACCCAGTTATCATGCTTGTCGCAGACAGAGTCAAAGCCAATGCTTCTTCCTATCTGGCTGGAGGAACCGCGGGTTCCGAGGAGCTCGATAATGTTTATCTTATCACTGCTTTTTCCCCGTTCATCAAGAATCTTCGCAAGCCATCTTCCGGCATTCTCGCCTTCCTTACGCATATTCTCTCCTATCCACGTGGTGTAGAGGGAGTCATCCGAGGAGACCTGGCGGTCAAGGATTATGACAGGAATCTCAGCAGCCTTTGCCTCCCGGAGGACTGTGTCCCACCCATCCTCCGTTACCGGACAAAAGACTATATAATCCACCTGCTGGGAAATAAACCCACGGATTGCCTTTATCTGACTTTCCTGTTTCTGACGGGCGTTGTTAAACTGAAGGAAAAAACCATTCTCTACCTTAAGTGAATCCTTTATGCTGATGCTGTTGGCACGGCGCCATTTGGATTCCGATCCAAGCTGGGAAAAACCCACCCGGATAAGATCGCCTGCCGGTTCTGTTTCAAGTGTCAGCATATTCCCGCTTGTTTCTTCCACGTTAAAAGGACTGCAGGATGCTAAGGCGCCGGACATAAGGGTAAACATCAAACTGAGTGCAAGCGCTTTATATCCGTATTTTCTTTTAAGGATGTTCCTAAGCTTATGTCTATGGAGAATCCCTTCTTTTTCTGTGTTATACCATCCTGTCATGACGATTCTCCCTTTTCCTCAGAATCAACATCTGCAATTTTCTCCTTTGGAATACGCACTGTGACTATGGTTCCTCCACCCGGTGCTGAATCAAGGGTCAGACCGTACTCCGGTCCGAAATTCATGCGTATACGTTCGTTAACATTGGCCATTCCGAATCCTGAATCTGTATCCTTACAGGGCTTTGTGATGGCGATCCTTAGCTTCATAAGAGTCGCATCGTCCATGCCTATTCCGTCGTCAGATACCTGGAACATGATGTCCGATTCCCTAAGCTGTCCTGTGATATGAATCATACCGGGCTCACGTTTGTTCTTTATGCCGTGGTAAAGAGCATTCTCCACAAGCGGCTGCAGGGTCATCTTCAGAATACGATACTCATAGAGCTTCGGATCCATGTTTATCTCATATTCCAGAATATCGTGGTACCTGAACTTCTGGATTTCAAGATAGCTTCTTATATGCTGCTCTTCTTCGTTAATGCTTATATACTCATGTCCATGGCTCAGAACAAGACGGAAGAAGTTGCTCAGGGATACAAGCATATCCTCTGCCTCATCAAGCTTTCTGCCTTCAATGAGCCAGATAATGGTATCCATGGTGTTGTACAGGAAATGGGGATTGATCTGTTCCTGCAGAAGCCTAAGCTCCGCATGACGCATTTTCTTCTCATCATCGCGGATTTTCTGCATCATCTTTTCCAGACTCTCCGCCATTTCGTTTATACGCCCGCCCAAAACGGAAATTTCGTCCCTGGAGATACATTCAGCCCGTGCCTGTAGATTTCCGTGAGATATTTCCTGTGCAACGAAGCCGAGATTTTCCACCGGAACTGTGATACTTCTTGAGATATGAATGACTACCATCAGAAGGATGCCCACGATGAAACACAAAAGCAGAGCTACAAACACGACAAAATAACGCACACGCTGCTGAAGCTCGCTCTTCATTTTCTCCATTATTCTGGTCTGATAGTAAAGATAATACTGGATATCGTCCTGAATCAGTTCTGTGAGGATGTAGACATTGTCATTCAACATACGAATGTTGGCGTCATAATGGCTTCCATCCGAAAGGTTCCTCTGGATGTCACCGATACGCAGCTCCAGAGTATCAACATTTCGAAGCAGGTTATTAAGCCAGCTCCGGCTCTCCAGATCCTTCGTCTTTTCCTCAAGCTCTGAAAAGCTATTTCTGATATCCTGAAGGACATCGTAAGGGTCCATAAGCTCCGGGTCGGAGGGGATATCGGAAAAAGAGACACCGCTTACTACGATCTTGTAAAGATTTTCATCTACAGACTCTTTGAATTTCAGATTGTACTGATTGGCCACTGCCATATTGCTGACTATGGAGTCATAGGCGTAACTATAGTTCCAGAGAGCAAAAATCAGGTACAGGGCCACAAGAATCAAGGGAATCATGGAGACTGCTCCCAAGAGAGCCAGTCTCTTGCGTAGTGACAAATTACTCAAAACTTCATCCATCCTTTGTGCAAAATGTATATATTTTTGCAAAGATGTATTAATTTTACCATAAATATTGAGAAATTTACATATTCAAATAAGCTCACGGACAGAATAACTATTCTTTAAATCAGGTATTTCCATAATAACCAAAGGCGGCCGCTCTTTGGTTATGAGCTGCCGCCTTATAAGTATTCATCTGTTTTTGATTGTATTTAAAAACGAATCTGCCTCAGTCTGTATGAGCTCTACCAGATCCCTGTACGCAGGAAGGCTCTCATAATACTTTTCCGAGTATACAAGACTTATCTCTCCCTTCGTTTCCGGTTCACAAAACGGGATACAGGCAAGCTTTCCGCTTTCAAAATCGGAATATCTTAGGTTTGCAGGATAGAAGCTGACTGCAAAAACCTCCGGCATTTCACTGGTCATCTTTATGACTGTATGAACAGAATCCACGGTCATAAGATTCTTAACTGATATTTCTTTTACCAGTTCAGGAATAAAATCCGAAAGCATGGAATATGCCACTTCATCGGATACATCGTTATCAATTGATGATGTATGACTGGGATAGGCCAGACAATAACCTTTAAGATCCGAAAAATGAATGGCTTTGTACTTTGCAAGAGGACTTTCCTTGTTGACAAGGCAGCCATAGTAGCCGGTCATTAAAGTTATTTTTTTATTCCCCATCGTCTTTAACAGCTTATCATTATCGTTTTCACGATTAAGGCACAGTGCCATAGCCGGAGTGGAATGACTTGAAGATACAAGCTTTTCCGGATCGGCATCTACCTGATATTTCAGAAGAACATTGGCATGATTTTTCTGGAACGGTATATGAAGCTTTGGAATGAGAAAACCCACAAGTGATATATGGGCATAAGCATTGATAGTCAAAGCCTCATCCTTACTTGAAAGCTGCATCCAGCCCTCATAGTAGTCGAGTATGATCCGGGATTCTTTATATATTTTTTCTCCTTCAGGAGTAAGTTCTATACCTGATTTGTTTCTTTCAAAAAGAGTAACACCAAGTTCAGTTTCCATTAACTTTATGGATTTTGTCAGACTGGGCTGCGCAATAAACAGCTTTTTAGCCGCTTTATTGATGGATCCGGTTTCTGCAATAGCGACAAAATATTTAAGAGAGCTGATCTTCATGGTTTATCTCCGATATAAATATTGACGATTGAAAAGATATGTTGATCAACAAGCAGTAAACTTTATTTTTATGCTCACGGCATAACATGTAATATCTTTTTTTCATATATTAAAGATTTTTATATATTATACAAGGATTTATGTGGATAGTATATTAATTTACGCTAGGTATAGATGAAATTAATATGAAGGAACATACAGATAATGATCCGGGCTTTATATGTGAATAGTATGAAGTATTCGCAGGGATCATTAAATCTGTTCGTATCAGGGAGGGCCAGTTAGTGATGACAAATAAAGAAAGAATCAAAAGGGCATTTTCAAATCAACCCGTAGACAGGGTTCCTATAGCCTTCTTTCATCATTTCACATCACCTTATGAGTGGAATATGGGTTTGACTAATACTGAAGCACTTGAAGCCAATATCAACCGTCATAAGACCTCTCTTGAAAAGTTTGTTCCCGATATCATCAAGATAATGAATGATACGCTCATGATGATGCCGCTGGATGTCAGTGGTATAGAAAAAGCATCTGATCTGTACAAAATCAAAAAACCAATGCTTGACACACCTTATGCAAAGGCACAGATCGATTTCACCAAAAGAGTTATGGAAATTTATAAGGGTATTGATGCTCCCATATATGTGACCTGTTTCTCTGCGGCCTGGGTACTCAGAAATGCTTTCACCCAGGGGCTCCCTGTTTTTGGTGCCGATGAAGAAATCATGCAGCGGTTCATAAAAGAAGACTCTGTTGCGGTTAAATATGCTTTGGATATCTTAACCGAAGGAATCATCGATCTGAACAGAGTGCTTCTGACTGAATGCGGCGCTGACGGCATCTATTTCAGCTGTAATAATCAGGGCGGTTTTTTCAATGAGGTTTTCCATAAGAAATATCTGGCACCAGCTGAAAAAAAGGTACTCGATGAGGCCAAAAAGATAAAAAATACAAATATCTTACATATTTGCGGTTATCATGGTCATGGAAATGACTTAAGACTATACAAAACTTATGATGCTGCAGCCTACAGTGTTGCAGTTGTTGCGGAAGATACATGCCTTAAGGAAGCCAAGAAGCTTTTTAAAGGAAAATGCATAATCGGCGGATTCTCACAGGATGGAGTCATTTATAAAGGCGCTAAGGAGGACCTGGAAAATGCCACCTACGGACTTCTTTCCGAATGCGGACAGACCGGCATAATTCTCGGCGCTGATTGTACCGTTCCAAATGATATAGATGAGGAACGTTTTAACTGGATCAGGGAATCATGTAAAAAATATGCCTCCTGCAATTCAGTAATATCTTCAGCCTCATAAATAAATCTGCTTTTTAAAGAGAAACTCTCCTTTCTCTTTAAATATATCCCCAAACTCTATAATCGAGCAGGTCCCCCCTGCTCAACCCCTGCGAAAGCTGTCAAATACACCCTCATGTAATCATGGCATGTTTTTGACAGCCTTCACAAAAACAGGCGATTCATACTTTGATGTATGAACCGCCTGTTTTTATATCTTTTTCTTTAAAACAGTCTCGAACTCTTTCTCAAACTGTAATTCCTGCTCTGAATCAAGCTCAGGTACATCTATCATTTTCTTTTCCCACGAGGAAAGGTATATGGCATTCGACAGAATAAGACTCTTTCGTCCTTCTCTCCCTGCAGCTATACTTATTCCCTTTCCGTTACACTCATCAGAAAAGCTCTGAAGAACCTTCTCATACTGAAACTCCTCTTTTTCAAAGGAAAGCTCTCTCCATGTTCCCTTTATCTTTTTGAAATATTCCGTGGATTCTGTCCTGTAATCAGGTTCCGACATCCTCATCTCAGGATAAGTCTCCCCTATTTTCAGCTTATTATCCTCACAGATTATGGTTGCTTCTTCAAGAGATATTTCAAGCCGGTTCGTTCCGGGAGCTTCTCCTGTAGATGTGATAAAACATCCTGTTGCTCCGTTCTTCCACTCAAAGTAAGCCGTCACATCGTCCTCGACCTCTATATTATGGAAATGTCCATCTATACAGAAACCCTGCACCCGCTCAGGAACGCCAAAAAGCCACTGGATGAGATCAAGATTATGAGGCGCCTGATTCAGCAGAACTCCTCCGCCGTCTTTTTCCCATGTGGCATGCCACGAGCTTGAAGTGTAATACTTTTCCGGTCTGTACCAGTCGGTAACTATCCAGTTCATGCGCTTAAGTTTGCCGTATTTCCCACTATCAAGTATTTCTTTGAGCTTTCTGTATACGGGGAAGGTCCTCTGATTGAAAATGATAGAAAATACTTTTCCTGACCTTTCCGCAGCTTCATCCATATTTCTGGCCTGTCTGCTGTATACTCCGGCAGGTTTGTCCGTAAGAACATTTATACCCAGTGCCAATGCTTTTACCGCTATTTCCTCATGGGAAATGTGAGGTGTGGCAATCACAACCGCCTCCAGATTTAACTCACCGCTCTCCACAGCCTCGAAAAGCTTCTCTGCCGAATCAAAAACCGGAATTCCTGAATTTACAGCTTCGCTTAGCTGTTCTTCATAAGGCGGACGCAGCCTTGTCAATGCAGAAAGCTCCATACCATCGATTTTTTTCTTAAAAAGCATGGACGCATATTTGCTGCCCATGTTTCCTACTCCTATCACAGCAGTTTTAATCATATAAAAGCCTCTTTCCTAAATATTTTTCCCTTCACGAGTACCGTATATTCTCTTTATTTCTTTCATACTGTTAATATAATTCTACTTTAAAATAAGCTTCTTTCCACCCAAGTTCTTCTGATTCATTATTTTATCGAATCAAGCCACCTCTGACAAGAATCACAAAAACAACTACCCCTTGTAATATTCTCATAGATTTTCTCTTCTATAATTTATCACTATTGAAGGACTATTCATTGCTTCCTTCTCCGATTCCTTTGGTTTAAAAGCTTATGTGTAATAGTACTTTCATTCCAAAAAAATAATCAAAAAATTCACAGTATTTGTGACCTTAAAACATAAAAATCTGTCTATATGTATGAAGGGACAACACGACTGTATATCCCTGAGGCCTAGTTTAATCAAGATATCAGGAGGCATTTATGAAGAAAAAACTCATAGCAAAAGGTCTGATGGCGGTATCAGTCATCGCACTTACAGCATGCCAGAGTGGATTGGATATCCCGTCCCCGCAGGATAACTCCGGCATTACCATGAAAAGCGAAAAAGATATAGCTGGAGATACCGGAAATACAGAAGCTGATGCAGAAAAAAAACGGAAGGATACATCCGGAGATGACCGAAAGGATGTAAATGATAAGGATGATACCGCAGAAACAGAGCTATCCACTCAAAAAGCCATAGAAATGGTAGGGAAAGCATATGACGGGTATGAAGCATCCCGGGACAAGCCTACCGTTGACTACATGCTGCTTAACCACGGAAGTTTTCTCGATGAAAGCAGTGACAGACTTCTGGAAGCATGCGATACGGAAGAAGAAAGGGAGGCCGCCAGGGAGTATCAGAAAATTTCAGAATCCCTCAGAGGATATTTCAGGAAGGTCAAATATTACGAACCAAAAGATGGCATAACCATAGGGATAGCCAACAAGAAGCTATACGAATACAAAATATCTGATACTGAAGAAATACTGAAACTCTATAAAAAAATGCTGGAACTTATGTATAGTCTCCCTGGATACGGCATGACATATGATGATGACATGAGTGCAGGAACATGGCTTAAGGGCAGCATGAATATGACAGGCTCTGCAGGGGCAATGAACAACTATATAATGGAGGCTGACGGTTTTGCTGCTGAAGCTGCATCCGCCCCAGAAGAGGCTCCATTACCTATGCCGACTTCGGCAGAAAAAGAATCTTTTGACTGGAATACTGAAGAATACAGGAGCTTTTCCGAAAACAGATTCATGTCAGTCAAGACAAGCCCGTTCTCTACCTTCGGTATGGATATAGACACGGCATCCTACGGGAACCTGAGAAAGAAGGTTTTCAACGGAAGGGACATTCCCGTCGATTCAGTCCGTACCGAGGAGATGCTCAACTACTTTGATTATGACTATGTGAAACCGGAAGGTGATGACAAATTCGGAGTAACCGTCGAGATGGCGGATACCCCATGGAATGAAGATACTAAGCTTCTAAGGATAGGTGTTAAGGCAGAAGAAGCAGATACCGGTAACATAAGTTCAAATGTGGTATTCCTCATAGATACATCAGGTTCCATGTTCGACCCTGATAAGCTGCCTCTTGTCCAAAAATCCTTCCTCATGCTTCTCGACGGGCTGGATGAGGACGACAAAATATCAATAGTGACATATGCCGGAGGTGACACTGTAATATGCGAAGGCGTGACATGCAACAGGAAGGAAGAGATAACCGAGGACATACTCTCCCTTGAAGCATGGGGCGGCACAAACGGCGCGGCAGGGATAAAGACAGCTTACAAGCTGGCAAGAGATAACTACATTGAAGGCGGCAACAACAGAGTCATACTCGCCACAGACGGGGACCTTAACATTGGGGCATCCAGTGAGAGTGAACTTGTTGAGATTATAAAGAAAGAAAAGGAAAGTAATGTGTTCCTGTCCGTACTCGGAGTAGGAACAGGAAACTATAAAGATTCCAAGATGAAGGCACTTGCGGACAACGGGAACGGCAATTTCGCATACATCGATTCCACATCAGCTGCGGACAAAGCACTCAGAAAAGATTTCAACTCCCTTATGTACACTGTGGCAGAGGATGCGAAGATGCAGGTGGAATTCAATCCCGATAAGATCAAAGGCTACCGGCAGATAGGCTACGAACTGAGGCAGCTCGATGCTGAAGATTTTGCGGACGATACCAAGGATGGCAGCGAGATCGGCTCAGGACAATGTGTAACTGTTCTTTATGAAATAGTGCCTGTGGATTCATCAATGGAGATACCCGATGTAAAAACCAAATACGGGAATGACCGTGGGAACGTTACCGACACCGATGAACTCCTTACCGTAAGCATACGATACAAGCAGCCAGGAAGCAGAGAAAGCATCCTGATGGAAGTACCGGTGACAGGAGACTCTTACAATGAAAAAATGAGCAGCGACATGTCATGGGCTGCCGGTGTTGCCCAGACAGCCATGGTCCTTAAGGATTCGGAATACAAAGGGAACTCATCATACAGTGAGATATATGAGAGATTGATAAAGAATCCGGACATCAAAAATGACACTGCCAAAGCACAGTTTCTCTATATGCTGAAGGAGCTCAGGGATAAATCTTCATAAGGTTCTTCTCTTACAATTTCAGTTTACATTATCACACTTCTCGTTGAGCACAAAAAAGAGGTCCTCACTTGGATGAGTGACCTCTTTATAATCTATTAAGTCTAACTATTCTGTATGCTCTTTTTAAATATTAACCCTATGTTAGTCATCGTTTATTTAGCAATTCTTCCCATCTATCGAACATGACTGACCTGACTTGATTATCTGAAGTCCCTTTTCCTTCAGATAACCTTCCCAGTCCAGTAATACTGATCTATCCTCTGTTACAATTGTGGGAATACCTATCTTACCGGTTCCCTTGATCTCATCAAAGACAGAATTTGTATCTCTTATCTTTATGAAAACAGCCATATCATGAAGGGAATCTGCAATATTTCTGAAATCATACTCCACATTGTTCGCATCCAGACTCACCTTTAGATTAACGCAGTCCTGACAATCTTCTCTGCCATAAATCTTAATCATTTTTTTCCTCCTCTTCCCAGCCTTTGCATATATTACACCAACCAACGGAACAAGTTATTTTTTCCAATTCGTCGGGAGTAATCTTTACCGAAGTGAACTCGTTTCCACCTGCAGGATGAACGTACTCGAATCTTTTCATTGATACGTCAAGCCATATCGGGATTCCTTCCGGAACAGCAAAAGGACAAACTCCACCAGGCTGAAAACCTGTAAGATTCTCTACCTGTTCTCTGGGTATCATGTGCGGTTTGGTATGGAATACAGACTTAAACTTGGAGCTGTTTACCTTGCCATCTCCGGACATGACCACAATTACAGGCTTCTCTTCAACAATGAATGACAATGTCTTTGCAATTTCAGGTTCTGTGCATCCGATCTGCTGTGCGGCGTGCTCTACAGTATCTATTGTCTCCAGGTGTTCCGTAAGTCTGTCGCCAAATCCCTTTATTTCAAGGAATTCCTTTACTTTTGAATTTATCATCGGTATCACCTCCACCAGTTATTTATATTGTAACAGATACAGACAGAATAACCGTAATCCTTTATGAGAATTATGGCTATCCTGCCTGTATTTTTTCTTCCCCTAAACTACACTATAGCTGTAACCTTTCTTCTCTTCTCTGTAAAAAACAGCTCAGACTTATTCTGCATAAAAAAACTCCTCTGAATCTGTCAGATATAACATATCCAACTAAATTCAGAGGAGACAATTTTCCAAAGGGATTTTTACCCCACAAATTCTTTTAAAAGTTATTTAAAACTCTTATAAAGGATGTTTAAAAGGCGCTTGCTAAAAACCTTGAAAGGCCTTGATTTTCCTTACTTCTTTCCAAAATCATGCGGCTTGTTTTCATTAGCCATACGATTAGTATATGAATAGAAGTAGGTCTTCATCAGACCGTATTTAAAGTGAATAAACCCTTGAAATTACGTGCCTTTCAGCACTTCAATTTTTTTCCGGCCAATTATTTCTGACTATCCGGCCAATTTTGGAATTCACAACAAATTGTCTTTTTTTCGTATTTCTCTGAAACTGAATATATCAGACATTACGCAACATTACTTTTCTTTATCAGAAGTTCCTTTCCTTCAAAAGCAAACGCAAGCTTTATTATCCTGTCTTTGCTATATCCCGCTTCAAGAAGCTCGGTTTCATACTTCTTATCTTCGATCTGTTTCAGCGCTATATCGCAAAGCTCATCAAGGGTCCTGCCATTATCGCTCCGACGCTTGGACTTAAACTCGATGATAACAGCATTATCCTTTTTATCCTTCGGACGGAGCATGACATCATAACGGCCCAGTCCGCTTTCGCGGTTTGACTTTATCTCGTATCTGCCACGAAGTTCCACAAGAAGCCCGATCACAAGACCGTGATAGAAGTTTTCCGGAGCTGCTTTACCACTTCCGTCAAAAGTACTGATCATACTTTCGCAGATTTCTGATAAGGTATCTGTCATGTCATCTATGTTGCCTTCCAGAAGTGCTTTAACAAAATAACTGTAATTTTCTCCTGCATTCTCAAACCATCTCTCTACAAGCAGACTAAAGCTGTCTTTGACTTCGTGATTTGTGAGTTTAAGGCTATACACCGCCATGTTTCCTTCGCCTTCTATAGAAACCGGCTTTAGATATCCGGCTGAGAACAAAAGACTCCATATAGCGTTCTTATTACCGGTTATCTCTCCGTAGACAAGCTGTTCATCAATCTTTGTTTGTATCACGCCATCATTAAGCAGATCCTCAAAAGCCTTCTTTATCTCAACGCTCCCTTCTCTTACGAGCTTTGACACAAGTGAATTAGAGCTTGTATTAGCCCAATACGGTTCATATTTACCTTCTTGAAGGAAAGAAATGATGGACCATGGATTATAGATATCTTCAGTATTTCCAAACTTAAACCCATCGTACCATTCTTTTACCTTTTTCTTTTCAGAACTGTATCCGTAAGCTTCCAATGCCTCGAATACTTCCTTCTCAGTAAATCCAAAACAGTCAGCATACTTATCAGATGAAATAGTTACAATTTTCAAATTGTTAAGATCTGAAAACAATGACTCTCTACTTACGCGTGTAATACCGGTCAAAAGGGCTTTCTGAAGGTTTGGATTGGTTTTTAAAGTGGAATTAAACATATTCCGCATATAACCTGAGATTTCATCCCAATAGCCATTTACATAAGCCTCCTGCATAGGAGTGTCATATTCATCTATCAGAATAATGACTTTCTTATTATAAAAATCCGAGAGCCATCTGCAAAAAGTATTTAGGCATTGGCACGCGGTTTTCTCATCCATGTCGTAACTTACTTTTTTGTAGAATTCCAGGTCTTTATCACCCATTTTATCTGTGAGCCAGGTATTCTGTGCGATCCACTCAGTGAAAAGCCAATTAAACTGTTGTAAAGCGCCTTTATATGTCTCTGCTTTTACACTGGCAAAGGAAACAAAGAGTACCGGCCACTTTCCACACTCTTTCATCATTTCAGTATCCTGTGAAATACTTAATCCATCAAAGAGCTCCTCATTGTTTCCCTGTCTTTCAGAAAAGAATTTCTCAACAGTGCTCAGCATCAGAGTTTTTCCGAAACGACGCGGACGGGTGATCAATGTAATATCATCCTTACTTTGCCACCATTCATTTATAAAATAAGTTTTATCTACGTAAAAAGCATTTTCTGTTATGACCTTTTCGTAATCTTGTAAACCCAGTCCAACCGTCTTTAGCATGTGAACACACCTCTTTCCACTACGTCCATATATGCCTAATAGTAGCATAATTCCGGCTGTCTCTCAAATAAGATGGACTCGAGGTTATTAACAGTATATTTGTCTAATCATTGCGTTATAATCCTCGATGTTTGGCATTAAAACACAACTACATCGAGGATTATAACGTAAAACCAATATAACCGAACGAATTTCAGCCACATAACCGAACGACATCTATACAGCGTTTACATATCATTTCATTTTCTTGCATTTATTATCTACCCACATATGTATCTCCACCGTCAATTTCAAAGTCACGTTTACTATGTACAGAAAAGTATTTATAGCTATAATATGTATTTCATACACTTCCTTTGCCATACTATCTCTCCATTCAACAAGCTCCGGTTTAAACAGCATATTGACCTGTCTTTTTCCGATTTCAGCATCAATGATAAATGTTTTACAGGCTCTTTCTATCATCTCAACCGTTTCATCGACTACCTGATATTTTTTTCTTCCTACATCATATTGATTCTTTTTCTTCTTGAGCTCATTTATCACAGCTTCAGCAAGTGTTATTTCACCGTTTGCTGTCTTCTGTCCATAGATAATCTCATTCTGAATCACCTCTGCCTTTTCCAGAATAGACTGTATAGCTTCTCTATGATTCTTACTTGGCTTTTCGGATCCGGATAAGCGCTTGCTTGATCCGTCAACAAAATAAAATGTAGCACGGCAACGCTCTCTATTATTATCCTTACTAAACTTAAACTCACTGTGAACCAATTCATTGTTGATCATTAGAATCCCTCCATATTTCCTTTTGAAGGCAATATGTTGTGAAATTCCAAAAAATAAAAAAAATATATAAAAATTTTTCCGGCCAATTTTCCGGCCAAATCCGGCCAATTTTTTTCTTAAATCCGGCCAAAATAAAAGTACTTCTAAGATACCTGATAGATACCTTTGAAGTACTTTTAGTTCACTTTATGGTCTCAAAACCCACGCAATTTCAAGCTTTTTTCTCGAAATCATGAGGTTTATTCTGGTTCTGCATCCTGCCTGTGTAGGAATAGAAGTAGGTTTTCATCAAACCGTGTTTAAAGTGAATAAACCCTTGAAATTACGTGCTTTTTTTGTACTTCAAATAAAATCCGGCCAATATTTTTATGCCTTCCGGCCAATTCTTGAATTCACAACAATTTGTCTTATAATTCGTATTTCTGACAGCTCAATACTTTACGTATCTGCTCTTAAATAAACATTATGATTGTTCTCCGCATATTCCAACAGCTCGTCAGTAAAGCCACTCTTTGAAAAGATTACAAAGTGCTCTTTTCTGTCCTCCATATTCCATTTCACCTCCCTAGATTTATTCTTCAGAGCATCAAGAACAGATAGTCCCTTCTTATTTTTGGAATATTTGCATTCCCCGAAAAGGATATCCTTGCCATTTGAATCGTAGGCCACGATGTCGATCTCTACATCCTTTGAACCCCACCATCTGCCTACTCTGTTAAACATAAGTGAATCAGATAAGAGGTCCCAGGTCCTTTGCCTGCATATATCCTCGTAAACATAGGAAACGTGATTATCTATCAGGTTCTTATGTATCTTCTCCTCTACGAAATCTGATCTTCCTGATTCAAGAAGGCTTTTATTCGGATAAACAAATTTAAACCAGAATGAGATGAAGTTATCCTTGATGTTATATAAGCCCATCTTACTTTTTTCTGGATGCTCCTCTGTAATAGGCACTTCTCTTTCGATGATATCAAGGTCCATCAGATTCTTTAGATAGGATGTAAGTTTAGTCTGATGGACTTCTAACGCAGCTGCAATCTTACCCAGCTTGTGATTTCCAGCTGCAATAGTCTTCAGTATTGAAAAATAACTTCCTATTTCTGATACTTCCTTCTGAAGCAGGAATTCGGGTTCCGCGTACAGAAATGCATTCGTTGACAATATGTTTTTCTTTATTATTTGTCCTTAAACGCTAACATGCTTTTACATATTTTATGAATCTGCTATAATAAATAATATACTGTTTATAATACATTATAGGATGATATTTATGGAAAAGAAATCAGCAACACCACTATATCAACAATTGGTTGAATCAATCAAAAATCAAATTTCTACCGGACAGCTCAAAGAAGACGATAAACTTATGACTGAACAGGAATTTAGTGAAGCATATAATGTAAGCCGCATCACTGTACGTAAAGCCATGGAATTGTTGTCTGACGAGGGTTTTGTTGTTAAGAAGCAGGGCATTGGTACATTTGTAGCTTCAAAAAAATTAAATCGTGTGATGGAAGGTGTCATGAGTTTTACAGAAAGCTGTGAAATGAATGGATGTAAAGCCTCAGCAGAACTTTTATCACTTGAATGGAAAAAAGCATCTATAAGTATAGCAAAACATCTTAACATCAATGAAGGCGATAAGGTTTTATGCATACGTAGGATCCGCGGGTGTGACGAATGGAAGGTAATGCTTGAAGAAAACTATTTTCCAGAAAAATATGGCTATATCCTTAGTGAAAACCTGAACGGATCAATTTATAAAATATTAAAAAGCCATGGTACGATACCTGTACATTACATTAAAACCGTTTCAATATGTTTTCCTTCCGAGCAGGAACAGGAAGCACTGGAACTCCCTGATAAACAGCCATTATTACTTCACAGAGAAACGGTAATGGATGCTGAGCGCAATGTTATCCACTATACAAAACTTATCATTAATCCTGAACACTACACATTGACTATAATCAGATGATTTATAACCATTATATATTCCAGTAATAATTTTTTATTATGACGTTATATTACAATTAAGAGCCTTCTTGGAAGGCTCTTATATATTTTGCACATATTTATGTTATATATCTAATTAAGTTGCAACAATATTTATGCAATTTAAAATATTTAGTTGTTACTGCTGATATGATGTTATATAATGTATCCAACAAACATACATAGAGGAGTGTATGAATAAGGAGGAAATGATGAAATCTACAATCAAGCGTTTATTGGCACTTGGACTTACTGCTGCAATGTCAGCTTCTCTCGCAGCATGTGGGTCTTCCACCGACGTTTCTAATGGTACAAAATCCGGTAATGAAACCACATCTGGCACTAATGCTGACAGCAATGCTGCAAACGCCAGTGATACATCAGGCAACGATGTAAAAACGATCAAGTTCTTCCACCGTTTCCCTGAGGATCCTGCCAATTCTTTCATCGAGGAAAAAATAGCAGAATACGAAGCAGCACATCCAGATATTGATATCGTTGTAACCAGCGCACAGAACCAGCCTTTTAAGGAGAAAATCAAAACTGTAGTCGGTACTGCAGAAGAACCAGACATTTATTATAGTTGGGCGGGTGAGTTCTCCGAAAGATTTATCCGAGAGAATTTGATACTTGATCTTACGCCATATCTCGAAAAAGATAGTGAGTGGAAAGACAGTCTTATTGAATCACAGATGGTTAACTATACAACTTCTGACGGCATGGTCTACGGAATTCCATTCCGACTTGATGGCAAGGTGTTTGCTTATAATCGTGATATTTTTGAAAAGCTCGGACTTGAAATACCAAAAACATGGGATGAATTCCTCTCAGTTCTGGAAACAATAAAAGCCGACGGAACATACACCCCATTGGCAGAGGGCAATCAGGATCAGTGGCCTGGCGCTCATTATATCGGAACTCTAAATCAGATGTTAGTAGCTGATGATGTCAGAGCTTCTGATTTCGAGCCAACCACAAGCTTATTTACAGATCCAGGATATGTTAAAGCCTTGGATGACTTTAAACAGCTTGTCCCTTATATGAACATTGGAGTCAACGGTATGACTCACGACATGGCTCGTCAACTTTTCACAACAGGTCAGGCCGCTATATGTTATATAGAGCTTGTTGAGATCACAAACATTTATCAGGAAACAGAAGGTACTGATTTTAACTGGGGTATGTTTATGTTCCCTACTGTTGAGGGCGACGGAAATCCAGATATTCTTACAGGAGAGCCTGAGGGCTTTGTCATTTCTGCAAACACAAAATATCCTGATGAATGTGTAGCTTTCCTAAAATGGTTCCTGGGACCTGAAGTCGGTGCACAGCAGGCAGAATCTGTTGGATGGTTCAATGCATCCAAAGGTGTAGCTGATAATCTTACCGATGAGGGCTTAAAAGAGGCTTATAACCTTATTATAAATGCAGAGAAGATGGGTCCATGGTTTGACGCATCCCTATATTCTACAGTTTGTGAAGAATATCTAAGGCAGATTTCAGATGTCATTAATGGTGATGTAACATCAGAGGAAGCCATGGCAAAAATTCAGGCTACAGCTAAAGAGGCCAAATCATTAATAAGCTAATTGCTGTCGGTCTATACTTTAATTGTAAAGAGTAACAAATCACGCCTGATAAAAGCTGTTGCCAAAGATGACAAGTCAACTGGCAGCAGCTTTATTTATAACATTTTCCCATCGATCATAAACATAACAACATGCAGCATCTGATTAAGCATGGCAATCGAGGAGGTTTTTATGAATAGAAAAAAAGTAAAAAAATCACTTTATCTTTATATTGCGCCCGGCCTTTTCATGGTACTGGCATTCGTTTATGTTCCTATCATTACTAATTTTATATACAGTTTCTTTCGTCTTTCATCCTACTCAACGAGTATGAAATTTGTTGCACTGGATAATTATCGACGATTATTCACCAATGAAACATTCCCAATAATGATACGAAATAACATCTATTACTGTATTATCTCTTTAATTGTACAGGTTGGCTTTGGAACTATCATAGCACTTGTACTAGAAAATAAATTAGTCGGCAAAATGGGAAGCTTCTATAGAAGTGTTTATTTTATTCCATCTTTGATTTCTCTCACTGCTGTTGGCCTGATGTTTAATTTTATATATAATCCCATGGCAGGAATGTTAAATGGATTTTTAAAAACGATCGGTCGTCCTGATCTACAGCAAATATGGTTGGGTGATCGTAATCTGGCCATATTCTGTATTATAGCAATGAGTCAATGGCAATATACCGGCTATATAGCAATGCTTATGATCGTTGCTTTTCAAAATGTCTCATTGGATTATGTAGAAGCCGCTATAATCGACGGCGCAGGTCCATTACGCCGTGCACTAAGTGTATATATCCCACTAGCCAAAGAGCAGTTACTCGTATGTTCTATCATAACAATCATCGGTGCGTTTAAACTTTTCACAGAAGTCTATACCACAACAAGCGGCGGTCCTGGAAATGCTTCTCAAGTATTAGGTCTGTTCCTTTATCAGAATGCTTTCCTTCATGATGACATGGGTATGGCTGCATCAACAGGCGTACTAATATTTGTAATAACCGTAACTCTTTCGATAATCCAGCTTAAATTAACCAAATCAGGTCAGGATTAAGGAGATAATAAAATGAATAAACAGCATATAAATACAAAGCGTATCTTTATGGCTTTCCTGATTCATCTTTTTCTGATGATACTGGTACTTGTCATCTTACTTCCAATATGTTGGCTGTTTCTTAACTCATTAAAAACAAATCAGGAAATGTTCCGCGACTCAATAGCACTACCCACTGTTCCAGTATTTCAAAACTGGATAAATGCCTGGAATAAAGGCCTGTACAATTACTTCTTCAGTTCGCTGGTCACAAGTGCAATGGCACTTTGCGGTATACTGATCCTCTCTTCTTTACTAGCCTATGGACTCACAAGATTGGATCTACCCGGAAAAAACGCATTGTTTCTGATCGTATTGGGAGGAATGGCCCTCTCTGAACAGGTAGCACTAGTTCCTCTGTTTAAAATGATTCAGGCAATAGGACTATATAATACCCGTTGGGCTGTCGTCCTGCCTTATATATCATTCCGTATTCCATTTACAATGTTCCTTTTAAGATCATATTTTCTGGGGATCCCTAAAGAGCTTGAGGAAGCCGCAATACTCGATGGCGCTACAAGATTTCAAATCTTCCATAAGATAATACTTCCTATTTCAAAGCCTGTATTAGCATCTGCAGCAATAGTAAATCTAAACTTTGTCTGGAACGAGTTCCTGTTCGCCAATATTTTCCTTGAGTCAAGAAATCTAATAACTATCCCACTTGGTCTTATGACCTTTCAGGGAGACTTAAAATCCGATTACGTTACCATGTTAGCAGGTATACTGATAGCTTCACTGCCAATGGTTATAATGTATCTCAGTATGCAGAAACAATTTGTTAGAGGACTTACATCAGGCGCAGTAAAAGGATAATATATATATGCCATACACTGATTCACAGTAGCTAAAATCCAAGATCAGTGTATAGCATTTTTTATTATTTATATTATTATTTAATCTACACAACTATTGTTATTCAATATTTACACAAATTTGTTTATTCAATATTTATACAGAATATATTTACTATACTGCATTAACGTAATGCTCTTTTTTATTATAACAAAAATAACCTGCCGCTATGTCGGCAGGTCTTAATTTAGTCAGCAATCAATATTCAAGTTTCCACATATATCTTCTCATCGTAAGCGGATGATTACGTACAATTGCCAGCTGTTCTGCGTAAACACGTAAGATTCCAGTAATCAACATTGGATTAAAGAACTCAACAACAGATTTATCAATAATAGTGCTAAGGCCATAAT
>Ga0256404_1005020_pt1 | contig 24083 bp, 23 predicted proteins | sample RumenRJG_01DNA_FD_185990 | JGI IMG/M metagenome (GOLD analysis project Ga0256404, IMG submission 185990) | Bovine rumen microbial communities from Lethbridge, Alberta, Canada - RJG_01 | ecosystem: Host-associated > Mammals > Digestive system > Stomach > Rumen | place: Canada: Alberta | collected... | reverse complement strand
AGATGACAATTATTATATGATTTAAAAATAAATAGATACTCATTTTTCTTAACTATGTTATACTTATAAATAAGGGAAGTGAGAAAAATGCTAAGACTCAATCAAATAGACAAAAACATATACGACAATTTTGTAAAAACACATAAAACAAAATCACATTTTTTACAATCTTTATCATGGGGAGAATTTGCCAAAGCAGAAAAAAATTTAACACCTTATTATTTAGGGCTAGAAACGGATGAAGGAAAAATTGTCGCTGCTGCACTAATCCTTGAAAAAAAATTACCTTTAAACTACAGTTATTTCTATTCCCCAAGAGGATTTGTCATAGAATATAATAATAAAGAAATATTAAAAGAAATGACACAAAAAACAATAGAATTCATCAAAAGAAAAAAAGCCATATTCTTAAAAATAGATCCAGATATAATAAAATGCAGTACAAATTATCAAAATGAAGAAAAGATAAATCCAAAATATGATGAAATATTTAAAAATTTAAAGGCTTTAGGATTTAAACATCAAGGATATACAAAAAACTTTGAAACTATGCAACCAAGATATACATTCCGAATTGATTTAAACCAAACAATGGAAGAAATTGAAAATCATTTTTCAAAAACAACAAAACAAAGAATTGCAAAAAGCAAAAAATTAGATACTGAAGTAGTAATTGGAACATCAAAAGATATCCATGAGTTTTACCATCTAATGATGCTAACAGAAAATAGAAAAGATTTTATATCACATAATGAAGAATACTATAAAACATTATATGAAATATTTAATGGTAATGAAAATACAAAAGCTACACTTTTTTTGGGTAAAATACATTTTCAAAAAACAATAAAAGCATTAGAAAAAAATTTAAAAGATATAAACAATCAAATATCCATACTACCAATTGACAATTTAAGTAAAAGTGCAAAAGTAAAGCTAAACGAATTAACAAAGCAAAAAGAAAACATATCAAAAGAAATTGAAAAATATAAAGAATGTAAAAAGAAATATGGACAAAATTTAACCTTAAGTGCTCATATGATAATTGAATATGGAAATAAGGCTTGGGTTTTATATGCAGGTAATCATAACGACCTTTCAGAGACATACGTTAACTATAATACGTATTTAGAGCATATAAAATATTGTAAAGAAAAAGGAATAGAAATATATGATCAATTCGGGACAATAGGAGATTTAAGTGAAGATAATCCGAGATTAGGATTACACGAATTTAAAAAGAAATTTGGTGGAGACTATATAGAATTTATAGGAGAATGGGACTATATTGTAAATAAACCTATGTATTTTGTATTCACAAAACTAGTACCAATATATAGAAAAATGGTAAGAAAAAAAAGTAAGAAGGAGTTAGAAAATGAAATTAGTAAATCTAACGAAAAAGGAATTTAAAAAATATGCTGATAGCCATGAACAAATAACATTTCACCAAACAGAAGAATGGGCAAATTTAAAAAAAGTTAATGGCTGGAAACCATACTATATTGGACTAAAAGAAGATAAAAAAATAAAAGCAGCAGCTTTAATTCTTGCTAAAGAACTACCAATAATAAAGAAAAAAATGTTTTATTCTCCAAGAGGCTTTCTAATAGATTATAATGACTATGAATTATTGAAAAAATTTACAACCGAATTAAAAAAATACATAAAAAAAGAAAAAGGTATATTTGTAAAAATAGATCCATATGTCGAATATCAAGAAAGAGATAATAACGGTCAAATCGTTGAAAATGGATATAATAATAAAAAATCAGTTGAAAATTTAAAAAAATTAGGATATAAATTTTTTGGTTTTAATACCATGCAAGATACATTACAACCACGTTGGATGCACATAATTGAAATAAATGGAAAAAAAGAAGAAGAAGTCCTAAAAGATATGGAATCTAAAACAAGACAAATCTTAAGAAAAAACGAAAAGTCAAGTATTAAAACAAGAGAAATTGTAAAAGAAGAGTTGCCAATATTTAAAAGTATAATGGAACATACTGGAGATAGAAGAGACTTTATAGATAGACCATTATCATACTATGAAGCAATGTGGGATAATCTTCATGATTGCGGAATATTAAAAATATTACTTGCTGAAATAGACTTTGAAGAATACGAAAAAAATACAATAAAAGAAAAAGAAGAAACAGAGAAAAATTTAAAAGATAGAATATATAAACATGATAATAACTTACTAAAAATGAATGAAAAAAAATATGAAACATCAAATAAGCAAGATAAAGAATCAATAGAACGACTAGAAAAACAATTACTAAAAATAAAAACTTATAAAAAAGAATATGGAAAGAAAAAAAATCTAGGAACAATACTATTTTTAATATATGGAAATGAAGTACTTTCTCTATTTGGAGGTACTGATAATAATTTATTACAATTTCAATCAGCATATACTGTTCACTATGCAGGAATAAAATACGCAATAGATCATGGTTATAAACGATATAATTTTTATGGAATAACAGGAGACTTTAGAAAAGAAAATCCATTATATGGACTTTATTTATTTAAAAAAAGTTTTGGAGGACATGTAGTAGAACTAATTGGAGAATATGACCTAGTAATCTCAAATTTTTGGTATAAAATATATAATCTAGCATTTAAAACTTATCATAAATTAAAAAATCACTAGAATAATATTTAATAATCTAGTGTTTTTTTTATAAAAATAACAAATCAAAAAAAATACTAGATTTATTGATAATAACAATTCAATATACTAAAAGAAAATCAAAATGTTATGAATGGAGATTAGAAATATGGCATTAGGATCAACAGGAATAGCAGCAGCTAGAGAAGAATTAGGAAACATTGAAAAAGCTGTTCAAAACGCAAGGGAAACCAACGAAAGATTCATCAACCTATATAAAGATGATAATTTTCAAAAATTTGTTTCTCAAACAACATGAGGAGCTGACACAAATGATCAATTAGTTAAACTATCTAGTTGGATTAATTCGATGTGTTCAGTTATTGAAAAATTAAAAAATGAATCAGAAAACTACATATCAGAACAAGAAAGAATTAATAGTTAAGAAGAGGTAATAAAACGAACAATAACTTTACAGTTCAATGACTTATGAGCTTACAAACATCTGCAGATTCAACATTTAAAGAAATACTAGATGCTTTAAGAAACGTTATGTCAGCATGTTCTTCAATGAGTAGCACAGTTGCATCAAAAGATAGCGTTTTATCTGGAAAATGGTCATCAATAGCAGATACAATATCAAGTCCAATTGCAACAGCCGACGCAACAATTACAAGCATCTCAAGTGCATTACAATCATTCGTTCAACAAACACTTACTAATGAACAAACTGCTGAATCTAGCCTAGTATGGTAGATGCAGAAATTGGATCATTAAGATCAATTGGATTAGCAATGACAAATGCCATAAATAATGGAGAAAATAATCCAATACCAGGTCAAACTCCTCCAAACCCAAAAAGTCCAATTAAAGAAAGCCCAATTACTGGTGGCAATCCCCCAATAAGGCAAGACTTACCTGATGATGTAAGAAGGGATACTGATAATGCTATCAGAAATAATCTTAATAAATAATAATATATTAATTATCTCCCACTAAAAATGGGGTTTTTTGTGAATGAAAAAAAACAACTAATATTATTCCATTAATTGTTCTAAAAATCATAATTTATAAATTTATTTATAAAAAACATAATTAAGCATTATCAACCATTTTACTAACAGAAGAATCAGTAGCTTGATAATTATCAACATCTTTTATAATAGTAGTTGCATATGCTTTGATTTTTTCACATATAGCTGGATATTTAGCTTTAATATCATTATACATTGCTATTACCTCATTAGCTCCAGAACTTTGCCAATGTTGAGCTACTAAATTCATTATATCATTCATACTATTAAAAATTTCTTGTGTTTCATCAGCAGTTGAAATAATTTTATTAGCATAATCTTTTGATTGTTCATATTCATTTTCAAACATTTGATTATTCATAATTTATCCCTCCTTAATTTCCAAGTCTACCTGCTGCACTAGCGTTGTCATCTTCAGTTTGACCAAGTGAATTACCTGCAGCATCTAAAGCATTTCCTTTAGAATCTAACATTTCACAAAATTTACTTAATTGAGGTTTAAGTTCACTATAAACATTATTCAATGATGTAGCAGCATCACCTTTCCAAACACTCATTAAACCATTAATATTATCTTCAAAATTTTTTAACTGAATACTTAATTCTCCAGCCTTTGATACTAAGTTTTTTCCATCCTGAACAATTTCAAATGGTTCAGCATGAATACCACTTGCACTAAAATCACTCATATTTTTCCTCCTCTACATTTTATAAACCAATTATATAATATTTTATTATAAATTTACAATACTACTTAACAAACATTTACAATTAAATTGTTAAACCAGCAAGTTCACTTTCCAAAGATTCAATTTCTTTGGAAGCACTTTTAATAAATTCACCAAACTCATTAATATATTTTAAATCCTTTTCAACATTTTGAATATGAGATTCATTTGTTTTAACAAAAGCATTCTTAGCAACACCATCCCAAGAGGATAAATCAGTATCTATCTTAGAAGAATAAGAAGTAACGCTTGAATGAATATCATTTGATACATTACACAATGATTCACCAATACTGTAAACTTGTTCAAAATCGCAAACATACTTAGGCATAATTATACTCCTTTCATTTAAACATTATTAGAATTATTAGAAGAACTACTAATAATAGAATCTAGAACTTTATTAAAATATTCATCAGTCTTGACACTCATTAAAGAGTTCAAACTCTCATCAGATAAAGATTATGAATTATTTGCTAACACAGAATCAGTTGAACCATCAAAAGGTGTTAATGTTTCATCATTAGTAATAGGAACATCTGACTCTGTTGAAGTACTACTTTCACTACTTTCCGTTGTCGTAGTACTTAAATCAGTTGAACCATCAAAAGGTGTTAATGTTTCATCATTAGTAACAGTAACATCTGACTCTGTTGAAGTACTACTTTCACTACTTTCTGTAGTTATAGTACTTAAATCAGTTGAAGTACTACTTTCACTACTTTCCGTTGTCGTAGTACTTAAATCAGTAGAAGTACTACTTTCACTACTTTCTGTAGTTGTAGTACTTAAATCAGTTGAAGTACTACTTTCACCACTTTCTGTTGTTGTAGTACTTGAATCAGTAACAGATTGAGTTGGATTAGTAGAAGCAGATGAACTAGAATTACTATTTACGTTACCAATATTTTCAATTTTAGAACTATTTTCAACAATCTTTTCAAAAAAATCAGTCCTACTAGCAGGTGGATTATCTTTATCTACAATAAAGTTTAGCGTAGACTTATATTTATCAGAAGAAGTATTTACTCCAATAACACATTCAACTACACTACCATCTTTTTTTGTAAATCGAATAATATCTCCAAATTTTCCATATGAAGAATCACAACTAATAACATAACGACCACCAATCATTGCATAACCATCTTTATAATTAAGATTACCATTATTTAAAAATTTCTTTGCATCATCATTTAAAGCATTTTCATTTAGGGCAGCATAAGCAACAGATGAAAATTTATCATTTAATAAAGTACTAGTAACACCATCAGAAATTTTTTGATTATCTAGAGCATTTTGTGAACTAACAAAAGCTGAAGTTATACCACTACCAACAATCCCTGATGAAGATAAGCTTCCAGAATATCCACCACTAGAATGAGAACCACCACTAGAATGAGATCTTCCCCCAGAATGTCTACCAGAACTATTACTATAATTTCCTTGAGAATGCTTAGATGAATCACCCGAATCATCACTAGACCCAGAGGACTTTTCCTCATTAAATTTTAATTGAGACTGTAAATTATTATGTGAACTAACAACAGTTTCAATTAACTTAGACGTATTAATCATTTTAGTAGAGCATGCTTCAATATTATGAGCTATAACCTGCTTAGCTTCTGAAAAATTAAAATTATCTTCACAATTTACATCATATCCAGACACATTACTAGATATAGAAGAAAGCTCAGACGAAATAGTTTTAATAGAATCCCCACTTGACGAAACAGACTCCGTTTCAATCATAAAAACAGCCATATAAAATCTCCTTTCTTTTATACTGCTTGTAAAGTTACGCTTCCATTTGCACAACCTTTTCCATAAAAACGATCTAAATCTTCAGGTGTATATTTAATACCAGAATAATTAGAAGAATCAGATCTTGCAGAATCGTTAGCATAACAATTACCTTCTTCATCAATTGCATAAAAAGTAATATAATGATTTCGATCAACAGTGCTACCATCAGCTAACTTAAACACTTTTCCACTAGAAGAAGCAACTACCACCTCACCATTTCTTAAGTGTTTTTGAAGGTCTTCTCTACTATGAATATTTTGTACTCCTGTAACTTCAATTTTATCATCTAGCCCATGAGAATGAACCCAACGTTTTGCCATATCATTTCCTGAACTCCATCCCATTGTTTCAGTAGCGCAACCTAAATCTTTCCATTCACCTACATTATCAGTATATATATTTTCTCCCAAAATAGTATTAACTGCAACCATTAAAGCAGTTATTCCACAATTATCACCATTTCCTTGAGGCTGCCAAAAATTTTTACCATTTTCTAAATGGGAAGATGAATATGTATTATGTACAATATCAGAGAAATTACTATAGTCTAATTTAGTAGAAGAAGCAGTTTCTAAGCAAGAAGTAATTTGACTTTTCAAATCATTAACTTCATTTTGATAATGAGAAATATCATTATTATATTTATGAATAGCAGAAGAATCATTTACCCTCACAGCTTCATTATAATTATCTTTAGAATCACTTAAATTTTTTTTAGCAGTAAGATACTGATTATATAAATCACAAGCGCTTGAAAAAGCTTCCATTTCACCTTTAATTGTACTAAGATAACTTGAAGAAAAATCATCAGCACAAGAGATAAGATTATCATATGATGGACCACTCCATATAGAACTCAATCCATTAATTGTAGAATTATACTTATCAAAAGCAGACAGCAAACTATTTAAATCCGAACTAACTGTTCCACCACTAATCATATTATCCCACCTTTTAATATAATTTTATCATTATGATTAAAAAACATCATTAGTTTTTTATAAAAAACTAAAAATTTTACAATAATTTAACTACGTACAAAACTTTTTTTTATTACTTGATATACTTTATTACCAAAAATAGAAGAAATTAAATTAGTATATTTTCCATATAAAAAATATAAAAGTGCACCAAAACTACCATAAAAAATAATAATAAATAAATTATAAATTCTAATAGAAGAAGAGATAGGAATAAAAAGTTTCAAAATACATAATCCAAAAATCATAAAAATAGAACCACATAAAATATCAACAATATTTTTTAAAATATTATCAAATAAAACACTATAGTTTTTTCTTAATATTATCATACCAATAGAAATACATATAATAAAACCAATAATACTAGCTGTAATAGCACCATGATAAGGAGCTAAATGAACATTTGAAAAAGATATCATTAATCTAGTATTAAACAATAATTTAAAAATAATACCTGAAATTAAACAAATAAAAATATATCGAAACCCTTTATAAACTTGTAAAATATTCATAATTAAATAAAAAAATGAAAAGAACAGTCCAATAAAAATAGAATAACTTAATATACTAGGGCCATAATTACTATTTCCATAAAACAAATACCAAATTGGTTTTGCTAAAAAACTAATACCCATAGTCATTGGAAAAATAATAAAGGCTAGAATAGAAAAAGACTGATTAATATTATTTTGAATAGATTTATTATTTTTCTTAACAATGCTTTCTGTTAAATTTGGAATCAAACTTAAACAAATACCAGAAGTAAATGCTAACAAAATCATATGAAATTTACTAGCCCAAGTAGACATAATAGAAAAGATAATTTCTGCATCTGCAGAAGAAAAATATTTTGATAACCCTTTTATAACAGTAAACATGTCAATATAATTAAAAGTCCCCTTAAAAAAATCAATCATAATAAAAGGAATAGAATATACTAATATTTTTTTTAACATAATAGTATTAGAAATAATAGGTTCTCCAACATCTCTAATTTTTTCGTGAAATTTTCTACTATTTTTTTTCATTTGATACACTAAATACAGATAAGAAACAATTGCCCCTATAGAAACAGCAACTAAACTAATATAAACAAGATTACTAAATTTTAAAGGAAATATTTTTATTGATAAAAAGCAACCTAATAAAATAATCATAACACGAAATAGCTGTTCTAATACTTGAGATATAGATGGGGGATTCATAAAACGATGCCCTTCAAAATATCCTCGATAAACACTTAATAGTGGAACAATTATAATTGCAAAAGATATTATTCGAATAGACCATACTATATCATTTAAAGAATTTCCACCTCCCGCTTTACCAATAATCATTTTAGAAATAACAGGAGACAAAAAATATAATAATAAAAAGATAAAAAAACCTAAAGTAAAAGATAAAATTTTAGCAATTCTAAAAACTTGCACTTTTGAACGATAATATCCTAAAGTTTGATATTCACTTACTAATTTACTAATGGCTAGAGGAATCCCTGATACAGCAATAGACATAAAAAAAGTATAAATTGTATAAGCATAACTATAAAGAGCTCCACCTTTTTCTCCAATAATAGAATAAAATGGTATAACATATAAAATTCCTAAAATTTTAGTTATTATAATACTAATAGTAACAATAAAAGCCCCATCAATTAACTTATTCTTTTTTAAATTTTTTTTAATCATATTTAAACTCCATCCTATAAATAGTATATCAATAATTAAAATAAAAATCAAAAAAACCATCTAATTAAATTAGATGGCAAAAACTATTTACTTAACATCTTTATAAAGAATAAGCGCAGAAAAGCAATAAATCTGCTCTTCACTGAATATACCTATACTAACTTGATACTTTATATCAAATAATTCAATAGAAGTATTACTAATAAATGTATTAATATCCTCCTCTAAATCTCCCTCATCTTCCTCGTCGAATATCTTAACTTTCATCAAATCACCAGTAAAAGTATAAAATATTTTTTCCACAAAATTTGTAGAAAAATCATTTTTTATTGCTTAATATATTTTTTTTCTGTACTAGTACTATTCTTCTGATTTCTCCTTTGAATTCGATCATTAATATCTAATTCAATAATAGAATCACATATTTTATAACGATAAAATTCCTTAATAGAAGAATAGTCATTTTCACCAATAGCCAACTTCATAGCTTTCTGATACTCAATTCTTTCATTTGCTTTAATATAAATAGCAGGAAAACCAGCATCCTCCAATAATTTATTAATAAAAGCTCGGATAGTTCTACCATTCCCATCAAAAAATGGATGAATCCAAATTAATTTACATTTTAATTCAACACATAAGTCCAAAAAACTCAATAATTCATCCACATTTCCACTATTTCGAACAACCTTTGATAACTGATGAAGATAATCAACTTGAGGACTCAAAGCATAAAGCTCACGTGAAATCATCCAATAATCGCATAATCCGATACCAGACCCAATTAAGCCAACATAATCATTACGAAAATTTCCAGCACATTCTGGATATGGTGCATGAGAAAACAATTTTCTATGTAAATCTTTTAAAGAATAAACTGAAAAATTATCATCTAATTCTTTACTATGAAGAAACTCATACATTTCAGCCAATCCATCAATTTCTTCTTTTCCATGAATACCTAAATCATTAACACCTTCAATTTCACTCTCATTCTTTACATATTTTTTAATAAAAGATTTACGTAAATTATCAAATTCAACTTCGCCAGGATTTAAACTATAATAAATCCTTATTAATTTTGTAGGTATAGAACTATCATCTTGATATAAATGCTTAGTTAATTTACGATATCGATATCCTAAAAATGTCTCTCGTATAATAAAAGCAGGATCAACTCCAACTTTATCTAATAGGTTTTGTAACTCTTCGCGTTCTACTTCACTCACAACAATCCCTCCATAAATTTACGCTATTATAATACAAATTTATAAAAATGTCAAAGCAAAAAAAAGGAAATCAAAAAAGATTTCCATAACAACTAACAAAATCATCTCACAACTATATTTACAATCTTGCCTTTTATAACAATAACTTTAACTATTTCTTTTCCTTCTATATGTTTAACTACATTTTCACATTCCATTGCTTTTTCTTGTATAGCTTGTTCATCATCTTGAACATGTATTTCTATAGTACCACGTACTTTACCATTTACCTGAACTGCAATTTCTCTAGTATCTTCTTGTATCTTATCCTCATCACAAACAGGCCAATCTCCTTCACAAATAGGAGAATATCCAATCATTTCATTCAATTCTTCCGTAATATGAGGTGCAGTAGGATAAAGTAACACTAACAATAAATGGTAATCTTCTTTAGTAATTGACTCTTTATCATCATAAGCATTAGCTAAAATCATTAAACTAGAAATAGCTGTATTATACCCCATATGAGTTAAATCATACTCAACTTTTTTTATTGTTTTATTTTGTAAAACTTCTAAAGACTCTGTAAAGCCAGACTCATCATTAACTTTATCCTTTAAACGTACAATTTTATCCAAAAATCTTTTACATCCTCTTAATGAATCAGTACTCCAAGGAGCATCCATCTGATAATCTCCCATAAACATTTCATAAACTCTTAATGTATCAGCACCATACTCTTTTACAATATCATCTGGATTAATTACATTTCCCTTAGACTTACTCATTTTTTGATTATCACTACCTAATACCATACCATGACTAACTCTTGTCCATATCATTTCTTTATGTGGTACTAGACCAATATTATATAAGAATTGAACCCAGAATCTAGCATATAGCAAATGTCTAGCAGTATGTTCCATTCCACCGTTATACCAGTCTACTCGATTCCAATATTTCATTTTTTCCATAGATGCAAATTCTTTTGTATTATGAGCATCCATAAACCTTAAGAAATACCAAGAAGACCCAGCCCAGTTAGGCATTGTATCAGTCTCTCTTTTAGCATCCCCACCACATTTAGGGCACTTACAATTAACCCAATCTGAAATATTTGCTAAAGGACTCTCTCCATCTTCTGTAGGCTCATATTCAGCAACATCAGGAAGCAATAAAGGTAAATCTTCCTCATTCATTGGAACCCATCCACATTTAGGACAATCTATCATAGGAATAGGCTCTCCCCAAAATCTTTGACGAGAGAATATCCAATCACGCATTTTATAATTAACTTGCTTTTCTCCACAATGATGTTCTTTTAAAAATTCTATCATCTGATTAATAGCATCTTCTTTATTTAATCCATCAAGAAAATCAGAATTAATATGAATTCCATCTCCTACCATTGCACCAGGATTCATTGCATACTCAAATGTTTTAGCATGTAATTCATCCTTAACTTCATCAATTTGTTTTTTAGAAACCCATTCTACATCAAACACTTCATCTTCATCTAAATTTTGATCTACTTTATTATAAGATTTTAGTTTAAAAAATAAACCAGTAGACTCAATATTAAAATATTTATCTTTATTAAAAGCATAATAATGGTGATTAATCTTAGGAAGAATAGATATTAATTCTAAATCATTATATCCAGTTTCTTCAGCAATTTCTCTTTTAGCACAATCAACAGCAGATTCATCATCTTTTATAGTTCCCCCAATAAATAAACGTCCACCTTTATCATGCCAATTAATTGTCAAATATTTATCCTGTTTCTCATCATACACTATTGCAACGATAGAATTCTTTTTTGTTTCATTCTCATGAGGAGTACCAGTAACTTCTTCCAAAACTTGAATAATAGGTATATCAAATTTTTTAGCAAATTCATAATCTCTATCATCATGAGCAGGAACAGCCATAATAGCCCCAGTACCATAAGTCGCTAAAACATAATCACTAATATAAATTGGAATTTTAGCATTATTTACAGGATTAATTGCATAAGCACCTGTAAAGACACCTGTCTTATCCTTGTTAAGTTCCGTACGCTCTAAATCATTTTTAAAAGAACATTCCTTTTTGTAATCATTAACTTCTTTTTTATGTTCTGATGTAGTTATTTCGTCAACATAAGGATGCTCTGGAGCCAAAACACAATAAGTTGCACCGTAAAGTGTATCACATCTAGTTGTAAACACTGTAAATTTTTTATCATGACCATCTATTTTAAAATCAATATGAGCACCCTCCGATTTTCCAATCCAATTAATTTGTCCAAGTTTTACCCTTTCCGCAAAATTAGTATCATTAAGTCCTTTTAATAAATCCTCAGAGTAATCACTCATTCTAAGCATCCATTGACTTTTTTCTTTTTGAACAACAGGACTACCACATCTTTCACAAACACCACCAGCAGCATCTTCATTTGACAATACACTCTTACATGTTGGACACCAATTAACTGGAATAGTATCTTTATAGGCCATTCCATGTTTATAAAACTGTAAAAACTGCCACTGAGTCCACTTATAATACTCTGGATCAGTAGTAGAAAACTCACGTGACCAATCAAAAGAAAAACCTAAAGATTTCATTTGAGTTTTAAAAGTCTTAATATTTTCCTTAACAGCCTCTTTTGGATGAATATGATTTTTAATAGCATACTGTTCGGCAGGAGCACCAAAAGCATCCCAACCCATTGGATATAAAACATTATAACCTTGTAACCTCATCATTCGAGCAAGAGCATCTTGGGCAGTATAACTTCGAACATGCCCAACATGTAATCCGGCTCCACTCGGATAAGGAAACTCAACTAAAATATAATAAGGTTTTTTGTTTCCATTTTCATGAGCCTCAAAAGTTTTATGTTTATCCCAATACTTTTGCCATTTTTTCTCTATTTCTTTATTATTCATTACAAATCAATCCTTTCTTTTTAAAAAACAAATAAACAAAATAATAACTTATATAAATAATAACTAAAGTTGAAAGAAAACCAATTACTATTTCCAATAGAAAATTATTAAATAGCATAATTATACTTACAATTAAAGAGATATCAAAAGAAGAAACAATAGAAATAATCATTAATAACTTTTTATACGATATTTTTTTCATATTTAAATGATAATGATTCTTTAAATAAATTACTTCAATGGGCTCTCTACCTTTATTTTTATCTTTATATTTCTTTTTAGCACTAGGTACTATAAATAATCTATATAAAATAAAAACAAAAACAAAAGATAAAAGAAAAACCAAAAATTCCTCTAACATAAATCCTCCAAAAAAAAGCAACTCATCCATAAGGACGAATTGCTCGTGGTACCACCTTAATTTATAAGAAAACTTATACTCTAAATTGATAACGGAATTACCCATTTGTTCAAAAGACAAGTTCATAATTATTGCTAATCTATTTTCACCAAACATAGACTCGCTAAATAACAATCAATTACTACTACTTCTTTTTCATCACAAATATAAAACTATTATAACACAATAGAGTAAAAAGCCAAGAAAAAATTAATTATTTTTTTCTATATTACTATATTCTAAAGATATAGTTACTATTAAATCTTTAAATTTATCAACATTAGAACGATATTCATCCATAACATCAGTAAAATTATGAAAAGAGAATTTTGAAATCTTATTCATCCTATCAATTAAATCATCAAGTTCCAATAAAATACATTTACCATCTTTTTTACTAAAAATAACTTCCTCAGGATATAAACATAATATAGCTTTAAAAGGAATAGATAAAGGATTATATTTACCATTATTGTCAGTTAATTCTAATAAGAACAATTGCAATAAATCATCATCATTAAATATTTTACGAAGATAATCTATTAATATTTTTCTATTTAAATAATTAGTAGATTGTAATTTATATATTTCTTTTAAAACATCCTCTCCACCTTTTTTAGCAATACTCAGTAGAAAATCAAAATTATCTAAAATTCTCATACAAACATAGTCAGTATTTCCAGGTACTCCTTCAGAAGAATCTGGCCAATAAGTAATATCTCCTTGATAAAATAATAAAGATTTATAATAATGAACTAAATGAAAGAGTTTCTCTTTTTCAACAGAATCCATATCTTTTAAAGAATCAGATAAGAAAGAATCATAACAATCATCTAAATGTGAAATAACGGAATCACATAACTCTAAATTAAATTCATCACAGTCTTCATTTAAAGTGTCCACATCCTCAGGATATTTTTCCAACACTAAATCTTTCAATATATTGAGTCTATTAATACTATGTTCCATAAATCCTCCTAAAATTCTCCAATATAATCTAACAATTTTAAAAATAAACCAAGATACTCTTTTGATAATCCTTTTTTCTTTAATTTACGAAGTGAAATTCTCTTTTTCGAAATAGGAAGCTCAGTATCGAAAATAATAGAAGCAATTTCTTCTTTTAAATAAGTATCAATCATTAGATCCATCAAGATACTATCAAAATCATCATTAATCAAACGAACAGCATCAATTTCAATATCTTTACCTTTACAATTTATAGTTAACTGTCCCATAGTAGGAACATTACGAACTTCTACAACAAAATCATTTCCATCAACATAATTAGTAGAATTTAATTTATCAGAATTAAAATAGATTGTAACATTTTCAGCTTGTTTAGTATTTCGAAAAACCATTTTATAATTTCTTCGTTCAGGAACAATTCCACTCTTACCATCAATAGAACGAATAATAACAGTATAATTATTTCTTAAATAGTTATAATCAATGCTTGTTTTTAAATAATAGCCCTCTTTATACATTGAAGTAATACCATCATCTTCATACAAAGTATAAGTATTACTTGCTCCAGGAAATATCTGAATTTCTAAATCCGTAGGTAATCCTATATTATTATAATCACTACGATTTGAGAAAGGAATAATTGACCCTGAATGAGCAAAAACAGGATAATCATCTTCTTTAAAAAATGAAACATATTTTTTATTTCCAGGAAATTTTTTTCCAGTGACAAGATCATACCAAGTACCATCAGGAACAAAGAAACGATGAATAGTACGGTTCATTACTCTATCTTTTTGTTCCAAAATAGGACATACAAGTAACTGAGAACCAAAATAGTATTGATTTCTGTATAAATCATCATCATATACCCACATATAATTGTAATAAAATGGTTGAATAAGAGGAGTTCCAGATTTTGTATAATTATAAGCTTCGGTATACAAATATGGAATCAGTCTATGACGAAGTCTTAAATAATCAGCTGCTACACTTTGCGTTTTAGGATCCCATAACCATGGTTCTTTTTTATAATATCTCCCTCTTGCGCCATGAAATCTTAAAATTGGTCCAAATGTACTTAATTGAACATAACGTAAATATAATTCACCATCTTCAATACCACCATGATTTCCTCCAACATCATGACTCCACCAACTAACACCAATATTAGCAGCATTTAAGTATAAAAATGGTAACTCTTTTAAATTTTTCCAACTAATCTCACTAGAACCACCATAAAGAATTGGATATCTATGAGGAGCAGTTAATCCACTTCTTGCTAAAATAAGAGGTCTTTTATTCTTATTTCTACCTGAATCCAAAAATAAATAATGATTTAAAGCCCATAATTTACTAACGTCATTATCATTAGAATCATTCCAGAAAAAATCAACACCAATAGCTTCAAGTGGATGTAGAAACATCTTAAATAAAACATCTAACAATTTTGGATTAAATGGATCAAACTGAATAATGGTACCAGCCTGAGTTTGTAAAAATTCACTAGCTTGAGGATAATATTGTTCATAGGGATAAATACCCCCTAAAGGATTAATACACAAACCAACTCTAATTCCTCTTCTATGAAAGGCATTAATAACTTCTTGAGGCTTTGGAAATAATTCAGAATTAAAAGTAAAACCAGTTTTAACATCTTTAAAATCTCCTACATTTCTAAAATGCCAATCATGATCATAAAGCATAACCGAAATAGGAATTTGCTTTCTTTCAAAATTACGAATTAATTCAAAGGAAGATTCACTATCATAAATCGTATTACGACTCCACCAGTTACCAAGTGCATAACGAGGAATTAAAGATGGAGCTCCAGTCATTTTAAAATAATCAAACAAAACCTGTCTAAAATCTCTATCATAAAATAAAACATACATATCAAAATAATTTTGTAGAGGACTCGCTAAAGTTCCATCTTCCATAATTATTTTACTTAAGGAATCATCAATTGAAGCAAATCCATCTAAAGAATATAACCCTTTTTGTAAATGCAAAGGAACATTAGAATCAACACTTACAATATTTCCATACATATTACGAACTTCAGGATGCCCAACATACCAATCTTTACAACGATCCCTCTCCTTAGATAATAAAGTAATTTTTAAATTTCTCATGGGATCAACTTTACTACCAATAAAAGGTTGTCCTTTAATATAAGTCAAAGAAAAATACTTACTCGTTATTTCTAAAATATTAGCATCTTGTCTAACAGAAAATTCAGGAGCAGCTATATTTCTTTTCTTAATAAGCTGAGTAGGTCGATCATTAAACTGTCCAGAAGGAGAAAATTCAAGTCGAATAATTCTTTCCGTAATAACAGATATTCTATAATTAGCACCCTTAGCAACACACTTTTCATCACATTTAGCTTTTGAGTTATCAACTTCAAATTGTTTTCCTAGCGGATACATAGCAACACCTTCTTATTATTCTATTAACATAATATCATAAATAAAAAAAATATCCAAGAAAAAGATATTTTAAAAAAAGAAAAAATGGATAAAAAATCCACTTTTAATAAAACCTATTTCAATAATTTTTTTTCACAATAATCTAAAACGACATCACTATTTAAATCTATCCATGCTGAATAATACTCTTTAGCTGCTTCTAGTTTTTTAGCTATTTCTAAATCATTAGAATCCTTTAACTCATCCAAACAGGCAACAACATCAAAATCTCCACCAATTAACTGATATCTCTCTTTATCAGAAAAAGAAAACTTTCCTTCAAACGAGTCATCTACTCCTTCTATTTCCCGATAAGCTAAATTATATGATTCAAATTTAACAAATGCTTCCTTAGCATCAAAAGATACAGTATCAATAGGTGTCAAAGAAATTTTATCATTATCAGAATCAATTAATGATTTTATTTCTATAGTATCCCCCTTCTTATAACATTGATTAAGTAAATTTTCTTCAAAATCTAAAACAATATCAGAATTATATTTTAACCAAGCTTTATAATACTCTTTAGCTGCAATTAATTCAATTTTTGCTTGATCGGAAACAGTAGAATCAGAAGATTTAAGATTATTTAAACAGTCTTCAACATCAAAAGTATTTTGAAACAATAACTGATACTTATCTTCAGGTGAAATAGTATAATCATTCTGAAAAGCATCATCAACCTGTTCAATTGCATGATAAGCTAAACCATATGCTTCATACTTAACAACAGCATCATTCTTTTTTAAAAATTCCATTCCAACCGGACTATTAGAAACTGTTTTAGTATCAGCAAAATCAAAATAATATAATCCTAATAAATCATTCTCTTGCTCATTTGTAACAGTTGATAAATTAGATTCATGTGTATCAATTTCAGCCTTACTACACCCACCGCTTAAAAATAGACTACCTAATAAAATAGGAACAGCATTCTTATAAAAAACTTTTTTTACTTTTATCATAACTATAATACCCCCATCGAGTAACATATTATATCATATAAAAAGTAAAAATACAATCATTTTCTATTGTAGATATACAGATTTACAAATAATGAGTGATAATTATAATAAAAAAAATAATATTATAATTCTAAAAGAATTTAAAAAATCTAAAAATAAAATACATTTTACTAATAAATAAACACTTAATTTACTATATAAAAATATGATTATAAAATTAGAAGCTGAGTAAATTTATTACTATTGATACTGATTCACCTTATATATCTTTAATTAAGAATTTGTTTCCTAATAAAAAAATAATTAATGATAAATTTCATCATACTAAGCTTATTTCTAGATTTCTTAATAAAGCAAAAATAAGAGCCATGAGCAAAGATAAAAAGAACCATAAAAAACCGAAAAAACATATGTAAAGGCTTAATAAAAGTCAAAAAAAAACAGTCAATGCATAATACATCAACTGTTATAAAATTATCAGTTACAAGTGCCTACACACACCATTTGACAATAATCCCTTATTTTAATCTTATTAAATAATGTAAAAATCAAATTTAATAAATTGTAAATAACTTATTAAAAAACAAAGCAAAAATTACAATCAAAATGATTAAGCATGACTTCCAGAATCCGAACTAACGGAAAGTTTGCTTTGCTCCAATGTTCCTTTATCAGTATTAAGATCAGAAGCAAGATTTTCATCTTGTTTAGTATAAGCCTCACTTACTTTATTAACAATTTCATTTTCAGCCGCAGTTAAAGCATCATTATAACTATTAGCAACTAAAATTACTCCATCAATAAAATTTTTAATAGCATTAGTTACTTCAGTACCTTTTATAGCTGTATCAGAACTTTCAGAAGTCATCTCATCCAACTTACTTTTAATATTTGTTTTTAAAGACTCAATCTCAGTAGAAACTGCAGAAGCAAAGTCAGCAGTAATACCAGCTCTTCCCGAAACATTTGGAAAAGGATTTTCAAATGGAGTAATCTCAGCAGCCTTAAAAGTTGTCCGAGCAGAACTTTCAATAGTAGCTCCTTGCATTGTTATTGCCATATATAATCTCCTTTCTTATTAGTCTTCAGCAATCATATTTTTATCATTCTCAGCCATACTTCCTTGAATAGCATGTAATTCATGTTCCAAAGTCATATATAAATTTTGAAAATCGTTTTCTAGTTTTTCAACATCTTTATCTAAATTATTACAAAAACGAGTTTTTGCCTCTCCACCCCATTTTAAGTCACAGATATTCTTAATTGATTTAACTCCAGTATTAATAGTATCTTTCATTTCTCTAAGAATCTTTGCCTGAATAACTCTATCAATATAGTCAACTAGCTTAGCATTATCAAACCCATATTGCATCTCAGATAATTCGGGTCCACTGGAACCAAATATAGACATACATTCACGTATAATCAATCTTATAGAAATATTAATTAATTTCTTATTGATTGATCCCTTTCTATTTATATTTTCTTATTATACATCTAGATGTATAATAAGAATTGCACTGTGGATTTGTTCCTATACATTTACAGCCATTTTATGGACTGGTTTGAGGTGACTCAAACCACAGATTTTTAATTTAATTGTTAATTAGTTAGTTAACACGTTAGTTTTTAACTAATCGATGTTTTATTAGATTACGTGATTACATGATTAGAAACCTTGTGGCAAACTTATCAGTGCAGATAAACTAATTTTTGGAGGTGCTTATAAATGATATATTATATTGGTATTGATATATCAAAGTACAAACACGATTTCTGTATTATCTCAAATACAGGCGAAGTAATTGTTGAAAACTCATCTTTTGAAAACAACAAAAAAGGATTTCAATATTTCTTGGACCAATTGAAACCCTATAATAAATCTAGTATCCAGATTGCTTTTGAAGCAACTGGACATTACTCTTTGAATTTGGAACTTCTTTTAATTGATCAAGACTATTCTTTTATGAAAATGAATCCTCTTGTCATTCATCAGTTTTTAAAAGCTCGTAGCTTACGTAGAACTAAAACCGATAAAGCTGATAGTTTAACTATCGCTAATTATCTTATGTCTGTTCCTTACAAACCAAATTCACATTTATTATACAACATTTATACATTAAAGTCACTATGTAGAAGTAGAGAACAATTAATTAAAGAAAGAAGTAAGTTTCAAGTTTTATTAACCAATGAATTAGATAAATCATTTCCAGAACTAAAAATTTTTTTTAATAATATAATTTCTAGTACACTACTTTATATCTTAGAAAAATATAAAAACACTAATCATATATCATTAATGAAAGATTACGAATCTTTAAGAAAAATATCTCATGGTAAATTTTCTTATGCTAAATTTGCTAGGCTTAAACAACTAGCTAAAGATTCAATTGGTCATCATGATGATAACTCAGACTTACTTATTTCTACATATGTCTCAACTATAAATCACTTTGATGAAAAAATTGATCCAATAGATAAACAAATTTCAACAATTATCAAAGAACTTAATCCTAAAATGTTAACCATTCCAGGATTAGGCGAAATATCTGCTGCTACCATTCTATCTGAATATGGAGATATTAAAAATTTCTCTTCTCCAAATAAAATGTTAGCTTTTGCTGGACTTGAGCCTAGTATAATCCAATCTGGTACATTACAAAATAATGGCAAGATGGTTAAACATGGCTCTGGACACTTAAGATATTCTATTATGAATATTGCAATGTCTATTCTTAGATACTCACCAACTTTTTATGATTATTACCTTAAGAAACGTTCTGAAGGTAAATGTCATAGAGTTGCATTGTCTCATGTATGTAAGAAACTCATTAGAGTTATTTACACATTAGAGAAAAACAATATTAATTTTGATCCGTCTTTATTGAAATAATTTATTATACAATTTTTCAAAAATTTCACTATGTGAAATCTTTTTGGCATGGGATTCTTTCCAATTTATAACAAACTATTAAAAATTTTTAAAATGCTATTGACTTCTAATAGTTAGTCACCTCATAATAAAAAATGTATCATTTTTGATACATTTTGTAAATGCTATTTTTTGATTTTTTCGATTTTTAAAGTATAACCTAGCGGTTCTAAAATTTGGAGCATTGTTTTTATTTGTGGTGAATTCATTCCATTTTCAATTCTAGCAATTGTAGTTCTAATTACTTTGGATTGATCTGCAATATCTTGTTGAGTTAAATTTGCATTTTTTCTAAGTTTAATAAACTCTGTAATAAGTTCATATTCCATTTCACTTATTTGTTTTTCTTTGTTTATATATTGTTTTACTTTATCCATTGTTCTACTCCATATTTATATTATTTATTTATATTTTTATAATCGTTGAAACTATATCCTTTATAATTAAAGTTTGGATATTTTTTAGCTAAAGATAGAATTGTACTAGAAATAAATGCCTTATCACTGATATTCATTTTCCCAAACGCCTTATCTAAATTATTACTTAAATTTTGTTTGGCAGTTTCCGCATCAATCTGATATGAGAACATATAATCTAATGTAAAAGTATCATCAAATTCATATATTTCTTCTTCATCCATATTAAATATATTTTCTAAACCTATATATAATTTATCAAATTCTTCAAAGCTATGATGATATGTTCCTTCTCCTATTTCTTCAAATTCTTCTTTGGTATATAATTTATAATCCATGTTTTCTGGTAGTGAATAATAGAAGCTTAATGCGGCGTCTTCATCCTCAAAGGCTATTCCATATACAATATATCCTTCATCTGTATTAACTAAATTTATTTCATTATCAAATGCATGGTTTACTATTATTCTCTTTATTAGATTTTTTTGATTTGTTTTTTCATATATCTTATTATATATTTTAGTAAGATTTTTAATAGATATAATTCCATAAGTAGCAATTATATTATGTATGTTTTTTTTATATTTGCTAGTCTCTTTGCATTTTATTTTTATTTCTTTATTTTTTAATATTTCTTTTAAGATACTTCTCAATTCTAATGGTGTATAAATATATATTTTATTTTCACTTTTTAAATATTTTACTTTTACTAGATTATAGTTATGTAAAAATTCTATAAAATGTAGAGATAGTTTCAAATTAAATATATTCATAATTAATATTTTATCTTTATATACTTTTAAGTAAAATTCTAATTGTTTTATAAACTCTTCAGGTGCGTTTATTAATATATTGTTATATATATCTTTTATATTCTTTTCAAAATCTTCAACTATCATTTTTTTTGGATGTATTGATAATGACCATATATGTGCTAATTCTTCCGAATTATCATTTATAGCCGCATCCAATTTATATATTTTCTCAATTTGTTCTTTTGTAAACGATGAAATAAACTCATTTAAATTTTCTTTTTCATTAAGTTTATCTTTAAAATTTTCACAATATAATTCTATTATATTTCTATTTATATCCATCCTATTAATTCTCCTTTTTTTGATTTATTGTATCATATCATCTTTAATTCTTACAATTTTTTTATACTAAAGATTTTTTAGTTCTCGTAACTACCGGTAATAAAAGACAACCTTCCCCCGCACCTATTGAGATTCTGACTTTTGATTTTCTTTTACTATTTATCAATACTTTTTAAAAAGAAGGACTATAAAAATCCTACAACTTACAGGCTAGGCCTTCGAATTTCTTACCTATCGTACTCAAGGTCAAAAAAAGCTGAAGAAAGGTCTATTTTAATCTTGACACCATCTCCAAAACTATAGTTGGGAGTTCAAATCTCTCATCCCCCTACCATTAATAAATAATCTCTAACTTATAAAAGATAGAGTTTTTTATTTATTATGTTATAATTAAATTGTTATGTGAGGAGTTTTAGATATGAAGTTAGTTAAAGAATTAGGAAAAATGATATACAGTTTTATTAAACCACATAATTTAAATGAAAAAATATTAGAAATGCCAAAGAATGTAAAAAATATGGGTATTAAAATAGAAATATTATCTTTGTCATTAACAATATTTTCACTAACATTTGCGTTTATGCTTAAACTTACCAATATGATGATAGAACAAAAAATATTTTTATTAGGTGTTATTTTGTATATGTTATATAAAGGTCAGTACATATTAAAAGATGCATTCAGCATATATTCTGATAGCGAATATTCTAAATATAACATGATATTTGAAGATGAATTAGTTTTAAAAGGAACAAATATTATTGGTGTTACCAAAGATAAAGTTTTAAAATATGATGAGAATAACAAAATATATCGAGTAATGGATAATGAAACTATTTTAAATACAATTAAAAAATATCTAGATAACTTATGGCGACATCAAATAAGACATAGATTTGATATTATAAAATTAATAAGTATATTAACTATGATAGTAATAGCAATTATCACTAACGATGCAATACCAAACGGTATTTATATTTCACTAATTTTAATTTTTGGAACACTATCGTTTTTTAGTTCTGCATACATTAATTTAAGTAGAGGCAAGTACTACAAGAAAAACAGAGAATTCAATAATGAACAATCAGTCATTGTAAATGATCTATTGAGAGTACCAACAATTGTAAGCAAAGATTTAGATATGAGAATAGAGAGATTTAAAAGAACTGTAATAAATAGTAATAATAATATAAAACAATTCTATAAGAAAATGAATTTTACTAGATTAATTATGACAATTATCGAGACTCTAAGCCAATATGGTATTATTATATTTTATGTAATGAATGTAAAACTGGAAAATTTAACTTTAGGAAGTATTGCACAAATAACAGCTACATTAGTAATCATAGAAACCGCTATCGGATACACAAGAAGATTTGCATATGCTTTAGAAGCTAATAACGAGAGAATTACGGCTCTTGAAAAAGAGTTTACAGATATGAAATTAATTCTTGATACATATCATGCAGCAAAAAAAATAGATAACAATAAAATAGTAAATAATATTAGTATTAAACCATTTACAATAAAGTATTTAAAAGGATCAAATAATGATATTCCATTCACTCTTAAATCAGATAAAGATATAAATATAAATAAAGGTGAAGTAGTAGTTTTATATGGACCATCAGGTAGTGGTAAAACTACATTTATGAATATGCTTACTGAAAGAATTAGATTAGAAAAAAGCACTGATATTCCTACTACATCTAGATTTCTAATGTATGAGGATAAACTAAAATTTGGAAGTTTAAGTATTTACGAAGAATTATTTTGCGATAGCAAAAACCCAGACTTAGAAAAAATGAATGATATTCTTAAAAAACTTCATTT
>Ga0256404_1005019_pt1 | contig 24083 bp, 20 predicted proteins | sample RumenRJG_01DNA_FD_185990 | JGI IMG/M metagenome (GOLD analysis project Ga0256404, IMG submission 185990) | Bovine rumen microbial communities from Lethbridge, Alberta, Canada - RJG_01 | ecosystem: Host-associated > Mammals > Digestive system > Stomach > Rumen | place: Canada: Alberta | collected... | reverse complement strand
AATGGACGGAAGCCCAGGAAGATTTTAAGTACCGCTACTACATCCAAAAACAGGACGCCCGAGTTGCAAAAATGCATAAAATGGAAAAGGCAAAAATCCCCGCCGACTTTGACTACGGTGCCATCCCCGCCCTTAGTGCAGAAAGCCGTGCCAAGCTGGAAAAAGTTCGCCCGCTCACACTGGGCCAGGCAAGCCGCATCTCTGGCATCCGCAATAGCGACATCATGCTTCTTATGGTCTATCTAAAATAATTTTTTTCTCTTCTGGACGGCATGCCATCTTCCACTGTGCCCGGCACTCCGTGTCCGGCCAGACTCCTTGCAATTTTTACTTGCTTGCAAACAAGTAGCGCCAAGGAGGGCGCGTAATTTCTTTGCAAAACTGACGGGTAAAAATTGCAAGGAGGCATTTTTTACCGCCCTTCCGCCCTTCGCTAACGCTCATTGCCGCTTCGCGGCAACTCCGGGGCTCCACGGCGGCGTAGGCTGGTGGGCAAGTAAGTTGCTACAATAAGCCCTGTATATCGAATGCTAAATAACTGTCATACTGAACGCAGTTGCTTGCAACCAATTTCAGCATCTATTTCTGTAGATTCCCGGAGTGTTTAATCTCAAAATTGAAAGCTGGTGTTCAAAGAAAAGAAAGTCTTGCAAAATGGATAGACTGGATTTATACTGAAAAAAGGTATCAAGGAGTGAAATGCTTTTTCAAACAATGCAAGACTTCGAATGCAAGGGATTGCAAGTGGCTTCAATGGAATTTGCGATAAAGACAAAAAAGGGTTCTTCCGAACGCAAATAATCAAGGTTAATGGCGGATTATGGAAAGCGATGAAACATTTGAATGTTTAAAAAACATTTTCTCTGAATGGAATAGAATTTGTAATGATTTTCTTAATACAGAATCTTCATTTTTAAATGGTATAAATCCTTTGCTCAAAAAAATAAGAACTGAAAAGGAGGGACACGATAAAAATCATTTTAATATTTTTTCTAAAATATCTGAAATATATTGCCCTGATAAAGCTGTTTATGAAAAAGAGAATCCTAATAGTGAAATATTAAAATTACTTCTTAATCCGAAGACGGAGAAGATTGGTGATGAAAAAGTTTTAAAATCTTTTTTTGAATTTATCGATATGCCTAAATACAGTGATTTTTTTCCGGATTTCAACGATATCGAAATTCTAAGAGAAAAGCATCGTATGGATATTTATATACGCAACAAAGAAAACGCAGTAATTATAGAGAGTAAACTAAATGGAGCTCCGCATCAAGACTTTCAACTTGCCAGATATTATTTAAGAGCAACCGAGAAAGATTGTCGTGAAGTCAAAAGAATTGTTTACTTGACATTAAATCCAATTGGAAATCTGAATTTAGATAAATTATATCAACCATCTCCGTCAAAGAAATATACGCTAGAGGAACAAAAAAAATATTATAAGACAGTTCCCAAAATAGATCCGTTGATTAGATATATTTCAGCTGTAGGTTATGATAAATGTTTGTCCAAATTTTTTAAGGAGTGTTCTGAAAAATCAGGAATAAATGAAATTCTGAAAATTCTATTAAAGGAATATTCTGAATTATTAGTAAAACTAGCAGGAGAAGAAAGAATGTCAGAGGCAGAAAAGGTTTTGTTTGAAAAGATTTACGCAGATGTGGACAATATAAAAAGTGCTAAAATTTTTATACAGGCTTGGGACAATAAAAATGAAGCATTACGTGATATTTTCAAAGATAAATTTGACGAAAAGAATAGGACTGAAAAAAGAGGATGGGTTTATTATGATGATATGTATTATAAAAATGTGAATGAATATATATTGTTTATATATTTCTATCATAACAAAAATGGCCCTTTTATTCAGATAGGGTTTTGGTCTGGTAAAGATAAACCTATGTTTAAAACTCCAAAGCGTAGCGAATTAAAAAATGTTCTTGAAAGCCTTGCTATTGATAATCTAGGACTGTATTTAACACCTGAGGGAATTCGAGCAACTGGAGTATGGGTTTATATGGATTTTGTATATAATGAGCGTGAAAATATAAATGATTATTTTGATAAAATTATTAAGGTTTTAGAAGAATTGGAAACTAAAACTCCTGACTAAAAATAATAGGCTACTTAAAATGAGTTTAGTTATGAACAAATTGGAAGCACAGATAAATGCATTTTGGAATTCTCCGCTTGATGAGGAAGAGCAGTGGTATGAAAGTCATTCCGATGAATTTAAGCCAGTCGATAAGCAGTCTGAGATGCGCAAGAAACTTATTGAGGCTGCAAATAAGCCGGCTGTGATTCATTTCTCGGTGCCATTTTAAACGGTTTTTGTCTGTTTTTCGGTGCCATTTTGATACACTTTTTGTAGAACCATGAATATAAAGGTCGGAAAATAGAAAACGCCGTTATTTTTATGAGCAGATGCCAATCTTCATGTAATTGCGGCGGCCCTTCCCAACTGGGCGTAGTTTGCAATGCATAGGTTATGTTTATTTGTCTTCGTAATGTCCTTTGCAGGAAATTATTTCCAGGAATTCACCTTCTTTGCGGTATATGAGTCTGTTTGCCTCATCGATTCTTCGGCTGTAAAGTCCTGCTAGATTGCCACGCAATGCTTCTGGTTTTCCGATTCCGTTTAAAATACCGTTCCTCTCTATGTCTTTCACAAGTTCGTTTATTCTCTTAAGAGTTTTCTTGTCTTGAGTTTGCCAGTAGAGGTATTCGTTCCACGCTTTGTCGTGCCAAATTTTTTTCATGAGCTGAGCCTAATCCTCTATAAGGTCATGCTCTGCACAGTTTATGCCCATACGCATGTCGGAAAGTCTTTCCTGCAATTCTTTTTTGGAGATGGTGGTTTCGTTTTTTGCTTCCAAACCTTTAAGGCCTTCTAGGATTTTTATTATATAAATAACACTTTCGTCAGAAAGACTTTGTATCATTGACAATGCCTGTTCTTTTACTGCTGTCATTTACAGCCTCCTGTTTTATCCTTGCACATATAATAAAATTTCCATCTATAAACTATTATGTTATAGCAAGCATTTTTTTTCAAGCCTGTGTGCCAAAAACTACATCCTAAAAATCCGCGAGTTGGTCAGCACGAGGTTTCCGTCGTCGGTAACAAGCACATCGTTTTCTAGCCTGCAGCCGCCAAGCTGTGGGTCGTAAAGGCCGGGTTCCAGCGTTACAATGTTGCCGCTCTTAAAAAGCGTGTCTTCTTTTGCCCTCATGCTAACAAAGGGTGCCTCGTGAATCTCTAGGCCTGTTCCGTGGCCAAGTCCGTGGGGCATAAAGAGTCCTTCCTTTGCAAAGATTTCGTCTGCTTTTTTTGCGGCTCCTAAAACAGGCATTCCTTTTTTGTAGAGAGGTCTGCATTCGTCTGCTGCAACTTGAACAAGGTCAAGGATTTTTTCCTGGGCGGCATTAAGCTTTCCGCGTGCAATGGTAATGGTGCAGTCGCTTGCGTAACCTTCGTAACAAACACCGTAGTCCAAAATGCTAAGTCCGTCGCAGCCCCACAAGCCTCCAGTGTAGCCTGGGAAAGCATGTATTGCATAGCTTCGTGAAGGACCAGCTGCAAGAGTGTCAAAGCTTGTGCGCTCGCATCCTTTTTCGCGGAGAGTTTTTTCTATAAAAAGTGCAACGTCGCTTTCTGTTTTTATTTTTCCTTCCGCAAGAAGAGGTATGATTGCATCCGTCATTCCGCTTGTAATTGCACATGCCTTTACGGTGCAGGCAACCTCGTATTCATCTTTTACAGCCCTAAGTTCCTTTGTAAACTTGTGAACTCCTTCTTCCGTGCACTCAACCTTCCAGCCGTCACCGCCAAGTGCATCCTGAAACTTTTTAAAAGAAATGTAGGTCGTTTCCGTTTGCAGCGAAACAGTTAGCCCCTTTGGCTTTGCAGAAAATTTTTTAAGTTCGCCTTTTACGGCATCCGTGTTCACGCGCTTGTATTCCGTAAGCGGAGTTACAAAATCAGAATGTGCGCGGAGGGCTGCCAAGTTTTCGTCCCAGGGAACAAGATGGGCTTTTTTGTCTGCGGTAAGAATCAGAATTGCGTCAGACGGATGGCCTGTAAGGTAGCGGACAGCTGGTGTCCTGTGGTCTTCATTGTCTTCGTAAACCGCCGCCGCAATATTGTGTTGCTCCATGTAGGCATAAACTTTTTCACGCCTTGCCTTGTAGATTGAATCAAGGTTGGCATTAGCTATTATCTTTTCGTAATCCTGCAAAATATTTTCGTTCATAAAAAACTCTCCTTTTTTTCTGGACCAGCTTTTATATGTAAACCCGCTTTCCAGGGTTCCGCCTTTCGGCTCCATTGCTACTGTGGCCGGCCCTTCGACTTTGCTCAGGGACCAGCCCCAGTAGCAACGGCTTTGCCGCCCTTACAATCGGGGGTAGGCTTTTTTTTGCTCAACGCTTTAGTTTTTTTGCTACGGTTCCAACAAGCGAATCCTTTGTAATAAGAAGCAATGCTATTCCAATTCCGCCAAAGATGCAGCCTGTAATTGCAACAGGAATTCCTTGAGAAATAAGGCGGTTGTGCCCTGCAAAAAAATCCACGATTCTTTCCCTAAGAAGATAAATTGGAATGGCCGCTATTGCAGAAAAGAGTGTAACCTTTAGCGCATATAAAAGTGTGCTTCCAAGAACGCTTGCAATGTTTATGTTCTTTTTGAACTTTAAAAAGTAAAAGAGGAAGGCCGTGTTAACAAGACTTGCAACAGAAAGTGCCAGTGCAATTCCTGAGCCGCTCATCTGCCTTACCAAAACTAATGCCAGCGAAATGTTCACTGCAAAGTTTATGAGCCCTGCAATGGTTGGACTTTTTGTGTCGCCCTGTGCATAGAAAGCCGGAGAGACAATTCTGTTAACCGCAATAAAGGTAAGCCCCAGTATGTGGCAGCAGAAAACTTTTTGCGTCATAAGAATGGAATCTTCATTGAACCTGCCTGTTGCAAAGACAAGCGTAATCAGGTTCTTTGCCATTATGAGCGAATAGAAAGTAATCGGAATTGAAATAAGGGTCATTATGTTAACAGACTGCTTTAATAGTTTTGAGAATGAATCCCATTCGCATTTTTTTGCAAAGCCAGTAAGGTCTGGAAGAATTACGGTTCCTATGGTAACTGCACAAATGCCAAGAATCAATTCCTGCAGCCTTAGCGAGTACTGGAGGCTTGAGCAAACACCAGTTCCTGCGCGAGTTGCAAGAGAAGAAGAAACAATGTCGTTAATCTGATATGCTGCCATTCCGATTATTGTAGGTCCAATAAGGCGGATTACGGTTCTTGTGTATGGGTTTTTAAAGGCCTTCTTTAGCGAGGTAAAGCAAAGCTTCCAATTGTTGCGCAGTACAAAGGGCAGCTGGAAAATTGCCTGTACACAGCCGCCGGTTATTACACCTATGGACATTGCCCGGGCTGGATTTTTTGTAAGGCCAAAATATGTAAGAACGTATGTGAATGCAATCACTATTGCGTTAAAGAGGATGGGGGTAAAGCCTGAAGGTGAAAAAATCTTTAGCGCATTGAGTATTCCCTGCAAAAGGGCTGCAATGGAAATTACCACAAGATATGGGAACATTATCCTTGTAAGGACTGTAGCTTCTGTAAGGGCATCAAGGGATTCTTTTCCAAAGAAAATCTTAAGAATGAGCGGGGTAAAAATCATGCCCAGGGTTACAAAGACAACCGTAAAAAAAGTTACAAGGGTAAAAGTTGCGTTTATGAATTCCTGAGTTTCCCTTTTGCCTTCTTCCGTAGATGAATCTTCAAGCCTTGACTTGAAAGTTGGAATAAAAGCGACCGACACCGAATTTTCTGCAAAGAGCCTGCGGAAAAAATTTGGAACCTGAAAAGCTATTACGAATGCGTCACTAAGTGTTGACGTGCCAAGAAACTTTGCCTTTGTCATTTCCCTTACCAAGCCAAGAAGCCTGGATGCAAGCGTAAGGAATGAAAGTGAAAGGCCTTTTGCAACAAGCGACCTTCCCGATTTTTTTGCCAGGGAAGTGCCAGCCACACTTTCTTTTTGTTCTGTTGAATTTTCCATATTCAATAGAATACAACTGTTTGGCTAAGTTTTCAATACGTGGGCAGTTTAATTATTTGGGCACAGTAGGCACAGGCGCTTTAGTTTGATTCCTGGAGATAATAGTCTTGGGCTGTTGTGGTGCAGGAGGCTACTTTTGCTAGTTCCGGGCTTTCTTCTTCTTTTGCCTTGTGGGCAGAAGATGTGCAGTTTATTAAAAGTGCGGCACAGGTAAGGATTGCAATCTGGAAAATCTTTTCAATAACAGTTTTTATCATGGAAATCTCCTTTGCTAAAATATAAGACACGCGGACAATAGCAAAGTGTCACTTTTTTTCTAAAAAAATAGGCTGTATTTTTTTATGTTTTTTTGATAGATTAGTTCCAGGTTTAAGAATGATTTTGCAGTTTGGTAAAAATAAGATTGAAGTTGATGTGGAAAAGACACGCGCCTATTATGAAAGTGAAGTTTTGTTGAGCGAGACTTGCAGCTGTGAGCATTGCCGTAATTTTGTAATGGCGGCCGAAAACTTTCCTAAAGACGTAAAGAATTTTTTTGATTCGCTTGGAATTGATCCGCGGAAAGTTCAAGAAGTGTTTTCTGGTGATGAAGATGGGCGTAAAACAGTGCGCTATAGCGGCTTTACCCCATTTTGCGGAAGGGTCTTGGACGGCGGTTCAAGCGTTAGGGAAAGGGAGTTTAAAGATGGCAGCAAGGCTTATGAAAGGGATGAAGAAAATGAATTTGCAGTAGCCGAAAATTTTTCTGTAGATTTTGAGAATGAACTTATTATAAAAGATGATTCTTTTCCCCGCCCTGCATGTAGCCTGATATTTTCCTGCGAGCTTCCCTGGCTTCTTCCTGAACCAAAAGATGTGCGCTATGAAGATGTTTCTTTTGTAGACGAAAGGGGGCTTTCTTTTTCTGACGGAGAAAAACTTTTCTTTGCAGACTGTGCAGGTTTTCCTTCCTCTAAAGATAAGAAATATATTGCTTATAAAAATTTTTCTGCAAGGCAGCCTTGCATTGAATTTTGGACCCGCCCGAGGCAGACAAAAATAATATTCAGCAGGAATGGATTTTTTTCTGGAATAAGGGCACGGTTTTTGATGAGAAAGTTTTTGAAGCAACTTTTTAAATACGGATACGAGGCTTTGTAATGGCTAAAACAATGAAACATGAATATGCATTGGCCTTTCTTGCGTTCATCCTTTTGATTTATCCGATGTATAAACTTGCAAAGAATTCTCTTCTTTTTGTAGGGCACGAAAGTGTTAGCGCAGAAATTGTGAGCGTTGAATACGTGCGTGGTACTACAAGGGGAGATAATGGTCACTGGATAATAGAATATAAGTATGAAGAAGACGGGAATGTAAAAAGGGGAGAGACAAAGCTTAGCCACACTATTGTAAGAATGATAAAAGGAACCCGCCGCAAAAAGTTGCAGGTTGGAAATAAAACGACCGTTTACATTGGTAATAACGGATACAGCTTCCTAAAAGATGAGCTTACGGAAGAAATAATACGCTATGCCATTTATTCACTTGCTATAATTTTTATGATATGGGGCGTGCTGGGCTTTCCAAAAATAGCTTTTAAGCAAAAGAATAAGAATTATTTTTATTTTCAGCTTAAGAATTACAAGATAAAGAAACTTTCTGCCAAAAAAATAGGAAATATCTGTGATTATATAGAAAAGCTTGAAAGGTCTGAGCTTGTTTCTTTTGGCTTTAGCATGGGCTCTTCTTTTTATGAATACAGCTATTCTGACGGATTTTTTTACGAAAGACTTGCAAACGGAAAGTCAGAAAAAGAAAACGAAATAAATGACAGGGCTAAGGCAGAAGATCGCATAAGGGAAATCTACAGGCTCTTAATAATGAAATCATAGGAGGAGAGATGGCATGAATGATAAGTTGTATAGAAAATTTGTTCTTCTTAATAGAATTGGCTGGGCTTTGGTAATTCTTTCGTTTGTTGCTTTTTTGGGGCTTGCCTTGGTCTGCAAATACAGGCAGGTTCACTATAATGAAAATACCGGTGACTTGTTTGTGAAGGGCTTTTTTTCTTTGGGTGTCTTGCTTTCTACTGGTTTACTGATGGGCTTTCCAAAAACTTTTTGCGATGTTGGTGGAAAGCTAAAAGCTGCGCAGACGAAAAGGACTTGGCTATTATCATTTATAGACTTGGTTTGTATAGGATTCAGTTTTCTTGGAGCAGTTTCTTTGCTTGTATGTTCTATTATATTTATAAAATTATAAAGTAAAGTAAGTCAGGGTAATGCCATTAACTTTACGTCTTACTTTATTATTTTGCCGTAGTGGACGCTAGACGGATCTTTAATAAGGTCTACCGGGTCATTGGCTCCAAAAAATATGCTGGAAGATTCTGCGTCAATGGTGAATGTGTCCATAACCTCTGATGTCTTTGTCTTGTAGATTGTTATTACAAGAAGCAGCTTGTCTGGTTTTCCGCTCCATGTGGCAATGTTGTCTTCCCAGTAAGTAATCGTTGGTTCTACGATGTAGTCGTATTTTGCCTTTGTCTCTGCGTTGACGGATTTGTAATCTGGAAAGCGGTTTAAAAGACTTGCGTTTACTCCGCAGCCGGCCAGTACCTTTTGGAGCTCCAAGGATGTGGTTATGCCGGATTTTGATTCGTCGGGGTAGTCATTAGGAACGGTGATTGCGAAAGTCTCTGCCTTTGAAAGTGTTGTGGGCTCTGATTCATGAACTGTAAAGGAAGTTGTTGTGCAGGCAAGGATAATCATTGAGTATGCTGCAAGAAGAAAAGCTAAAATCTTTTTCATAAAAACCTCGCGTTTTTTTTATCTATACCTATTATATACTAAGACACAGGCAAATGCAAAAACTGCCATTGTTTTTTTGCAAAATTTGAGCCGTTGACAGCAAGCGGATTCAAGGCTAAACTGAATCAGGCGGGAGCGATGTGTGTGTGGAGCGGTGTATGACCTTGCACGATGTTAAAGTGGGTGAGACGGTTCGGGTGGTTAAGCTTGGCGGTAACGGTGAGCTTAGGCAGCATTTTTTGGATATGGGGATTATTCCTGGGGCGGAGGTTACGTTTGTAAAGTATGCGCCGCTTGGTGACCCCATGGAATTTAGGCTGCATGGATATGAACTTACCCTTAGGGTTGCCGATGCTCAGAAGATAGAAGTGGAACCAGATTCCGCGTTAGGGATTGGAGCCGCGCCGGAAGGCGTTGCCGCAAGGCAATGGAGTGCCAACGGAACGGCGGAAAGCCCGACCCCGCAAAGCGGGGGAACGCCCAAGAAAGAAAACGGAGAAAATTCAGAACATCCTGGTCTTGGTGAGAGCGGAAAGTTCCACGACAAAAAAAGTGAGAGGCCACTCCCCGACGGAACGGTAATTTCTTTTGCCCTTGTTGGAAACCAGAACTGCGGAAAGACAACTTTGTTCAACAAGCTTACGGGTTCTAACCAGCACGTGGGTAATTTTCCGGGCGTAACTGTAGACAGGAAGTCCGGTGCCATAAAAGGCCGTGCGGCTACTGTTATAACAGACCTTCCGGGTATTTATTCAATGTCTCCCTATTCGAGCGAAGAGCTTGTTTCCCGCGATTTTGTTCTTAACGAAAAGCCCCATGCAATAATCAACATTGTGGATGCCACAAACATAGAGCGAAACCTCTACCTTACGATGCAGCTTTTGGAGCTGGACATTCCGCTTGTAATTGCGCTTAACATGATGGACGAGGTTACTGCCAACGGCGGTTCAATAGACGTGAACAAGATGGAGGTTCTTTTGGGGGTGCCTGTTGTTCCCATTTCTGCAAAGAAGGGGCAGGGTATTGAAGAGCTTGTTTCCCATGCGATTCATGTTGCCAAGTTCCAGGAGAAGCCCCTGCGCCAGGATTTTTGCGGTAAGGACGACAATGGAGGGGCTGTTCACCGCGCCCTTCACGGAACGGTTCACCTTATTGAAGACCATGCGGAAAAGGCAGGTGTTCCGGTGCGTTTTGCGGCTACAAAGCTTTTGGAGGACGACAAGCGCATTATGCACAAGCTGGACCTTGATGTTAACGAAAAGGAAATGCTTGAGCATATCATTATGCAGATGGAAAAGGAGCGTAAGCTTGACAGGAGTGCGGCTATTGCGGACATGCGATTTTCTTTTATCTACAGGCTGTGTGATGTCTGCGTAAAGAAGCCGCTTGAAAGCAAGGAGCGTGCGCGTAGCCAAAGAATTGACCGTGTTCTTACCGGGCGGTGGACTGCGATTCCCTGCTTTATTGCGATTATGGCAGGTGTTTTTTACCTTACCTTTAATGTGATTGGGGCTTGGCTGCAGCAGCTTTTGGAGAAGGGGATTGATTCCCTTGCCGCTTTTGTTGATTCAGCCCTTACTTCTTCCGGGGTGAATGAGGTTTTGCACGGCTTGATTATAGACGGCATTTTTACTGGTGTTGGCAGCGTGCTTAGTTTTCTTCCTATTATTGTAACCCTCTTTTTCTTTCTTTCTATTCTGGAGGATTCAGGCTACATTGCCAGGGTGGCATTTTTTATGGACAAGCTTTTGCGGAAAATTGGTCTGTCTGGAAGGAGCATTGTTCCGCTTTTGATTGGCTTTGGCTGTTCAGTTCCTGCTGTGATGGCAACGCGTACGCTTCCCAGTGAGCGCGACCGCAGAATGACGATTCTGTTGACTCCTTTTATGAGCTGTACTGCAAAGCTTCCGATTTATGCTTTTTTTGTGAGCGCTTTTTTTCCGCGGCATGGTGCCCTTATTATGACGGGGCTTTATCTTTTGGGGATTCTTGTGGGGATTGGCGTGGCCTTTTTGTACAAGGGGACTCTTTTTAAGGGCGAGGCGGTTCCTTTTGTTATGGAGCTTCCAAACTACAGGCTGCCCGGTTTTAGGAACACTACCCAGCTTTTGTGGGAAAAGGCAAAGGACTTTTTGCAGCGGGCTTTTACGGTTATTTTTATTGCTACGATTGTAATCTGGTTTTTGCAGAGCTTTAACTGGAGGCTGCAGCTGGTGGGGAATGCGGAGCTTAGCATTCTTGCTTCTCTTGCGCATCTTATTGCTCCTTTGATGAGGCCTGTTGGGCTTGGGGACTGGCAGATTGTGGTTGCCCTTGTTAGCGGTTTTATTGCTAAGGAGAGCGTTGTTTCTACCATGGAGATTCTGTTTGCGGGCGGTGTGGAGACCCTTGTGTCTTCTTTGACTGCGGCTAGTCTTTTGGTCTTTAGCCTGCTGTATACGCCTTGTGTTGCGGCTATTGCTTCTGTAAAGAGGGAACTCGGTGTGCGGTGGGCTTTTGGAGTTGCCATTTGGCAGTGTGCGGTGGCTTGGGTTTGCGCTCTTGCGGTTAGGCTTTTGGGGCTTGCTTTGCTTTAGGTGTGTTTGTTTTTACGGTTTGCGTGAGGTGTGTTTGTTTGCAAGCGGGGGACTTGTTTGCATGAGAGGCGTTTGTTTGCAAGCAGGTGTGCCTGTTCAAGTTTGTAGCATATTCAAGCACGGCAGGGATTGGAGCCCCGTAGTTGCCGCGTATGCGGCAATGAGCGCTAGCGAAGGGCGGAAAGCCCCTCAAAAATGGCCTCCTTGCCATTTTAGAGGACGGGTTTTCTGGCGAAAACCCGCGAGTCTTTATGCAAACAATTGACGCGCCCTCCATGGCGCTATTGTTATAAAGAAAATGGCAAGTGTTCTTTTGGGACGCAGGTGTTTTGCATACAAAAGCGCCGCAGAAAGAAATCATAAAAAAACTGCTGCAAGGCATACTGTTGCTTGATGCCTTGCATCGCTTGACACTTGCTAAATAAAGTTGTATATTAAGTTTATGAACAAAACACTACTTCTACTATGCTCAGTCTTCTCTGATTGCCGAAAATAGGCGCTGGTAAGGGTAGTTTTAACTTGTAACTTACAGACCTGTTGCTTCGGCAGCGGGTCTTTTTTCTTTTAAATTTTTTTGCTTTAGAAGGAGATTTTTATGGCTTCAATGAACCCCGATGGAACTTTGACCGGCAAGTACGCTCCAATTGCGGACATTCCAATGACTAACCGCAAGTGGCCAGCCGCACGCATCACTAAGGCGCCAATTTGGTGCTCCGTAGACCTTCGCGACGGCAACCAGGCCCTCGTAAACCCCATGGGTATAGAAACCAAGCTTGCATTTTTTGACCTTATCGTAAAGACAGGCTTTAAGGAAGTGGAAATTGGCTTCCCCGCCGCAAGCGACACCGAATACGACTTTCTCCGCCGCCTTATAGACGAAAAGAGGATTCCCGACGACGTAACAATCCAGGTCTTGTGCCAGGCCCGCGAGCATTTGGTAAAAAAGACACTGGAAGCCATTAAGGGTGCCCCAAACGTAATTTTCCACATCTACAATTCAACTTCGCCTGCCCAGAGAAAGTATACTTTTGGAAAGACAAAGGAAGAAATCAAGCAGATTGCAATAGACGGTGTGCGCTGCATAAAGTCCTGCCTTTCGCCTGAAGACTTAAAGAAAATCCGCCTTGAATATTCACCGGAAAGTTTTTCCATGACGGAAATTGACTACGCCGTAGAAATCTGTGAGGCTGTAAAAAAGGAGTGGGGCTGCTCACCGGACAATAAAATCATCATGAACCTGCCGACTACAGTTGAATGTGCCACGCCCAACGTCTACGCAGACCAGATTGAATACTTCTGCTCCCACATAAGTGACCGTGACAGCGTAATCGTAAGCACCCACTGCCACAATGACCGCGGAACAGGCGTTGCATCCGCAGAACTGGGGCTTTTGGCCGGAGCCGACCGTGTTGAAGGCTGTCTCTTTGGAAACGGGGAGCGCACCGGAAACCTTGACATTGTAAACGTAGCCCTTAACATGTTCAGCCAGGGGGTTGACCCAATGCTTGACCTCCGCGACTTGCCGGCAGTTGCCCAAAAGTACATGGAATACACGGGCATGGAAATTCCTCCGCGCACGCCTTATGCAGGAGAGCTTGTCTTTACAGCCTTTAGCGGAAGCCACCAGGATGCTATCCGCAAGGGAATGGCAGCCCGCGCAAACCAGAAGGAAAATGCCTTGTGGGATGTTCCCTACCTCTTAATCGATCCGCACGACATTGGCCGCGAATACGAAGGAATTATCCGCATAAACAGCCAGTCAGGAAAGGGTGGCTCTGCATACATCCTTGAGCAGGAATACGGGCTTGTTCTTCCAAAGGCCATGCATCCAGCACTCGGTGCAGTCATAAAAGATGCTGCGGACAAGGCACAGCGCGAGCTTAAGTCTTCCGAAATCTACGAGCTCTTTGAAAAGCATTGGATTAAGGCAGACAAGAACCTTGCAATCGTGGACCTTGCAGAAACCCATGTTGAAGGTTCCAAGGAAAAGGGTGCAGAAGAGCAGACTCTTTGCCGCGCAGTCGTTACATGGAAGGGCAAGCAGTATGCCATTGGAGACAAGGGAAACGGCCCTCTGGACGCATTCTGTTGCGCACTTTCAAAAACGCCGGCACCAGCATTCAGCATAACGGCCTTCCACGAGCACAGCATTGGAAAAGGAAACAACACTTTTGCAATGGCCTATGTTCAGCTTACAACCCAGGACGGAAAGCAGTACTGGGGGGCTGGAAAGTCAACCAGCGTAGGACGTGCGGGTGTAGACGCGGTAGTCTCTGCCCTTAACCAGATAGCACTTTAGTTTGCAAAGGGGGAGTTTTATCTCCCAGGGGGGGGGAAAGTCTCCCCCTCGCTACAAAGGCAAGTCGCTCCACAAATGCCAAAACCGGCAAGCCTCAAAGCAAACAACCGTCACCCTGAACTTGATTCAGGGTCTGTGCCTATACGGCACGCTGCTTCCCTCGTTTGTTCCGCAATGTTGCCTTTATGCAAGAAGAAATTTATGGGGTTAATTTCAGATCTATTCTTTGACAAAAGTCCAAGCCGTAAGTCAGAAAGGTCCAAGCCCTCTTGGCGTGACCAAGAAGACGATGAAGACGAAAAGTACGGTGAAGACGAAGATGCCGACGACAAATTTGACTATGACGGCTTTGACGAAGACGAGGACTTTTAGCTAGTCCCTGTAACCAATTTGCAGCACCGTGGTTTAACAGTTGATTGCAATAGCAACAAACCTTGTTTGTCAATACAATCCATGTCGCAGTTTTTCCGGCATTTGCCAGCGCACACATGGCATTGCCGGTTTTTACTGCATCCTCCTCTCCTTTTGCCCTTCTTCTGTACATTGTATGGAAGAAGGGTTTTTTGTTGAACAAAGGCCCGTAAACGTGTAAAATATTCATTATGAAAAAGATTTTTGCACTACGGCTCGTAGTTTTTTTTATTTCAGCTTTTGCATCTTTACAAAAGTCACAGGGGCAGGCAGTAAGCATGACTCCTCCTCCCTACAAGGCAGTTTCCATTCCCCTGGAAAACAACATGGGAACCCTCCACATAATGTCGCTTACTAACGGCCTTACCATTTTCGTAAAGGAAGACACAAACTCCGCTGTAATACGTACAGAATTTGTCTGCAAGGCTGGCATGTCTTCGCAAAGTGCAAGCAACGCAGGCTTTTTTAAGCTATACGCAAACCTCTTTCCGCAAACTTCCATTGCACTTGGAACAAACGTGTTCAAGAGCGTAAAGGTAACCCCCTCATGCAACGCAGACAGTGCAACATACACGGCGGACTGCACCCCAGGCGACCTTGAGGACGTAATAAAGGCTTTTTCCCAGTGCGCCATGCAGCCCCTCTTTTCCGACGAAGAAATTCAGTATGAATACGACAAGCTAAAAAAAGAAGTTGACGACTACGCAACAAGCACAACAGGCTTTATTAACTCCGCAATAGACGGCAGGGTCTTTTCCCAAGAACCGTGGAAGCAGGACTCAGGAATCTACCCAGCCCTATTTTCCAAGTATTCACCCCAGGAAGTGCGCACAGTTCTTATGGACATTGCAAAACGCTACTACACTCCGGACAATTCAGCAATATTCATTACAGGAAACATTTCCGCACAGTCTGTCTACAACCTTGCGCTAAAGTATTTCTCACTCTGGTCATCATATTACGAAGGAGACAGAAAGCGTTCCCCGGCATCACAGGGGCTTTCCCCTTCAAGCGGAAAAGATGCAAAGAAAAAATTTGTCCTTACAGATCCGTCTTTTTCCAAGGACCTTACCCAGATTGTAATCCAGTACACAAGCCTGCCCATGACCCATGCAGACATTGCGGCGGCGGCATTCAATTCAGCTGGCTCTGCATTCAAGAAAGGCGAGCTTGCATCACCTGTAGTTTCAATACGCTCAAAGGACTACCTTAATGCGGCCAGTGCCCAGAGAAGCTCAAGTTCAAGGCTAATCCTACAGGCACTTTTGGAAAAGCCCTATCTCTTTGCATCAGCGGCAGACAAAAAGGCAAACAAGGAAGTTCCTTCGCCGGCAGACCAGTGCGAACTTTTTGCGGCCATTGCAAAAAATTCAGCAAGCTTTTCAGAAGAGGAATTCATCACTGCACAAAATTCCATTTTGGCAAAATACCTAAAGCTTACGGGAGATTCAGTTGAATGCATGAAGCTCCTTGCGGACTGGTGGGCACTCGACTCAAGCATGGGAAGCGAAGGTTTCTACGAACGATTCTTGAACCTTATGCGCGACATAAAATTTGCAGAAAGGCAGCAGATTGCAGACGAAATAAAAAAAGAGGAACCATACACATTTGTACTTTTGAACAGCGAAGTCTACCAAAAGTCAAAGGCGGCTTTTGACCAGAAGGGTTACACCCACATAACAACGCAAAACGCATCCTGGTATTCAGACGAACTTGAAATCCAAAAGGCTTTGCAGATGGAACAGAAGCAGCTTAGAAAAGCAGAGCGGCAGATGAGCGCAGGAATTGAAGTTTCCCCACTCAACACGGCTGAATACTTTTTCTACAAGAATGCACCTCTAATCCAGACCACAAAGCTTGCAAACGGAATTCCCCTTACCGTAAAAACTACGGCGGACTCCCGCACGGCACTTCTTTCCATAGCGATTAGCGGAGGTGAATGTGCCTCTCCAGAAAAGGAACGCCTCTTGCGCACCGTAATGGTCAACTCATTTGCCCGCAACATACAGACCCTTCTTTCCAAGCAAAAGCAACAGAACACTTTTGTTGGCATACCGGAAATTCTTGCATGGACACAGCAGCGCGTTTCCTACATTACGATTGAATGTCTTAGCTGCGACCTGCCGGCTGTATTCAAGGCCGCAAGCGACGCTGTTATCTTTGGCGAAATGGATGCGGTTATAGCAGATTCCCTTGTTCACGAGCAGAAGGCACAGTGGGCAAGCACCATCATAGGCCTTGGAAACCAGCTTAACTTTAACGCGCTAAAATACCTTTACCGTGGAACCCCATACGAAAGGCTCTACGACACGGAGACGGAAGTCCTAAAAGAGACAAGCCTTAGCTCCATTACGAATGCCTACACCCATCTTTTGAACGCAACGCTCTATTCCCTGGTCGTTGTTGGAGACGTTAAATTCAACGAGATAGAAAAATATGCAGAGTCAAGCTTTGGAATTCTAAAGGCAATTGGTTCAAGGGCAAAAGCGGAATTTCCAAAGGCTGAATTCAAAAACAAGACAAGACGGGTTCAGCTTAGGCATTTGTATGCAACAGACAAGACACCGGAGATGGCACCCAACGGAGTTCCAATCCTTGTTCCAACAAAAGACTTCTTTGACCCAGTGCTCTACTACTTCCAATGCCCGGAAGAAAAAAAGCAGAGGGTTCTTTTTAACGCCCTATTGATTGAACTTAGCGCAAGAACCCAGGAATTCCTAAAGGCACAGAAGGACGACATAAAGTGCAGCTACACACTTGCAACTCCTTCTGTTCAAGTGGGAATGCTAAAGGCGGATGCTGTCCTTCACACAAACAATTTTTACAGCGCTTACAAAAAGGCATTCAATTCACTAAAGAGTGACCTTACGGTTTTTACACCTTCAGAAGCAGATGGTGATGCAAAAAAGAAGAAAGTGCGCACCCAGCAGGATGTGGAAAAGAGCGTAAAGGCAATAAAGACAAAGTGGATTTCGGGCGAGCTTAGCAAAACGCAGACAAACTCTGGAACCGCAGAGCTTATTCAGCAGGGGCTTTTGGAGGGGAATGCAACCGAATACCTTTCCAATTATGTGGAGCTAGAAAAGGCTACGGACAAAATGTTCCTTGAAATACTGGAAAGATACCTTCCCGAAGATCCAATCTTTAAGGTCTTTTCCGTTGACTCAAAGAAATAGAATTTTTCGGCATCAGGAAGGAGAAAGAATAAGATTCATCTTGATGTCGTGTGACTCGCAGGGGAGTTCCGGCAGCAGCTGAAAGTCAAAGCAAAGACCTGCGAGGGTTACGGAAGATTCCGTTTCGTGGCATTTTTCCAAGAGGCGCTTTATGTAGATGTCGTAAAAGCCCTTTCCGTGGCCAAGGCGCAGGCCTTCTTTTGTAAAGGCCACCCCTGGAACAATCACTGTTATTCTTTTGAACTTTCCAACAAGGGAAAGAAAATTTTCGCAGCAGGCAGAAGGTTCGTCAATGTTCCAAGAGCCTTTGGTAAGCTGGCTTTGCAAAGGAACGTCTTTTTTTATAAGGTAAAAGTCCATGATGCTTGTGTTGGGAACGACGCGCGGCAGGGCAAGAGCCTTTCCGTCTTTTAGCGCGGCCTCTGTTATGGAAAGGGGCGATGCTTCTTTGGGCATGGGCATGTAGCTTAGGATGGCATCGCTTTCTTTATAGAGCCTTGTCTGCAAAAAGGCAGAGCAGATTTTATTTGATTGGCTTGCAAGATCCTGTGCGCATTTGGAAGCAAGAAGTTCCCTTATTTCTTTTCGCACCTGGGGCTTTGTCTTTGGCATGAAAAAATTATAGCAGAAAAATTGTTTTTGTAAAAGTTGCAGGTCTGTAGCAAAAGAAAGTCAGTCATCCCGAACTGCTACGCCACATTCGCACGCACTTGCTACGAATGTGGTTTCGGGATCTGTAGAAGAAGAAATCCAAAACTTATACAGGCCCTGAGTCAAGCTCAGGGTGACGGTTCTTCGCAAGGGTGACAGCACTTTGTCAGAGTGACGGTTCTTCGCAAGGGTGACAGCACTTTGTCAGGGTGACAGCACTTCGTCAGAGTGACGGTTCTTCGCAAGGGTGACGGTTCTTCGTCATGATAACAGCTATTCGTCTGTGTAAAACTTGCAGGACTGTGGCAGATGAAGCCTAGCCGGGATTGGAGGGGCCCGCCGCAGGCGGGTTGCGGAACGAAGTGGAGCAATGGAGCGGGTAGGGGCCCCGCGGAACCCCGAAAAGCCCGTACAAAATGGCAAGGTGTTTTTTTAAAGAAACGTTTGTCCACCAAGACGGCTGCTCCAAAAAAAGAAGAAAGAAAAAATCATTGAGAATTCGAGGCCAATCTGCTATTATTTAAATATGAAAGATTCATTTGCAAAGGTTCGCACTTGCCCGGACAACCCCATTTGGGAACAGTGCATTAAAAGGGAAAACTCGCTTTACAACCGGGGTAACGACATTCGCTCAGAATTTGAAAGGGACTACACGAGGCTTTTGCACTGCGAGTCATACCGCAGGCTTAAGCACAAGACACAGGTTTTTTATGCCCCCCACAACGACCACATCTGCACCCGAATGGAACACGTTAACCACGTGGAAAGCGTTGCCACCACAACCGCAAAATACCTTGGCCTTAACACGGAACTTGCAAGCGCAATTGCCCTTGGTCACGACATTGGCCACGCACCTTTTGGGCATACGGGAGAATCAATTCTGAATTCGCTCATGGTTCAAAAGGAGGGGAAGAATGCGCCAAAGAAATTCTGGCATGAGCGCAATTCGCTTTTTTTTGCAGACTACATAGACACCCTTAGCGACCCAAACGGATTTGAGCGCAACCTTAACCTTACCTATGCGGTAAGAGACGGACTCATCTGCCACTGCGGGGAAATTGACCAGCATTCACTAAAGCCGCGGGAAGAGGCAATGAACCTTTACGACATAAAAAGGCCAGGGCTAACAAATCCCTTTACCTGGGAAGGCTGCGTTGTAAAGATAAGCGACAAGATTGCATTCCTTGGGAGGGACATAGAAGACGCACGCACTTACCACATTCTGGACATGGGGGCTTACAGGCAGCTGCGCGAAATTGTTGCAAGCACACTGGGCTTTTACGATGGCCGCGATGCAAGCGGAAAGAAGAACAGCGAGACTGCCGCCCACCGTTCTGGAAGGGCTGTAAACACTACGGTTTTAATTAACGACATGATTGTGGACCTTTGCGAAAACTCATCCCCGGAGAAGGGGCTTTGCTTTAGCGAGCCTTACTTTAAGTACATAACGGAGCTTAAGAGGTTTAGCTTTGCAAACATCTACAACAACTGGCGCCTTTTGGAATTCCAGAAGTATGCGGAGGTTGTTCTTGGCACTATTTACCGCACCCTGATGAAGACTCGGATTTACGCCCAGAACCACCGCCTTGAGCAGACTTTGCAGTACACGCCCAAGCTTTTAAAGACTTTTGTTGACTGGGTAATCCGCTATGCAAACTACGACAGCGGACGCAAGGAAATAATGAGGTGCCAGACCCAGGAAGTGTTCAACATAAACGAAGAGGAAAGCTTTGAAAAGTGCGTGATTGAATACATCTCCGGCATGACCGACCAGTTTGCAATCAGCGTGTTTGAAGAGATTGTTTCCTTCTGATTTTTTTCTTTGCGGCGCTTTTGTCTGCAAAGGGCTTTCCGCACTTCCGCTTTCGCTACATAAAAACGCGCCAGGGAGGGCGCGTCATTTGTTGGCAGAAAGCATGCAGCAAGTTTTTTTCTAAAAAACTTGCGATTACAAAATTGCACGGATGCAATTTTGTAATCCAATCCCTGCCGTGCTTGCATAAAAAAAACACCGTGTTCCTATGTAAACAGAATATTGCACGGATGCAATTTTGTAATCCAATCCCTGCCGTGCTTGCATAAAAAACACCGTGTTCCTATGTAAACAGAATATTGCACGGATACAATTTTGTAATCCAATCCCTACCGTGCTTGGTGGGTGGACTGGCATTTTTTATAGTAAACAAAAAGGCCGCCTCTTTACAGGATTTCTCTGCAAAGAAGCGGCCTTTTGCTTTAACCGGCCAAATCTCCGGTCAGCGTTTTATTTTGCCAAAAGCTCTGCAAGCTTGTCTGCTGTAAAGCCAAGGTGTTCTGCAACCTTTGCGGCAGGGCCAGATTCGCCAAAGTCGTTGAGCGTAAAGAGGTCGGACTTCTTTGCAAAGCCTTCCCATCCCATGCGGGAACCTGCTTCTGCAACAACAACGCGCTTTGCTCCTCCGATTACTTCCTTCTGCAAGGCTTCGTCGTTGGAAAGCTTTGTAAGGTCAAATACAGAAACAACGCGGATCTTCTTTGAAGAAACCTTCTTTGCGGCTTCAAGTGCCATGTTCACTTCTGAGCCTGTTGCAAGAACTGTAATGTCCGGAGTGTCTGCTCCCTTCTGCACGATGTATGCACCACGGCGGGCGTTCTTCTGCCAGTCCTTGTCTTCCTTTGCGTAAACAACCAGTGCCTGGCGGCTGAATGCCATACAAACCGGGTGGTCCTTTGATTCCAAAGCCATTTCCCATGCAACCTGTGATTCCTCTGCATCGCCCGGGCGCAAAACCTGTACGTTTGGAATAACGCGGAGGGCTGCAAGGGTTTCGATTGGCTGGTGGGTAGGACCGTCTTCGCCAACATAAATTGAATCGTGAGTAAGGATGTAGATGTTAGGAATTTTTGCAAGTGCTGCAACGCGGAGTGAACCGCGCAGGTAGTCGCTGAACACAAGGAATGTTGCGCCGAATGCGCGGAGACCACCGTGGAGGTTAATGCCGCTCATCACCTGGCTCATTGCAAATTCGCGGATACCGTATTCGATTGTGCGTCCCTTGCGGTTTGCAGGTGAATATGTTCCGTCGTCATTCTTAACCTTTGTCTTGTTTGGTGCCTGGAGGTCTGCTGAACCGCCAACGAGCCATTCAAAGCGGTCTGCCATAACGTTAAGGCTCTTTCCGCTAGCATCGCGTGTGGCAAGCTTGTCGCCAACATTGTATGATGGGGCAGGGCAGTCTGCTGTCTGCTTTTCTGTCCAGTAGGCATCCCACTTCTTGCGCAGGTCTGGGTTTTCCTTTGACCAAGCGTCAAATTCTGCCTTCCACTCTTCTTCTGCTGCGGCAAGTTCTTTGCGGCGGCTTTCGAAGAATGAATATGCTTCAGGAACAACGTAGAAGTCTTTGTCCACAGGAAGACCAAGTGCCTCTTTTGCAGCCTTAACACCGTCTACGCCAAGCGGTGCGCCGTGAACGTCTGCTGTACCCTCTTTTGGAGCGCCCTTACCGATTACAGACTTAAGGATGATGATAGTAGGCTTGTTCTTTTCTGCCTTTGCAATGTTAACAAGGTCAATGATTTCCTTGATGTTGTACATGCTTCCGCGGAGAACCTGCCAGCCGTAAGAGTCAAAACGCTTCTGGATGTCGTCCGTAAAGGTAATGTCTGTGCTTCCGTCAATGGAAATCTTGTTTTCGTCATAGAAAAGGATAAGCTTTCCAAGCTTAAGGTTTCCTGCAAGGGAACATGCTTCCTGGGAAACGCCCTCTTCAAGACAGCCTTCACCGGTCAAAGCGTATGTGTAGTGGTCAACGATTGTGTGTCGGTTTGTGTTAAAGCGCGCTGCAAGCATTGATTCTGCAACCGCAAAACCAACGGCAGCAGCAATGCCCTGACCGAGTGGGCCGGATGTGCATTCAACACCGTCTGTGTATCCACGCTCCGGGTGTCCCGGGCACTTTGAGCCAACCTGGCGGAAGCTCTTTATGTCGTCCATGGAAACCTTGTAGCCTGCCAAGTGCAGGATTGAATAGAGGAACATGGATGCGTGTCCTGCAGAAAGAATAAAGCGGTCGCGGTCAACCCATGAAGAGTCAACAGGGTTATGCTTCATTACAGCACCGTACAAAACAGCCGCAAGTTCCGCAGCTCCAAGTGGTGTTCCCGGATGGCCAGAATTTGCCTTCTGAATGGCATCCATAGAAAGGCTGCGAACGGAAAGCGCTACAGCTTCCAAATCTTTTGTATTCATATACTTCTCCTTTTAAGGGTCTAAGGACCTTCCCTAAACGCCTGAATTTACAATTGCTGAAGTGAGTTTTTTTATGTCCGGCCTGGTTTCCAAAAGGTCTCGGAAAGCCTTGTCGTGTATTAGCTTTGCAATGGCAGAAAGTGCCAGAATGTGAACCTGGTTGGACTTTGAAAGCAGAATGAACATTGTGCCCACCTTGCGCTCATCCGGCTCACCCATGGAAAGGGGCTTCTTGGGGTAGCAGACTATGATGCGCTGGTCTTCATCGTTTTTTATAAGCGGCTTCCTGGGGTGGGGAATTGCAATCCCGTTGCCAACAGCCGTGCTAAGGATTTTCTCGCGCTCAACAAGCTCGTTCCTAAAGACGGTGCGCTCAAGGCCAATAGGCAGCGGCACAATCTTGGAAACTGCATCATAGATTTCTTCCGGGGTTGAACCTTCAATATTGTCAAAAACCCCTCCGTTTTCTATAAGCTGACAAATGTTAAAAGCGGAATCCATTTTTTCTCCCCAACCTCTTTGCAAAGGTCATCTTACAATCTTAAATCTGTTCGTCTTTTGTGACAGCACGGCTTCCCGCAGAACGTCACAAATGTCTTCAAAATTCCATTCCATGCCTTCAAGAGAAAGCAAAAGCGCAGCCTTGTCCTCCTCTACATGGTCGTTTTCCGCCACGGAATGAAGAATCCTCACCAGATGCGAATAAAGCTGCGTAAGCACAACAAGCTCCTGCTGGGGGAACTTGCCCATGGAATCACTGGACGAATCTATGGAAAAAACAAGCTCGTTCACCTTGGAAAAAAGACCCAGAGCCTTTTCCCTAACCTCGCCGCAGTCCTGATCCGCAAACCAGTTGTACTTTTTAGAGATTATATCACTTCGTTCCTTTAGTTTCAACAGAACATCTTCTTTTTCGCCTTCCTGAAAGACATAATCCTTGGGAAACATAAAGCTTACCAGGCCCGGAATGTCCACCTTGCGCTTAAAATGCATGTTGATTATGTACTGGTCCACAATCTCCGGCGGAACGTGGAACCACAAAAAGTCCTTGCCCTTGTAGGCCGGGTTCTGCTCAATCCTGTCAAGATCCTCTTCGTTCCAGGAACCAACGGCAGGAACGTCCTTACCCTTGTGCCAGAAGCGCGACTCAACTCCAAAGGGCTGAATTCCTACGTTCTGGGCATATTGATTGATGAATTCTTCTATAGAACCGCACAATGGAATGCAAAGCCGCTCTATTTCCCTGCAAAAGACATTTGCAAGCTGGTCTTCCATGCAGGCGCAGGGGCCGTCAATGTCAAAGCTCCGCTGCAGGGCGCTCTCCAGAGTCTTGTACCACTCAAGGCGCATGCTGCCCTCAAGCCCCCGGTTAAAGACGTTGTCCCCGTCGTGAACCACAGTCATCCTTATGTCGCCACGGTCCCAGTCCGAAACACAGCAGAGAAAGCGGTCCCCCTTCTGCATACCGTACTTTTCTATGAATGGCGTAATGTCTATACCCGTAAGGTGCACCGTATTGGGAAGCTCAAACTCCCTCTGAACAAAGTCCAGGTCCTTGTTTGCCGGGTCTGCAACAATGTACTGGGGCGCATATTCCTCCCCGTAGAGAATGAACATGTCTATGGCAAGGTCGCTGTCAAAGTCTGCGGTCTTCTTCTTTAGCTTCTTATTGTCCTCATCGTAAAAATTCAGGGTGGAAGAAACAATTTCGCTGTCCACAAAGGGAATGCAGCGCGAGCCGGGAATCAGAATCCTCTGATCAAATTCCTTGGCGGTGGGCTTTATGCTAAAAAGTTCCCCGGTAAAAACCCCGGCCCTTGTAATGTAGCGGCCGTTTTCCAGACAAAAAACAAGGGGACTTGACTCCAGGTACTCCTGGGCTTCCTT
>Ga0256404_1005018_pt1 | contig 24085 bp, 12 predicted proteins | sample RumenRJG_01DNA_FD_185990 | JGI IMG/M metagenome (GOLD analysis project Ga0256404, IMG submission 185990) | Bovine rumen microbial communities from Lethbridge, Alberta, Canada - RJG_01 | ecosystem: Host-associated > Mammals > Digestive system > Stomach > Rumen | place: Canada: Alberta | collected... | reverse complement strand
TCATGCCGTCGATGCAGGCCTGCATCACCACCGAAGGCTCCAGACCCAGCATCTCAAAGCCGCGGTTGATGACCTCGCGGTTGCACTTGGCGGCAAACTTCAGGTCCTTGTATTTCTTCTTAAAGCTCTTGACGCTCATGCCGTCCATCTTTTCCGGCCGCATCAGGGCGTAGGCGTGGACAATGCCGGTGAGCTCGTCGACGGTGAAGAGGCTCTTTTCCAGATTGGTCTCGGGTTTGACCTCATCCGTCGTGATGCCGTAGCCGTGGGAGATGATGCTGCGGATGTCGGCCTCGTCGACGCCCTCCGGCTCCAGAAACTCCCGCACATGGTGGCAGTGCTCCTCGGTGGAGGGATACTGCTCATAGTCCACGTCGTGGAGCCAGCCGATGGCCTCCCAGTGGTCGCGGTCTTCGCCAAAATAATCCGCCATGGCGCCCATCGCCGCGCTGACGCAGGCGGCGTGGACAAAGAGATGGTCTTCGGTGGTGTGCTTGGGAAGGAGCTCCTTGGCGCGCTCCAGGGTCAGTTTGCTCATGAATACCACATCCTCTGAAAATCTTTCCGTCAGAATAACGCAGACAGGGGCGAATTGCAAGTATTTTTTGCCTTGCAGAGCGGACGCTGAAATGATACAATAAATGCTCGTTGAAAAGACTTCAGAAATCAGGTGAATTTCTTTATGGAAGGAACCATGAACCGGGACCAGCTGATCGTCCGGACCAGCGTCATCGGCATTGTCGCAAATCTCTTTCTCGCCGCTTTCAAGGCGGCCGTCGGGCTGCTCTCGCACTCCATCGCAGTGACCCTGGACGCGGTGAACAACCTCTCGGACGCCCTCTCGTCGGTCATCACCATCATCGGCACGAAGCTGGCCAACCGCCAGCCGGACAAAAAGCACCCGCTGGGCCACGGCAGAACGGAATATCTCAGCGCCATGATCGTCGCGGCCATCGTGCTCTATGCCGGTATCACCTCGCTGGTGGAATCGATCCGGAAAATCATCCACCCCGAGACCCCGGACTATTCTGTCGTCTCCCTCATCATCATCGCCTCGGCCGTGGCGGTGAAGCTGATCCTGGGCCGCTATGTGAAGGCCCAGGGACAGAAGGCCAACTCCGGCGCGCTCATCGCCTCGGGCGAGGACGCCCGCTTCGACGCGATCCTCTCGGCCTCCGTCCTGGCCTCGGCGGTGATCTTCCTGCTGACGGGCCTCTCCCTCGAGGCCTGGGTCGGCGTGGTGATCTCCGGCTTCATCATCAAGTCCGGCGTCGAGATGATGATGGAGACGCTGGACGACATCATCGGCCACCGGGCGGACGCGGAGCTCACGCAGAAGATCCGCCATATCCTGAACGAGGAGCCCGAGGTCCGGGGCGCTTACGACCTGTTCCTCGACAACTACGGCCCGGACCGGAACTATGCCTCCGTCCATCTGGAACTGCCGGATGTGATGACGGTGGAAGAGGTGGACCGCCTGACCCGAAGGGTACAGGCGAAGGTCTTCAAAGAGACCGGCGTCATCCTCACGGGGGTGGGCGTCTATTCCTACAACACCGGCAGCGACGAGATCGCCGCCATCCGCAACGCCGTGCAGGAAAAGGTCATGGCCCACGACTGGGCCCTGCAGATCCACGGCTTCCACCTGAACCCCGAGACAAAGGAACTGCGCTTCGACGTGGTGACGAGCTTCGACGTGGACCCGAAGGAGGCCATCGCCACCCTGCAGGAGGAGATACAGGCCATCGTCCCGGACTATACCGTCTGCATCACACGGGACGTGGATATCGCGGACTGAGCAGATAATAACCGAATATAAACTGAATATTTAGCGAATTAAAATAAAAACAAGCATCCCGGCCTGAGCACAGGCCGGGATTTTTTACGTTCATAAGCGTTTCTGCGCAAAAAAGTTGAAATTATTGACGCTTTTATTGACGCCCGTTCTGGTATACTTGCCGGTGAGAATGGAAAAATTGTGCGAAAAAGCGCGAAAAAACACGAAAAAACACTGAAAATTCTTGTACCTTTCCGGCACTTGTGCTATACTGCAATTTGTAAAATTGGGCTTAAAACACGCTGTTTCTGTACCGAATCCGAAATGTTTTCATTATGACATACTCATTAAAGGCAGGGTTGGAAAATGAATGAATCTCTGTTGAACCGGATCCTGAAAGACCACAAGAGGCGGACCAGATCGCTTGCGCTGATTCTGTGTCTGTCGATGATCGTCTCGCTGGGGACCTTCGCCGGCTTCCACCAGACGGCGATCGCGAAGGTCTATACCCGGGAGGTCCTGGACTGTCCCTATGCGCACGAGGGGGCGGAGCCGGTGGCCCACGTGCACAATGACGACTGCTACGAGGGGGAGACGCTGGTCTGCACCCTGCCTGAGCGGGAGGCGCACACCCACACGGATGAGTGCTTCGCCGAGCAGCGCGTGCTCGTCTGCACGCTGGAGGAGAACCCCGGCCATCAGCATTCTGAGGCATGCTTTGACGAAAACGGCGAACTGACCTGTCAGATCCCGGAAGGGGAAGGCGCCCACGTTCATACGGATGACTGTTATACCATCGAGCGGGTATTGACCTGCGATAAGCCGGAGCTGCCGGTCCACGTCCATGACGCCGGCTGCTTCCGCACCGAAGAGATCACCGTCGACGAGCCGGAAGACACAGCCGCATCCGAGCAGGCCGTGAGCACGGTTCCCGAGATGCCGGTCAGCGACCCGAACGCGGACATCGAGACCGCGGAGGACTGGAACCGTGAGTTCGAGAACCTGGAGCTCAGCGGCAACTGGGCCAGAGACCTCGTTCTCGTCGCCGCCACCCAGCAGGGCAGAGGCGAGAGCCCAAATAACTTTGAAGCCGTTCTGAATGACGCAGGCGACGCCTGGGTCCGGCACGGCTATACCCGTTACGGCGCCTGGTACGGCTATCCGTACGCGGAGTGGGACGCGATGTTCGTCTCCTTCTGCCTGCGCTATGCCGGCATCCCGGCCGAGAACGTCCCCAACAACCCGACTGCCGCCTACATGGCCGAGAGCTTCTCCAAGGGTGAACTCTTTGCCGGACAGGACTACGTGCCCGCCGTCGGCGACCTGATCTTCTTCGATACCGCTGACGACGAGATCACGAACATCGATCACATGGGCATCGTCTGTCACGTGGATGCGGAGAACGGCACCATCAACACCGTTGAAGGCGACCGCACAGACACGGTGGCGACCTTCGGCTACTACCTGAACGACGAGCAGATCGTCGGCTACGGCATCCTGCCGCAGAACCCGAACTACGTTCCCAATGAGGAAGAAAACACAGACATTCCAGACGAGGAGTTCGACGGCTTCATCTTCATGACCACGGACGAGGAAGAAGAAACCCCGGCCGCGGAAGAAGCCACCGCTCCTGCCGTCTCCATGCCCGCCCAGAGCTGGGAGAGAACCGCCGGCGGGATCAAGGTCTCGGTCGAGGCCCCTGAGGGCGCCTTCCCGGAGAATACAACAATCGCCGTCACGCCCGTGAACGGCAACAGCCTGAAGGATACCGTCTCCGACGCGGTGAGCGGCGAGGTCCTGGAGGTCCAGGCGGTCGACATCACCTTCTTTGACGCCGAAGGCCGTGAGATCGAGCCCGCCGTCCCCATCCGCGTGGTCATGACCCCGGCGGCGACGGAGAACGCGGAAGAGAAGACCAGTGTCGTCCACGTGGACGTCGCCCAGCAGACCGCGGAGCTCATCGAGCAGGCCGAAGGCACCGAGGCCGACAACAGCGAGGTCGTCTTCGACGCCGACGCCTTCACCATCTATGCCATCGTCTATACCTATCAGGTGGAGTATGAGTATGAGGTGGACGGAAAGACCTTTACCTCCTCCATGCCCGGCGCCGAGAACATGAGCCTCACGCAGATCGTCAAAGGCCTCGGCATCGTCGATGAGACCGAGATCGAGACCTTCGTCTCCAAGATCGCGTCGATCGCCAGCAGCAATGAAGAAGTCGCCGTCGTGAACGAGAACAACGAGATCCGCGTCCTGAAAGACGGCGAGGCGAAGATTGTTATCACCATGCAGGACGGCGCGAAGTTCCATATCGACGTCAGAGCGGAGGGTGAGACCTCAGCCAGCAACGAGACCGCAACCGTCAGTACCGTGGGAGAACTGTATCTTCCCGCGGACGCGGAGCTGAAGGCCGAAGTCGTTGGCGGAGAACAGGCCATTGAAGCCGTGAAGGCTATCGAAGGGCAGGATGGTAATTATCAGGTTTTCGATATTTCCCTCGATAATGTCGAGGTTGACAACTATGACGGATTCCAGGTTGACCTGACGCTTCCCGCAAAAATCCTCGGCTCAGAGTTTCATCTGTACCATGTTCATGAGGGAAAGGCAGAAGAGCTTTTGCTGAAGAAAAAAAGCCATACACAGGATGACGGAAATGAGCTTGTTGAGTCCGTCAGCTTTGTCACGGATTCTTTCTCGTATTTTGTTCTGTCATATACGGTTGATTTCACTTTCGAGATCGACGGCCAAACTTTCTCCTATAGCATGCCCGGTACGACATCAGCGACGATCAGTGATATTCTCGCAAATCTCGGAATTGAGAATGCGGATGAATTCACATCGAAAATCAGCGCGATTTCCTTTACCGCTCCGGAGCTGCTTGCTGTGACCCCGATTGTGGAAAACACAACGATCGGCTGGGTAGAGAATCAGGTCTTCGATATAGTGTTTGAAGAGACGGCTTCTTCCTATGAAAAAGCATCAGAAAGCGAGCTTGCAGCCGAGGATGCCAGACTTGCAACGGTTGTAACGGCGCCGAACTGGGTGCTTACTTCCACCGCACCGTTCGATACGGACGAAGTCCTGACAATTATCATGATGAACGGCGAAGCCTTTACAATCCATGTGACTGACGCTTTGTATTCCGGGTTGAATGAGTTCATCACGGATGCAGAGCTCACAATCAATGGTCAGACATATGGAAAGAATGATACCTGGGAGGTCTATCCGGATACGGAATACAATCTCACTCTGACGTTCTCCGAAAAAGGCCAGCGCCAGCTTCCGAGCGGCGGAAACACCGTCATGATGAAACTCCCCGACGGCCTTACGCTGCCGAACGGCCAGAGCGGCACGTTTGATATTCCCTTCGGCCTCGCCGGTACTCTGCGCGGAAATACTTATGAAGTGCGCGACGGCTATCTGTATGTAACCTTTGCCCGCGACCCGAAAAACCTGCTGGAACGCTCCTCCAACACCCACTTCGAGATTAATCTGAAAGCAATGTTCGATGAAGATGCGACGGAAATTCACTTCAACGACCGCGTGAATCCTGATGTGGATGTAAAGAATGATGGCAGTGTGGATGTACAGAAGACCGGTTACTACAACGCTTCGACCGGAATGATGGAGTACGACATTACCGTCACGTCCACCGGTACGACGCAGAATATTGTGATCAATGATACTATTCAGGGATCGCTGGTTCAGTACGACGCTGATAGTGCCACTGTTTCCGGAATTGATAATCCTCCTACTCCGACAACCGGTGAGAACGGATTCAGCGTGACAATTCCGAAGATGACCAACGGTCAGGTCGCACATATCCATTACACGGGTACTCTTGACCTTGACTCGCTCTATGCGAGCGGTTATAAAATTACAGGCGTTGATGGCCAGAACAAAGTGCAGTATGGTAAGGACAATAACCCTGACAAAGAAATCACATACGAATACACTAACACCATCAATTTCTCCAATATCAGCAAATCCAATACAAAAGCGACAACAGAAGACGGAAAAACCACGCTGGAATGGACTGTCAAGGTCAATGAAAATCCCCAAGCGTCGATTGTTGGCGGAAAGATTACGGATAAAATCGGCTGGGGCAGCAAGGACATTATGTCCTATGTGACGGAAGATGGCGAAGATGGCAAAGTTCCTGTCAGCGTCATTGTGAAGGACGAGAACGGGAATGTTGTAGGAACTATTACAGACACAGCTATACTGAATGCAGGAAATGACTGGACGCCCGCATCCTGGACGTACACGATTCCTGACTTAACTGACTTAATAAATAGTGCCTCAGGATTTACAAAGGATCCCAGTTACACAGGGGAAATCCCAGAAGCAAAAGACCAGAAATACACCTACGAAATTTCCTATCATACCACTGTCACACAGGCTGAGCAGAATCAGACCGTGACCAATGACAGTACAAATGAGCACGGCGGCAGCAGCACCGGCACCGGCGTGGTCCCCGGTACAAATCCAAACAATCCGCCGCAGCCCGGCGATGAGGTCATCACTGTGACCAAGACACCCACGGATGTGACGCAGGAATACATCGAGTGGAAAGTAGTAGTGAATATTCCCAAGGGAAACTATTATTCCAGTGACTTCTACATCCTGGACGATCTGCCTTGGCATTATCCTGATACTGGTTCCGGGGTTACCGGCGGTATGGTGGATACGCTGGATGAAAGCTATAATGAGAATGGCTTCACCAAGGGCGTCAAGGTTGAGGGCTTGAAGGAAGGACAGGAAAGCTTCTCTGTTTCGACCTCTACCAGCAATGATAAATACCTTACGGATGAGAACGGGAACACCCTGGAGCGCCAGATCGTAAAGATTCAATTCTACAAATCCGCCACAGACCAGACGGATGAGAATAAGGGCATCGGACAGGATGAAGACAGGACGCTGACGGTCACGATTCGTACCAAAAACAGCGCATACTGGGTAGAGTCCGGCGCAAAGAGCAGCCAGCTCACCTGGCATGACAACAATGTCAACGCGATGGGATATACGGCAAATGGACGCGCCCAGGTGACCGTACCCAGCATCAAGAAGAGTGGACAAAATGCTAATAAACCCGGATATTTCGGTGGTTCAGATGATGATGTCTACTTCGCTTATGATGTCGTGATCTCCAACCCCTCGCAATTCCCGATTCAGATTACAGATACCTTCGATGGCCGGTATCTGGAGTTTGTGGGCTGGAATGGCCTTTCCGAGCTGATGGTGGATTCCGCAACCGGTAAAGTCACAGACACGTATAACCGCTATCCGGGACTTTACATTAAAGGCGGGGCAAACACCTGGGACAATGAATCCACAGGAAGAATTAATCCGGGACCCTACATGCCGGTTTATACAGCCGATACAGGTTCGGTGCAGTTCACAATTCCCCAGCTTTTCAAGGATGAGAATAACAACTACTACCCGTACTATCATTTCCGCTACTATCTGAAAGTTAGGGACGCTGACGCGCTGACGCAGGCGGCTATCGCCAATCAGGGAAAGATCATACTGGGCAACACGGTTGCCTGGGGCGATATCGACGACCATGTTGATATCACATATGAAGTTCCCGTGATTGAAAAAGACGGCTGGTTTTCGAATAGTGCGGACAGCAATGCAAATGAGCGTTCTTACCAATTCTTGATTGATGTAAACCCGGATGCGCTCACTTTTGGAAATAATAATCTTGAAGTTGTCGACAGTCACTCAGATAACCTGTCGGTGGATTATCATACCGTCGTAGCGTATGAAATTCCTGCTGGTGCAACTGTCACAAAAGATGAATTCAGACAGGTTCTGCAGCTTCTTGCCAAGCAGCAGGGCGGAACGGTTCTTGAGACATGGGAACAGGAAAGGATAAACGCTCTATGCAGTAAATGCCACGTAAATTCTATTGATCAGTTGAAAGCCAACGGGATCGGCTGGGACTTCAGCGGCAGTGAAGGAACTTTCTCCGGTCTTGATGATGCTACACACTATTTCATCACCTACAGTGCCCTGATCGTCGGAACAGGAAATCAGTCCTTCTACAATGAAGCGAACATGGATGGATATATCTCTACCAAGACGGACAGCCGCTGGTTTGACAGCAACGCAACTGCCGGAGGCGATGTATATCAGATCCAGCTCCTCAAGCATGTAAAGGGAAATAACGCTCATGGCCTGGCAGGTGCGACGTTCCAGCTGTTCATGGATGACGGCTCCGGGAATCCGATCCCCATGACCTACGGTGATACAAAGTTTACACGCGGTGAAGAGGTTTATGAGGACATTTCGGATGGCAGTAAATTTAACGAGGGCAGAGAAAACGTTGTCGGACAACCTATCACTTTTACAACAGATGATAACGGTTATGTCCTGATTAAACTGAATCAGACTGCGCATGGCGCTGAACTGGAAGAGGGCGTTCACTATTACCTGAAGGAAATTGCCTCGCCTGTCGGATATAAAATCGACAGCTCTGTTGAGTATTGGAGCTTTACCCTGACACAGGATCCGGACGGCGTGAACTACGGCGGCCGTGACGCTTACGGTGTGCGCCAGTGGATTTACTTCTACTATGATGACATTCTCAAGATGTCCAATACGCCTGTTGAGAATGAAGACGTCGATATCAGCGTGGAAAAGAAATGGTATGACGTCGACGGTAATGCTATCACAGATACGTCAAAGCTTGCGAATATGAAGGCAGAGGTGCAGCTTTGCCGCAGATCAAGTACCGGTACAAGCTGGAGCGCTTGGACTGCCATCAAGGTAGATGGGGCTACCATCACGGAAGAAAATGACGTTAAAACACTTCAATATGTGAATTCCTTAGACGACCTGAAGTTCTCTTGGACCAATCTTCCACGCAGCAAAACGGTTGATAATGTCACAACTTACTATGAGTATAAGATTGAAGAGATTCCCGCGACGGATAATAACACGACTGAACAGATCGAAAGGTTCGACACAACCGTTACTTCAAAGGAATCAACAGATGAAACGACCGGCGACAAGATAGAGTATACGGTCAAAAACTTTGCGGTTGAAGAAAAAACGAAGAGCCTCAATATCAAGAAAGTTTGGCTGGACGCGTCCGGTAATACTATAGACAATCCGCCGAATAACATTACATTCAAACTTTACCGCGTGATCAGCAAGACTCCGTTTGAATTTCAGCCCACTGCAGGCGGCTCGGAGTTCTTCATAACTGAAAATCTGCCTGCTGGTGTTACACTTGTTTCTGATGGCGATGAACCGCAGTACTACCAGATGAGCAACTCTGCTTATGGTAATGGTGTAACCTTCTCCGCACTGGATTATATCAAGATCGCTGCAGAGAACAGCTCTGATGTCACCTACTACGCCTATTATGTCAAAGAGACGGCGGTAGATGGTTATGACTCATCTTCAGCTACTACCACTACCAGCGATACCACAACCATCACTCTCACGAACAAGAAAATCCCGGAAGAGCGGGATACCAGCCTGACCATCGGCAAAGAGTGGAGATGGGATGACGGTACCGAAAATGGCGTCGCCATGGATCCCCCGCAAAATTCCCCGGTAACCTATCAGATTTACCAGGTGAAGAGCACCACACCGTTCACCGATGTTACCAAGGTCAGCTCCGGCGGCACCCTGTATGACGCGAAAAACAGCTGGGGCGGCTATGACTGGAACTGGTATCACGTGGACGGCCAGCCCGGAACCTACCAGCTCGGTGTGAACAACGACTGGAGCAGCACCACATTCAACAATCTTCCGGCAGTCCGTGTGAACGGGAATGTCGCGACCTACTATGCCTACTATGTGGAGGAAATTGATCTTCCGGAAAACATTGAGGCGAGCTATAAGATCAAGGATAATGGCGACGGCACATATAGCGTCCTGATGACCAACAAGAAGAGCCCCGAGCAGACGATGGTCGAGGTCAGCAAGACATGGAAGATCAACGGTGCGGATGCGAATTTCGCGGCAACAGGAGAACCTGCAAAATCCTGGCCGGACAATGTCCGTGTGAAAGTAGAGCTGCTCCGTGACGGTACCGCGGTCGAAGGGAAAGTTCTGTATCTCACATCAGACAAGACGTCTGATAACTTTGTCGGTCTGCCGAAGGAAGACGAGAACGGCAATGCATACGTCTACACCGTTCGCGAGACGGTGCAGATGCTAAAAGATGGCGGTACAGCCATAAATGACGCTGATTGGGAAGAAACCGTCACGATTGACGGCAAGGCTATCAGCGCGGAAATCGCAGCTACCGCAAACGGCTTTGGACTCACGAATGATCTGAAGAGCCCGGGAAAAATCATTGTTGAGAAGAGCTTTGCCGGAGAAGATGTGCTGACGGATGAGCAGAAGCAGTCGATTACCTTTACCGTCACCGGGCCTGAGGGAGCAACCGGCTTCCCGAAGACATCTGCACTTGGCGGAGATAGTACACATTTCGTTTTTACTGATGGGAAGTACACCTGGACGATTGAAAACATTGATGTGGCGGGTGAGTACACTGTTACCGAGTCTGGTGCAGCAACAACGGTTGAATCCGGTGGGACGACCTACACCAAAACCACAACCATGAGAGTAGATGGTAAATCTGTAGGAACAGGTGAGACGACGTCGTTCACACTCGGAACTTCAGACAGCAAGGTAGAATTCATCAACCGCTATGACAAACCATACGATGGCAGCGGCTTCATTGATGTTGAGAAGGTTTGGAGCAGCAGTTTTACCGATGGTGATAAGACCCCGGCGCAAATTAGCCTGTATAGGAAAGAAGTGGACTCGCTGCCGGGAACTGGTGGCGGAGATGGAACTAACTATCGGATTACTTTCAATTATTCTTATTGGGATCAAAATAGTAATACTTATAAAACCATAGAAACTAGTACCTCGGCTATGGCGGGTGAAATAGTTACCGTTGTAGTTAGCCAGTCAAGTAATTATAGTGATGATTTTATTATCCAATCCAATTCTGGAAATATTGGATCAATAACTGATGCCAAAAAAGTAGGGGGGACATATACTCTACAATTTCAGATAACTGATAGTACTGACAATTTGAACGAGTCAAGCAACGTCGTTTATTTGGCGTCATATTCCGGTACGAATTCTATAAATAATCCATCTATTACGGCAACAAATTCGTCCTCGGGAGGTGGCGGTTCTACTGAACCTACTCAAGTCTATGTTGATTCAGCAAAGACAACAGTAGCCGACATCACTGCTGACGGCGGAGAGTTTTATCAGTCTGCAGTTGTTGACAGCGCAACGTCTTGGACTCACCATTTCGGTAATCTTCCGATCAAGACTGCTGATGGCACGAAATACTATGTCTATTATGTTGTTGAAGATGGCGGCATTGCCTATGCTGCAACCTATTCAGAAAGCAACAATACGGTCACGATCACAAATAACTCCAAGCCGGAGACAACCAGCCTTTCGGTGAAGAAGGTTTGGAAAAATGCGGCAGGGCAGGATATCTCCTCAACATATACCGGTGAGGCACAGTTTGAGTTGTGGCAGGTGGCTACGACAAAAGGTTCTTCTGCGATGCCTGGAGTAGGAGATGTCGTTAAGATTAGAAGTAATGATAGCTCTTGCATTATTCCCGAGGTCAATGGCACTCTGGGCAATAATATTGAATTAGTGTTTAAGGTTATTGCTTCGAATGATGCGGATAAAAATGACTTAAGAAACAGTAATAACATTAGGATTTACGCTGGATATAGCAGTTATGAAAACTATAGTGGAACATATTCACAATATGAATATAAGCCTAATTTAATCTCAGAAAACGGAAATGAATTTATCATTAAGTATGTTATCCCAACTTATCCATCAGACATTTCTTTTGCACCAAAATCAATTGAACTAAAGGGATTCAGTTGGAAGGGAGATTCGCACGAATTTTACGGTACCCAAGACTATGCAGGTGGTGAATATCAAGAGACCACAACCACTACTGAGAATACGTACCAGGTATTCACAATCTCAAACGCAGATGAGGATTGGACAAAACATTTCACAAATCTGCCTCTCAAGAGCGCTGATGGGAAAACGACTTATTCTTATTATGTCAAAGAGATTGATGTTCCATCTGAGTGGACGGTGGCGTATAGCCCAGAAGATACAGAGCACACGGGACAATCGGCTTCTGCATCCGACGGAACAATCATTGCCACTAATACTGTACCCACGCCGAACACTGTCAGTATAAGTGCTGAAAAGACGTGGAAAGATAACCAGGGAGCGGAAGGGAACGAAAACTTCACAAATCATCCTTCACTCCAATTCACTCTTTATCGGAAAGCGCTGGAAGAAGATGAAACCGCCCCAACAGAACCCCCGAAGACAGTTGATGAAGCAACGGCTGCTGGTTACACGCTTGCGGTAGAGAACATTGAAGGCTTCAGCTCAGTGATCAAGATCGCTGCGGGTTCCGCAACGAGTCAGGCTGAGAACCTTCCAGCTGCTTGGGCTGATCTTCCAGAGAAGGATCCTGATGGGAAGACTTATTCCTATCTTGTGATCGAGGGTAACGTTCCGCACTATACCATCAAGAGTGTTGTAAAGGACGGGACTGACGGCTCTAATGTGACCTACGCCTTCACCAATGAGCTGGACGAGGAAAAGATTGATCTGAAGCTGAATAAGAAGTGGAATATCAATGGTACCCAGATCACGGAAGGCCTGGATGATACAACAAAATATCCGGAGGTCAAATACAAAGTCTACCAGGTCACCTACACCAACGCCGCAAGAACGACTCTGAAAGACGGAACCACGGCGGAGGGTGTTGAGTATACGCTTCCCGATGGAACAGGCAAGCTGAACAACACGAATTCCTGGACGGAAACGCTCCAAGACCTGCCGAAGATGAAGTATACGGCTATCGATGAAGACGGTGTATTCACCGCGGAGTACTACAACTACTATGTGGTTGAGCAGCCGATTACAAAAGACGGAGATGATAACGAGTATGTCGTCTCCTACCAAGTCGGCGATGGGCCAATCCTCGACGCATCAGAGACAGACGGCCATAGCACCTCGCTAAACATGGGTCTGGACGAGACTTCTGTGACGATCACAAACGGTAAATATGAAGTTGAAATCAATATTCTGAAGACGGATCCAAACCAGACACCCCTTACCGGAGCTGAGTTCAAGCTGGAAATGTTCACGAAAAGCTGGGAAACCGTATGGCTGAAGTGGAATGAAGAAAGCGAGAAATATGAACGTTTTGTACCAACAGGAACAACACTTGCAGCAATAGAAGCGAATGCTGCAGAGAACGGCGCTTCAGCTACTTTCCCGGTCGGTTCCGACGGAAAAGCCAAGATCGATAAGCTTCCGAACGGCCGCTATCGTTTCGTTGAAACAAAAGCGCCGGACGGATATATCATCGCGGAAAAGGAATCGGCGATCTTCACCATCGCGGGCGGCCAGATCAATCCGGAAGCCGATAACACAGCGACATACAATAAAGCAGGAAATATCTTCATTGTCCCAAATAATCCTGGCTCGGCACTCCCCCAGACCGGCGGAATCGGCACGGCGCTGTTCACGGCGCTCGGCGGGCTCATGACGGCCACAGCCGGAGCGATCCTGACAATTCGCCGGAAGCGAAAGCCAGCAGAAGGCTGATCGTCCCCACGCGAGAGAAAAAACGCACAACAAAAACCAAGACCGCACTCCTCAAAATTGGGGGTGCGGTCTTGCGGCAAATTGTGCAAATCGTTGAAACTGCCTTGAATTGTTCACAGTGCTTGAGTATAATGAGAACAAAGAGAAGCGTGAAGGGAAGAAAAGAGATATGATGTATCCATACCTGACATTAAACGACGATACAGAAATAACCCATTCTGAAATGAAAGAAAACGGACAGGTGAAAGTATACATAGAGACTCCCGACGAAAAAGATGGATTCCACAATGTGGTTTGCTGGCTGCCGGAATATAAGTGGGAAAAGAACAATGGATACACGGAATCGGAAATGGCAGCCTTTCGGCAGCTGATTCAGAATAATGCTCACGCAATCCTGGAGTTCTCAAAGGACGGAGGCGTGCTGAATGCCGCAAATTTTTAGAATCGGGCCATATATTGTTTACTTCTGGTCGAATGAGAATGATCCGCTTGAACCGATTCATGTACATATTACAGAAGGCAGGGCGCATAATGCGAATTTATACTCCAGATTGTAAAACTTGACAATACTTCTGGAGTAGAGTAATCTCATGGAAGAACAGAAGAATTTCCCGGGATAATTATTTTGGAGGTGATCCTATGTGCCAGGTAATAGTTGACATTCCAAATGAAGTTCTATACGATACACATATGGATATGATAGAGACAACTTCGTTTGCGCGCAGCATGGTTGCTTTAGGTTATTATGTCCACAACAATGTATCCATAGGATACTGCGCTCAGATAGCCGGCATGTCTGAAGAGGAGTTCATCTCGTTTTTAGGGCGCAACCAAATTGATATTTTTCAGTTTGACAGTGACGAAGAACTTCTGAAGGACGTTGCAAATGCGTAAGGTTATTATCAACTCCACTCCTCTAATCGCGCTCTGCAAAGTAAAGAAACTCGGGCTTCTTCATGATCTGTATGGCGAGGTTACCATTCCGGATGCCGTTTTCCATGAAGTATCCCGTAAGAATGATCGGGTCAAAAAAGAAATTGAAGAAAGTCCATGGATTCACATAGAATCTATAACAGACCAATCCCATAAGCGTATGTATAAGGCTAAATTGCATGACGGTGAAGTTGAAGTAATGATTTTAGCCCAAGAGCATGCAGGTGATCATCTCGTAGTTATTGATGACTACGCAGCGAGAAAAACGGCAGAATTCCTTGGCCTGACTCTTACCGGCACAATTGGCGTTCTGATTAAAGCGAAACAGCTTGGTTTACTGACAGAAGTAATGCCAATAATCAGAGATCTGGAGTTAAACGGAATCTATTTTTCAGATGCTTTGAAAGACCGCTGCAGACGCATCGCAGAAGAATGAGACTGATCTTGCCGGAAAGCAATGCACAACGCAAAACAAGACCGCGCTCCTCGAACCGGGGAGCGCGGTCTTGCGGCAGAATGGTTGTAAGTGTAAAAACTGCCGCGGCGCTGAGCCGTTAAATGGCGAGAATTTCGTTGAAGCAGGGGCGGATGTCTGGTATAATTTCACTTGAATCAGTCTGTTCAAATGGAGAGAAAGAGCAATGAGCGACAGCAGAAAAGAACTGGAAGCGGTCCTGTGGGCAGGGGCGGATGTCCTGCGCTCCAAGATGGATGCAAATGAATATAAGGATTATCTCCTGAGCTTCGTTTTCTATAAATACCTGTCCGATACGTTCCTGGTGAAAGCCTATGACCTCCTCGAAGACCGTGAGCCGGAGAGCATCGAGGAAGCCCAGCGCGCTTATGAAGAAGCTTATACCGGCGAGGACGCCGCAGATCTGCTGAACGATCTGAGGGACTCCTGCCGGTATGTAATTGAACCGCGTCTTACATTCCACGCACTGGCAAAGCAGGCGGCGAACAACGAATTCAAGCGCGAGGACCTGAAGAAGGCCTTCAATGACATCGAGACTTCCGATCCGATCTTCAACGGACTTTTTGCCGACGTGGATCTGTATGCCAGCCGCCTTGGCGTCGGGGATACGAAGCAGAGCGCCACGGTCGCGGAGCTGATGAAGGTCATCAACCAGGCGGATGTGCTGCATGCCGAAGGGGATGTCCTCGGAAACGCCTACGAATACCTGATCGGTCAGTTCGCTTCCGAAACCGGGAAAAAAGCCGGGGAGTTCTATACCCCGGCGGGACCGGCGGAGATACTGACCCGGATTGCGATCTCCGGGCAGGAAGAGAAGAAAGGCCTTCTTGTCTATGACCCCTGCATGGGCTCGGCAAGCCTTTTGCTGGATGCCCGGAAATTCTCGAAAAAACCGGAATATGTGAAGTACTTCGGTCAGGAACTGATGACCTCAACCTATAACCTCGCCCGGATGAACATGTTCCTGCATGGAATTGCGCCGGAGAATCAGGTGCTGCGCAACGGGGATACCCTTGACGCGGACTGGCCGACGACGGAAGAGACAGAGTTCGACATGACCGTGATGAACCCTCCTTATTCCGCCAACTGGTCCGCTAAACAGGGCTTTTTGTCCGATGCGCGCTTCACCGATTACGGCGTGCTGGCGCCGAAGTCAAAGGCGGATTACGCGTTCCTGCTCCACGGCTTCTATCATCTGAAGCCGACCGGGACCATGGGCATCGTGCTTCCGCACGGCGTGCTGTTCCGTGGCGGCGCGGAAGGCACGATCCGTCAGAAGCTGCTGGAGAACGGCTCGATCTATGCGGTGATCGGTCTGCCGGCAAACATGTTTTACAATACGGGAATCCCGACCTGTATCATCGTCCTGAAGAAACAGCGCCCGGGACGCGACGTACTGTTCATCGACGCGTCGAGGCTCTTTGAAAAGAAGAAAACGCAGAACGTGATGAACGCGGAGCATATCGCGCGGGTGCTGGAGCTTTACGAGAACAGAACGGATGTGGAGAAGGAAGCCCATCTGGCCACATATGAAGAGATCAAAGAGAATGACTTTAACCTGAACATTCCGCGCTATGTTGACGCAACGGAGAAGGAGCCGCCGGTCAGGCTTTCTGATGTCAATGCGGAGCTGAAGGAGCTGAACGCGGGAATCGCGGAAACGAGCGGAGAACTGAAAGTGATGCTGGGGAAGCTGCGGACGGAAGACGAGGAGATGGCCGCGGCAGTGCGTGAGTTCATGGATCTGCTGGAGGGCATCTGACATGGGGAATACTCCAAAGCTGAGATTTGAAGGATTCACTGACGCTTGGGAACAGCGTAAGTTGTCTAGTGTTGTTGTGCGTGTGACAAGAAAGAATACCAACTTAGAGTCATCGCTTCCGCTCACAATCTCTGCTGAGTACGGATTAGTTGATCAAATTACCTATTTCAACAATCGTGTAGCAAGCGACAATATCAGCAACTATTACTTGGTTAAAAATGGCGAGTTTGCGTATAACAAAAGCTCCTCTGATGGATATCCATTTGGAACAATTAAGCGGCTTGATCTGTATGAAATGGGCGTTCTTTCCACTTTATACATAGTTTTTGCAATAAAAGAATCCCAAGTTGATAGTGACTTCCTGGCAACTTACTTTGATACCGACAACTGGCATAAGCATATTTCTGAGTGTGCTGCAGAAGGTGCTCGTAACCACGGACTGCTTAATATTTCGGTGGATGATTTTCTTGATTTGACGCTTGTCATCCCAAAAAACAAAGAGGAGCAAGCACAAATCGGGAGCTATCTGAAGCAGCTCGATACACTTATCACCCTTCATCAGCGTAAATGTGACGCGCTGACAAAAGCAAAGACGTTTTATTTGCAGAACCTGTTTCCTCAGGAAGGGGAGAAAGAGCCGAGGCTGAGGCTTGAAGGATTTACGGACTCCTGGAATCCGTATACTCTTGGAGACTTATATACCGAACGCAATGAGCGGGGAAATGAGACGCTTCAGATCCTGACGGTCTCGATTCACACGGGTGTTTCAGACGGAGCGTTGGAGGAAGATGAACTCGGGAAAAGCGTACGGCGGAGCGAGGATAAAACGCTGTATAAGCACGTTTATGCCGGAGATCTCATCTTCAACATGATGCGTGCATGGCAGGGCGCGATCGGTGTGGCAAAAAGGGAAGGCATGATCAGTCCGGCCTACATCTCGGCAATCCCCAACGAGAGAATATATCCGCCGTTTATGAATTATCTGCTCAGGAGAAAAGAGATTATCAGCCAGATCAACAATCTGTCCTATGGCGTCACGGATTTCCGTAAGCGCTTATACTGGGATTCCTTCATCAAGGTGAAATGCTGCCTGCCGTCTGTTGAGGAGCAAAAAAGTATCACGGATGTGTTTGAACAGCTCGACACCCTCATCACCCGGCAGGAACACAGGATAAAAGCACTCAAAACCATGAAGAAGTTCATGCTGCAGAATATGTTCGCACAGGAGGGATAGGCCATGGCGGAGCTTGAATCCTCTATTGAAAAAAAGTTGATAGAACAGCTGTGCTATGGGGATTCCCAGTGGACTTACCGGCCGGACCTGAAGACGGAGGAAGACCTGTGGGCCAACTTCCGCCATATTCTGGAGCAGAACAACAAGGCGAAGCTGGATGACGTTCCGCTCACCGATTCTGAGTTCGAGCAGGTCCGGAACCAGATCCAGTTTGCCTCCTTCTATGACGCGGGCAGGTGGCTGGTGGGCGAGAACGGCAGAGTCTATGTCCATGTGCAGCGGGGAAACGACACTCTTCACCTGCTGGTGCTGAACCATGCGCATGTCTCCGGCGGCACCAGCGTCTATGAGGTGATCAACCAGTACCGGGCCTTCAAAGAGGAGGGCGAGGAGCAGCTGGATGAGCGGGACCGGCGGTTTGATGTCACGATGATGATCAACGGCCTGCCGCTGATCCATGTTGAGCTGAAAAACCGGGAGCATTCCTTTATGGACGGTTTCCGGCAGATCAAGAAGTATATCGGCGAGGGCAAGTTCAAGGGCATCTTTTCCGCCGTGCAGATGTTTGTGACCAGCAACGCCGTGGACACCAGATACTTCAGCGCAGCGAGAGATACCGAGCTGAACCCCAAGTTCCTGTTCAGCTGGCTGGATGAGGAGAACAGGCCGGTCCCCGGATATCTCGACTTTGCCGGGAAGATTCTCCGGATCCCGGAGGCGCATGAGATCGTCACGAAGTATACCGTCCTGGACCAGGACGCCCGGCGGCTGATCCTGTTGCGCCCGTATCAGATCCACGCCATTGAGGTCATTCGCCGGGCCTCGAAAAGAGGAATCTCCGGCTTCGTGTGGCACACAACCGGGTCCGGAAAGACGCTTACTTCCTACAAGGCGACGCGCAACCTCCTGACCGATATCCCGGCCGTTGAGAAAACCGTTTTTCTGATCGACCGGAAGGATCTGGATGAAAAGACCACGATGGATTTCCAGTCCTATGCGGAAAACGACATCGTGGATGTTGACGAGACGGACAACGTGACGGATCTGATCCGGAAGCTTGCGGACGATGACCGACAGATGATTGTGACCACAATCCAGAAGATGCAAATCATGATCAACCGGCGCCTGACAGAGAAACACCCGAAATACAAGCGGATCCGGTCCCTCAAAATCGCCTTTGTCGTGGATGAATGCCACCGGGCGGTGACGCCGGCGACGAAAAGAGCCTTTGAAACGTTCTTTACCGGCTCCCTCTGGTACGGTTTTACCGGCACGCCCCGCTTCCCGGAAAACCCCTATCCCATGATGGGCGACCTGCCGAGGACGACTGAGGCGCTTTACGGACCGTGCCTGAGCAGATATACCATCAAGGATGCGGTCCACGATGAGGCGGTCCTCGGCTTTATGAATGAGTACCTGATCGATTCGGACATTGATCCCAATGACCCGGACATCAATCCCGGCCTGTATGAGCGGGAGTCCCACATGCTGATGGTGCTGAACACCATCCTGAACAAGTCAAACGAGAAATTCGGCATTGCCAACGGCAAGGGGAAAACCTATGAGGCCATTCTGACCACGACCTCGATCCGGCAGGCGCAGCGCTATTATGACCTGCTGAAAAAAGTGAAAGCCGGCGGGACGCCCGTCCGGATTAATGAAGAGATCCACAAGGTGCTGCCGGACTTTCCGAAATTTGCGATCACCTATTCCATCTCTGAAAACGAAGAGGGCTCCGCGGTGAATCAGGACAAGATGAAGGAAGCCCTGCAGGACTATAATGACATGTTCGGAACGAGATACGGGATTGACCAGATTGACGGATACAACACCAATCTGAACAAGAGGCTTGCCAGAAAGGAAGACAAATTCAAGGCGAGAAGCAGGCAGCTCGACCTTGTCATCGTGGTGGACAGACTGCTGACCGGCTTTGACGCGCCCTGCCTTTCCACTGTTTTCATGGACAGGCCGCCGATGCAGCCGCATGATATCATCCAGACCCTGTCCAGGACCAACAGACTTTTTGATAAGCGGAAGCAGTACGGACAAATCGTCACCTTCCAGGAGCCAAAGCGCTTCAGGGCGGCGGTGGATGAGGCCCTGAAACTGTTTTCCGCCGGCGGAATCGGAGACGCCGTGGCGGGCGACTGGGATGAAACGGAGAGCGCCTTTGTCGCGGCCCTTGCCGATCTCCGTGCTCTGACGCCGACCCCGGCGGATGTGACAGGGCTGTCCAAAAGGGAGAAGAAGAGATTTGCTGCTCTGTTCCAGCGCTTCGACAGACTGCTGACTCAGCTCAGGTCCTTCACGGTTTTCGACGGCAGGAACATCGAGGACTATGGGATTACCCAGGCAGAGTACGAGGATTACAAAGCGCACTATCTGAACGTGATTGAGGAACTGCGCGGAGACAGAGACGACGGCGGAGAAGGCGACGGGGGAGAAACACCTCTCAACATGGATTATGAGCCGCTGGCGTACGACTCGGTGAAGATTGACTATGAATACATCATCGGCCTGATCCAGGATGTGGTTTCCTCCGATGACGAGGAGGAAGACTTCGCCTCCAAAGTCATGGAGATTCGAGGCTATATCACGGAATTCAGCCGGGAGAACGAAAAACTCGGCGGCATGATGCTCCGGATCCTCGACGATGTGGAGCGGGACCGGCAGGCTTACGCGGGCAGGAACATTTCAGAGATTCTGGCAAGAATGAAGTCGGAGGCAATCTACGACGTTGTAGACAGCTTCAGCGAAAAATGGTTTGTTTCCCGCGAAGCGGTGGAATATGCGGTCGAGAACAACAACCACGGCGCAATCCCGAACGCCACCGTTCTGAAAGACTCTCTCCGGTATGCGGATTACAGGGAATCTACGGCGGAACCGCTGAAGAAGCCGAAAGCGCGGTCACAGATGATCGCAGAGCTGGAGAACGTCATCGAGAAGGAGATTCTTCCGCTCCAGAACGGGGTAAGATCATAAATGGATACTCGGAATCGGAAATGGCATTCTTTCGGCAACTGATTCAGAATAATGCTCACGCAATCCTGGAGTTCTCAAAGGACGGAGGCGTGCTGAATGCCGCAAATTTTTAGAATCGGGCCTTATACAGCCCAGTCTTCCAGTTTTAAATTCGGTACACGGTTGAATTCCACTGTGTTATGTGTAACGACAGTCATTCCCCTTGAAAGACCCTGAGCGGCAATCAGGATATCATACGCGCCGATGACCGTGCCTTTGGTTTCGAGATAACGACGGATTCTCCCGACGGCGATAGCATCATTTGCATCGAATGGAAGAATGGTAAAAGGGGCAAGAAACATTTTCATCTGATTGCGCGTTTTGCTCCCCCAGTTGCTTTTCGCCGCACCATATTCCAGCTCCAGCACCGTGATAGATGAGATGGCCAGCTCGGACGGATCATGGGCAAGAAGTCTGTCGGTAAGTATGGGGACGGAGTTTTTCATAAAATGGATACAAACATTTGTGTCCAGGAGATACATCACAGAGCCTCCCGTTCGGGCAAGTCCAAAATAGAAGGCTGATCTCTGTCATCCATAAAGTCAGCGGGGAATGTGCCGATTACCTGACGCACCGGAGCCCATGGATCATCAGCCGGATAAGCAATGAACGTGTCACCGATCTTCTGGATTAAATACTCCTTTTTTTCAGTTCGAAGCTCCAGGGGGATGCGGATCGCCTGGCTGTTGCCGTTTTGAAAAACGCGAGTAGAAACCATATCAAAGCTCCTTTCGATAGTACACACGGTTTGTACACACATTATACATGATATTAAACGGAGAATCAAGCCCGAATAAGAAGAGCCCGGAAGAGAACCCAACAAGGGAACTGTTCCGGGCTGCGCGTTTATGAACCCTCCGGCCATTCAATCCACATGGCAGGTCTGGCATCAACATACATACGGTTCGCCATACCGCTGAAAAATGCTCCGGTGCGGTAAACATACTCGGCGCAGTTGGGGTAGAGACCGGGAGACCGCAGCCACCATGAGCTGATCGCGTTATCATAGGACGGCGCATGCAGCGATTTTTCGCAGAGCCTCATGGTGTCTTCCGGCAGAAGCTGCGCAGCTTCGTCGTGACTGAGCAGGAACACCCTGTCCTCTGTGGTGGCGCTTCCTTCGGTATACTTATATTCCGGGTTTACACAGGAATTGTCGATTTCCGTCAGAAGAATACGCGCGGCTTCGTCGGCCGTAAAGGCGGAGTCCAGAAACGCACCGTTCAGCCAGGCCCGCAGGCTGCTGGTTTCCCATGTGACAGGATCATCTGTGTTGTGATAGGGCATTGTTTCCAGGGCGCGCTTGCAGAGAAGCAGAAGACGGTCATCCTGCCGGTCCAGGACAAGCCACTCAATCGGATGATCCATATAGGTTCCGAAAAAGACAGTATCAAAGCCGGATAAGGGATCGGGCGTTGACCGGGGAAGCGGAGCCGGTACGGAGAAGATCCCCGGCGTGGAAGATGGTTTTTGCGACGGAACAGGTACTGTGGGCGGGGTCAGATCAAAGGTAGACTGAGGTTCTGGCGCAGCCGTGGACTCAGACCGGGGCAGAACAGGCATTTTTACAGAGGAGAAGTCAAAATCTTTCAAAAGGTGGATCATCAGCAACACGGCGACAAGGCTCAGAACGACCACGGCAATCAGCGCGATGATCGCAATTTTCCGGTTTCGGTTATCTGACATATGGATCTCACCGCCCTTTCTGTAACTGCAGTATACCACAGTAAGCGCAATGTCGACAACTCCATTTCTTCCCGATAAATACCAGGGCCTCTGCCGGATGGCAGGGGCCCTGAACATGTTTTTTGCTGTATGCGGGGATCAAATGCTGGTGTTCTTCGGCACGACGGTCGGGAGCTTAGCGCTGCCGGTGAGGACCGTGCGGTCGGAGAAGCTGGCATACTTGTCGGCGACGATGTAGCTCAGTTCCGCGTTCTCGCCGACGGTGACGCCGCGCATGACGATGCAGTTTTTGAGCTTGGTGTTGGCACCGATGCGGCAGCCGGAGAAGACGATGCAGTTTTCAATCTCGCCGTCGATGATGCAGTTGTCGGCGACCAGGCTGTTCTTGCAGACCGCATGCTCGGTGAAGTAGGTGCTGACCTCTTCGTGGGTCTTGGTGCGGACCGGGCGGTCGGCCGGGAAGATCTGGTGGCGCTTCTCGCTGCAGAGCATGTCCATGCTGGCGTTATAATACTGCTCGACGTTGCGCACGGCACAGACATAGCCCTTGTGGGTATAGACGTCCATCTTGCCGCCGTCTTCCAGGAAGCCGATCATGGCCTGGCGGTGGAAGGCGTAGTGGTTGCGGGAGGCGGCCTCGTCCATCAGGCGCAGCAGGGCGTCCTTGTGGATGATGTAGCCTTCGAGGCTCTTGAGGCCGTTCACGCTGTCGCCGCGGTCGAGGTGGATGCCGGTGACATAGCCGTCCTCGCCGAGGAGATACTGATGGTTCAGGCCGACGGTCTCGCCCTCGGCGCAGATGGCGGTGATCTCGGCGTCGCCGGCTTCGTGTTTGGCGATGGCGGCGGAGAGGTCGATGTTGGCGATGAGGTTGCCGAGCATCAGGACGATGTGCTCCTGTGGAATGTCATGGATGTAGTCCGCGACGGCGTTGAGCGCTTCGATGGTGCCGCCGTAGTTGCCGGTGTGGGCATGGGGCAGACCGAAAGGCGGAAGCATCCGCAGACCGCCGGAGCGGCGGCTCATGTCCCAGTCCTTGCCGCTGCCGATGTGGTCGAGCAGGGACTGATAGTCACGGGCCATGATGACGCCGACGTCGGTGATTCCGGCGTTCTTCATGGAGGAGAGGGCAAAGTCGATCAGACGGTAGCGGCCGCAGAAGGGGAGAGAGGCGACGGTGCGCTCTCTGACGAGGTCGCCGAGCTCGGGGGCGTCCTTATAGGCGAAGATAATACCATGATACTTACTCATGACTTATGCCTCCTCTCCGGAATAGATCATCGCACCGGCCGGAATGACCTGGCCGGGGGCGACGGTGACATTCGGGCCGCAGGTGGCGACACCCCAGCCTTCGGTTCCGTCGGGAGCCGTGCCGACTTTGGCGCCGGCCTCGATGACGCAGTTTTCACCGATGATGGCGTATTCCACGGTGGCGCCTGCCTTGATGACGGTGCCGGGCATCACCACGCTGTAGACGACCTTGGCGCCGCGCTCCACGACGACGGAGGGCGAGAGGACGGAGTTTTCGATATGGCCGTCGTCGTG
>Ga0256404_1005017_pt1 | contig 24089 bp, 12 predicted proteins | sample RumenRJG_01DNA_FD_185990 | JGI IMG/M metagenome (GOLD analysis project Ga0256404, IMG submission 185990) | Bovine rumen microbial communities from Lethbridge, Alberta, Canada - RJG_01 | ecosystem: Host-associated > Mammals > Digestive system > Stomach > Rumen | place: Canada: Alberta | collected... | reverse complement strand
TGGTGCGCAGCATTTCGGCCAGGTTGCCCGGAGGCACGAGGACGTCCTTCAGCTGGTGGATGTAACCGTTCTTACAGGTCACGTCGGCATTGATAATCTTGTTGCGGAAAATGTAGGCCGAGCCTTCATCGTCGTTGTAGGGCTCACCGGTGATCACCTCGAAGTCGCTGTTCTCGCCACGGGTGGTGATGCTGTTACCGGTCATCTGCTCCACGGTGAAGTGCACCATCATCGGGCGCGTGGCGTCCATGACCATGTCGATGCCCTTGTCGTAGAACTTCTCCCAGTAGACATTGTTCTTGGGCAGGTCGGCAGCACCATAGAAGTGGGTGATGGTGTCGATGACGTTGGCACCCGTGGTGTGCTTCATAGCAATACCCGGGGTGACACTCGTTGCATCGTACGACACGTTCGACAACATTTCCACGAGGATGGCGTTGTCGAGCATCGACGAGTAGAGCAACTGTTTCTTCATGGCCTCTGTCAGGTCTTCATACTTCCTGACGCCCCACGAGTTGTTCTGGTAGAAACGCTCGAATGCTTCGTCGTTAGCCGGGAATACGGTCTTCGAACCAGTCTTCTGCAACGTTTCCGTGTAGCCCAGATCGTCGATGAGCCGCAGATAGTTGTTGAAAGTACCTGTCAGTACATCTTGGTTAGGATTCTTCAACTGGTCATAAACACTACTTCCCAGCCAACTCGGGTAATTGCCCTCGTCGTCCAGGTCGTAACGGTCTTGACACGAAAAGAATCCACCACTGGCAACTGCCAAACATAAGCCAAACAAGGCTTTCTTGGACAGCTCAAAAAAGCGGTAATTCATACATTTAAAATTTTAGTTATTACATGATTTTTGATTATGATTACTTGTTAGGTTTCCTTTTTCGGCCGCAAATTTAATATAATTTTTTTAAAGAACTGCCTTTTTAACACATTAATTTTAAAATATCGTGCAATTTTTCCCTAATTGATATTATCTGACGACTTTTCTTCCATCTATGATGTAAATTCCTTTGGGGAGCGTTGAGGCGAGCGGGGTTCCCTCCCGCAATGTGGGAGCTACTTTCCTTCCCTGCAGGTCGTATATCCCTTGCCGTCCCGCTGCGGGGGCCTCAGTAGGGTTTGCGATGCCGGTGTCTGTTTTCTGCAGCAGTCGCAGGTGGTCAATATATAATAAGGTGTTGTTGGCGGCGCCCACGCTGGCCGAGGCCTGATAGCCCAGCGAGAAGGTCACGCTCTGGGCCTCGTCGAGCGTGAAGTCGTAGCACAGGGTCTCCCAGCTGTTGGGCTCCGAGGGGTAGCGGTAGTCGGTCGTCGTGCCGATCTTCACGCCGGTCAGCGACGTGTTGGTGCAGCCCGAGCCGCTCACCTTCCGACCGTCGTTCTTCTGCTGGTTGGGGCATTCGTATTTCATGTTCAGCAGCAGGCGGTACTGACCCTGGGGCAGCGTCACGGCCTGCGTGATGGCGTTCTGGCCCGAGGCCCACGAGTTCAGCACGGTCAGCGTGCGCTCGCCCTTGCCGTCGTCGGCCAGCAGGCCGGCGGTCTGCGCGGCATAGTTGCCCACGTTCGAGGGGCTCACGCAGAACAGGTCCATCGAGTAGGGCATGGAGTACATGCGGGCATAGTTGGAACCGCCCGACAGGCGGTTGTCGGCCGTCCAGCCCTGCACGGGCAGCACGTTGGGAAACTTCGCGTTCTGGGCTGCCACGGTGTTCACGTAGCAGTCGGTATAGGTCACGCCCGATGCCGTCACGTTCTGGCCGCGGTCGCCGTAGGTATGGTCTTCCTCGAAGTTGGGGTTGGCCAGCAGCGAGGTGACATCGTCGTAGCCCTGTGTGAGGTCGTCGGCGCCGTGGCCTTCAGGAAAAGGGGTGTTCATCTCTATTTCCAGTTCGCCGCCTACGATGCGGGCGGTAAACGTGCCTGCCGTCTTCACGGTCTTCTTCACGATGCCCTGCTCCGTGACAGCACTTATCTCAAACTCGCACTCGCAGTCCACGATGCTTCGGAAGTGGGCCGAAAGCGGGTCGTCGCTGTCCTGCACAGCCTCCAGGCCGGCATTGTCGAAATAGAACTTCACCACGTCCACGTGGCTGTGGTTGGGTTCCACGGCGAAGGTGTAGGAGGCATCCCATGCATCGCTCACCGACAGCACGGGGTAGCCGTAGGCAGTGTGGATGGGGTCCAACTGGCACTTCTCGCCGCTGCAGAAGTTCGAGAGCAGCAGGTAGCCGGTGCCGTCGGGGTCGAAGGCCATCGCGCCGTTCCAGCCCGTGGGCACCTTGTCCTTCAGGTCGATGAACTGCGAGGCGAGCGCCTTCGTTCCGTCGGCGGTGATGTTGCTGTAGTACACCATCGCGCGGCGGTCCACCACGTCGCCCTGCCCCACCGTGCGGCTCTTGTCGCTGTAGAGCGTGTAGAGCTTCGAGGTCATCACCGAGTTGTTGTTGGCGCGGTCGCCGAAGTACATCTGCTTCTCGCCCGTGCCCACGAAGCCCAGCTCGTTGTCCACGTTCAGCCAGGTCGTCGCCAGCTGGGCCGTGCCGTTGCCGCTCACGCCCTTGCTGCCGCCCTCGTGATAGAGGGTGCGGCTGGTGCTGGTCAGCTCGTCCATCGAGATGGCCATCAGTCCGCCCCGCTCCTTGCTGACGGTGGCGGCGCTGTTGGCGCGTACGTAGTCCAGATACATCACCGCGTTGCCGGGTGTCGAGAAGAGGGCGAAGCGGTTGTTCAGCGCGCCGTCGTTGGTCTGCAGTTCGCCGTTCATGGCCCAGGCGTCGCCCTTCAGCTGGTAGATGCCGCTCACCACCGGCGTGGCGTTGGTCTTCTTGCCCTGCACCTCATACCAGCCCAGGAAGTTGCCGGTGTTGTTGGCGCGGAAGGGCACCACAATCTTGTTCTTGTCCACCGAGTTGGCGGCAATGTAGCCGGTGTAGCTCTGCAGGCCGGTGCTCCACGAGAACGTGGTGAAGCGGTCCTTGGTGAAGGCGCGCACGATGTTCTGCGTGTCCAGTTTCTTCGCAGCCGAGTAGCGCTGGCGGAACGTCTCGAAGTCGGTGGCCTCGAGGTCGGCCGTAGAGAGCACCTCGTGCATCAGGTAGGTCATCATCACGCGGTGGGCCTCCACGCCCATACGGCGTGCTCCCACGTCGGCGCGCAGCAGCCACGAGCCGTCGCTGGTGGTCTGTTGGCGGGCCTTGATGTATTTATAGGCGAGGTTCTCGAGCATCAGCGCGTCCTGATCGCGCAGGAAGCAGGCGTTGGTGGAGTAGCTCGTGATCTGGTCGTAGAGGAACAGGCTCCAGTCGTTGCCGTTGGGCATGGCGAGCTCGCCGTCGGTCAGTGCGAGCCAGTTCAGCACTTCCTGCTGCACCTCGCGGTTGTGGTGCATCAGGGCGTTGGTCTTCCACTTTTCCTCGCCGCGCAGCTCCTGCTGGAACAGCTTCAGCGCCAGGGCAGCCTCGCCCAGCTCCTGCATCACCACGTTCTGGTAGGAGGTGTGGAAGTAGTTATGGTTTTGCAGCGTGTAGTCGTCGTAGAGGTTCTGGCCCTTGTAGAGCTGGGCCACGGTCTTCGTGTCGTAGTCGGGGTCTACAACGGTCTGGTCGTTCTTGTCGGCGCTGTGCGAGTAGCTGTTGATGGCAAACTCGCGCAGCCGCTGGAACCAGCGTGCAGCCAGGGCATCGTCGGGGAAGAGTCCCAGCGTGGCCGCCAGGATGTCGGCCTCCCAGCCGTTCTCCTCGGCCTTGGTGTCGCCGTTGTATCCTGTGGGGATGCTGCGACCCAGCTCGTAGTTGCACTCTGCTTTCAGCAGTCGGTAGATGTAGTTGCGTTGCGTCTCGGTGAGTTTGTCCCACTGGAAGAACGCCGAGTAGGCCACACTCATGGCCCAGAGGCTCGACTCCCAAGCGTAGTCGCTGGTGGATGTTGAGCCCCAGTAGTTGTTGCCCGCGCACACCTTCAGCTTGTTGGCTTTGTGGGTGGAATAGGCGAAAATGAGCGATTTCATCGCCATGTCCTCCACGTCGTCCCACGTCACGCCCGTGGGCAGCGTCACCTTTCCCTTGCCGTATTTCACGAGGAAGGCGCACACCATCGACAGGTCGGCATTGGGTCTGACGCCACGCTCGTCGTTGGCCATCGTATTCTCGCCGCGGAAGCATCCGCATGCCTCGCCGACGCTGTTCGGCGCCGCGGCCTGCTGAAAGTCGTTCTTCATGTACTTGGCGAAGTCGGCCAGCATCTGCAGCAGGTCTTGCTGCATTACTTTCTCACCGACGAAGTCGGCCGTGATGGTGCCCTCGGTGGGGCTGTTCTGTGCGGTGGCCGCCAGTGTCAGGCAGCATGCAACCGCAAGGAAAAGGATTTTTTTCATCGCTATTGCTGTTGTTTGGGGGAAGGGGCCAGAGCGTCTGGCTTCCCTGATTCCCAGAGAAAAAAACGGCTCCCTGCGTCTGTGCGCAGGGAGCCGCCGTTATTCAGTTGTGATTACTTCACCATGATCTTCATGGCCTTACCGTTGCGGACAACGATGTTCAGGCCACGCTGCAGCTTGTTGGTGCGTACGCCGTTGATGGTGTAGATGCCATCCACGGCCACCTTATCAGTTGCAATCTCGTTGATACCGGTTGCGAGCGGGCCGTCCCAGCCGCTGTTGTCACCCTTCTGAGTGAGCGTCAGCGTCCAGTTGTCCACCGAGAACCAAGAGCCTGCGAAGGCCTTGCCGGTGTACTGCTCGCCTACTGCCATACCAATCACGAGCTTGTGATCCTTCACCTCGATGGCGGGGATGTCAAGATGCATCCAGCCGTAGCCCTGGCCACCGTTGGCGTTCACGATGTTGCGCACGTCGAAGTAGTCGGGATCGGCATCGGTCATCGTAGCGAAGCGCTCGTTGGCCTCTTCCCAGATCTGACCCCACTTGTCGGTAGCGTTGTCGGTCACTTCCTCGCCGGTCTCGTCAGAAACGTGAGTATAGGTCTGCACAGGAATCTCCACCCATGTGGTGTCAGCCTTGGCAGCACCGCCGTTGGCACCGAAGATGAAGGCACCCTCGCCGCTCGTACGCACGTCGGCACCGATGGTGTAGGTACCGTTGGGCAGACCGAGCACAACCTGCTCGCCGTAGAACTTCAGCTCGCCGGCGGTAGCATTCCAAGAGTCGAAGTAGCGCACGCTGGTGTCGCCGGTGTACCACTGGCCGCTCTTGATCGGGCCGTCGGTGCACTCGAATGTCCAGCCGTCCTGAGCCTGAGCCATCGGGTTCTGGATGAAGTCAGTGTAGTCGGTAGCATCGGGATCGGTGTCATACTTATCCTGCTTGTTGCAGTTATAGATGAGCTCCTTCAGTTCAGCGATGTAGGCGTCGACAGTAGCCTTGTCCTTCATCTCGCTGCAGAGCAGGTTCACGTGGGCAGCCATGCGCTCGCCGAGCACCTGCTTCACCTTCTCAGAAGCGGTGTTGGCCTTCATTTCAGCAGCCTCCTGGAACACGGGGATGTAGTCGTTGACGTAAACCTTGGCAATGTTCAGAACGCTGTCGACACCCTCGTAGGTAGCCTCGGCACCGTTCACGTAAGCCATCACATAGTCAAGAGCGTACTTGGCAATCGGGGCAGCCTCGCCGTAGGTGCCGTCAGCCAGACCAGCCTCAACGGTCGGGATGGTCTTGCCTTCCTGCATGATCTCGGCATACTTGCCCTCAGAAGCCTCCACAACCTCGAGCACCTTGCTCAGCTCGTCGAGGTTCTTCGAAGCCTCGTAGGCAGTCATCAGCTCCTCAGCCTTTGCCTTGTCGGCGGCGAAGTGCATGTTGCTGATCTGGTTCTTCACGTCGGCCTCGCGGGCAGCGATAGCCTCGGCAATCTGCTCCTCGGTGGCAGGACCGCAGTAGAGCAGCTTGAAGTTGGTCACCAGATACCAGCCGGCAGAAGCCTCACCCGTACCAGTGCCCAGGGCACCGATGGTCAGCTTGCCGTCGGGAACGATCACAGCGTCGGTCGTCGTCAGGGTCTCCCACTCGCCGATACCGCCGTCAACCCATGTGTCGTGGGTCAGGGCTGCCGAGTTCACGGTGCCCAGGGTACCCTTGGCATAGGTGTGCTGGTCGGTGCAGTAGCCAGCCTGGGTGATCATGTCGGCCTCCACCTTGTAGAAGCCTGCGGGCAGACCGGTCAGGTCCTGAGCGATGCCCAGCGTGCCGGTGAAGCCGCTTGCCCAAGCATTCCAGCAGGTGCGGCCCTGCTGCCAGTTCAGACGCTGGTCGCCACCGGTCTCGGTGCCGTTCACGTACCAACCTTCGCTCGTGCCGTCGAAGGGAGCGCTACCTACGCTGTAGGGGTTCTCCTCGTTGAACTCGTTCGGGAACTCATAGCCGTAGTCACCCCACTTCGGCTCGCCGCTCTTGGCTACGAACCACGGGTTGGCAATGCGGTGAGAGAAGTTGGCGGGATTCTCCATCGAACCCACCTGGCTCTCGTAGTAAGCGTTCATGGCGTCCTTCAGCTCCTGCAGACCAGCCTCGATCTCGGCCGAACCACCCTCGTTGAGCACTTTCATGGCCTTCTCGATGGCAGCCTCGAAGGCAGCCTTGCCAGGATAGTCGGTCTCGTAGGCCAGCTCCTCGCACTGGGCAATCAGCTCGTCCAGGGCGGTCACGTCTTCCTTGGCCTTCTCATACTTGGCAATCGTGTCCTTGATTTCCTGCAGCAGGGCACGGACCACTTCCACGTCATCGCTGTAGGTTCTGTCGTCCAGGTCGAAGTAGACCTTGTCGATCTCAGCGGCCAGACCGGGATAGTCGGCAAATTCAGCCTCCAGGTCGCGCAGCTGCTGCAGATATATGAAGCAGTCATCGAGCAGGATGTCTATCTCTTCAGCATCCTCAATCTTGGTCAGCTTGATACCGTCGAGAGCCACGATGGGCTGACCGCCGGAACCGGCGTTGGCAGCCTTGTAACCGAACTGCATTGTGAACTCTGCCGTCGGAGTGAACTCAAACTCGTGCTTGGTCCACTCCTGAGAGTTCAGACCTGAGCTTTCTTCATCCTTGAACACATCTTTACGGCAGACAATCTGAGTCAGGTCCTCAGCCACAGCCGATGTGTTGGGATTGATGTTGATGGTCCAGTACTCCAGGCGATACTTGGCGCACGGCAGCTTCACCACCTGCTTGTAGATGGCGCTATTGCCCCAGCCGGCACGCAGGTAGACGAAACCTTCGCCACCGTCGAACTCTGTCGGACGTGCGGGCACCTCCAGATAGGTTGTGCCGTCGTCGGCAATGGGTACTGCCTGCGAAGCAAGGTCGTAAGGCACCGTACCGAAATACGTCCATTCACACTGGGGGAAAGGTGCATTCGACTCCATTGTCCAGCCCTGCACGCGACCCTTGAAGCCGTTCACGGCATCCAGCTTGCTGCGGCCGTCCTTACGCTGCTGCGAGCTGGTTTCCTTCGGCTTAGCATACACGGTGTTGTCGGCAGCAATGTAGGCCCAGCTACGGCTATTATTACCACCAGCTTCCCTGTCTGTACTGACGGCGTCCTTCATCTTTCCGTCCTTCTAGAAAGTGAGGTCCTCGTCAAACCCAGCGTTGATGACGTACTTGGTGACGTCATCACCCACTGCATCCTGCGCCATCATCGGCATGCCGATCATAGCAGCAAGAGCGAAAAGTAGAAACTTTTTCATACGTTGATTTTTTTGATTAGTTAGTAAATAAAAATAGTTGTAACAGAATTTTCAGGCTGCAAAGATAACACAATTTCGCGAAACTTCCAAACGTTTTCCCGATTTTTTATATAAATAAGGTGAAGACGGGGACACGGTCAAGCGAGGGCACAAAATGTTAACTGACCATGAAAACATTTGACAGCCACACCTGCCCAAAAACCGCCGCACCGCACCACGAGCCCGCCAAGAGGCCGAAAAATCGCCCATTTTTGCCGATTTTTGCAAACGGCTGGCACTCAACGCGTTAACACTTAACAGCCACTTAACAACTACTTAACACCCTCACAAAAGCATAGGTTTTATCCTTCAAAACCATAGGTTTCATCGATACAAAGCATAGAGATAGAGCGTCTAAACCATTGTTCTGGAGGAATAAAACCATAGGTTTACAGCATCCAAACCGCGGAGACGGTCGCTCAAAAGCACCGTTTCCCCCACTCCATCCCGATGAAACCGACCAAAATCGCCTTTTTTCTTGTCTGGAAGAAGGGGCCATATAGAGCAAAATCACCCCGCATTTTGTTCGCATTTTTCATCGCAAAAAGCGGGTTTACACCCCCCACGGAACACCCCGACGGGGCAACACTCACCCACGCACTGCGTCCCGCAAATGTTAAAAAATAAAGAAAAACGCAAACTTTTGTAGGTGTTACGGGGAAAAAGTAGTATATTTGCAGGCTGATTGAACGCAGCAAGTACATAAATGTGTATCGTGCGCGTAAAAGAAAGCCTGGCCCACGGGGCCACCTGATGCAAAACCTCCTTACCGAGAACCGAAAGAGAAAATTACTTTTTAATTCATTTTATTGTCTAACAAACTAAAAACAAAACGCTTATGAAACAAAGTTTCCGTTTCTTCGCACTGCTTCTCGTAGCAGTTGTGACAAGCGCTTCGGCATGGGCCATCGACGTGCCCAAACCGAAGGCTAAGCCGCTGACAGTCGGAGCCGAAGTGTACATCATGCACGTAGGTACCGGCATGTATGTCGGCCAGGGTGAAAGCTGGAGTACTCAGTCAATCGTCAAAGAGATTGGTCTGAAGTACATCGTCAAGAACAAGAAAGACGATGGCTCCGTAATCCGTACCGAAGAGGACGGCACCGAAATCACCCAGCTGCCCGACGGCCAGTACTGGCTCTACAGCCCCGACATCACGGGTGCTGCCGGCCACTCTATCGACCGTTGGAACGATGGTAAGACGGGTGAGGGTGTCAAGTGCTGCTTCTCCGACCAGGTGGACTGGGACGAGCGCGGTATCTGGCAGATCACCGAGGTTGCCACGAACACCTACAAGTTCACCGTGCCCGAGGGTCTGACCACGATGCTCGAGCAGCAGAACCAGTATGTAGAGGGTGAGGCCCTCGGTGTGGACAACAACCACGCTTGCAACGCCAGCTACACTGGCAAGACCTGGGGTCTGTACCACGACATCGTCTACGCTGACGCACCCGAGATGTGTCAGTTCCAGTTTGTCGATGCTGCCGACGTAGCCATCTACAACGCCAAGGTCGAACTGGGCAAGAAGATCGACGATGCCAAAGAACTGGACATCGACGTGACTGCCTATGAGGCTATCATTGCCAACGAAAACGCTACGCTGGAGGAAGTGAAAGCCGCCGACGCAGAACTTCAGGAGAAGCTGCAGAAGGCTAACTCTTGGCTCTATCCGACCGACATCACGGCCGATTACATCGTCAACCCGAACCCCTATGAGGGCAGTATTGACGGATGGGTCGTCACCGACAACCAGGGCAAGCCTGTCACATCGTGGGATGGCGGTGCCTCGACGGAGATCTTCAATGTCGACGGTGTCAACATGCGCATTGGTGAGTTCTGGAACTGCTCCGGCTACACCCTGAAGCAGACCATCCACGTGCCGGCCGGCGTCTACACGCTGCGTCTGTATGCCATGACGCGCGACGGCATGACCGCCGTGCTGAAGGTGGGCGACAACCAGACCTTCATCGAGCAGCACACCAGCAGCGAGGCCAACAACCGTACTGCTGCCAACACGCTGTTCAATGCCGGTAAGGGTATCAACGACGTCTCTTGGGTACAGCTCGAAGAGGGCGACGTAGAAATCAGCCTGACTTCCGACACCAGCACGGGCGACCACTGGCTGCCTTGGCGTAACTTCCAGCTGCTGGACCGCGGCTACAACATGAAGTCGTTCCAGGAGGCTGCAAAGGCTCTGGCCGAAGGTTGGCAGGATGAGTTCCTGGTGGAAGACGAGGAGACGGGCGAAATGGTTCCCCGCAGCACGTTCACACAGGACTACTTCGACGCTGTCGCTGCTACCGTGGAGAGCATCCCCACCTCTACCGACACCGAGAGCGCTCTCGCTATTTATAAGAAGGTGCAGCAGTCGCTGAACGACCTGCGCGAGAACGTGCAGCTCTACCGCTGGCTGTGGCTCCACGCTTGGAACGAGACCACGAAGGAAGACGCTTGGAGGCCTCCCTATGGCGGCCGCGATCCTTATGCTACCGTCTACGACGAGGCCGCTGAAATCTTCGAGTTCGAGACCTTCGACAAGACCAACGAGTATCTGCGCGACCTGAAGGAGCGCTTCATCCAGGCTCAGAAGGAAGTGATCTGGCAGATTGGTGAGGAAGCCAAGCCCGGCGACCCCGTCACTGTCTACATCGTGAACCCGTCGTTCAAGAACGACGAAGGCACTGCTTCCAGCTTCGAGGGTTGGACAGTGAACAGCTCGAGCACGTTCCAGAACAATGCTGGCTCTATCCCCGTGATCGAGCAGTGGAACGGCAGCGGCGACGCCGGTACCATCGATGTCTCGCAGGAGGTTTCTATCCGCAAGGTGGGTGCTTACCGTCTGAAGACAAAGGGCTGGTATCGTTCTACCACCAACTCTAACACGCACGATACCGAGGGTTACAACACCGTGAACACGTTCCTCTTCGGTGCTTCGTCGGAATACAAGTTCCACGACATCTACGAGCATCCGTACACACTGGAGGAGAAGCAGCAGTACTTCCCGAAGGGCAACCTCTATGGTCCTACCGACGACAACGCTGCCAAGACCTACAACGGTCCTGCTGAAAACCAGGAGGACGCCGCCTACATCCAGGAGCTCTACGACGCTGGCTTCTCGACGGTCTATCCTAACAACTGCACCGGTGCCAACGAACTGTTCAACAACGATGCCGTCGACTGGTACGACATGACCTGCGACTTCCTCGGACTGGGTGCCGACTATCCCGTACAGATTGGTGTGCGCGGCCGCAACATTCCTGGCTACGCATGGCTCATCTGGGACGACTTCGAGCTGATCTACATCGGTAGCGAGCTGAAGGACATGACGCCCATCGCTCAGCAGGCTGCCGACGCTGCCAAGGAGGAATTCCCCTCGTTCGACGAGATCGAGGCCAACAAGGCTAAGTGGGATGCTCTGGAGGCTTGCGTGAACGTGCTGTCTGATCCTCAGAGCGTTGACGAGCTCGTTGAGGCTTACAAGAAGCTCGACGGCGCACGCAACGACCTGCGCTCCAGCATCGACGCTTACGCTAAGCTGCGCAAGGAGAACGACAAGCTGAACGACGAGATCGTGAAGTACAGCGAGACGGCTTCTGCCGAGGCTCTCGACGCTGCCGACGCTCTCTACACTGAGGTTGAGACGATGCTGGGCGACGGTACCATCGCCGACGAGGACATCGACGCTCAGATTGAGAAGATCATCGCTGCTAAGCGCGCTCTGCACATGCCCGCCAACTGGAAGGATGCTACCGACGAAAATCCCGTTGACATGACCGCAATGATTGAGAATCCGAAGTACTTCGACGATGCAGCCACAATGACTGCTTGGGAGTATGAGGGCATCCACAACGTTGAGGCCGAGAACGGTGAGATTGGCTTCGCTGAAGGTTGGGCTAGCACAGCCGAAGGCGCTGCATTCGACATCCACCAGACCATCACCGACCTGCCCGCAGGTACTTACAAGGTCATGGTTAGCGGTCTGTTCCGCCAGGGTGGTGTTGACGCCGAGAAGAAGATGTCTCAGTACGAGTATGCTGAGAAGCTCGGTAAGCTCGACATGCTCTCCGAGGCTGACAAGAAGGACGTTCAGGAGTACAATGGCGCCGGCCAGTTCTACGGCAATGGCGTCTACAAGCCGTTGCACCGCTGGAACTACATCGTCACCGACGAGTGGAACGACGTGGTTTCTGCCCAGTTCGTTGAGACTGGTAGCTGGACTGAGGGTGCTTGGATTGAGTACGTCGACAGCGTGACGGAAGGCTCTTCTGACTTCGCAACGAGCTACTACCTGCCCGACAACCGTCTGGCTCTCTATCAGCTGGTACAGCTGGGCTACTACGACAACGCACTCTACTGCGACGTTGCTGAGGATGGCAAGCTGACCATCGGTGCTTGCAACCAGAACGCTACCGGCCTCGACTGGACTCCGTTCTCCAACTGGCGCCTCTTCTACCTCGGTACCGAGAGCGCTCATAAGGGCACTGGCATCGACGTGACCGAGAAGACTGGCATCAACCGCATCGACGCTATCTACAGCATCGACGGCCGCCGTCTGAACGCTCTGCAGAAGGGTATGAACATTGTCGTGGTCAACGGCAAGGCTCGCAAGATCATGGTGAAGTAAAAAGAGGCCATTCCTCATTACTTCGCAACATAGCAAGCAGGCTCCCACATCGGGGGCCTGCTTTTTTCGTTTCTTAAAAAATCTTAATCCGAGCACCACTTTAACACTCACTTTGCGAAATTGAAATGCCATTTCGCAAAAACATATTAACTTTGCACCCGAAATCAACAGTTCGTTTTTTCAAATAAAGTATTAAGTTTAAAAAAAAAGAGAACCATGAAAACACAAGTGAACCACGAAGAGGTTTACCAGGCCATGACAAAGGAGGTGGAGGAACTCATCAGCCTTCCTCCACACTCCGGCCGCCGGTGGGCCTACGGAAAGGCTGACCTGATTGAAATGATCTACATCGTCTATCTCACCAACACGCTGACGCGCGACGACGGCAGTCCCGCCACCTTCCGCTGGATGGTGGAGCGCATCTATGGCAACCTGGACCTGCCCATCCCCGCCAACCCCATTGGCAAGGCCCAGGCCGCCCGCAACCGTAAAGGCATCCGACAGCGCCCCTTTGAAGAGAGATATGGGAGGAGGGAGTAGGTAATAGGTAATAGGTAATAGGTAATAGGTAATAGGTGAAAGGTTATTGGTAGGGAACGATATACCTGTTCTTTCCCCGCTTCGCTCTGAAAGCGTCCCTGCGGGCCGAGCGGACACAAGGACCTCGGAGAGGTCGCATATGATTAACCGCAGGTCTTGACCTGCGGAAAAGTGTAACTATGCAGGGAGCGACTTCGAAGATGTCGCACAATCGTACAGTAATTCTTGTTGTGCGACCCCTCTGGGGTCGTAGAAATGAGGATGACTTGCCCCCGCAGGTCAAGACCTGGGCTCTTTCTCCGCTGTGCTACGAAAGCGAGCAAGCTCGAGCGATGCAAATGAGACCCCGTTGGGGTCTTTTCTCCATTTGTCCTTGTGTCCGCTCGGCTTTGCCGCTTTCGTAGCGCAGCGGAGAAAGAACAGATATATCGTTCCCTATTGGTATGTGGCTGGCGTGCCGTAGGTACGCGATAAGAGTTAATTTATAAAAGAAAGAAAACCATGAAGACACAAAGGAAAATGAATGAAAGACTGACGGAGCACTTCGCGCTCCGCGAATTTGTCGTCTCACGGACGGCAATGGTGAACAACATCGACAACACACCCTCACTGGAGGTGACGGAGCGGCTGCGGGCCCTCTGCGTGAACGTGCTGGAACCGCTGCGCAGGCAGTTCGGCGCAATCCGCGTGACGAGCGGCTACCGCTGCCCGGAACTGAACCGGCGGGTGGGCGGCGTCAGCCGGTCGCAGCACATGCTGGGTGAGGCCGCCGACCTGCACGTGGGCAGCAGCGAGACAGGGCGGAAGATGTATGCCTACATCGTGGAACACCTGGACTACGACCAGCTGCTGTTCGAGCGCTCGGCCGACGGAAAGGCACGGTGGCTGCACGTGTCGTACCGCCAGCAGGGTACCAACCGCCACAGCCACAACGCCGACTACGTGGCGAGGATTCACCAGAAAATGCCGTGGATAGGACGAAAATGATGACGAAAAAGGACAACTACCCAGATGTGTACCCAGATAAAACTTGACTTGGGTGTCTGAATGTTGTACCTTTGCACTCGGAAACACGAACAAACAGTCTGGCCGGACATGAAAAAGAAGAACGTGTGGACACCAATCTATTTCAAAAATCAAACCTTAATTAATCAACCATTTAAAACAAAGAAAGGAAACAAAGTATGGTATTTTACAAGTTGTATCAGGAGAACAATCCCAAGAGTGTGAACGTAGGCAAGTGGTACGCCCGTGCCGTTGCCATCCAGACCATCGACACCGAAGGCCTCATCGCCGAGATCGAGAAACTCTGCACCGCTACCGACGCCGACGTCGTGGCCGTGATGCGCGCCCTGGTGTTCGTGATGAACAAGAAGCTGCAGGACGGCTACCGCGTGAAGCTGAACGGACTGGGCTCGTTTAAGATCGGCCTGAAGACGAAGGCCGCCGAGAGTGCGAAGGAGTTTACCGCCACGAAGCACATCGTAGGCTCGAGAGTGAACTTCCGCCCCGAGACCCACTGGAGTGCTGCCGACGGCAACAAGCGCCACAAGGTGTTCCTCGACAACCTGCACGTGCAGGAGCTGAAGCCCTACAGCGTTGACAAGAGCGGCGAGGACGACAACGAGAACACCGGCGACTAAGCCAGAAAGGAGGTTAGTGACTGACAGATGAAACTGAACAGAAACACTTGGCAACTGCTGCTGCGCGTCGTGGCAGCGGTTGCTACCGCCCTCCTCGGCGTGATCGGGGCGGAAGCATGTCTCTTTTAAGAAGGAGTTCAAGGAGTCCAAGGAGTCCAAGGAGTTCAAGGAGTTGCAAGTAGTCCAAGGAGTCCAAGGAGTTCAAGAAGTCCAAGGAGTTCAAGAATTCAGGGAGTCCAAGGAGTTCAAGGAGTCCAAGGAGTCCAAGGAGTTCAAGAAGTCCAAGGAGTTGCAAGTAGTCCAAGGAGTCCAAGGAGTTCAAGGAGTCCAAGGAGCCCAAGGAGTTCAAGGAGTCCTAGAAGTCCAAGAAGTTCAAGGAGTTCAAGGAGTTGCAAGTAGTCCAAGGAGTCCAAGGAGTTCAAGACAATAGTTCTGTTGCTGGAGGAGACAATGCAGCCAAAAGTAATGTCTTGAACTCCTTGCAACTCCTTGGACTCCTTGAACTCCTTAAAAAAACTCCTTAAAAAAACTCCTTGAAAAAACAAAACACTACATCGGGAACAGTCCGAAGAGCTTGGCATCGATCATGTCGGTGACCTTCTGCAGGTCCTCGGCTGACTCGCCAAACTTCACGTTGTCGCCATCGACGATGATGAGCGGACCCTTGTAGGTGCTGATCCACTCCTCGTAGCGGCGGCCCAGGCCCTCGAGGTAGTCGATGCGGATGCCCTGCTCGTACTCGCGGCCGCGCTTCTGAATCTGAGCCACCAGCGTGGGGATGGTGGAGCGGATGTAGATCATCAGGTCGGGCAGCTTCACGAGCGAGATCATCAGTTCGAAGAGGTCTTGGTAGTTTTCAAAGTCGCGATCGGACATCATGCCCTGAGCATGGAGGTTTGGCGCGAAGATGCGGGCATCCTCAAAGATCGTACGATCCTGGATGATGGTCTCCGGCGACTGCGAAATCTCCACGACCTCTTTGAATCGTTTGTTGAGGAAGTAGATCTGGGTGTTGAACGCCCACCGCTTCATGTCGGCATAGAAGTCGGCGAGATAGGGGTTGTTGTCGACAGGCTCGAACCGTGGGGTCCAGCCGTAACGCTTGGCAAGGAGCTTGGTGAGCGTGGTCTTGCCGCTTCCGATGTTTCCTGCTATGGCTATGTGCATAATTGTTGCCCCCTAACATAGGGGGTTGGGGGTCTCGTGATACTCCTTGCCCCCTAACATAGGGGGTTGGGGGTCTCGTGATACTCCTTGCCCCCTAACATAGGGGGTTGGGGGTCTCGTGATACATTATGTTAATTAACTCTATTCTATATTGGCTTTGGGGGATATGAGATTACTCAAGACCCCCATCCCCCTATATTAGGGGGCTAGAGAACAGTCCGAACAGCGTACTATCAATCTTGTCGATGATGCCGGCGAAGTCGCGGGGGTTGTTCTGGAAGTCGAGCGGGTCGGCATCGACCACGAGCACGCGACCGCGGTATTTGTTGAAGATGAAGTCCTCGTAGCGGTCGTTGAGGTTGGCGAGGTAGTCCAGGGGGATGGTCTGCTCGTAGTCGCGGCCGCGCTTCTGGATGTTGGCCACCAGATGGGGCACCGAGGCGCGCAGATAGATCATCAGGTCGGGATGGCGCACGATGTAGAGCATCGATTCGAAGAGCTCCATGTAGGTCTCGAAGTCGCGGTCGTCGAGGTTGCCCATGGCGTGGTTGTTGGCCGTGAACACGTAGACGCCCTCGAAAATGGAGCGGTCCTGGATGATGGTCTTCTCTGAGCGGGCGATGTCGAGCAGGTCGCGGAAGCGCTGCTTCAGGAAGTACACCTCCAGCGCGAACGACCAGCGCGGTATGTCGGCATAGTAATCCTCGAGGTAGGGGTTGTAGTCCACTGCCTCGAAGCGCGGCTCCCAGCCGTAGTGGCGTGCGAGCATGTTGGTGAGCGTCGTCTTTCCGCTCCCGATGTTTCCTGCAACTGCAATATGCATTTTCTTGCCCCCTAACATAGGGGGTTGGGGGTCTCGTGATACTCCTTGCCCCCTAACATAGGGGGTTGGGGGTCTCGTGATACATTATGTTAATTAACTCTATTCTATGGGGGATATGAAATTACTCAAGACCCCCAACCCCCTAATTTAGGGGGCTTATGTTACTCTGGCAATGGTTTGTACATGAAATTCCACCAGGTGGGATCATCCTTCAGCCACTTCTGGAACCAGGCGAAGATGGTGTTCTGCCACTTCTGGCGCTTCTGGTAGTCCATAATCCAGTGGTTCTCGCCCTCTACAACGACGAACGCCGTGGGACGGCCCAGCAGCTTCAGCGCATTGAACATCTGGATGCTTTCACCCACGGGCACGTTCGTGTCGGCAGCACCGTGGAGGAAGAGCAGCGGCGTGTGAATCTTGTCGGCATTGAAGAGCGGACTCTGGTCGACGTAGAGGTCGCGGCGCGTCCAGGGATAGCTCTCGGCCATCGACACCTCGCTGTAGCTGTAGCCCCAGTAGCCCTCACCCCAGTAGCTGGTGTGGTCGCTGATGCCGGCATGGCTGATGGCAGCGGCGAAGAGGTCGGTCTGCGTCTGCAGATACTGGGTCATGAAGCCGCCGTAGCTGGCTCCGATGCAGCCTATCTTTTTCTCGTCGACAAACGCGTGGTCGGCACAGAAACGCTTCACACCCTCGATGATGTCCTCGGCCACTCCCTTACCAGCGGTGTTGACGTGGCGGCTGGAGAACTCCTGCCCGAAGCCCGTGGCACCGCTGGGGTTGATGACGTAGACCACGTAGCCCAGGGCAGCATAGGCGTGCTGCGGATAGCGCGTCTCGAAGTTGCGGCTCGTGGGTGAGCAACCGCCGTAGTAGTTCACGATCATGGGATATTTCTTCGAGGCATCGAAGTGGGGCGGCAGGTAGTAGCGGCCGCAGATGGTGTCGCCGCGCGACGACACGAAGTCCCACGGCTGGCAGTCGCCCAACTCGATGTCCTTCAGCAGTTCGGTGTTGGGATCTTCCAGCAGTTTGGGGCTGGCAAGACTGACGCCGACACCCCTACCCTCCTGCAGGCCCGCACTCCTGAAGTACTCCTTGGGAGCTTTCATCGTGTTTAAATCCAGCAGATAGCTGCGGTTGGCATGGCTGGCCCCCTGACCAGTGAAGGCCATGAGCGGCGCGGTGCGGGAGAGCGAGAAGCGGGTGACGAGTTCCTCGGGCACGTCGATGCGCGAAATCTTCAGCGTCTTCGGGTTCAGGCGGAAGAGATGGATGCAGTCGCGGTCCTCGGCGGTGAAGTACACTTGCCCGTCGGCCTCGCTCCACACGGCGGTCTGCACGCTGGGATTGAACGTACGCGTGAGGGCCGTCGCCTTGCGGGAGGCGATGTCGAAGAGGTAGAGCTGGATGTCGGTCATGCTCGGAATGCGACCCTCGGGCACGTTCTTGCCGATGCCGCCGAGGCATTCGGGTGAGCCCGTGATGAGCACCTGTCGGCCGTCGGGCGAGAATTGCGCGCCATTCAGGAAACCGTCGTCGCTGACGAGCGTGTCCACCTGCATGGTGTTGAGGTCGAGGCGCATGATGCTGAACAGTGTGGTGGGGCGCTGCGTCAGTCGGCTGCGACTGCCCATGAGCAGCAGGTAGCGGCCGTCGGCAGAGATGTCGGCAGCGCTGACGCTGTGGTAACCGTAGGTGAGCTGCTGGGAGAGGCCGGTCTGCGTGTCGTAGAGCGAGAGCGTGGAGCGCTGGCGCCAACCGGGCTGACGGTCGTCGGGCTCGCTGATCTCGTAGACGCCGTCGCCATGCTTGGGCTCCTCGCTGTTGTGGGTGAAGAGCAGGTGGCGCTCGTCGGGCATAATGCTGAAGCCGTCGTTGGGCAGCGCCTTGGCCAGCGTCAGCTGTGTGCCGGTGGCAGGATCGGCGACGATGATGCGGCGACCGCCGTCACCGTTTTCGGTGTAGTAGTAGCGCGAGGTGCGCGGCATCCAGGCGATGTATTTATCGGTGGTGAGCAGCTGGCGGCGCGTCTTCACCTCGGTGAGCACGCTGCGCGTAGAACTTTTGCCACCCGGCTGCGTCTCGGTGTAGCGCGTGATGAGGTAGCGGCCGTCGGGCGACAGGCTCACACCCGTGATGCGGGTGCCGTCGGTGACGTCGCTGAGCGTGTAGAGTCGCTTGCCGCCCGTGGGACTGACCACCATGACCTCGCTGCCCTTCGTGGGTGTGACGACCACCACGGCGGTGTCGCGGCGGTCGGCCTTCGCCAGGTATTTCACGACAATCTCGTGAGTGCCGGCCAGCAGGTCGAGCTCGCCACTGGCCTTCTTGCCGTCGACGTAGAGCTGGTAGTCCTTCAGGTGCTTAACAGCCAGCGTAGCCTTGGCATAGCCCGACACCTGAACGTCGGCCTGCAGCAGGCAGAGTGCCTGGTCGTAGGTGCAGGCGGGCAGCAGGCTGTCGGTGGTCTGCGTGGCATGGCGTGCCAAGTCGAGCTTCAGCGGCGTGTCGATGAGCGCGGAGACCTTGAAAGGCTCCGAATTCAGGTTCACCGAGTCGAGCATCACGGGGGTGCGCACTTCGTAGGGGCCGGCATAGCGGAAGGTGGAAATCTTCACATCGGCTGCCAGCGCGGATGCCGACAGCCATGCGATCATGGTAAAGGCAAGTATTCGTTTCATATATTACAAATCCATTTACCCCACAAAGTTAACGATTTTTTCGCAGAACGGGAGTTTTTTAGGATAAAAAATGACGAGAATCAGGTTTTTTGTGTATTTTTGCAGTTTGAAATCGTTACTGCATGGCCAATATGATGACAACGCCCATACCCAACCGCCCCGACGGACAACTGCCGGCGCTGGCGCTGCGTGCCGACCCGATGGAGGTGGTGCGCGTAGGCTTCGTGGGCCTGGGCGAACGCGGCATGAAGGCCGTGAGGCGGTTCTGCAAAATCGGCCATGCCCGTGTGGCTGCACTCTGCGACGTCAGCGAAGAGCGCAGGTGCCAAGGAGCGCGAGAGGCCGGGAGCCAGGGGGGACAGGGCGTGGCTGTCTTTGCAAGCTACGAAGACCTGTGCCAGAGCGACGACGTGGACCTGGTCTATGTCTGCACCGACTGGGCCTCGCACGTGCCCATCGCCCTCTGTGCCATGAACAATGGCAAGCACGTGGCCATCGAGGTGCCGGCAGCAACGACGCTGGCCGACTGTTGGACACTCGTCGACACCGCCGAGCGCACCCGTCGCCACTGCACCATGCTGGAGAACTGCTGCTATGCCAGCCACCACCTGAAGACGCTGGCCGCCACCCGACGCGGACGAATGGGAACCATCGTTCACGTGGAGGGAGCCTACATCCACCCCATGGGCGACCGCTGGACTCCTTGGCGAACCGAGGCGAACCGACAGTTGCGCGGCGACCTCTACCCCACTCATGGCATGGGACCCGCCTGCCAGCTGCTGGGCATCCATCGCTCGGACTGGATAACGTCGCTCGTCAGCATGGACACCGAGCCTTTCCTGCGCGAAGACTTCCGCAACGGCGACCACACCACCACGCTCATGCGCACCCGCCTCGGCAAGACCATCCTGCTGCAGCACAACGTGGTGGACCCGCATGAGTACACGCGCCGCTACCACGTGGTGGGCACAAGGCAGTCCACCGAGAGCCGCGACAGCACACCCCACGACGTGATGAGCCTGCGCATGGACCGACGCCTCGTGCATTGCCTCCATCACGGCCTACCGCTCGACATCGACGTCTACGACCTGGCCGAATGGTGTGCCGTGAGCGAACTGTCGCGCCTTTCCATCGAAAACGGAAACGTGCCAGTGGCATTTCCCGATTTTACCCGCCCGAAATTTGGCTAATCCGTTTTTTATCATTACCTTTGCAAAAATATCGTTACATTTATAAACTTAAAATCTCATGAAATTCAAAAAATCATTTTTGCTTCTGTTGGCAGCAACGCTTCTGCTGCCGCTGAACGCATGGGCACAGCAGCCCGAGGCCGGAAAATTCGACTGGCCCTACAAAGTTGTGAACGGAACCATCGTGACAGATGTGCCTGCCATGCCGGCCGGCCAGCAGACCGCACTGGGACTGGTGACGCCGAAGATGGACGTGGTGCGCGTGGCATTCGTCGGTCTGGGCATGCGCGGACCGGGTGCCGTGGAGCGCTGGACCCACATCCCCGGCATCGAAATCAAGGCACTCTGCGACCATGTGAAGGAACGCGCCGAGGCTTGCAACGGCTACCTGAAGAAGGCTTCCATGCCGCCAGCTGACATCTACTATGGCGAGAATGGCTATAAGGAACTCTGCAAGCGCACCGACATCGACGTGGTCTACATCGCCACCGACTGGATACACCACTTCCTGGTGGCAAAGGAGGCACTGGAGAACGGCAAGCACGTGGCCATCGAGGTGCCGTCGGCCATGAACATGAACGAGATCTGGCAGCTCATCAATCTCTCCGAGCAGAAGCGCCTGCACTGCATGATTCTGGAGAACTGCTGCTACGACTTCTTCGAGCTGAACTCGCTCAACATGGCACAGAAGGGTCTCTTCGGTGAGATCATCTACACACAGGGTGCCTATCGCCACGAACTGTCGCAGTTCTGGGACTACTACTGGAAGAAGGACGACCAGGACAAGCTGGGCTGGCGCCTGGACTATAACAAGAAGTTCCGTGGCGACGTCTATGCCACTCACGGCCTCGGTCCCATCGCACAGGTGCTCAACATCCACCGCGGCGACCGCATGAAGACGCTCGTGGCCATGGACACGAAGTCGTTTGTAGGCCGCAAGCTGGTGAAGGATCGCACGGGTAAGGATGAGCCTTTCCGCAACGGCGACCACACCACCACGCTCATCTCCACAGAGAACGGCAAGGTCATCGAGATTCACCACAACGTGATGACCCCGCAGCCCTACAACCGCATGTATCAGCTCACGGGTACGCTGGGCTTCGCCAACAAGTATCCCGTTGAGGGCTATGCTCTCTCGGCCAAGAACATGACCGATGCCGGCGTGAAGCCCGACCACGAGAACCTCAGCGCCCACGAGTACCTGAACGAAAGCGACACCAAGGCTCTGCTCGAGAAGTACACCTCGCCCATCGTCACGAAGTATGGCGAAGAGGCCAAGGAAGTGGGTGGCCACGGTGGCATGGACTTTATCATGGACTCGCGCTTCGTCTATTGCCTGCGCAACGGTCTGCCCCTCGACATGGACGTCTACGACCTCGCCGAGTGGTGCTGCCTGGCTGAACTGGGTTCGGTATCGATGGATAAGGGCAACATGCCTGTTGAGGTGCCCGACTTCACACGCGGCCACTGGAACGACGTGAAGGGCTATCGCCACGCTTGGGCTACGCCCGAGGTGGAGGCTCAGACCACAGCCAGCGGCAAGGCATTCACCGAACAGCTGAAGGCTTGCGGAAAGGTGTACTACGAGACCCTGGAGAAGAAGGGCGAGAAGGCTGCCCGCAAAGCTCTTGCAGCTGCCAAGAAAAAGGCTGCCAAGGCCAAGAAAAAGTAAAAGATGAAGTCTCTTAAGGAAATTTATAGAATCGGAAAAGGGCCGTCGTCGTCTCACACGATGGGACCGATGAAAGCGGCTCAAATCTATGCACAGCGTCACCCCGAAGCCAAGCGCTTCGAGGTGACGCTTTATGGTTCGCTGGCTGCCACGGGCAAAGGTCACATGACGGACGTGGCCATCACCGAGGGCTTGCAGCCTGTAGGCCCGGTCGACATCATCTGGAATGCCCGCGAACGACTGCCCTATCACCCCAATGGTATGCTCTTCAAGGCCATCGATGCCGACGGCAACCAGCACGACCCCTGGACGGTGTTCAGCGTGGGAGGCGGTGCGCTTTCGGAAGGCGAAAACGACACGCTCGGCCATGGTGGCGAGGAAGTCTACTCGATGCAGACGCTCGGCGAAATCCAGGAGTGGTGCGAGCAATATGGACGTGCCTACTGGGAGTATGTCGACCAATGTGAGGACAGCGACATCTGGGACTACCTGCACGATGTCTGGGGCGTCATGCAGGCGGCTGTGGAGCGTGGCCTCGACAGCGAAGGCGTGCTGCCCGGACCGCTCGGACTGGCTCGCAAGGCTCCCACCTACTATGTCAAGGCATCGGGCTACAAGGCCCATCTGCAGAGCCGTGGCATGGTGTTTGCCTATGCACTGGCCGTGAGCGAGGAAAACGCTTCGGGCGGCATCATCGCAACGGCACCCACCTGTGGGTCGTGTGGCGTATTGCCTGCCGTGCTCTACCACCTGTCGCGTGGTCATCTGTTCTCCGAGAAGCGCATCCTGCACGCCATGGCGACGGCTGGCATCATCGGCAACGTAGCCAAGCAGAACGCCTCCATCGCCGGTGCCGACGTAGGTTGCCAGGGCGAGGTCGGCGTGGCATGTGCCATGGCCTCGGCTGCTGCCTGCCAGCTCTTCGGCGGTTCGCCGGCACAGATAGAATATGCCGCCGAGATGGGATTGGAACACCATCTGGGCATGACCTGCGACCCGATGTGCGGACTGGTGCAGATTCCCTGCATCGAGCGCAATGCCTTTGCTGCCACGCGTGCCCTCGACTCGCAACTCTATGCTGCCTTCAGCGACGGCCGCCACCGCGTCACTTACGACCGTGTCGTCCGCGTCATGAAGAAGACAGGCCACGACCTGCCGTCGCTCTACAAGGAAACCTCGGCAGGCGGTCTGGCTACTGAGGGACTATAAACCCTCATCACCTTTTACAAAAAAAAATCATTATCTTATTCTTCCTCTATCCGGTAATGTCGTTACTACGTGTTGGTAACGATATTACCGCTTAGAGGCAACTGCTGGATAAAAGCAAAACTATGAATTCTTTTTCGTCGACTTCTTCGTACTGGTTTTCTTGCTTGAAGACTTCTTCGTGGTCGGCTTCTTGGTAGTAGATTTCTTGGCGGTAGACTTCTTTGTGGCCGTCGTTTTCTTCGCAGCTGTCTTTTTCGCCGTGGTCGACCGCTTGGTAGTCGAAGCCTTTTTAGCCGTTGTCTTCTTCTTTGTGGCCGACGTCTTCTTCGTGGAAGTCGACTTCTTCGTGGTGGTCTTCGCCATCTCCTCGACGGTATCACGAGCCTGAGTCCACAAGTCACTCAAACTGCACGACTTCACCTGCGTCGACAAGAACCAAATCACCACAATAACACCAAGCAGGAATTTCAACAACCGCTTCCACTGAGCAGACGTCAATTTCCCAATCTTGGCCGACGATTTAGACTTCTTTGAACCCTTTTTCTTCGACCGGCTCTCTCGTTCTGCCTCACGCTCCTGACGCTGTCTCTCCTTCTCTGCAGCAGCCTCCAGTTTCGGACGCACAGTCTCCTCGTAACGAGCCTCACTATAGACGTCGAAGTTCATGGCCAGACGCGCCTCCTCATCCTCGCCAACCGTAGCCCCCAACTGCTCACGACAAGCCTCAGCAATCTCATGGCGGAACGACAAACCCGTCGACTGATCCACCTCACGCTCACTATTGAAACTCACCGTCGCACCCT